>Ga0181573_10001433_pt1 | contig 23450 bp, 24 predicted proteins | sample 101ome_25_FD_148643 | JGI IMG/M metagenome (GOLD analysis project Ga0181573, IMG submission 148643) | Coastal salt marsh microbial communities from the Groves Creek Marsh, Skidaway Island, Georgia - 101409BT metaG (spades assembly) | ecosystem: Environmental > Aquatic > Marine > Intertidal zone...
ATCCAAGCCCGTTATGCAGACGTCTTTAATATGAAAAAACCAGTTGATGCGACACTTGAGGAAATCAAAAACGCCAGAGACCGTTTGGGGCTCAGCCAATCTCGATTTGCGCGTGCGCTGGGTTTCGGCGGTAATGAAAATACCGTTTAGAAATTATCTTCTAATGGGAAAAGGCCGTAAAGCGGATGACTGTGCAAACCGTTCAGAAAATGCGCACTGTGGTGGCCGAAAATGAGCTCGGAAAATGGACAACTCATCGCGGTAAAAGCTCAATGCTTGAAGTTCGAGCCTTTGATTAACTTTAGGATCAACGCGGTCACTTTTGGAACGTCGCGGTTCCAAAAATGACTTCACGACCCGGTTGCTTCGCGCCAATGGCGGCGGCAGAGAGATACATAGGTTTCATTACCGCCAATTTGCACCTGTGCGCCTTGCGTTATCACCTGACCCGTCTCATCTTGCCGGATCACCATCGTGGCTTTTTTACCGCAATGACAGATGGTTCTGATTTCTCGCATTTCATCCGCAAGCGCCAAAAGAGCTGCCGAGCCAGGAAACAGTTGGCCCTGGAAATCAACCCGTAAGCCATAGCACATCACCGGAACCTTCAAATCATCTACAGCCCGTGCCAATTGCCAAACCTGACTGTGCTCGAGGAACTGCGCTTCATCGATGAAGATACAATCGCAGGGGCGAGCTGACAGACGGCGCTCAATTTTTTGATATAAATTCTCACCGGTTACAAATGTGTCAGCGGCTTTTTCTACTCCGATCCGCGATGCGATTTTTCCTTCACCTGCACGGTGGTCAAACTGCGCCGTTAACAAATAGGTTTTCATCCCTCGTTCGAGATAGTTATGCGCTGCTTGCAACAATAAGGTCGATTTACCTGCATTCATCGTAGAATAATGAAAATAAAGTTTCGCCATAATTTTCTTAGCTCCACAGATCAGCTTTCACGGTTCGATCGCGTTTGCCTAGCCCTGACCGTTTTGCATCAACGGCAAACAAACCGCGCGGGCGCAGAAGCGACAGGGCAACCAGCAAAGGTCTTAATGCCCGCTTTCCAAAATTCCGGTACGCACAGAATAATTCACCGCCAGCGCATAATCCGGGTCATCCTCGCTATCAACCATCAGATGGCCAGCCTTGCTGAGCAAACGGTGGCAATCGCGGCTGAGATGACGCAATTGAATGCGCTTTCCAGCCCCCTCATATTTTGCTGCCACGGCTTCGATCGCCTGAAGCGCCGATTGATCCACCACCCGACTATCCGCGAAATCGACGACCACCGTATCGGGATCTTCATCTGGAGTGAATAATTCAACGAACCCATCAGATGAGCCAAAAAACAAAGGTCCCTGAATACGATAGGCTTTGCTGCCATCTTGATTGATTTCTTGATGAGCATGGATGCGGCGCGCGTTGTTCCACGCATAGGCCAAGGCCGAAACAATCACCCCCACCACGACGGCAACCGCGAGATCAGACAGAACCGTCACGATGGTGACCAAAACCGTAACGAAGGCATCTGTTAAAGGCACGCGGCGCAAAATCGTAAGCGAGTTCCACGCGAAGGTTCCAATCACGACCATAAACATCACCCCGACAAGGGCGGCCAAAGGGATCATTTCGATGATGCTTGAGCCCACCAAAATAAACAACAGTAAGAATAAAGCCGCTGCGATCCCGGCGATCCGCGTGCGTCCACCCGAGCGCACATTGATCATCGACTGCCCGATCATCGCGCAGCCCCCCATCCCGCCAAAGAACCCGGTCACGGTATTTGCCACACCTTGCGCAACGCATTCTTGGCTGGCGCCGCCCCGTTTATTGGTGATTTCGCCCACAAGGTTTAGGGTTAAAAGGCTTTCGATCAAACCAATCGCGGCCAAAATGATTGAATAGGGCAAGATGATTTGAAAGGTTTCCCAACTCAGCTCAACGCTAGGAAAATGGAAGCTGGGCAGCCCACCTTTGATGGACGCCATATCGCCCACTCTGGGCACGTCCAACCCGAAGCCAATCACCACAGCGGCGACAATACCAATGCCCGCCAAAGGCGCCGGAATAATTTTTGTGACGCGCGGCATGATGTAAATAATACCCATCGTCAGCGCCACAAGACCCAACATAGTGATCAAGGGAGGTCCGCTTAACCACTCTCCACCAAAAGCCCCATGCCCGCTAATTTCCATCGTCCCTGGCACTTTGAACTGGGTGAGTTGCGCAAGAAAAATAACAATCGCCAATCCGTTTACAAAGCCCAACATCACCGGATGCGGCACCAACCGAATAAATTTCCCCCATTGCATGATGCCGGCAAAGATTTGTAAGATCCCCATCAGCACCACGGTGGCGAACAGATACTCAACGCCATGCTGTGCAACCAAGGCGACCATCACAACCGCTAGCGCCCCTGTTGCACCAGAAATCATCCCGGGGCGCCCCCCGATCACCGCCGTAATCAATCCTACCAAAAACGCCGCATAAAGCCCAACCAACGGGTGAACCCCAGCAACGAAGGCAAAAGCCACCGCTTCGGGAATGAGAGCCAGAGCCACCGTGAGACCAGAGAGCAATTCGATACGCAACCGCGCCGCGCTCAATCCTTCATCATTCATCACGTTCAAATCGGGCATAGTCAAATTGGCAAAAGAGCCGAGGATGGCACGTTTCATAAGCTTATCCAAATCGCTGGGAGTGTGTTCAGAATGTCCATTAACGCATTTTTTCGAAAGAGAACAGCCTCGTTGTGCCTGCGGCAGCATTACAACGGGCCCGCCCTGCAGCGCGGCGCATCTATTCGGCAATCAAGATTGAGACATCCAACTTGAAAAGAAAAATTATTTCGTGTTACCAGCGCTTTAGTTGCTTCTGGAGATCGTATGAAAACCGTAAAAGATTATATTCGCACAATCCCTGATTTTCCTCATGCAGGCATAATGTTTCGCGATGTCACCACCTTGTTCGATGACCCTGATGGGTTTCAATTGGCGATCAAACAATTGGTTGCACCCTTTCTTGAGCAAAAAATTGACAAAGTTGCGGGTTTAGAGGCGCGCGGATTTATTTTAGGTGGCGCCGTTGCCTACCATCTGGGCTGCGGCTTCGTTCCGATCCGCAAACAGGGAAAGCTACCCGGATCGGTTATCAGCCAAGATTATACGCTAGAATATGGCCAAGCCGTGCTTGAATTGCACGAAGACGCAATAGAAGCGGGTGAAACCGTCTTGGTGGTCGATGATCTTTTGGCCACCGGGGGCACGGCCGAGGCTGGCGTGAAACTGATTGAGCGGCTTGGCGGCGATGTAACGGCCTGTGCCTTTGTGATTGATTTGCCCGAGCTTGGCGGATCACAGAAATTGCAGGCGATGGGCTTGCCCTTGCACAGCCTTTGCTCTTTTGAAGGCCATTAAGCGCTTGTCATTTTGCATTTGCCGCCTAGTTCATGGGTTGCAAGGAGCTGCAAGATGCCAAAAGAAACCGAAATTTTATACAACGCAGATTGCCCTATATGCCGCTTTGAAATAGACCATTACGCCGCCTACAGCGCTGATCGGGGGCTTGCGTTGCGCTTTGATGATCTCAACAGTTGCGATTTAAACAGCTGGGGCTTAAGCGCAGATCAAGCCGCGAAGCGCCTGTACGTGCGTAAATCAGGGCAGCTCTATAGCGGCATACCCGCCTTTTTGGTGCTTTGGCAAGATATGCCGCGCTATCGTTTTCTGGCGCGACTGATCGGGTTGCCGATCTTAAAACAAGCCGCCTCTGCCATTTATGATTATGCACTTGCGCCCGTTATATATCGCTGGCATTTGCGCCGGCAAGCGCGAAGGACCGCGCCCCAGAGCAATGGGAATAGCCAAGGTTTTTAAAGGCCCAAACAATGCCGCATGATCGCTTTTTGAACGTGCAAGCGGTTTTCAGCCTCATCAAATATCACAGATTGCGGGCCATCCATCACGTCTGATGTGGCCTCATCCTCGCGATGCGCCGGCAGGCAATGCATGAACAAAGCCTCAGGTTTGGCATTGGCCATCAAGGCGCTGTTCACCTGATAGCCACGCAATTGATTATGCCGACGTTCGCGCGCTGATTGCGGATCATGCATGCTGACCCATGTATCCGTAACCACAAGATCAGCACCCTCGACAGCCTTTTGAGGATTGCGTTCAATCTCAATTTTTACGCCTTTCGCGCGCGCCGCGCTCAAAAACACCTCTTCGGGATCTAGGGGCTCAGGCCCGGTAAAGGTGAGATCAAACCCGAATTGCCCTGCAGCATGGGCAAAACTGGCAAAGACATTATTGCCATCGCCTGACCACACAACTTTCTTGCCTTTGATCGGGCCGCGATGTTCCTCAAACGTCATGATATCGGCCATAATTTGGCAGGGATGCGTGCGATTGGTCAGCCCGTTTATCACTGGTACGCTGGCATGTTCCGCCATTTCCAGCAGCGTGGCCTCCTCAAAGGTTCTGATCATGATCAAATCCACATAGCGGCTCAGAACCCGCGCCGTGTCAGCGATGGTTTCCCCATGTCCAAGCTGCATATCTGCACCCGAAAGCACCATGGTTTCGCCCCCCATCTGGCGCACACCAACATCAAAACTAATCCGCGTACGGGTTGAAGGTTTTTCAAAAATCAATGCCACCATCTGGCCCGCCAAAGGCCGTCCGCGGTCTAACGCAGCGCGCGGTTGCCCAGCGCGGTCGCTTTTCATCTCCATCGCCTGGTCGATAATCTGACGCAGAGCTTCGGGTGCGGATTTATGAATATCGAGAAAATGTTGCATCCAGATTTTCCTTATTTTTCGACGCGCGCAGCGGGTTTAAACCGCGCAAATTGACCTATGGGTGGCAAAGCTTCAAGCGCGCCATTAAGATTATTTTGACTTTAAGCGCAGCGCCGCCTGATCAAGGCGCTCGATTGCCAGCTCTATCTCATCATCCGTGATGTTTAGCGGCGGTAACAAACGGATCACATTATCCCCAGCAGGAACAGTGATAACCAACGCCTCATAGCCCGCCGCGACCATATCTGTATTTGTACATTTACACTTTAATCCCAGCATCAAGCCTTCCCCGCGCAGGCTGTCAAATATATCCGGATGCGCCGCGATCAGCCCCCCTAATTTTTGTTTGAACACCGCTGACTTCCGGCGCACCTCAGCCAAAAAAGCCTCATCAGCAACGTTTGCCAAAACCGCGCATCCAACAGCACAGGCCAAAGGATTGCCGCCATAAGTTGAACCATGCGTGCCCGCGCCCATGCCCAAAGCTGCCGCTTCGCTGGCCAAAACAGCCCCCAAAGGAAACCCGCCACCAATGCCTTTTGCCACCATCATAATATCTGGGGTAACGCCCGCCCATTCATGGGCAAACAACTTACCACTGCGGCCAAGACCACATTGCACTTCGTCAAAAATTAACAACAGATTGTGGCGGTCGCAAAGCTCTCTCAGGCCTTTCAAACAGGCATCCGGAACAGGGCGAATACCGCCCTCACCTTGAATTGGTTCAATCAAAATAGCCGCGGTTTTCGCCGTAATAGCGGCGTCAAGCGCAGCGTGATCGGCCCAATCAAGATGCACAAATCCCGGCAGAAGCGGGCCAAAGCCTTTGGTCATTTTTTCTGATCCCGCCGCCGCGATACCCGCCGAAGAGCGGCCATGAAAGGATCCCGAGAAGGTGATAATCTCAACGCGTTCCGACTGGCCTTTTTCGAACCAATATTTGCGCGCCATTTTGACCGCAAGCTCGCAGCTTTCGGTGCCCGAATTCGTGAAAAACACCGTATCGGCGAAACTCTGCGCCACAAGTTGATCCGCCAGCGACTTTTGTTGGGGGATCTTATATAGGTTCGACACATGCCAAAGGTTTTGCGCTTGCGCGGTTAGGGCCGCAACAAGGCTCGGATGCGCATGGCCCAGCGCATTCACGGCAATGCCCGCGCCCAAATCCAAAAATCGGCGGCCATCTTCTTCGATCAGCCAGGTGCCTTCGCCTTTGGTGAAACTTAAAGGGGCGCGCGCGTAAGTTGGTAAAATTGAGGGGATCATAACGGGATCTATCCTTGAAAAACAAAGTATCTGGAATGGCCTTAGGCAGGGCAAACCGCGTCGCGCGCGCAGGGGCCGCGAATAAAAAACAAAGAATTAGCCGCGTCGGAGCCGGCTTTTAAGCGCACGATATATCATAAAAACCAGAAAACAGAATTCGAGCAGTGGTGCAAGGTACATTATGTCCTTGGTTTGATATTGGGGTTTTTGCCTTCATCTGGACGGGCCAATTCAAACGTCTTTTCAATGATTGCATAATCCCGATACCCCAAGCGCGTTAAGGGCTTAAATTTCGTGACATCAAACCGGCCATTTTCGATACAATCCTCCCGCATATGCACACCAATCACTTCTCCAAACACGGCAAAATTAGCCGCGCCGGGAAGGTTAACAATTTGCGTCAGCTTACATTCTAACGCCGCAGGCGCCCCAGAAACGCGCGCGCAATTTATAATGTTGCACGCGATCTGCTGCAGGCCGGCTTGTTCATATTCATTGGTATCATAGGGCAAAGTGGCAGCGCTTGCATTCATTTGCTCGATCATCGCATGTTCAACAATATTCACGCAAAAAACGCCTGTTTCCCGGATATTGGCAACGCTGTCTTTTGTGCCATTTTGATCCGGCTTTTCTCCCGTTGAGGCAAACATCACCTGCGGCGGCACATAGGCCACGGCATTGAAAAACGAATAAGGGGCAAGGTTATTGCGCCCTTGGGCATCGCAGGTTGAAATCCAACCGATTGGCCGAGGCGTCACAATGGCATTAAAAGGGTTATAAGGCAGGCCATGGCCTTGTTCGGGTTCGTAAAATATAGCTTTCTCTCCTGTTTGATCCTGACTTATCGTCATGTTAAGCCCAATTCCAGCGCAAAGTGGAATATGAAACCGTGCTTGATTTAATGCCAGAAACGCCCGCAGATTGGTGGGAGGTCGAAGCTCTGTTTGACCTATGCTTTGCGCCCGGCCGCGAAGCATTGTCATCTTATCGCCTGCGCGATGATGCAAACCCAGTGGCGGCCTTATGCTTTTTGATCCGTGACGAAACTGGCGCGCTTGGCGGGGCCATTCGATATTGGCCCGTCAGTATCGCCCAGCAACCGGCGCTGTTATTGGGCCCGGTGGCGGTGCATCCCACCCGCCAAGGCGAAGGATTGGGGGGCTTTTTGATCTGTGAAAGCCTAAAGATCGCGCAGGACATGGGTCACCAGCGGGTCATGCTGATCGGTGACGCGCCCTATTACGAAAGATTTGGATTTGTAAAACTGCAAAATGTTCATATGCCGCCGCCCACCAATCCAAACCGGATCTTGGGCGTCTCGCTGTCCAAAAATGCATGGAACAAGATCTCTGGGTCGGTCGAAAAACCCGGGTTTGGGCACTAAGATGCGCAGCCCAACAGCATGCGGGTAAGGCGGGCGGTATATTTGCAAACAGTCATGCGTTGGTTTGAAGTGCTTTTCTAATCTTATATTTTGCTTTAGAGCGCGCACATGCCTCGATACGCTTTCAAAATTGAATATCATGGCGCGCCTTTTTGTGGATGGCAGCGCCAAGCTGATCAGCCCTCGGTTCAAGAGGCGCTAGAAACAGCCCTGCGAAAACTTGCCCCCGGGCTGCAGGAGGTGGCCGGTGCTGGGCGCACGGATACGGGCGTTCACGCAATCGGTCAGGTTGCCCATTGCGATTTAGCCACCCGCTGGGATCCTTTTCGGTTGAGCGAAGCGCTAAACTTTCACCTCAAACCACAGCCGGTTTCGATCACCGCTTGCACCGAAGTGGCGGCTGATTGGCACGCACGATTTTCGGCCATCGGGCGCAAATATGTGTTCAAACTTCTCTCGCGGCGCGCGCCCGCCGTGCATAATGCGGGATTGGTGTGGCAAGTGCGCCATGACTTGCACTTAAAGCCCATGCAAGACGCCGCGCAGTATTTGATCGGCTTGCATGATTTCACAACCTTCAGATCCAGCATGTGTCAGGCCCAAAGCCCGCTAAAAACCTTAGACCGGCTACAGATTGAACAGATCGATTTACCCTTTGGATGCGAATTCCATTTCACCGTCGAGGCTCGCAGTTTTCTACACAATCAGGTGCGCAGCTTCATTGGCACGTTAGAGCGCGTTGGCGCGGGCGCTTGGTCACCCGATCAGGTCAAGCAAGCGCTTGAAGCGCGATCGCGCGCCGCCTGCGGTCCTGTCAGCCCGCCTCAGGGGTTGTATTTACACTCGGTAAAATACCCACAAAATCCTTTTTAATTCCCGACATTGCCTTCATCGCTTTCGATCTGCGCCAAAAGTAATCGCTTTAAACTTTGCTCATCCACCATTTTGGCAGCTTTTTTCAACGATACCCATTTGCGTTGCCGGTGTTTTTTCTCGGGATAGCGCTTTGCTAATGTACAAGAAGCAATTCGATAAACATTGACCTCAAGGGGCAGTTCCTGCGCGCCGCGCAGGCGTTTGACGTAGTGATAAGAGCCGATCAACGCAGGGGATGTTGGATCTGCTATAACCCCAGCCTCTTCCCAGGCTTCCATCAGAGCAACTTCGGCCTCGGTTTTATCCTCTTCCAGCCAGCCCTTTGGCAGAATCCAGCGTTTGGTTTTTCGGCTGGTAATCAGCAAGACGGATAATTTGCCTTTGCGGTGCTTCAAACATAAAGCCGCCGCTTGCTGCGGCCGATACGCCTTGACTTCAGAATTGTTCATAACTGCGACGATAGGCTTTTCTGCGTGATGTTTAAAGACGGCTTAGACCGCTGGAGCAGTCTTTCTTATATCCCCTATTTTACAGAGGTTAGTTCAAGCCGCGTGCGCAAGCCGCCATAATCTGGGCTCTGCCTCGGTTTAGCGCTATTTCACCGGCCGCTTTTTATGCAGGCTCGGCAGGGCTTGCGCCGGGTTTTCAGGCCAAGGATGCTTGGGATAGCGCCCACGCATATCTTTGCGCACGTCTAGATAACTGCTGCGCCAGAACCCGGGCAGATCCATTGTGGTTTGCAAGGGCCGCCCAGCGGGGGAAAGCAAGGTGATTTTAAGCGGGTTCCCCGCAATATTAGGATGGCTGGTTTGCCCGAACATTTCCTGCAACCGCACCGCAATTTCAGGCACTCCTGAGCTGTAATCAATCGCCACTTTACGTTTAAGCGGAGTCACGAAATGCGCGGGCGCCAAACGATCAAGCTCTGCCGTTTGCTCCCATGAAAGCTGGGCTTGCAAAGCTGGAAGGATGTCAAAGTTTTTCCAGCTTTCGGCATTTTTAATCTTGCCAAGATATGGCAGCAACCAACTCTCCAAGCTTTCCATCAGCGCCGCGTCTGAAAAATCTGGCATGTTGCGCCCCACCAAGCTCACGCGGCTGATAAAGCGCCGCGCCGCGGGCGTATATACAAGCCCAATCTCGCGCACCCCCTCTAACATAGCCCGCGCAATATCAAGTTCGGGCGCATCGTTCCAAATCTGTTCGGTAAGCGCAAGCGCACCAAAATATTCGATTTTGCGTGCCACAACACGCGCCTCGCGCTTGGACCACAAACAGCTTTGTTTCCACCCGATTTGATCGGCAAAGAGGCTGCGCAACTCGGCTTCTGAGAGCGCAATGGCTGCGCGAATTTTAGCTTCTTTTGGATTGCCATCTAAATCTGCAGCAACCAATAGACGCTGTGAACTTAAAGGGTCTTCTGCATTTAAAATTGCCCCTTTGCCACCTGATAGCAAAAATCGAGGCGCGCCGCCTTTGCGCCGCAACCCGATCCGGTCGGGATAGGCAAGCGCGATCATCTGAGCATCGCTTAGCGGCTCTGCCTGACGCCCAATCTGCTTTTGCAGGCGCTTGGTTTCAGCTTTGATACTGCTTAAGGTTTGCATTTTTACATCATAGGGCCTGTTTTGCTTAAATTTAGCAAGATCACGCAAGGCTTCGAGGCGAAGGCTGATATCGCTTGGCGCGTCGCGGCTTAGGGGATCCTTTTCGGCAAGCAAACTGGCGATTGGTGCAGCCGCATTGCCTGATTTGCACATCATATGGGCGGCACGCGGATGCATTGGCAAACGCGCCATCTCCTTACCATGGGCGGTCAGTCGCTTGGAAGGCGTTAAGGCACCAAGCATCATTAACAGCTCCTGCGCTTCAGCAAACGCCTTCGGGTTGGGCTGTGTCAGCAAAGGCAAGTCACCCGGGTTGGCGCCCCACATGGCCAGCTCAATCGCAAGAGGTGCCAGATCTGCTGAACTTATCTCAGGCGGGGCAAAAGCGGCCATAGCGCCTTCTTCCGCTTTTGACCACAATTTGTAACACCATCCGCTGTCAAGGCGCCCAGCGCGGCCCTGGCGCTGCGTGGCTTCGGCCTTGCTGGCCCGTTGCGTAATCAAGCGGGACATGCCCGAACCCGGATCATATTGAGCGCGCCGGGCCAAGCCTCCATCAATGACGACGCGAATGCCCTCGATCGTGAGAGAGGTTTCCGCAATCGCCGTGGCCAATATGATTTTTCGCGTGTCCACGGCCGGCGTCAGCGCTGCTTTCTGATCTTCAAACCGCATCGCGCCAAATAAAGTTTCCACGGTGCAACTGCTGGGCAAATTGGACTTTAACAAAGCAGCAGTTTTTTGAATTTCACGCTCACCTGGCAAGAACACCAAAACCGCACCGCTGGTCTGCGGCAGCGCTTGCAAGACCAAATCGCAGATTGCGGTTTCAAATTTAATTGATTTTGGAAGCGGTCGGTCCAGCCAAATGGGCGCGACTGGAAAACTACGCCCCTCGGCTGCGATCACGGGGGGATGCTGCATCAACGTGACCAGCGGCGCGACGTCCAATGTAGCCGACATCACAAGAATACGCAGATCTTCGCGAAACGCATTTGCCGCTTCCAAACACAGGGCCAAACCCAGATCCGCATTCAAAGACCGTTCGTGAAACTCATCAAAAATAACGGCCCCGATGCCCGTTAATTCAGGATCACTTTGCAACATTCGGGTCAGAATACCCTCGGTCACCACCTCGATACGCGTCCGGATCGAGGTTTTTTGCTGGCCGCGCATACGATACCCCACCGTATCGCCAGCCGCCTCATTCAGGCTTTGGGCCATGCGCTCCGCAGCGGCGCGGGCTGCCAGACGGCGGGGTTCCAACACAATAATCCGGCCTTTAATTTTGCCCGATGCCAACAAGGCCAACGGTACTATGGTGGTTTTACCAGCCCCGGGCGGCGCGGTTAAGATCAGTTTAGAGCTGCGTTCGATTGCTCCAAGAAGCTCTGGGATCACTTTTGTGATCGGCAAAGCGGAATCCGGGCTGAATTTAACGACGCTCAAAGGTCGCCGTTCCACGCAATGTGCTGAAGCTGAATTTTGCAACCCTATAGCCAGCCTCAACAGGGTGGTAATTTATGTAAAAAGGGAATGTGATTCCATCCGATAGTTCCTGTTTGGAAAATCCGCCGAGACGCGTATAAATCCCTTGACAGGCCACCCCCCCCTTATCAAGCTTTGTGGGCCCCGATAAGGAGAGCGAAACCCGTCTTTCCCCATCAAATACCGGCAAATCGACCTTACACAGCTGAGAGCTCACTGCGTCATCAAGCAAGGCAAGCAGCGCCGAAAGCGGATCAAGCGTGCCTTTTTGATCGGCGGGTTTCAGCCAGTATTTTTTCCGTTCGCCAGCTGTCAAAAGCGTCGGGCGTTGATTTTTATAGCGCATTTCTTTGTTTGTTATACGCCTTCCTGTATTGGATGTTTCCATGTAATTTTTTGGAAAATACCGGCTTTTCAAGCGCTGTCCCGTTACTTTTGCCTGAAATAAGTAAGGGGCAAGCAACGCCACCAAACCAGTTGTTTCCAACACCGCCTCTGCCGAATAAACTGTGCCTTTCACGCTTTTGTGATAGCGAAGTTCACCGGCCTTGATGCCTAAAAGAAACACATCAAAGCGATGCGCTTCTTCGCGCTCACCCGGCTTTAACGTTGCAGAAAAACTTGGCATCGCGAAAAAAACGTAAAGAAAAAAGGCCACCAGCGTTTTAAAAAAATGCATTTTTAGAAAGGCTCCGCTGGACTTTTCTTTCGAGTTCGCGTCAAAACCATACTGCCAAAGCCGTGAAACACCAACCCCTGCTCGTAGAAAGTTAAAGCCCTCAATGACCGATATCGATCAGCTAGCGCATCAAATCCTTCAGCAGGATCGCCGCGCCCTGGCCCGCGGGATTACACTGGTTGAAAGCCAGCGCAGCGATCACCGCGAGCAATCGATTGCTTTGATGCAAATACTGCAAGACCATCCCAAACGCGCCCTGCGTATTGGGCTATCAGGCACACCTGGCGTGGGTAAATCAACCTTCATAGAAGCGTTTGGCAGCTTGCTCACCGCACGCGGTTTAAAAGTGGCGGTGCTGGCGGTTGATCCAAGCTCGCTGCGTTCAGGTGGCTCGATTTTGGGAGATAAAACCAGAATGGATCGATTATCGCGCGATCCAATGGCCTTTATCCGCCCCTCTCCAAGCCAATCTCATTTAGGGGGAGTCACGCGGCGCAGCCGTGATGCTGTGGCGCTCTGCGAGGCTGCAGGGTTTGACGTTGTGTTCATTGAAACCGTTGGCGTGGGGCAATCGGAAACGATTGTGTCGGAAATGTCAGATATTTTTTTGCTGCTTTTAGCCCCGGCAGGTGGTGATGAATTACAGGGCGTAAAACGTGGCATCATGGAAATGGCCGATATTATTTTGGTGAATAAAGCCGATGGCGCGCTGAGCACAGCGGCAAATCGCACCTGCGCGGATTATTCCAGCGCCTTGCGGTTGCTGCGCAAGCGCGCGCAAGATCCATCAAACTTTCCGATAGCGATGACCGTATCCGCCTTAACGCTTGTCGGGCTAGAAGCGGCTTGGCAGGCGGTGCTTGAGCTGACGGATTGGCGCAAAGCCAATGGTCATTTTGAAGGCCGGCGTGCCCAACAGGCCCGATTTTGGTTTGAGGAAGACGTCAAACAAGGCGCCTTAGACGTTTTGAACCGACAGGAAATTAGAAATGAACTCGAGCGTCTGGGCCTGCAAGTTGAAGCCGGGGGGCTTTCCCCCGCGCGCGCGGCGGAACGGGTTTTGAAACGCCTGAGCCAACTAAAGTGATTCGAATGATTGGGCGCTTATAAACCGCGGCGATCCTGCCTTGGCCCTTGCCGGTCGAATTTTAGGGCGGTTTTCAAACCCACCCGGCGTTTTCCAGGCGTCAGGCGCTTGACGCGCCGGTTCAATCCCCCTAAGACCGCATTTCAAGTTTTGGGCCTGCCTTTGGCATGCTGCCCTTGAGTGGTAGAATTGGCGCAAACTGCGCATTAAGCAAAAGCAAGAGGATTGAGAAATGGCACGTCGTTGCGAGTTCACAGGAAAAGGCCCGATGTCTGGTAACAATGTCAGCCATGCCAATAACAAAACCAAGCGTCGTTTTTTGCCAAATCTGAACGACGTGACCTTGCAATCTGAAGTTTTAAATCGTGGTTTTAAGTTCCGCATTTCAGCAGCTGCATTGCGCTCAGTTGATCATCGTGGTGGCTTGGACCAATTCTTGGCAAAAGCCAAAGATGACGAATTGTCAACAAACGCGTTGAAATTGAAAAAAGAGATCGCCAAAGCCCAGACGGCCTCGGCGTAGCCGCAACGCGACGTAGCGGCTGGTTTTTAGACAAAACCAGCGAATATGCCCCTGAACCATAAGGCTGGCCTGATGAAAAACCTGCCTCATCGTTTGAAAAAACATTGCGGGGCATTTTTTCTATTTAGCCTACTGGTCGCGGCGCTATTATCGCTCGGGCAAGTATCTGCGCGCGGCGTTGTGATGCAAGATACCGCCGGTCACCTGGTAATTTGCAGCGGAGACGCATCCGTTGTTATTGCAGTAGATTCCCATGGCGCACCGATTTCAGATGAAACTTCCTGCCCAGAGTGTTCTTGCCTGAATCCCATAGATGCAGACATGAACCGCGGCGTTGTCTTAAAAACATCTGCCGCCTCGCGGGCCGCAGAGGCCTCAAGACGGCAAGATGCTTATCAAAAATCCATTTACTCCATCCAGCTGCGCGGCCCACCCTCTCAGGTCAAATCCACATATTCATAAATTTTGACTGAACAAAGAGAGAACCGAAATGACCCATTTAAGATCCTTTTTTGCAGCTTTAATCCTCTGTGGCCTGCCAGCGCTTTTATCCGCCGATACGATTATGATCAAAGATGCTTACGCGTATCGCGCGACCCCCTCGTCAAAAGCGGGCGGTATTTTCATGATAATCCATAATCACGGCACAGCCGATGACCGGCTCGTCAGTGTTGCGTCAACCGCAGCACGGAAAGCCGAATTACACACCCATATAGAATCTGCCGATGGGGTGATGAAAATGCGACCCGTCCTCGACGGGTTTGCGATTGAAGCAGGTAAAATGGCCATGCTCAAACGTGGTGCGGATCACATCATGCTGATGGGGTTGCGCAGCAGTTGGCATCAGGGTGATCTGATTTCTATCGTTTTAACTTTTGAGAAGGCCGGTGAAATGACGCTTGACGTCCCGGTTGACTTAAACCGGGCTGACGCAGCGCATTCCCACTAAAGGTACCAATCATTGGTTTGACAAAGCGGGAACCAAAGCAAAAACGCATCACTGCCGCTTTTCAATATCGCAGCTTTTTATAGAGAGGCTTTATTGGGCAGTTATTTTTCTGCGCTTGGTGATCCAATTTAAGTCAGCAAGCGTACAGCTATCAAGCAGGAGAAAAAATGATACATGTTTTGTTGTATATCGTCACCGCAATCGTCTTTCTAGCGCTTGACGTCGTCATGCTCAAAAAGGTGATGTACCCGCTCTTTTCTTCGAATATCGGGCCGATGATGCTGGAAGACCTTCGCATGGGACCTGCAGCGGTATTTTACTTATTTTATGTCGTGGGCGTGGTCTGGTTTGTCTCAATTCCCGCCTTGAATGTTGGTTCGATCGCTCAGGCGTTTTTTGCCGGCGCAGTTCTTGGCGCGCTGGCATACGGAACCTATGAGTTTACAAATTTCGCGACGCTGAAAGGCTGGACGGCGCAAATGGTAATGGTTGACGTCATTTGGGGAGCCGTTTTAACAGGAACATCAGCGGCGGTAGGCGTGGCCGTAACGAAATATTTCACATAGATAAGCGTCCCCTGCTGCAGAAGGATGCTTGGCATTCCTTGCAAATAAACTTATAGCCGGCACAGCTATTTAGGAGCCTGGCGAATGCAAGGAAGTGCAAACCTCAACGTAATGATCAAAGCAGCCCGTAAAGCTGGCAGATCGCTTCTGAAAGATTTTACCGAGGTTGAAAATTTACAAGTTTCAAGCAAGAGCGCGGGGGATTTTGTATCGCGCGCAGATATCGCAGCAGAAGCGATTATCAAAGCTGAATTAACGGCGGCCCGCCCCACTTATGGCTGGGTGGGAGAGGAAAGCGATGCCATCGAAGGCCAAGACCCCACGCGGCGCTGGATTGTTGACCCTTTAGATGGCACCACCAACTTTTTGCATGGTCTGCCACATTGGGCTGTGTCCATCGCATTAGAACATAAAGGGCAGATTGTTGCCGGCGTGGTCTATGATCCAACAAAAGATGAAATGTTCATAGCCGAAAAGGGCCAGGGGGCCTGGTTGAATGAAAGCCGGTTGCGCGTTTCAGGCCGCAAACGGATGATTGAAAGCATTTACGCAACCGGATTGCCCTTTGCAGGGCGCTCTGATTTGCCCGAAACCCTGAAAGATCTTGCGCAATTGCTACCCGCCTGCGCAGGCGTGCGGCGCTGGGGCGCCGCAGCCCTTGATCTGGCTTATGTGGCTGCAGGGCGCTATGACGGGTATTGGGAGCGCCGCTTAAACGTTTGGGACATTGCAGCCGGCGTGATTATAGCGCGCGAAGCAGGTGCAATCGTAGAAGGTATTGCAGCGAATTCTGATCCTGTCGAAACCGCTGATATTTTATGCGCAAACGATCTGCAGTTTAATCAATTTGCGGCTTTAATCCGGGGCGCATAACAAACAGCTCACACCGAGCCTGATTTCAAATCTGCACCCAACACGCTTCACATAGCTATTTTCTGATATTCGACTTTCTCGGGACCAATGGCACGCGCGCAAGCGAGCCAGCATAGATTTTTTCCGGATGGGGCGGATGCCCCAATGTTTCCCGCCAAAATGCAGCTGCCCCAAGGCGTATAAACAAGGGGAAAATCAGAACAAGACCGGCTGCAAAGCCACCAATATGAGCCCAATATGCGATACCGCTGCTGGCCGCCGTGGAGGTAGCGCCATTTAGGAGCTGTAACGCGAACCAAAGGCCAAGAACGATCCAAGCGGAAATTGAAAAAACGCGAAAAAACACGACGAAAATCACCAAAATATCAATTTTGGCTTTTGGGAATAACAGCAAATACCCCCCCATCACCCCAGCGATCGCGCCAGAGGCCCCAACAACAGGAATAGGCGAAGCCGGATCGGCCAAAACCTGCGCCACATTCGCCAATGCGCCGCAGGCCAAGTAAAACCCCAAAAAAAGCAGATGGCCCAATTCATCCTCTAAATTATCGCCATAAATATACAGAAACAACATGTTCCCGGCTAAATGAAGCAGCCCACCATGCAAGAAAACTGAACTGATCAAGCTATGAAGATTAACCCCATAGCTAATATCATCAGGGAACATCGCCCACCGTTCAAAAATGATTTGTGTTGCGCTTTCGCTATCGGCACTGCCCCAATAACTCAAAAATATTGCTGCATTTATAAGGATCAAACCATAGGTGATGATGGGTTTCCGTGCGGGTGGATTGTGATCTCGAAATGGCAAAAACATGCGCTAAAACTGTCTGATGCGAGTCAAAAAGGCAATAAGTTAAAAAATTTTGACAGTCTGATATTGATTTGAAAAATGAAATGTATTTTTTCTTTTGAAACGGTTGTCAAACACAATTAGAAACCCTATGTGGCGTTTCAAAGTGGTACGTGTTTCCTTTCAACGGCTTTATTTTAGCCGACAAGGTTTAGGCATTTAGCGCATAGCAGGTTTATGGTGAAAGATGTTTAAAAACACTTGCAAATTTCATTCACTTTTAAGCCTTTAGCATGAAAAAAGCCTACCCTGAAACAATCTTCACACTTTCTGCGTGCAGAACAGGTACAGCTTGGTTATCAGAGTTTTTGGCTGTAAATTTTAATTGCGAGACTCTCCATGAACCCTTAGGTATCGAGGATTTTGGCAATCGAATGCCTGACATCAAAATAATGCGTAGTTTCAACGAGAATGGGAATAACGCGATCGTAAAGGATTTTTGGAAACGAAAGTTTTCAATGCTGACTTCAAAAATTCATATTGAGACTAATCATACATTAGGAAAATGCGGGTTAATTGAAAATATTTCCCGCTCCAAACTGGCAGAAAAAAGTAGGATTATTATTTTAAAACGAGATATTGTTCGGCAATGCGCAAGTTATGTGGTGAGACATGATTTTGTGCATATAACCACGGCTTGGCAATGGTACCTTCACCCCAGCTACCAAAAAAAACTTATCAATCCAAAATTATTTTCACAATTTGAAGGGATTGGACTCGCTCTTTGGTATTGCTACGAAATGGCAGCTCGCCAAGCTTATTATAAGCTTTATTTCAGCTCAAAAATTAAGTTCATTGACGCGCAACTAGAGCATATTACCACCCCGTCGGGTGCTCAGGAATTTTGGCAAGCCATTGGACAGCCGGGGCAATGTTCTTTGCCACCGCGCAAAAATGAAAATAGGGTGCAAACGCCTCAAGCTCTGATCGAGCATTTAACCAAAATCATATCGAAAATTCACTTCAACCCAAATATTATCGCGCAACAAGCATTCGATGATGGGTTTAGTTTCGAACATAAGCAAACCGCTTGAAGCCAAGGGTTTTTAACAGAGGTTCAGAATTAAACTCTTAATTATCCGATTGTGGATTGGGCATATTTTTGGGCTGTTTCGCAATGCAAAGGCTTTATCGCATCGCACTAATCTCATTTTTTCGATTGAGCGCGCGCTATTTGTCACGCCTTAAGATAGATATCTAACACCTGTCGTTTTGCTGAAACTTCAAGCCGTCAAAGAAAGCGTAAACGCGCTGCACTTTGACGGCCATCTTTCTTCTTTGTTTTCAAACCGTCAAAAAAAACACTTTGGGACAGGCATCAAAAGTTGAATTTAAACAATGTTTGTAAGAGATAATTTCAAAAATTAAATTTCCGACAGACAAGATATGCTGCTTAAAGATTTTGAGCATTTCCGACATAGTTTTATTTTCTTGCAAAAAGGCCCCAAAAAAATTGGGCCTTTATCAGCCTTCACAAGCTGCTGGGGCCTTGGCCGGGCCGCGTGAAATCATATGTTCCGACCTTGATAGAGAGCGCTTTCGCTTGGCGGATCCTTATGAATGTCTTTTATATATGTGCTCCTGACGGTTTTACCCCTACGGCTTAAACAGCAATTCATGTGGTAGGATCAGCTTTGCTGATTTGTCGTTTTCAACGGCCTTAAATTTCGAACATCATATTTGCAAAACTGGCTATGCCATGATTTTCTGTGCATATGAAAGGTCACTTATGTCAGATGCATCATCCGAATATTCAAGGCTCCCCAACCTTCGCGATCTAACAATTGAAACCAGACGAGCTTTGGTTTCTGACGCCGCCGGATTGTCGCAAGCCGCACGGGTTAATCTTGCCGGGGAAAATAGCCTTCAAGAACATATCGCTGATGGCATGATCGAAAATGTGATTGGAAAGTTCGAGCTTCCACTTGGTGTTGCAACAAATTTTAAAATCAATAATCGCGATTATTTGATCCCTATGGCGGTTGAAGAGCCCTCGGTCGTTGCGGCTGCCTCGCATATGGCCAAATTAGCCCGCAATTGCGGAGGGTTTCATGCCAAAGCCGAACGACCGGTTATGCGCGCGCAAATTCAAATCTTGGATCTTTCAGACCCAGCAGAAGCGCTCGAAAAAATCCAAAACCATGCCGACCAATTGATTGCCGCCGCGAATGATTGCGATCCTGTCTTGGTTTCCTTGGGTGGTGGCTGTTTTGAAATAGAAGGTCATCTTTTCAGAGATACCCCTATGGGCAATATGCTGGTTTTACATCTCTTAGTGGATGTGCGCGATGCGATGGGAGCCAATACCGTAAATACAATGGCGGAAAAATTAGCGCCTAAAATCGAAGAGATTACGCAAGGCAGAGTTCGCCTACGCATTTTGTCAAACCTTGCTGATTTGCGTTTGGTGCGCGCGCATGTGTCACTAGACGTAAGCCTATTTGACGGGGAGCAAATCAACGGCCATGAGCTGTGCACTGGCATTGTTGAAGCTGCGACATTGGCCCAAATAGATCCTTATCGCGCGGCAACGCATAATAAAGGCATTATGAACGGTATTGACCCTGTTGTTCTGGCAACCGGAAATGATTGGCGCGCCATAGAAGCCGGAGCGCATGCCTATGCCGCAAGAAACGGGCGATACACGGCATTAAGCACATGGGCGATTACCCCAACGGGTCATTTAAAGGGCGAAATTGAACTGCCGATGGCCGTCGGTATTATCGGCGGCGCAACAAAAGCCCACCCCGCTGCGCAAGCTGCGTTAGAATTGATCAATGTCGGGTCCGCCGGGGAATTGGCAGAGGTCATCGCCTCTGTGGGTTTGGCGCAAAACTTAGCAGCTTTGCGCGCTCTTGCCGATGAGGGCATTCAAAAAGGTCATATGCGCCTTCATGCGCGAACGGTTGCGATAACGGCGGGGGCAAGCCCTGATCAAGTTAGCCACATTGCACAGAAAATGATTGAGCACGGGGCGATAAACGCCGAAACCGCCCGACATTTCCTAAAAGCCCAAAAGCCTTAATCGAAGTTTCGCTGCGTTATAAAACATTCGGTTTTGATCGCTTTATTTATTCCTGCAAATAACCCATGCCTGAGCCTGCGGATCAAAACCCAACGCGGTTTGTTGCCCCATTCTGGCCAATCCATCTTAGCCGTTTAAAGAGACGCAGGATATTCTGGCTGAAGTAAATCCCTGATCTGAAAGCGCCACCCAGTGCTAAAAAAATATCTAATAGGTTGTACGAGCCTTAGCAGATTTACGTCTTCAAAGAGCGCGCGTTACAAAACAGCGCCGGTTACATTCTAAATGCCCCTTGATGAGCCAAGCACCTGTGCCATCGGCTTCACCTTGCTTTGGTTTTATCAAGCAAAATTTGGCCTAATCTTTCCTATGGGTGTTATAGATCATGCCAAGCTTAGCAAATTCGCGCAGTTTGCGCCCCACCTCAAAACGCCCGGAGCATCGCTAACGGGACGGGCCATTTTAAAGAACGAATTGCTATTTTTTCATCCGATGCCGTTAATCTTTGATTGCGAAATAAGAAATCTCCATCAAGATAGCCCGGAGCGGTTTAAGCGTCTTGTCAGAGGAAAAAATCAATGTGGGCAAAAGACTGGAAAAACACTTCCTACTGGTTAGACGGGCAGCCATCGCTGGCTGGAATCAGTCAAACAATTATTCCAGATGTTGATGTCTTGATTGTGGGCTCTGGCTATACGGGGCTGCACGCGGCAATTCAAATATTGCGGGGTGGCAGAAAAGTCATGATCATTGATGCCGGGGCCCCTGGCTTTGGGTGCAGCACCCGCAATGGTGGACAAATCAGCACCAGTATAAAACCGTCCCAAGCCAAGCTGGCCCGCAAATTTGGTATGCGCCGGGCAACCGCCATTCGCCAAGAAGGCGAAACTGCTCTTGATTGGATTGAAGGCTTTATCAGGCGCGAGAAAATCGATTGCGGGTTTGAACGCTGCGGCAGGTTTCACGCAGCGCATTCAGAAGCCCATTTTCAAACGCTCGCGAAAGATGCCGAGGCGCTTTCCAAATTGGAAAACATCGCTGCCACGATTATCCCCAAAGCTGAGCAAAAAAAAGAATTGGGCAGCGATCTCTACCATGGCGGCGTGGTCTATCCCCGCCATGCCTCTGTTCATCCGGCCAAATATCACCATGGCTTGCTACGATTGGCGTTGGAGGCAGGAGCGCATGTGGTTGGGCAGTGTCGCGCTGAAAAAATCAATAAAACAAAAGTGGGCTTTGAAGTAAAGACAACGCTGGGCCAAGTGACATGCAAGGACCTAATTATTGCAACCAATGGTTATACGGGTAACTTAACGCCCTGGCTGAAACGACGGGTTATCCCAATTGGCAGCTACATAATTGCCACCGAACCCCTGCAGCCAGAGTTGATGGAAAAACTTTTTCCAACCAATCGGATTATCAGCGACACATGCAAAGTTGTCTATTATTATCGCCCCTCTCCAGATAAGAAACGCATTTTATTTGGGGGCCGCGTTTCAGCACGGGAAACAGATCCCGCAGCCAGCGGCCCAAAACTGCATAATGATATGTGCCGCATATTCCCTGAATTAAAACAAACAAAAATTTCACATTCCTGGATGGGCACAGTGGCCTATACATTTGACGAACTGGCTCATACCGGATGCCATCAAGGCATTTATTACGCGATGGGCTATTGCGGTTCGGGTGTTTCGATGGCCAGTTATCTGGGCATGCGCTTGGGGCAGAAATTGCTGGGATTGCCGCAGGGCAAAACAGCTTTTGACGATCTGCCATTTCCTACGCGGCCCGCCTATACTGGTCGGCCTTGGTTTTTGCCTGCCATCGTGTCTTGGTATCGCTGGCGTGACCAAATGCAAATGTCGACGCGGTAAAGAAAAAATCAAGAACATATAAATTAAAGGACACAGAATAAGACTCTTGTTGCGTTAACAAACTTTCTGGTTACTGTTGTGTTATAAATAACATCACGGGAGATAAAGAAATGAATTTAAAACCAGCGATGAAAGCAACAAGCTCTTTGGCGGCAGCCGGGATATTGATTGCCAGTTCAATGGCTTACGCAGATGAATTGCGGATTGTATCTTGGGGCGGGGCCTACCAAAAAGGCCAGTCTGTTGGAATTTTCCAGCCGGTTGCAAAGGCTTTGGACATCACGGTTAAAGAAGACACCTATGGCGGCATTTCCGATGTTAAGCTGATGGTGAAGTCAGGCGCGGATAAGTTTGATATTTTCTCAAGCGGTGCTGGTAGCTGCGCCTCGGGTGCGGCGGAAGGCGTGTTAGAAAAACTTGATTATTCTGTCATCGACGTCAGCAACCATCTGCCCGGAATGTATAGTGACTATTGCGCCGGCGCAGATATCTTCTCTGTTGTAGCGGCTTGGAACACAGAAACCTATGGCGATAACGGACCAAAAACTTGGGCTGATTTTTACGATGTAGAAAAATTTCCTGGCACCCGTGCCATGCGCAATAAAGTCGATGCGCAACTGGAAACCGCCCTATTGGCGGATGGCGTTCCGATGGATCAAGTCTACGAAGTACTTGACAGCGAAGCCGGCATCGAGCGTGCGCTGGATAAGATCAGAAGCATCAAACCACATATTGCAGTATGGTGGTCTTCAGGCGCGCAACATGCCCAGCTGATGAAAGATGGCGAAGTTGATATGACAACGGGCTGGAACGGACGCTTTGATGTTGCAAAACTTGATGGCGCAAAAGTGGCATATGACTGGCGTTCAGGCATCATGGATTGGGAAGGTTATGGCATTCCTAAAGGTGCAAAGAACAAAGACCTAGCGATGCAGTTTATCGCAGAGGCGATGAAACCAGAATATATGGCTGAATTTGCAAAATACATCACATATGGCCCAACAAATGGCAAAGTCTATGAACTGGGGCTGATGGATGAGGCGCGCGCAAAACAAATGCCAAGCCATCCAGATAATGCAAAACATCAGTTAACTTTGAAAACCGAATGGTATTCAAAATGGCGCACAATTGCGGCTGAAATGTATACGGATATGATGACCGAATAATCTATATCTTTATAACATAAATTTAAGGGCTTGGAGAGCCATGCTTTCCAAGCCCAAGACTGAGAAATTTACCCTGCTATGAAAAATACATCGCTCAATATATCGATTAAAAATGTTTCAAAATCATACGATCAATTTCATGCTCTGAATGATATTAGCCTCGAGATAACATCGGGTGAGTTCATGACCCTTCTTGGGCCGTCAGGATCTGGTAAAACCACTTTGCTGATGGTGCTTGCGGGCTTTACAAACCCAGATTGCGGCAGCGTAAAATTTGGGAATGAAGAGGTTATTTTGAAACCTCCGCATTTGAGGGGCATCGGTATGGTTTTCCAAAACTATGCTTTATTTCCACATATGAGCGTTGAACAAAATGTTGGCTATCCACAAAAATTGAGAGGCGTGAGCAAAGCAGAAACTCAAGAAAGCGTCG
>Ga0181573_10001438_pt1 | contig 23351 bp, 15 predicted proteins | sample 101ome_25_FD_148643 | JGI IMG/M metagenome (GOLD analysis project Ga0181573, IMG submission 148643) | Coastal salt marsh microbial communities from the Groves Creek Marsh, Skidaway Island, Georgia - 101409BT metaG (spades assembly) | ecosystem: Environmental > Aquatic > Marine > Intertidal zone...
TGTGGCAGCCTTTCCCCATCACGTAGTTGGGGACGGTTGGGCACCTCGGCCACTGCCACGGCGCATGACGCCTGGAGTCACCATGGAGGACGGCGACTTCCCCCGCGATGATGATGACGACGACGAACCCAAGGCGCGCGCCGGGCGCGACTTCTACGCGGCGCTGAACGTCAAGCGTGACGCCTCCGAGGATGACATCAAGCGCGCGTACCGACGGCTAGCGCAGGTGGCGCACCCCGACAAGCAGGCCTCCCCCGCGCTGCGCGAGGCTGCCGCCAGGGACTTCAACCGCCTGAACGAGGCCTACGAAGTGCTCACGGACAAGGACAGAAGGCGGATATACGACGTCTACGGCGAGGCGGGGCTCGCCGCGGGCCTCGAAGTCGGCCATCGGCACAAGACCATCGCGGAGATCAGCGAGGAGTTCGAGCGCGCGAGGGCCAAGGAGGCGCAGCAGCGCATGGAGGCCAAGCTCAACTTCCGAGGCTCCTACGGCTTCTCATTCTCCGCGGCGCACCTCGTCGACGCCGAGATCGCGCAGCGCAGGCGGTACGTCGCGTACAAGCGCGGCGCGAAGCTCTCGTCGGGGTTGGATCTGAACGGCGTGGACTTTAACAGCGTCTTCGACGTCCCGCTCGCATCCGTCCTCGACGACCGCGCGACGGGGTACGTCGGGGCGCAGGGACAGATGAGCCGCGGGATGGGAGCCGGCGGCTTGATACTCGGCATGCGCGTGGCGGCGAGCGAGCACACGAGCTGGGAGCTCGCCACGGTTCTCGGATCGAACCAATCCGCCGCGACTTTAAATACGACGCGGCAGCTCTCCGAGCACACGGCGGGGAACCTGACGTACTCGTACTCGGACGCGCAGGGCGGGCTGGGGTTGGCCGTCGGCCTGGAGCGGGCGCTGTTCGACGAGCACACCAAGGGAAGCCTGAGCTGGAACGTCGGGCCGACGAGCGGGATGTCCACCGGGGTGCAGCGAACGAAGGGGAGGAACAGCTGGAAGTTTGACCTCTCCGTGGGCCCGGCGTCTACCGGGATCGCCGGGTTCTTCGCGCGACGGTGGTCGAAGAAGACGTCGTTCAGGTTCGGGTTTAGGGCCGGGACGGCGGCGATCGACGTGGACTTCGGGGGCACGCGAAGGGTCGGGAGCGATTCGGCGGTGGGCATGAGCGTGAGCGTCGGGATAAGAGGCGTGCACCTCAAGCTTCGGTTCAACCACAGCGGCCAGCGGTTCAGCTTCCCCGTGCTCATCTCGCCGTACCAGCGGCTCACGCCCGCGATCGTGATGTGCGCGCTCACGGTGCCGTGGACGATCGTCGCGGCGGTCGACAGGTACCTGCTGTCGCCCGCCGTCGCGAAGAAGGAGGCGACGGCGAAGGCGAAGTTGAGGGAACGACACAGGGAACGCGTCCGGGCGGCAAAGGCCGAAGCGGCGGAGGCGGCTGAGATGCTGCGGCGGGACACGGAGAAACGGACGGAGAAGGAGAGGTCCGCGAACGGGCTCGTCGTCGAGGAGGCGGTGTTCGGTAACTTCCCGGAGCGAGGCGTGCCGCGGAGGGGCGAGCCCATCGTGTCGGGTTGGGGATCCGACGGGGGCGACGACGCGTGGGTCGACGTCACGACGGCGCTGAGGTTCCAGGTGTTCGACTCGAGCCTCGACATGATCGAGGGGCTTGACAAGGCCGGGATGCTCGGATTTTGCGATCCGTGCCCCGGGGAGGAGAAGTTTTTGCGCGTCAGGTACAGGTACAGGGGCGCGATGTGCGAGGTCACCGTCGGGGAGAACGACGCGCTGGCGCTGCCCAACAGGTCGCACCTTCTGCCGGACGAGTGGAACGACGGCGATTGATGCGTTTAATTTCAGACAAGGCGGCGCGTCGTATTACATGGTATTTCGGTTACACGCGACGACCCGCCTCGAGCGGGTCTTCTCGATTCGTTCGGTCGTCGTCTTCTCGGCGCGGGTGCTCAGTTTGAGGGGGTGCCGATGCTCTTGCCCTTGGACATGTCGTCGAGCATACCCGAGAGCGCGGTCGCGTTGGGCAGATCGGCGTGAGCCGCGCACCACGTCCTCACCGCGTTCGCCGCGGAGCTTCCGCCCCTATCCACGAGCTCGCGCACGACGGCGACGGCCTCGGCGAGGTCGGCGTGCTTGGCGACGATGGACATGATGGCGTCCACGTCGCGCACGCACTCCTCCTCGTGGCCACCGGAGAACATCCCTCGGATCCAATTCACCTGACACTCCTCGTCGGCGTCGCGGAGGTGTCGATCGATGACCTCGTTGACGATGTTCAGGCGCTGGTCCTCCTTCTCCCAGTCGAAGTACTTGTCGTGGTGGGGGTTGGCGCCGACGTACTTGGTCACCCTCGCGGGCTTGACGTCGCCGGACTTGGACCGTGTCGACTCGGACTTGAGCGCCTTGAGCGCCTCCTCCTGGTCGCGCCTCGCCCACGCGTAGCGCTTAGCTTCGTCGACGCGCTTCTTCTCCGCGCGGGAAGAGGACAACCCGACGCGGTTGACGCCGTAGCGGGATGACGACGCGAACGACTTGCGGGGCTTGAACGGAGGCGACACCGCGGGCGCGTGGTGCGCCGCGAACTCGTGCATCCCCTTGTCGTGGATCAAGTCGACGTCGGGCCTGGACACCTCGTAGCCGACGTGGTACCTGCTGGAGGAGGCGTGCCTGCGGGGAATGCCCTTCGACTGATTTTTGTGCGCCTCGACGACGTGGTCGCCGTCGTCGTGGATCATGTCAACGTTGGGGCGGGAGACCTCGTAGCCGACGTGGTATCGGCCGGAATGCGCGTGGCGTTTGGGGATTGCCTTCTTCGCCGGCGCGGGATCTGCGTCGCGCTCGGTGTCGTGTAAGGGCGCCTTGGCATCGGTGCGCTGGTAGCCGACGTGGTATCGGCCGGAGTGCGCGTATTTCTTGGGGATCTTCTCCTTCTCTTCGGGCTTGGTCTTGCCGTAGTGGCTTCCGGAGTATCGGGAGGAAGAAAAGCTCCCCTTTTTGGCGTCGGCGGTTATCTCCTTTTTAACGCGGCAAGTCGCCCCGCCGCGCGTGACGCGCAGGGGGCGCAGGCTCGGAATGAACGCGAGCGACATGTCGTGAGCGTTGGTCTTTCAGATGTTGTCTCGAGTCGAGCGATACTCGGGCGAGCGCGTATGAAGTGTTTGGTGACGTCAGGATGTCGTCCCGATATTTTTGCTGACTCGGCAGGATCTGCGAATCTTTTGCCGCGAAAGTCTAAAAGTGTTAAAAAGCGGTCTGCCCCCTCACCTGGTAGCTGACATACAGCTCGGTCCCCTCGAAACGAGCTTTTACACCTGGATATCCTCTAGGCGTAGGTGATGACCCCGCGCGTCCACCCGCCTGACCTCGATCTCACTCGAACCCTCGGGAATAACCAACACCTCGTCGGCCAGGTTTACCGTGGGACAGATGTGCTCCGGGACAACAAAGCAGACCTCACCTCTAGGCATTCTGAACTCTTCTTGACGTTTGTTAGTCTCCATTTTTACGATCGAGCAAGGCAAGTGCTCCTCACTGCATGACATGGCGGCCAGCTCGGGGTAGCCTATGACGTACCCAGCCGGGTCTCCAGCCTCGGCAGCGATGGACTTTGAGCCGCAGTCCAGCGTCACGACCCCTTCACGCGGATTACTCACCACCCTCGCCATGATCACCGCCGCCGGTTTCAGACCAAGCCCTGGGTTCTGTCGCTCGCCCCGCCAATCGTGGAAGACGACGGTACCAGGGCTCACCCTGTGCACTCCAATCAAGTTCTCGGGTTTGACATTCAGACCCGGCATGATGGCCGAGACTTCCATGATTTTTCCCTTAAGGTCATTGACCAAATCGTATTCTAACGCATGAGTGAAACCCGGCGTCCCACTCGTGATCACCTCGGGCACGAACACCACGTCAGTAACGCTGGACATGAAATCAACGACGCACGCGCAGAGGATCTTCCGGAGTTCTTCGTAATTTTTGAAGCACCTCTCCTTGCGGGCTTTGAGCTTCGCTTTCAACTCACCCTCTGTGATTCCACTTGCAGCCACACACTCTGATATATGTCCCTCGTAGTAGTGCACGCCGCGGAACAGATCCATCGATCTCGCGCGATCAATCGATTTAAGGAAACCTTGGTAACCTCGCACGGCTAACGAACCGTCCTCGTTGGGTTCACCAACCGGGTGACCGGTGCGGTCCATGCCAGGATTGATGTCGATGAAGACACCGATGCTGCAATCGAGGTCCTTGACTTCATCCAGCGCTTCTTCACATTCCACCAACACCGACAACTTGACCTGCCTAGCCCCAGGCGTCTGCGTCAATCGTCCGAGTGCTCTGAGATTTGGCCCAACCAGTGGGTACGCGACCAGTACGTCGACGGTGTCTTTGAAGGACTTAATCTCGTTCACGAGCTGAATCATCACCTCCGCCTCCTTCGTTGTCGCCACCTTGAAGTTTCTAACCCCCGCTTCGAGCAGTTTCTTCCAAACCCATTTCATCTTGGTCGTCTTGAGGTGGGGACGCCAGCGGTCGGGCCCGCCAACCATCTTAATAATCGTCTCGACGTTGTGACGGACGTGGGCCTCGTTGATGATCAGGGCTGGGGACATGATGGTGTCGATCCACTCTTTTCCACAGCCGAAGTCCTCGGCACGGATCTTGTGAACTGGATGATTAAACCATACTGCCCCCACACGGCTCGGGTCCTGCTCACCGCCCATCTTGCGGCCCCTGTGTGAAATCTCCTTCCTCGGCCTGCGCTTGATTTTCTCGCGCGAGCTTGCGCCAACTTGTCTCGGCACCGCCGACAGACAGAGACGCACTCGCGACCGCCAGCATGGGGCGCGATAACCGCGGCAAAGGTCGTGGCGGGCGCGGTTGTGGCCGCGTTAAGATGGCGGACCGCGAGATCGAGGAGCTGGAGGCGGCCATCAAGGTACGCGGCGCGACCCGAACGCGCCAGCCGCCGCCCCAAGAATCTCGCCGCCGCCGACAATCGATGTCCGCCCGCTTCCTCTCTCACCTCCCAACCCCCCTTCCCCCACTCCCGACAGGCGACCGCCCCGGAGAAGGGCACTAATCCACTCGCGGTGGCACCGCGTAAGTCAAGCGAGAAGGGCCTCGGCGCCTCCCTCGTCGGGGTGCGCAAGTTCAAGGACATGCCCCTCTCGGAGGCGACGCAGCGAGGACTCGCGGACGCACGCTTCAAGGAGCTCACCGCCATCCAGCGCGCGACCATCCCGCACGCGCTCGCCGGCCGAGACATCCTCGGTGCCGCCAAAACCGGCAGCGGCAAGACCCTCGCGTTCATCGTTCCCACCCTGGAGGCCCTCTACCGGGCCAAGTGGGGCCGGCAAGACGGCATCGGCGGCCTCATCATCGCGCCCACGCGCGAGCTCGCCACGCAGATCTTCCAGCAGCTCGTCGCCGCGGGCAAGCACCACTCCCTCAGCGCGGGCCTGTTGATCGGAGGTAAGAACGTCAAGGAAGAGAAGGACACGGTGAACAGGATGAACCTGCTGGTGTGCACCCCGGGACGGCTCCTGCAGCACATGGACGAGACTCCGATGTTCGACTGCGTCTCGCTCAAGGTGTTGGTGCTGGACGAGGCGGACCGTATCCTGGACTTGGGATTCCGCGAGACCTTAGCCGCCATCTTGGAAAACCTCCCGAAGAAGGGGAGGCAGACGCTGCTGTTCAGCGCGACGCAGACGAAGAGCGTGAAGGACCTGGCGAGGCTGAGCATGAGGGACCCGGAGTACCTGGCGGTGCACGCGGAGAGCGCTCACGCGACGCCGCCCAAGCTCTCGCAGATGGTGGCGACGTGCGAGCTGGACAAGAAAATGGAGACGATGTGGGCGTTCATCAAGTCGCATCTCACGAGCAAGACGCTGGTGTTTCTCAGCTCGTGCAAGCAGGTGCGATTCGTGCACGAGATGTTCCGGCGGATGCGACCGGGCATCCCCGTCGCGATGCTCCACGGGCGGATGAAGCAGATGAAGCGCATGGCCACGTTCGACGCTTTCTGCAAGGCGAAACACACCGTGCTGTTCGCAACGGACGTGGCCGCGCGCGGTCTCGATTTTCCGTCCGTGGACTGGGTTCTACAGGCGGACTGCCCCGAGGATGTGCCGTGTTACATTCACCGCGTCGGTCGAACCGCTAGATACACCGCCGAGGGCAAAGGCCTGCTGCTGTTGACCCCCTCCGAATCCGCGTTCGCGAAGGAACTCGCCGCGGCTAAGGTCCCGCTGAAGACCATGAAGCTGAACCAGGCCAAGAATCAGAAGATAACGAGCTCCATTCAGGGTTTGCTGGGCAAGGACACTGAGCTCAAGTACCTAGCGCAGCGGGCGGTCGTGAGCTACCTGCGAAGCATCTACCTGCAGCCGAACAAGGACGTGTTCGACGTCAACGCACTAGACGTGGACGCGTACGCGCACTCCATGGGCTTACCCAACCCGCCCAGGCTCAGGTTCCTGAAGAGCCAGAAGGGCGCCGGTAAGAACGGCAAAAAAGAGGAGGATAGCGACGATAGCGAGGGCGACGATAGCGAGAGCGAGGAGGCGCCCGCGCGGGCCGAGCCCCCCAGGGCCAAGGCGCGAGACGACGATGATTCCGACTCCGACGAGGATGACTCCGACGAGGACGACTCCGACGAGGACGACTCCGACGAGGAGCACGACAAGACCAAATCCGCCGGCGTCCTCAAGAGGGTGGGCGGCGGTCACTTCGGCATGAAGGTTGACGACGCCGACTCGGACGACGACCTCATGACTGTCAAGCGCGCGGACCACAGGCTCGACGACGCCGCCGATTACGACGATGACGACGGAGACGACTCCAGGGACGATGACGGGGAGAGGCACCTGAGCGAGCGCGCCAAGGCGGTACTCGCGGAGGGGCCGGTGGACCTCGCCGAGCGAATGCGACAGAAGGCGAAGAAGGGTAAGCTGCGGATAAAGCAGGGCGGGCACGGCGCGAACGAGCGCGTTGTCTTCGGCGAGGACGGCGAGGCGATGGCGCCGCTCGAGGCTCTCGGGGTCAAATCTAGGAGCGACGGTCCCGTTCCCGACGGCGGCGAGGAGCTCGCGGCGGCGGCCAAGGCGCACTATGACAAGATCCGCGCCGAGCGGCTCAGGGCGGACAAGGCGGACAGGCTCCGCGAGAAGGAGCGTCTGCGGGACATTCGAAACAAGGAGCGGGTGAAGCGTCGAAAGGCGGATGGACTGACGCAGTCGGACTCGGACGGCGACAGCGACGAGGAGGCGGGAGCTCGACTCGGCGGCGCGTCAGACTCGGACGGCTCCGAGTCGGAATCGGAATCCGAGGAGCCGGGCAAACGACGGAAGGTGGACGTCGCCGTCGCGGGGATGGCGGCGAAAGACGAGACCGTGGAGAGCATGGAGGAGCGCGCGCTGCGTCTGCTGCGGGGAAAATGAGGCGAGATATTCTATTGTAGCGATTATTCGGTGATGAAAAAGTCCTATCTATTCACAGTGATACGGGTTTAGACTCTGCTCCGCTGCGCACGCGGGTCCGTCGACTAAGTTGCGGCTACGCTATACAGTTGGTAATTCGGTGACGGAGCGCGTGCTTGACGCCGTGTTCGGCTCGAGCGCGTGCCCGCGCGCGGAGGGCGGTGATGATGTACAAGGGTGTGTTTGGCGATTGACCTTTGCGAAAATGGAGGCCGCGCACGCCGCGACTTGCTCACGCGACGGGGTGCTTCGCTTCCCACTGCGCCTTGAGCAACCTGTGCTTCTCCTGCTCCTTCTCGGCGCTGCGAACGTACTGCTGCTTTTTGTTCTCGGGGAGCTCCTTCCACTCCGAGGAGACCACCTTGGAGACGTCCGTGAACCCGAGGTCGGGCTGCGTCTTCTTCAGCTTGGACCTGCAGTCCTCCGCAAAGAGGAGGTAGGCGGTGCGCGGGCGCTTGGGCTTGCCGTTGTCAGCCTTCTCCTTCTTACCCTTCTTACTCTTGCTCGCGGGGGCGTACACGGGGGCGCGGTAGGAGTCCTTCTGCCTCTTGTACTCCTCCTTGCAGAGGTCAGCCTCCATCTTGCACGACGCGAGCTCGGTGGGTGTGACGTTGCGCCACATGTTCGCCAGGCGGGTGGTGACCTGCTGCATCTCCTCGCGGGTGAACTTGGTGTTGGGGTTGGAGTGCACCTCCTTCATGATCTGGTTCCTGTACTTGTCGCAGAAGATGAGGTACGCCGTGCGCGCGCGCTTGGGCTTCTCGCCCTGGCCCTCGACGAGGATGGTCTGGTTCTTCGCCTTCTTGCCCTTCTTGTGGTGGCGCTTCAGGGAGCCGGCGGGGAACTTGGCCTTCTCGGCCTCGTACTGGCCCTTGAGGATGTCAGCCTCGGCCTTGCACTCCTTGAGCTCGTTCGGGCTGATGTTCTTCCACAGCTCCGCGAGCTTCGTGGTCACCGCCTGCATCTCCTCGCGGGTGAACTTGGCGTTGGGCTGGGGGTGCACCGCGCGCATGATCTGCTCGCGGTACCTGTCGCAGAACACCAGGTAGGCGGTGCGCGCGCGCTTGGGGGGCTTGATGGTCATGCCATCTTCTTGCTTTCGCTGTCGAGTGGAAACGGGCGAGGGATGGGTGCGTCAGCGTCGGTTCGGTGGGCGTGCGGCGGGGCCAAAGACCAAATTTTAGCACCCAACGGGCATAGTTTGGGCAATTTATTCCTCCTGGGCTGGCCGGCGCGCGGCGCGTCCCGGTGAGGTCAGGACGCCCACGCCCCCACGTTCGAAGCCTCCGCGGGTCACGTCAGGGCTCCAAGATCCGGCTTGGCTGTCTCATCTCGGGCTCGTGCGTACCTTGGGCATAGTTGTCGACTGGAGCTGAAAAAATGCGCGGCGCGCAACCTGCGAAGAAGGGCGGAAGCGTGGGAAACGGCCGGTCAGGAAAAGCGCGTCGCGGCGGCGTTGCGCGCCCGCGGTAACCCGCGATTCGAGCGAATCGGGAAAGTTCGCCGGGTTGAAAACCACCCGCGCGAGTCAGATGCGGCGAAAAGCTGTCGCGAACCCCCTCGGGGAGGCTTCGTCGGGCGCATGCCGAAGGGCGGGGAAATGCGCTTCGGCAACGCAAATTTGCTTTTCGCCGTCCGGGAAATCACGTGTCCGCGCCGAATAACGCCCGCGCGGCGGCGTCCCGACGACGGGCGCACCGCGCGACCGCTCCCGACGGGACCAACCCGATCCCATGAAAACATCTCGTACCTTCTCGGTCCTGTTCGTGTGTCGTTGCACGACGATAGTGGCGCTCGAAGCGCGCCCTGTCGCGCAACAAAAACGAAAGACCGCGAAACGCAAACAGGTGTGGAACGGCTACTTCGGGCCGCGTTCCAGGGTTTATCCAGGGTCTAAAAACACGCGATGGGGGAGTCAGTGATACGCACACGTGTTTTGCAACCCTTTGTGTCCCTTCCCACTTCATAATTCGCGAAACGGGGGTTTGCAGAAGCGAGATCTTCGCATTTACGTCAAATACATTGCGATAACAACAGGCTTCCAGTGTGCGGAAGGTAACGCTTTTTGGCAAAAGCGAGGTTGAGGATGGGATATTTAACCTTGATTCCCGCGTGTTTTCGCAGTGTGTCATCCCGTCGTTTTCTGAGTTTTGAACCCCCGAGATTTGAAAGTCCAAACCACGTCATCGAGGGTGAGAAACCCAAGTAAATATCTTCACGTCACGTCGGTCCGGCCAGCTTTGCGGTCGGTCGAGCGCCGGGGAGCCGACAGGGGAGCCGGGCGGGTTTCGCCTTTTTGCCAAGTCGGATTGGATTGCCCTCGTTCTCTTGCGCTGCACTCTTGTTCTGCGCACCGATCCATCGAGAATGAGTCTCAAGAAGAACTACCTGCTCGCGTACAACGCCGCGCTCATCTTCGGGTGGGCGTTGGTGCTCACAGTGGCGGCGAAGGCGTGCATCACGCTGGGCCCCAAGCACGTGTACGAGAACGTGGAGGTGTTGCTGCTGGTGGCGCAGACCGCGGCGGTGATGGAGGTGCTCCACGCGATGTTCGGCATCGCGCGATCCCCCGTGCTGGTCACCGCGATGCAAGTGTCCTCACGATTGATGGTGGTGTGGGGTGTCCTCTACGTCGCGCCCCCGTCGCGCGCGGCGTTCCTGCCTCTCGCCAACGTCGGTGGGGTCGACCTCGGCCTGGGGCTCCCGTCGCTGCTCTTCGCGTGGGGCGTCACCGAGGTTGTGCGTTACTCGTACTACTTCTTCAAGCTGCTCGGCACCGTCCCGCACGCGGTGACATGGATGAGGTACACGTTCTTCATCGTGCTCTACCCTCTCGGCGTCGCGTCCGAGCTCTTCCTCACCTACTCCGGATTCCCCCACCTGGTGAGCACCGGAGCGCTCTCGTACCCGATGCCGAACCCGTACAACATCTCCATCCACTTCCCGTCCATCGTCGTGATGTTCTTCCTCGGGTACGTCCCGGGCTTCCCCATGCTGTACATGTACATGGTGAACCAGCGCAAGAAGGTGCTCGCGCCGAAAAAGGCGAAGAGGGCATAGAGGTACGTGGCCGAGGCGACGCGCCGGCGATTTATAATAAAGTTAATAACGTTGGGGTTGTACCACGCGCCGTTCATAACGTCGGGGTTGTACCGCGCGCCGGTCACGACGCGCCCACCCCGGTGGAGCGGGACACGTCACGCCTGAATAATCGTCCCCGCCGCCCCGCTCTGCCTCGCCGCCGCCGCCGCGAGGGGACCCAGCAGCACCTCCTTCTTGCTCATCTTGTACAGCGTCGACGTCGCCTCGTTCTCCGTCAGCGTCCCGCTCATCAGCGCCCCGCGATCCTCCTTGAGCTTCGTCGGGTACAAACGCAGGAGCTCCCTGCATCGTCCCTCCAGCAGCGCGTCGAACGCGTCCTGGTCGAACCCCATCGCGCCACACGCGCGCATCATGCCCTCGTCGATGCCCTCGCGCGTGATGACCATGCGAGTCGGCGCGCCGGAGCCGCCGTCTTTTTCTTCCTCGGCAAACGCGACGGTCGCCGCCGCCGCCCTCTCCCCCGCCTCGGCGATGGACATCATGTCCAGCCTGGCCGCGCACATCGCGATGTCGTCGATGTCGTCGAAGAGCACCACCGCGTCGTTGGGGTTACCTTCGGGGACGAATCCAAAGTAAAGAAAGAAGGGATCGTTCGGCCACGGTCCGTACGATATGGTCACCTCCTCCCCCTGCTCCACGCCGTCATCCCCGGCCCTCAGCTGGAAAAACATCTCGTCCCCGTCCCCTCGCGCCACACCAATCTTCTCGTCGTCCACGTCGGCGATCTCTGCGGTCGCGCGAACGCCCTGCACGTCCTCCGGGCTCGTCACCACCGCGACAACCGCGTTGGCGCCGGCGAAGTCGTGGTTGCACATGTCCACGCCCGGCACGGCGAGGTGCGTGCCCCTCGGGCCGTGCGTGAAGCACCTGCTGTGCAACACGCCGGTGGCCCAGCGCAAGTCGCGTTCGTCGCATCCCACGGCGTCGAGGCGGGGTTTGAGCGCCTCGTACGCGGCGAGGTGTCCCTCTAACGTCGCGCGCGACTCCGCGATTGTTTTCGGGTCTTCGCACGCCGCGAGCTCGAGTTCCGTGTACTCCAGCGGCGGCGTGGACACGAGGTCTGGGAGAGACTCGATCCACCGCCCGCATTCGCCTCCTCGTGATCTTTCCTCGAGCAGCCGCGCGGCCATGAGCGCGGACCACGGCAGGTCCGACGCGTCCGCCTCGTCGTGATCTTCCGAGAGCACCAGTCGGAACGGGACGTTGAAGATGACCTCGCCCGGAACGAGGTTGCGGACGGCGACGAGGCCCCGGCCGTGGCGGGTCTCCCCCAAGGCGACGCGCGACTCGATCCCCGGATCGTTCGTGGCGTCGGCGAGCCACGCCAGGAGCGCGGCGGCCTTATCCACCTCGGCGGACGCCGTCGCCATGGTGACGCGCGCGGCGGGAAGGGCGCCGCGACGGGACGGCGGCGGCGCGACGGACCCGGACGACGATGGGCTGTGCACGGCGCGCGAGAGGGCAACGCTCGTCGACGCCGACATGCGCGCGCGGCGCGCTCGTCTTTACCTCGGTCGACGCGCGCGAGAAGCTGCGAGGGTTGCGAGTTCGTGTCATCTTTTTAGGGAACAATCCGCTTGGCCATCCGCCACAACTGCAGGCGCGCGGCGACCCGCGCCTTCCATGCACCGCGGCTCGCTCGTGCGCACCGCCCTGACGCGCGTCGGCTCGCTCTCTTCCGCCCGCACCCTCCGTCCGCCCCCCTCCCGCCCGCCGTCGGCGATCGCCCCGCGCGCCGTGGCCATGTCCGCGGCGTCGTTCGGCACCGCCGCGGCGGATGGCGCGCCGTACGGCTTCAGCTCGTCGTTCGACTCCGGCAACGGCGAGCTCGTCTCCGCCACCCCACACACGCTCACCGTGCGCATGCGCGAGGAACCCTTCACGAAGGCGGACGGCAGGGCGCACTTCCAGTGGTTCCACTTCAGGGTCACCGGCGCGCGCGGCCGCGCGCTGCGCGTCGTCGTCCAAAACGCGGGTGACGCGTCTTACCCCGACGGGTGGCGCGACTACAAGGCGTTCGCGTCCTCGGACAGGAAGCACTGGCGCAGGGTCCAGACGACGACGTACGTCGACGGCGAGTTGATCATCGACATGGACCCCGTGCCGGGCGACTGCGTGCACCTCGCGTACTTTGTCCCGTACGATTACGAACGGCACCTCGACCTCGTCGCGCGGGCGTCGTCCCATCCGAACGTCTCGCACGCCACGCTGGGCGACACCCTCGACGGCCGGCCGCTGGATTGCCTCAGGTTCGGCGAGCCCGGGCGGTGGACGCCCGAACCGGCGTTCGCGGGGGAGTCCCCGGAGGATAAGGCGGCGGTGGAGGCTTCGCGCGGGTCGCTTCCGCCGTGGTCGCGCGACGGCGGCGCCAAGCGGGTGGTGTGGATCCTCGGGAGGCAGCACCCGGGGGAGTCCATGGCGTCCTGGTGGATGGAGGGTTTCGTCCGCAGGCTCCTGGACGCGGAGGACCCGACGGCGAGAAAGGTGCTGCGCAGGGCGGTGGTGTACGTGGTTCCCAACATGAACCCCGACGGAAGCGTCCGGGGACACCTCCGGACCAACGCGGCGGGGGCGAATCTGAACCGAGAGTGGGAGAACCCAACCCCGGAACAATCTCCGGAAGTTCTCTGGACGCGTAACGCGATGGACGCGACCGGGCCGGTGGACCTGATGCTGGACGTGCACGGCGACGAGGCGGAGCCGTACTGCTTCATCATCGGCGGCGAGGGATGCCCGGGCTGGGACGAGCGAAGGGCGTCGACGCAGAGAGCGTTCAAGGCGGCGTACGCGAGGGCGTGCCCGGATTTTCAGACGACGTTTCCGCTCGAGTACGGCACGGCGCCCGCGGGTAACGTCGTGACGGCCAAGACGCAGGTGACGTACAGGTACAACTGCGTGGGCATGACGCTGGAGATGCCGTTCAAGGATAACGTGCAGCTCGCGCAGCCCGACGGGTGGACGCCGGCGAGGTGCGAAAAGTTGGGCGCCGCCGCGGTGGACGCGCTGCTCGACGTGCTTCCCGAGCTCCGCGAGTGAGGCGGCGTGGGCGAGTGAGCCGCGGCCGATGCGCTGTTTTACACGTTTCATCCTAAGTTTCCATCGGGTCGTCTGCCAGTATCTCCTCCATCTCCTCCTCGTCCTCCTCCCGGAACGCCGACGAAGGCTCCGGTTCCTTCCGTTTGGGCTCCGGCTTTGGATGGTTCTGGTACGGATATTTCCATTTCGGCGGCATCGAATCCCTCGTCTCCCCCGTCACCGCGTTGAAGAAGTACACGATCGTCCTGTCCTTCTTCCGGTCCCCGGGCTCGATCGGATCTTGCTGCTTGGCCTTCACCAGCCTCCACCCGCCGAACGGGTCCTGCTCCGCAAACTGTCGCTCCAAACCGGTGGGCTTGCGGAACCCCTGACGCTCTCGCTCCGCCTTCTCCTCGTCCGTCTCGTGAAAGTGCGGCCTGTCCCACGTGTATCCGCCCTCCACTCGCTTCACCAGCGACTCGCCGAACTCGAACGCCGCCTTGATCCCGGACGGCGTCGGTTCGAACGCCAGGAACTGGTATATTATCGCGAGCGCCTCGTTGCAATGCTCGTCTTTGCCCTCCACGATGGCGTACACCTTCCCGGGGTTACCGGGCCTCAGGTCCTCGAACTCCTGGCCGGGTAAGGGTTCCTCGACGATCTTCACCACCGCGCCGGTGATGTCCACGATGGCCTGATGGTTCCGCCCTTTCTTCCCGATGATTGGCTTCACCATCTCGTACGGCTCCAACAGGATCTTGTGCCTCTTCTCCGGCTTTCTCGCAACCTCGATGAGCTCCTTGTGAATGTTCCTGTACACGTTCTCGTAGAAGAGCATGATGCTGGGGTGCTTGCCCGTGACGATGATGTCGCGTTCGTCCGCACCCTCCACCTCGGGCTGGACCTCGTACTCTACGAAGGCTGACTTCGCGACGACCTTGAGGACGTTCTCGTCGTTCGCCAGCAGCTTCGGCATGCACGGGACGGGCACGTGCAACCTCGCCTTGCCCACCCAGTCGGGGTGCGGAGGCTCCTTGACCCGTGCCCACTCCTCGTCCCACTCGAACGGGCCGATCGGTATGCCGCCCACCATCCGCCCACACTTCTCACACTGCGCAGTCTCGCCCTCGGCGATGTTCGGGTTCTCGCACGTGTGCTTGTACGTTCGGTTCTCGTCGTCGTGCCCCGGCGGTCCCTGGCATTGCGATGTCGTGCCCGCCTGGCTGCCCGGACCAGCCTGCGTGGGCTGGATCTCCTCCTCCGCGGTGGGCTGGATCTCCTCCTCGACGATCTCCCCAGTCGCTCGAGCGCTTCTGGGGCGCTTCGGGGCAGGCTCGTACACGTTGAGGAACCCCGAGCGCATCGCCGCTGTGAGAATCAACCAGAACGGGTTCTCGTGTTTTACATGATAATAGACTCCCTACTGTATGTTCTAGGTCCCTCCCCCCAAAATTCTCCAACGCCTCCTCGTCTTCACGCCGTGTCGCCCTTGAACAGGGGAATGTGCTCGTCCCCGACGTCCTCGCTGGTCAGGTCGCCTCTGCCCATGCTCAGGAACCAGTTGAGGAAGAAGTGCGTGCCGAACACCAGCCCGTTGAATCCGTTGACGTACCAGAAGCACTGCCACCTGTAGAAGTTGAGCTGCTCGTACGGCCAGTGGAAGAAGAGGAACTCGTGCATCAGGTACGCCAGGGTGATGAATGAACCGAGGATGAACAGAGGGGTGGACAGGTAGCACTTGGGGAACGGCAACTGTCCCAAGGTCGACTCCACCAGCAGCAAGATGAGGTTCCCGACAAAGCCAACCATGTAGTTCCACTCAAAGTAGCACAGCCTGCTCGCGGGGTCCAGGAGCGTGCTCATCTTGAACTCGTACGTGTTACCCACGCACTGCGGATTGAAGAGCATCTCGAGCCACACGCACAGGTCGCACGCCAGGCACAGGGTGAACGCCGCCGAGTACCACGTGATGAGCCAGTGGCCGACGAGGTTGCAGTCGCCGCTGTGGCCGATGTACCGACTCGCGCGCTCGCCGTCACCGCCGAACACTCCGCGCACGGACACGAACGCGCCGAGGCCGAAGAAGATCGTCAGGCAATAGAAGCTCCAGTCGTGGAAGTTCATGTAGTCCGTCACCTTGTTGCCGGCGTCGACGTTCGGCTGGATGATCTGCGTGAGAGAAAACCACAGGCAGAAGCAGAAGGCTGCCACCCTGAACACCATGAGAACGAACCCGCCGCCGCCGAAGGAGTTCTCCCAGAGTTGCTTGTGCGTCGCCCCGCCCGCGAAGGAAAGTGAGCCGTAAGAACGATGGTGCTGCAGATTATCTCCCGCGAACCCGATCCAGATGAGCATGGACATGAGAGTGAACGTGGCGAAGAGGTACATCAGCGGGTTGTCCTCCCACTTGACGAACATGTCCCACGTGTCGCTCATGGTCCAGTCGCCGGAGCCGTCGCCCGGCTTGTGGATGAAGTTACCCGCTAGCGTCTCCTCGGTGTTGTTGTACACCGAGGTGGCCTCGTCCATGGAGAAGTTGTCCTCGTAGCTCGTCATGTCTCTTCACCCGCCGACAATCGCCAAATAAATCTTCTTCCGCGCCCTCTTGTAACACCCGATGGCCAAAACAAGGGTTCCGGGCCTTCCACAGGGACACTGCGTGGACGATCTCGATGGATCCGACCCGCGCTCCCTAGATCCTCACGAGCTCTGTTCGGTGCCCGATTCGGATCGTGGTCACGGCCTATGCGACGGGGCGTAGGTCGTTGTGCTCCGGCGCCGTGGCTTCACTGATGGTCTCTGAGATGCCGCTTTTTTGTTGCGACCGGCCGCTTTTTTGTCCGGCCGAAGTTTTCGTTTTAGGTTATGGGACGCCGGCGCAAAATTGAAGCTTCGACCGTCATCATCGGCCGTTATCATCAACTCCGGGCCGAACTTTTTACAGAAGGTATCATACTCCGGCCCGAGAGAGCGGGCGGCGCAGCTCGTGCCCACCCGGAATATCCGGGCACGATGGGCCTGTGCGGGCAGCGCAGTGGGGGCGTCCGTGCCTCCGATGTGTGGGTCCCCGGCGATAAGATGCTCCCGAGGTGCGCTCCTTCTCCCGCGCGGGTTTACGATTAGCACGAAACGTGCCACTCCACCTAACTAACTTTCACCCTGACGATGAACGCAGCGACGACGAGGGCGACTCGCCGGCGCCGGCCCCGCTCCCACCCCGCGACGGCACCGCCGCGAAACAGAGCCCCGGCGTCGTCCGGTGGGCGGATGAGGACCAGATGGAGCGCGAGCTCTCCGCCGCCACGTTGGAGCCCTCCCGTGGATTGGTCACCCTGCGCAGCGGCTCGTCCAAGAAGAAGCTCTGGGGTAAAGTTCGCGACCACTTCCACCTGCGGAACAAGGCGGTAGCCACGGCGAGGCCCGGCGCGGACGCCGCGACGCGGGCCCGATCCGTATCGCATCACGCGCCAAAGTCCGTGGAGGATCGCGAGCTCATCCTCCGCGGCCTGCGAACGTGCCCGCTGTTCGACGACGTGAACGAGTCCGTCGCCGCGCGGCTCGAGGACGCCATGCGCGAGGTGTCGTTCGAACCCGGGGAGGCGATCGTCACTCAGGGCGCGAGGGACGACGACGCGTTCTACGTGTTGGCGTCCGGTACCGCCAACGTCGTCGTCGACGGCTCGCTGGTGAAGACGCTCGCGCCGGGCGATCCCTTCGGAGAGGTGAGCCTCATGTACAACGCCGAGCGAACGGCGACGGTACGCGCCGCGGGTACGACGCCGTGCGTGGCGTTCGAGCTCAAGCGCGAGGAATACGCGCTCGTGCGAGCCGCCGAGGCTGACGCCGACGTCAGGCGAAGGCTCGAGCTCGTGTCGGCGTCGCCCACGCTGAGGGCGCTCGACGATGAGACCCTCCGACGGGTGGCGGAGTCCGCGGAGCGAACGCGGTATCGCGCCGGCGAGACGATTTTCTCGGAGGGGGACGCGGGAGACGCGCTGTACGTGGTGGAGTCGGGGGCGGTATCGGTGCGGCGCGGTACAGGGGGCGAGGAAGTGAGGCGATTCGGTCCAAAGGACGCCTTCGGCGAGATGGCGCTGCTGAACGAAGACGGGCGAAGAACCGCGGACGCCGTCGCGGCGACGGACTGCGTGCTGCTCGCGATGACCCGCGACGCGTTCACCGCGATCGCCGGTTCCCTCAAGACTGCGCTTCACGGCCGACACCTCCGGAACGTCCCGCTCTTCGCGCATCTGGACGTTAAACAGATTGGCGCCCTCGCGGAGGCGACGCGGCTGGTAAAGTTTAGCGACGGCGACGAGGTCGTTCGCGCGGGCATGCCCCCGGAGTGTCTGTTCATCGTGGACGAGGGGACGTTCGAGGAGTTTGGCGCCGGCGTCGGCGTCGGCGAGAGACGCGCGCTGGCGGCGCACGGCAGCCTCCTTCGCGGGGGCGACGAGATGGCGAGAGCCGCGGGAAAGAAGAGATGGACCCGCGGCGAATACTTTGGAGAATCTTCCCTGCTGACGAACGAGCCGAGGGGAGTTGGGGTGCGCGCGGTGGGGCTGGCGTCCGCGGTGACGCTCTCGAGGGACGCCATCGCGGAGACGGTCGGGTCACTGCGCGAGGTTCAGCGGGCGTGGAAGAGAACCGCCGTCGAAAAGTGTTTAGCCGCCGCCGGAACGGATCCGACGTCGGCTGAGGGTGAAAACGCGACGGCCGCGCTCGCCGGTGAGCTCGAGATACGGTGCTGCAAAGCCGGGGAGGTGCTCGCGGACGGAGACGAAGCGCCCGCGGGCGCGTTCGTGGGCGTGCTGGTCTCCGGGACGGTCGTCTCCGTCACCCGCGTCCGCAAGGGCGACAAGAATCTGACGCGAAGGCAGGTGGCCAAGAGCGGGGGAGTAGATCTACCCTCAAAAGCCGTGGTCGCGAGGACGCTGCTGGGGGAGGAATGGGCGGAACCCGGATGGGCGATCGACGCCAAAGTCGCCGCGCTCACCCAGTCCGTGCTGCTCGTGCCCCCGGCGGGTGGAGGCTCGGGTCGACTGCGGCGCGCGATCTCGACACTCTCCGGAGACGAAACCGCCGCCGCTTCGGACTCGGCTCGATTCGACACGAACGGTCCGACGCGTCTGTCCAACGGCGCCGGGGTGAACCCTCACCCGAAGCAGTCGCCGTCGCGCGTGAGACCCAAAGACAGGGTCGTGCCTCCTTCGCTGAAGATCATCGCGACGCTCGGCTGCGGCGGGTTCAGTCGGGTTTTTCACGTCACCGCGCGGGTATTAATCGGGACCGACGGCACGAAGGTTCGACGGTCATACGCGCTCAAGGTTGTTCCCATAGAGCAGATGGTCAAGAACGACGTGGTTCATAACGTGCGGAACGAGAGGGACGTGATGATGGCGCTGGATCACCCTTTCATCACCCGGCTTCACGCCTGTTTCAAAGCCGCCGACCACGTGTACTATGTGCTCGACCTGGTCCCGGGCTTGGAGCTTTACTGGTGCATGCAAAACTTCGAGTTCTCCGAGCGAGGCGCCGCGTTCTACGTCGCGCAGGTGGTTCTGATGCTAGAATACATGCACGAGAGGCAGGTGGCGTACAGGGACGTCAAACCGGAGAACCTCATGCTGGCCAACGACGGGTACCTGCGACTGGTGGACTTTGGCCTGTCCAAATTCCTGGCGCCGGGTGAACGAACCTTCACGTTCTGCGGTACCCCACTGTACCTCGCGCCGGAGATTTGGGGGCACGGCGGTCACGACAAGGCGGTTGACTGGTGGGCGCTGGGATGTCTGGCCTACGAACTCGCGTCGAACGGCACGCTTCCTTTCCAGGGGGAGACGCAGGGCGAAATTCGCAAAAAGATCCTAAACGAGCCGGTGTCCTTCAACGGCGAGGCCAAAAGGTTCTCCCCAGAGCTCCGGGCGCTCGTCGAGGGTTTACTCCACAAGAACCAACACAAGAGATTGGGTGTACTCAGCGACGGCGCGGATGGGGTCAAGACGTCCGCGTGGTTCCGAGATTTGGATTGGACAGCGTTGGCTCGCGCGGAGTATCCTCCGCCGTTGACGCCGGACGTCGCCGGCGGTTCAAAGGAGGCGCTCCGTATCACCCCGAGGGATCAGACGCTCGTGCCGCCTCCGTCGCGCGAGTGCTCGATGTACGGCGACATGTTTCCCGACTTTTAGACTTTCGCTTCGTGTCACGCGATGTAACGCACATCCTCAACTCTACTCTCTGACCAAGTTTGTCTTCTTCTCGAGTCTGCCGCAGATTATTTCCGCGACTGTCTCCTCCACGCTTTTCCCGTCCTTCATGCGCAGCCCCTGAAGCGCGCCCATGAACTGCATCCGCCTCGACTCGATCACCTCCATATCTCGCCTCTTCAGCATCCCGAGGTCGTCCTTTCGAACACACTCCCTGCACTGGCCAGGTGAGAGGAACGGGTTCTTGATCGTTTCCAGTCGGTGAAAGTTGCACGCCCCCGCCTCCATCGCGACGAGCTCCCTGGACCTCAGCAGGAAATGCGCCAGCCTGTCCTGATCCGTCACCAGCTTGCGCGCGTCGCCCAACTCCACGTATGAGCGGATACGGATGAATTCGTTGTGAAACTGGTTCATCAACCGGTCGGCGACCCGGCATGGTGTGTCGCCCGGCCACGCTGGACCACGGCACTGAAGCTTGGCTGTGACGGAGTCGTGAAAGTCGGACTCCAAGCACCGCTTGTTGTACTTCGGAACATCAGAGGAGGTACCCCTATGGACTTCCCACTCATCAAGGAACTGCGCCACGAACCAGTCCGCCATTGCGCTCCGTTTTGTGCCGGGCGCGTCTACTACCCAGGGCGTCAACCTTCGTTAACAATTCACCGCGCCGAGTCAGCACAAGCCTGTCCGAGATTTTATCTCACGCTGATGAGCGACGGCTCCTGCTCGAGGGTCCCTCGCCCGTCACAACCCGTCGCGCGGTCCCGCCCGCGACCTCGTATCCAATCACGTCCCAATCAAAGGCAGCATGTCAAGAGCAATCTGTCGCACTGTCGTCGTCCCAGCTCGCGGCTCGGTCGCCTCTCGCGCGACCCAACCCGCGCGTGGCGTGTTTTCGGGAGCCAAATCCCTACTCATAGAACCCCGAAACGCCGTGACCCTCGTTTCTGCTCACGGCCGTCACCGCGACGTCTCCGTGTGCATGGGTCGCAAGGGCATGCTCGCGGATCTCATGGACGACGGCACAGATTCCACGGGCGACGCGAAGGTCGACCCGCGGTGCCCGTGCGGCAGCGGAAAGGACTACTCCGTCTGCTGTGGACCCCATCACGACGGCGCTGCGCCCGCCGACTCAATCACCCCCGAGGCCATCGTCCGCGCACGGTTCAGCGCCTACGTCAAGAACGTGCCCAAATACATCGTTGCATCCACGCATCCGGACTCCAAGGACATGAAGCGCAAGGACGACCCGGCGGAGGCGAGGGAACAGCTCGAGAAGGATGCCGACGCCACGATGAAGAAAGTTCAGTTTACGTCTCTTCGGGTGAAGGGAACCAAAGAGGGCGACGGGGAGACGTTCGTGACGTACGAGGTGTCGTACAAGGCTGCGGGAAAGAAGAACAGGGGCGGGACGAAGACGCTGGCGGAGAGGTCTAGGTACAAGATGGCCGACGGAGAGTTCAAGTACTTTGACGCTCTGCCGCTGAACTCTTCCTCGGACATGAACGCCGTTGGGCAGATCTGAAGGGCGGACTAAGACCGGCCACTTGTAGGTTTATCATTACATTGTGACGTTGCGAGTTGATTGTTGACGAGTCGCGATCCCCCGCCCACGAGCTCCCTCTGTCTTCTGCGCGTGGATGCCGAACTGGCGACGTTTTGCCAACGATCCTCAAAAGTTATCCAAAATGCATGACGTGGCAGAAGCCCCCGATTGTCCAGTTCACAACGCAAGCGCGTCCCCACACGACACGTGCCAGACCAATGTCCGCCCTCTCCGCATCATTCCGCATCGCCGTGAGCCCCGTCGCGTCCTCTTCCCGCCGCGCCGCGTCCTCTTCCCGCCGCGCCGCGGCTCCCGCGCGCGCCTCCGCGGGGTCCGACGAGAAGATGGTTTCCTCGGGGCGCCGCGAGGCTGTCGCCGCCGCCGTGCTCGCCGCCGCGGCGCTCTCCCGGGCAGCCCCCGCGCTCGCGCGCGGTCTCCCCGAGTTTGAGTGCACGGGCGAGGTCACGACCGGCGCGTCCGGACTCCAGTTCTGCGAGTCCGTCGTCGGCACCGGCATCACCCCGTCCAAGGGGTCCTTGATAAAGGCGCATTACACCGGAAGGCTCCTCGATGGGCGCGTGTTCGACAGCTCCTACTCGCGCGGCTCCCCGCTCACGTTCAAGGTTGGCGTCAGGGAGGTCATCGCGGGCTGGGACGAGGGCATCCTCGGAGGCGAGGGAGTGCCCCCGATGAAGGTGGGCGGCAAGCGCGTGCTCACCATCCCGGCGAACCTGGCGTACGGCAGCAGGGGCGCGGGCGGCGGCCTGATTCCGCCGGACGCGACGCTCAAGTTCGACGTCGAGCTCGTGCAGGTGCTGTGAGCGGGCGCGACGGGCCGTGGCGCGGTGGTGGCGAGGGGGGCGCGCGCAGGTGGTTGAATCCTAAAAGTTAACACTAAATATGTTTCAAACACACATGAAATGGTTACCATGCTGCCATGCCATCGCACATTCATCATGCTATTTCATCTATTTCTACTTTTCTGACTGCGTATCCATACACAGCTAAATCCTGAGGCTCTCGTTCAACGTCTGGAGCCCAGATATCGCCACGTAAGTGTGGCCCTCGACGAGCCGGCACAAACGCGCGCGCGGCCCTCGTCGTTGCACACACACTCAACTCAAACCATGCCTATTTTCTGAACCATGAAGACCGCGTTCGACGGAGCGCGGTACGCGGTGGGCGCCACCGATTCCATGCAGGGCACCGGCGTGTGGTCTGGCATCAAGCTTAGCCGCGACGACGCAAAGCCCACGGCCAAGCCCGCGAGCAAGGCGGCGAAGAAGTCGCAGCCTGCTAAGTTCCCGGTGAAGGCCAAGTAAAAACCCGGCAACTTCGCGCGGGGGATGAGGCGACGTGCGTTGGTTTCATCGCACGTGACCGTCAGCTCGTTCGCCAACCGGCGCGCGAGCTCGGGCCTCGCTTCCGAGCCGGTGACGTAGTCTTCCGCGAAATTGAAAACAACGCGGGCGGCGGCTAGTCGCCAAGGAGTAGACGTCCAGTGACGGAACCTCGCCGCATTCAAGGTGTAGCAACCATTTGAAGGCGGGTTCCCGATGATTTAAGACTTCTCAGGTCCGAAAAGGAGCTCCTCGGCAGGCGTGCGGCTGCGCGGATAGCGTCATTCGACCGTAACTGTAACACGACTAATATTTTCATCCTAACCGGCTCTATCCGATGGTACGCTACTGTCTTCCCGGTCCGACGCGCGAGGGACCGAAGCGCGCAGGCGCCCCGCCCGGAGGTCCAACCCTGCCCCCGGGAGGTCCTACCCTGCCCCCCGGCGGACCGACCCTGGACGGACCCGTCCCCGCCGGCGCGGAAACCGGCCTGCCCCATCCGCCCGGAGGCGCTGGCGGGGCCATCCCCGGGCCGCCGCCCCTGGGCCCGCCGCCCAGTCCACCGCCCAGTCCACCGCCGAGACCCCCACCGAGACCCCCACCGAGACCCCCACCGAGACCGCCGCCGAGACCCCC
>Ga0181573_10001440_pt1 | contig 23333 bp, 21 predicted proteins | sample 101ome_25_FD_148643 | JGI IMG/M metagenome (GOLD analysis project Ga0181573, IMG submission 148643) | Coastal salt marsh microbial communities from the Groves Creek Marsh, Skidaway Island, Georgia - 101409BT metaG (spades assembly) | ecosystem: Environmental > Aquatic > Marine > Intertidal zone...
CACGTCGCGCCCGCTTCGGCATGCTCGCCGCATGTCGAAATCCGCCAGCGCCGCCGTTCCCGAACGCCAGCGCATCGGGATGTGGGATTCGGTCAGCCTGATCGTCGGCATCGTCATCGGCGTGGGAATTCATGAGACGGCTCCCTTGGTTTTCCACAATTCGGGGAGCGCAACGGTCGCGATGCTGTTCTGGGTCTTGGGCGGCGTCATCTCCCTCTCCGGCGCCTTGTGCTACGCCGAACTCGCCAGCGCCTGGCCCCGATCCGGCGGCGAGTACTGCTACCTGACGCGCGCGTTCGGACGCTTCCCGGGATTTCTGTTCGGTTGGAGCCAGTTGACGGTCGTCCGCACAGGCAATGTCGGCATGATGGCGTTCATCTTCGCCGAGTATGCCGCCAGGCTTTGGGGGCTCGACACCGCACGGACCGTGGCCCTCGCCATCGCCGCGCCGCTCGTCTTTTCCGGATTAAACATCCTCGGCGTCGCGGTCGGAACCCGGACCCAGAACGCCTTGACCCTTCTCAAACTGCTCGGCTTCTCCTCGATCGTCATCGCCGGCCTGGTCTGGGGCGAAGGCGGCGATCCCTCCCCCGCTCCGGCCGCCGCGGAGAACAACGCCTCGCTCGGTCTGGCCCTCCTGTTCGTCCTGTTCACCTACGGCGGCTGGAATGACGCCGCCCTGGTCACCGCGGAGATCAAAGACAGCCGACGAAACATCGTGCGCTCCCTGATCATCGGTGTGGCCATCATCACCGGAGTCTACCTGCTGGTGAACGCCGCCTACCTGCGCGCGCTCGGCTACGAGGAGGCAAGCCGGTCGTCCGGCATCGCGGCCAAGGCGTTGGAACTGGCCTTCGGTCCGCCCGGCGCCAAGATCATGTCCCTCATCGTCATGATCTCGGCCCTGGGCGCGGTCAACGGCATCATCTTCACCGGTGCCCGCATCTACGCGACCATGGGCGAGGATCACCGCTTCTTCGCCTGGCTCTCGCGTTGGCACCCAAAGCTCGGCACTCCGATCTGGGCCCTCCTCGCGGAATCCGCCATCACCATCACCCTGATCCTGCTCCTGGGCACGGAAGCCGGCCGCGGCATGATCGACCGCATCCTGTTGACGCTGAGCTTCGACGCGATCGCCTGGCAGGGCAATCCGTTCAGCAACCTCTTTCAATGGTGCGCGCCCTTCTTCTGGATTTTCTTTTTCCTGACCGGGGTTTCGTTGTTTGTCCTCCGCCGGAAGGAACCGAAGACGCCCCGCGGTTTCGCCACGCCGCTTTATCCCCTTCCCGGCCTGATCTTCTGCGCGTCGTCGGCCTGGTGTCTCTGGTCCTCGATCACCTACGCCGGAACGCTCCTCCTGCTTGGCTGCGTCCCGGTCCTGATCGGCGTCGGGATATACTTGTTTTCCCAAGCCGCCCCCGTTACCAAGAAGCGTCCAGAAAACAAACCGTCAGACGAATCCGATCCATGAAAACCATTTCCCGCCACACGCTCGCGACCCTCGCCGGCCTGTCCCTCATCGCCAACGCCGCCGCGGCAAACTGGCCGCACTGGCGCGGCGACATCGCCGGTTCCGGCATTTCCGCCGACAACGCCGCGCCCACCTCCTGGAGCGCGACCGACAATGTCCTCTGGAAGGTCGATCTTCCCAACCGCGGCAACTCCACGCCCGTCGTCTGGGGCGACAAGGTCTTCCTCACCCAGGTCGTCGAGGCGGAGAACAACCGCACCCTGATGTGCCTCGACCGCAAGACCGGCAGGCTCCTCTGGCAGCAGGGCGTGGTCTATGACAAGCCGGAAAAGACCCACAAGACCAACCCCTATTGCTCGGCCTCGCCGACCACGGACGGCAAGCGCGTCATCGTGACCTTCGGCTCGGCCGGCGTCTACTGCTACGACTTCACGGGCGCGGAGCTCTGGCATCGCGACCTCGGCCCGCAGCGCCACACCTGGGGTAATGCCTCCTCCCCCGTTCTCTTCGGCGACCTCTGCATCCTTTACCACGGCCCCGATCCCAATGCCCGCCTCCTCGCCATGGACAAGAAGACCGGCAAGACCCGCTGGGAATACAAGGAACCCAGGTGGAACACCCGCGGCCGCACCGACGGCTTCGAAGGCAACGACGAGGGCGGCATCGTCGGCTCCTTCAGCACGCCGGTGATTGTCAACCATCAGGGCCGCGACGAACTCGTCATGAGCTTCCCCACCGAGATCAAGGCCTTCGATCCCAAGACCGGCAAGGAACTCTGGGGCTGCAAGGGATTGAACCCGCTCGTCTACACCTCGCAGATCGTCGGCGACGGCGTGGTCGTGGCCATGGGCGGCTACAAAGGGAACTCCATCGCCGCCAAGCTCGGCGGCAAGGGCGATGTCACCAGGACCCATCGCCTCTGGCAGAAGGTGAAGGCCAACGGCGGCATCGGCTCGGGAATCATTCACGACGGCCATGTCTACTTCCCCGACAACGGCGGCACGGCGCGCTGCCTCAATCTCGAAACCGGCAGCATCGTCTGGGAACAGAAACTCTCCGGCCCCGGCCGCAATCGCCAGATCTGGTCCAACTTCACCCTCGTCGGCGACAACATCTACGCCATCAACAAATCCGGCGATGTGTTCATCTTTAAGGCCAGCCCCAATTGGAAACAGGTCGCCGTCAATTCCATCGGCCGCGAGGAATCCAATTCCTCCATCGTCGTCGCCGACGGCGAGATCTACCTCCGCACCTATAAGGCCCTCTGGAAAATCGGCCGCGGCAAGGCAACCGCCCAACTCCGTTGATGCGCTCCGGCGCCCCTTCCCAATCCGCCGCCCTCCCGCCTCGCCATGGCCAAACCCGAACCCGCCCCGGTCGATCCCAAGAAGGTCCCGGAACTCGCCGCCGCCGTCATCGCCGCGGACCGCTTTCCCTGCCTGGCCACCATGGATGGCGACCAACCGCGCCTGCGCCCGGTCTCGCCGGTCCGCACCGACGGCTTCACGGTCTACGTCGCCAACCTGCGCCAATACCACAAGACCCGGGAACTGCAAGCCAACCCCAAGGTGGAGCTCTGCTACATGGACGAACATCACAACCAAGTCCGCCTCAGCGGCGTCGCAGAGGTTCTGGATGACCGCCCCCTGCTCGAGGAAATCTGGGAGGCAAACCCGCTGATGCGCCATTACCTCGGCTCCATCGATAACCCCGCCCTGATCGTCTATCGAATCAGACCGACACAAGTGCGCTACATGCAGGAGTGGGCGCTGGAATACTTCGAAGCGCCGCTTTGAGCGCGGAATTCAGCATTCCCCGTTCCGCATTCCCCATTCCCCATTCCCCATTCCGCATTTCAATATCCCCCGCTGATGTAGCTCTCCATCTCCTGAATCTGGGATTGCTGGGCGGAGATGACCCACTTGACGAGGTCGCCGATGGAAACGATGCCGACCACCCAGCCGTGGTTGATGACGGGCAGATGACGCACCCGTTTGTCGGTCATGATCCGTAGCGCCGTGTCCACCGTATCGCCCGGTTTCAGCGTATCCGGTTCAACGCTCATGATCTCCTTGACCGCAGTCTTCTTCGACGCCTTCCCCTGCAGGATCACCTTGCGGGTGTAATCGCGCTCCGAGATCATGCCGACCAGTTTGCGCCCCTGCATCACCGGCAGAGCCCCGGCCTTCTTCTCCGCCATCATTTCAATCGCCTCATAGACCGTCACGTCCGGCGAGATCGACCAGACGTCCTTTCCCTTCCCCGCGATGATCTGACTGATAAGCCCGCTGACTCCGCTCATGATTTGCCCTTTCGTTGGTGAGTGATCCTGGTGTGTGTCGCAGACGCCGTCGAACAACCGGCCTTTTGCGTGATGATTATCATAAGCAATTCTTTTATGAATACGCAACCCGCGAACCCGCCTTCCGGAAGAATTAAAGGCTGGCGAAACCGTCCCCCGATTTGTAGAAGAGTAGTTTCCCCATGGCGACCGAGCAGAAAAAAGAAGCCTGGAATTCGCGACTCGGCGTCATCCTCGCCGTCGCCGGCAGCGCCGTCGGCCTCGGCAACTTCCTGCGATTCCCCGGACAGGCGGTAAAATATGGCGGCGAAGATGGCGGCGGCGCCTTCATGATCGCCTACTTCATCTCGCTCGTCCTCATCGGCATTCCGATCTGTTGGGCGGAATGGGCGATGGGACGATTTGGCGGATCCAAGGGCTACAACTCCAGCCCCGGCATTCTCAATCTCATCATCAAGCATCCGGCCGGCAAATACATCGGCATCCTCGGCGTCATCATTCCGGTCATCATCTACATGTACTACGTCTACATCGAGGCGTGGTGTCTCGGCTACGCGGTGAATTTCCTCCGCGGCGGCCTGGACCTCGGGGCGGATCCCGACAAATACGGCGAATTCTGGGGCGGCTTCATCGGCATCAAGGAGAACGGCTCCGCCATCGGCTTCGGATTGGGACAGGTGGGCGGCTACCTGATCCTCGTGTTCGCGCTCAATTTCTTCCTGATTTATCGGGGCATTTCGCAAGGCATCGAGTGGTTCTGCCGCTATGCCATGCCCACGCTCCTTGTCCTGGCCATCATCATTCTTGTCCGCGTCCTGACGCTCGGCGCGCCCATCCCCGACAAGCCCGATCAGAACGTGATCAATGGCTTGGGATTCATGTGGAACCCGGGGGCCCTGATGAGCAATCTCGCCAACCCGGAACTCTGGCTGGCGGCGGCGGGTCAGATCTTCTTCTCATTGTCGGTCGGTTTCGGCGTCATCATCACCTATGCCTCCTACCTGGCGAAGGATGACGATGTCGTGCTCAGCGGCCTCACCGCCACCAGCGCGAATGAATTCTGCGAGGTCGGTCTCGGAGGCATGATCACCGTGCCGGCCGCGTTCGTCTTCCTCGGCTCCGCGGGCGTGGTCGGGATGGGCACGTTCGGGCTGGGATTCAATGTCCTTCCATTGGTCTTCTCCCAGATGCCCGCCGGGCAGTTCTTCGGCTTCATCTTCTTCTTCCTGCTGTTCCTCGCCGCGGTCACCAGCTCCCTCTCCATGCTGCAGCCGGGCATCGCCTTTCTGGAGGAGGGGCTCGGCATCAATCGCAAGCAGTCGGTCGGCCTGCTCGGCCTGATCACGGCCATGGGCTGCCTGTTCGTCGTGTTCTTCTCCAAGGATATCAAGGCGCTCGACACCATGGATTTCTGGGTCGGCACCTTCCTGATCTTTGTGCTGGCGACCATCCAGATCATTGTCTTTGGCTGGGTCGTGGGAATCGAAAGGGGCTGGCAGCTGGCGCATCAGGGCGCCGAGCTCCGCATCCCAGATTTCTTCAAGGTCGTGATCAAGTTCATCTGCCCGCTGTTTCTGCTGCTCATCTTCGCCTGCTGGGTGGCGACCAATGTGTTCGGCTTCAATTTCAGCACGGGCGAATTCAAGCTCAGCGGCTATGTCCTGGATCTGGTCGGCTCCGAGGAGCAACCCGCCAACAATGTGGCCCGCGCAAGCGTGGCGCTGATCCTGATCGTCGCGGCCTTCATCGCCGCGCTCATCGCCCAGGCGGGCAAACGCTGGGCAAGACTGGAGCAGGCAAAGGAAGGCGAATCATGAACGCTGGCGGCTGGATCATCATGCTGGTTTCGGTGGGCGGCGTCACCGCCCTCTTCCTGACCTGCCTCTACAAGGTCCTCGCCGGCGGCGGCAAAAAGACCGAGCACATGCACGGCCTCGACATCGATACCCACGACGTTGGGGAGGATTGAAGTTTCTTGGAGCGCGGAATTCACTCCGCCTCAACCTTCGGACACCCGAGGTTCCGGGAAACGCCATCGCGCCGGCGCCCCCCACGTTGATGCGGAATGAATTCCGCGCCCCTTCAATCCGCCACCACGCCGTCCACCAGTTCCACGATGCGCGGCGCCGCGTCGGCGACCTTGGAATCGTGCGTGGCGATGACGAGTGTGACGTTGCGCTCGGCGCGCAGTTCCGCCAGCAAGGCGATGATCTCCTCCCCCGTGTGCGAGTCCAGGTTGCCGGTCGGCTCGTCGGCCAGGATCAGGTCGGGATCGTTCATCAGCGCGCGGGCAATGGCGACCCGCTGCCGCTCACCTCCCGAAAGCTCCGTCGGCCGGTGCTCCATCCGTTCCCCGAGCCCGACGCGCGCCAGCAGGTCCTTTGCCCGCGCCGTGACCCGGCCGGACCGTTCCCTCGCCATGCGCGACGGCAGGCAGACATTCTCCAACGCATCCAGATCCGGCAGCAGATGGTAGGCCTGAAAGACAAAACCCACGTTCCGGTTGCGGAAGCGGTTCAGCTCGCGCTTTGAAAAGCGGCCGACGTTCCGCCCTCGAAAGCGGACCTCGCCGCCGTCGGGGGAATCCAGCCCGCCCAGCAGGTGCAACAGGGTGCTCTTGCCCGCTCCCGAGGCTCCCTTGAGCGCGACGAACTCGCCCGCGTCGATCGCCAGGCTCACGCCGCGCAGGACCTCGAGTTTCCGCGCGCCCATCGCAAAGGCCCTCCGCACCTCATCGGCGCGGAGGATCGGGTTGTCGCCGGCTCCGGCCTCACTCATGACGCAAAGCCTCCACCGGTTTGAGCCGCGCCGCGATCAGCGCGGGAACGAGCCCCGCAAGCAGACAGATCAGCAACGAGAACCCGCAGATTGAGATCACGTCCGACGCCAGGACCAACGCCGGCAGTTCCCCGAGTTGATAGACCGACGCCGGCATCACGGTCGTGTTGAAGGTCCGGTCCACGAACGCCATGAACTCATTGCGGTAGCGCACCGCCAGCATGCCCAGCCAGTAACCGATGCCGACCCCGACCGCTCCCACGACCAGACATTGCGTGAGAAAGATGTTCATGATCTGCACGGAACCCGCCCCCATCGAGCGCAGGGCCCCGATCTCCCGCGTCTTCTGCACCACGAAGGTGATCAGCGAACTGGTGATCCCAAACGCCGCCACCAACACGATGAAGAACAACAGATAGCGGATCATGTTCTTCTCCATCTGCAACGAATCAAAAATCTCCCGGTGATCCGCCATCCATGGCCGGACCCCGAATTCCGGCCCCAGCTGTTCCGCCAGGTCGAAGTAGACGTCGTAGGCCTGGTAGTAATCGTCGATCTTGACCGCCAGCCCCTGCACCTGGTCGTCCCAGCCGTTCATCAACTGCGCGCTCTCCACGGAGGCGTAAAGCCACATGTGGTCGTATTCAAAGAAATCCGCCGCGAAGATCCCCCGCACCTCGTAGTCGTCCGGAATGGGAACCTCGGCGTCGGGATCGTCCTTCAGCTTGCGGAGTTGGCGCAGTTCCCGCCGGGAGTAGATCGAGAGGAAATCTCCGACCTGGACGCCCATCCGCGCGGCAAATCCGCGTCCGACCAGCACGCCGTCATCCTCCAGTTCCATGCTGCCGCCCGGCAACAACGAGGCCGGCAGATCCGTCACTTCGCCCTCCGTCGCCGGATCGATCCCCCGGACCAGGGGCGCGACCGCCTGGGGCTCCCCGATCCGCGGCTGCGTCTCCACCAGCGCCTGGTCCTCGATGTAGGGCGAAACGCCAACCACCCGCGGATGCTCCCGGATCTTCGCCGCGATCACCGCATAGTCGGACATCGGGGACTCGTCAAACATCTCCACCCGGAGGTGGGGATTGAAGCCGAGAATCCGCTTGTGCCACTCCGCGTCGAAGCCGCTCATCACGGCGATCACCACGATCAACACCGCCACGCCCAAGGTGACGCCGACGATCGAAATCAGGGTGATGAAGGAAACGAAGGTGCGCTTCGGTCGCAGATAACGCAGCGCCAGAAGGAGTTCAAATGGAAGTCGGGACATGGGATCAGCGCCGCCCTTTCAACGCGCCCGGAGGCCGCCGCCGCCGCGCTTCGCCGCAGAGCGACCGAAACTCAATTGCTCGAGTCCCCTTCCGCCGCTGACGCCGGTTGAGCGCCGGCGCGACCGCTCTTGTCCAGCGGCACGATGTCATGCAGCCCGACGATGTAGATGATGTCCGCGTCGAGTTGCTCGATCTTGAATTCACGCCCGCCGCGCTCATTCAACAACATGTGGCTGTTCCCATATCCCGGATCGCCCGGATAAACCACATTGCCCTGCCCGCTTTCGTCGTCCACCCGGTCGGAGCCGTGCCGGGAATAGGAATTGAACACATTGCGGATGCGGATGGCGTCGATCATCTCGCCCTTGCCAATCCCGAAGTCATCCAGATCGAAGGCCACGGCGTTCACGTTGTGAACCGGATCGAAGTAGCTCGCAAACTGGTAGCGCGGCTGCGTGAACTCATCCGTCCCGGAGCGCCGAACGTAGACCGAAAACGGCTCGTAGGAACCCGATTCATACACGACGAAATCGGGACCGTCCTTGTTCTCCAAGGCCCAGCCGACAAGGTATTGAGCGCGGGCGGGACCGCCCAGGCTGCGGCCGGAGGAACCCTGCCCCTCACCGGGCCGGGCCGGAACCGCGCTGGGGGAGGACAGCAGCTTCTCGCGCGCGGCGCCGGTCAACTGGGTGTGCAGCTTGTTGAACAGGTCGGGGCCGCCATCGAAACCGGAGATGTCCCGGAGATCCGAACTGCCCCAGGTGAACTCCAAGGTCGAGGAATCCACATTCGGCGTCGGCGGCGCGGTGGCCTTCTCCGGAAAGGTGATGTAGCGGGCGATGCCCTTCTGGTCGCCCCGGCTCAGAAGCTGCCCCACGCACTTCGACCGATCGAAATACTTGTAGATCTTGTCGCTGCCCTGCTTCTTCTCATTCAGAATGATGTCCAACTGCGAGCGTTTGGTGAATTCGTCGTTGCGGTAGTCGCGGAGATTGACGGGTCCCTCCACAATTTCCGCCGTCCGCACCGCGTTGGCCTCGTTGAACGTGAACGTTCCTATCGTGAAGACATCCGCGGAAATGGACGACACAAAGGTCGCAGACAGCAGGATCCCAAGCGCGGCGTATGTGCGTTTCATGAAATGCGTGGTTACAAACGGTTGAATGCGGAGTTTCCGCCCGAAAACCGCAAAAATCAATTCCTGATTTGCCCCGCTCACCGCCCCTTGTTCAGATCCCTCGTCCAGAGATCATCGCCGATTCCCTCCTCTTCGGCCCAGGCGTGCAACTCCCCGACAATCTGCTCCTGGATCAACGCCGACTCCGTCGCCACGTTCGCGCGCACGCTGAAATAGGGCGTCGCTCCCTGCGCGCCGCCCGCATTGTGCGTGACGCCAAGCAGATGAACGAAGCTGCCGTTCGGACACGGGTTGCCCTCGCCCGTGTCCCGCGCCTTCCCGACGATCCTCGACAACCTCGCGGTCAATCCCTCCTGATCCGGCGTGTAAAGCGCGAGATGAAACATGTGGGCCGTCGGCCAGTTGATCGCGCGCGCCCCGCCATTCCCATCGCCGCTTTCGGCCAGAAAGTCCCCGCCTTCCACCAACCCCTTCACCGAAAGAAGATCCTCGGGACTCCCCTTGGCGAGAATGTCCATGGAGAACCGATCCTGGCTCGGCAGCGTCAAACCGAAGGTGATCGACGCCACGTAAAGCTTCCGCTCCTCCAGCGCGCCCGTGACCTCGGCAATGACATTGGGTCGGTCTTCGCCCGAAATCCTCAACAACAACGAGCCATCGGCCTCATTCAACCAGCCTTCAATCTTCATCTTCATGCTGAACGCCTGAATACGCGATCCCGACGCCTTTTACAACGAAGCTTTCACTGCGTCCCGAATTCCCGTATCACATCGCCGCACCAACCATTCATCCCATGGAACGCGCCCTTACTCATTCCGAACTTCTCCAGCTCAAACGCTGGAACACGCCCACCCTCTACAACGGCTGGGAGCAGATCACTTCGCACGACATCGCCCGCGACGGCTTCAACCTCGAGGAGACCCGCGACTTCATGCCCCAGATGGGCCCGATGATCGGTTACGCGGTCACGGTCGTGGTCGAACCGTCCAATCCCGATCACAAGCAGAGCGCCCCTCCCGGATCGGAATATCGCGATTACCTCGCTTCCGTCCCCGGCCCCAAGATCGCCGTGGTCCAGGATCTCGACAAACCCGCCGTGCTGGGCTCTTTCTGGGGCGAGGTGAACAGCAACCTCCACCGCTCGCTCGGCTGCGTCGGCACGATCACCGACGGCGCCATCCGCGATGTCGATGAAATGACCAACGCCGGTTTCAAGGCCCTGGCCCAACGCCTTTGCGTCGGCCACGCCCACGTCGTCCCCGTCCGCTGGAACTGCGAGGTCGAGGTCTTCGGTCGGAAGATCCGGCCCGGCCAACTCATCCACGCGGACAAGCACGGCTTCCTCGCCCTTCCGGATGAGGATCAGGCGCGTCTGCTGGAGGCGTCCCTGTTCATGGACAGAAACGAGTGCGATACGGTCATTGCCGCCGCGCGTTCGGGCGCCGGCAAATCGAAGGATCAACACCTCGCCGATCTCAACGCCGCCGCCGCGCAGTTCGCGAAGAACACGAAGGAGAAGTTCGGCGGATCGGGCGAGTGGTAAGCCGCGCCGCCGGAATGCCGGGTCGAGATTTCACGCCCGGAGCGCGGCCGCGTCGAAAACCTGCCCCCACCCCCGATCGAACGCAGCGAGCAAGTCCCACCCGGGCAATTCCTCAATTCGATTTGCGCAGGGACTTTTGGCCGTCGGTCTGATCGCGTCCGGGGCCGCCGGCCCTCCCTTCCAGTTTTTTCAGGGCCTTTTCGGCGTCGGCCTTCACCTCGGCAATGTCGCTGTAATGCCGGAGCACGAGGCGGTATTGCTCCGCGGCGGCCTTGGTGTCGCCGGTCTTGTCAAGCAACCGGCCCAGTCGGAAATGGACTTTGGCCATGTTGTTGCGGTGTTCGTCAAAATCCTTGATGAGGAATTCATACTCGGTGATGGCGACTTCGGGATCCTGTCCGCTCTCATCCTCCAACAGTCCGTAAAAGATACGCGAATTGATCTGCATCATCTGGGACCCCCTGGCTGTTTCCACAAATTCAGGCCGTCCGCCGCCAAACCGGAAACCGGCCCGCCGGCCGCCGGGAGGGCCGCCGCCCCGCAGGCCGCGGCGATCCGGAGCCCCCCGTCCCTGAGGCCGCCTGGCTCCGCCGGAAAAATCGCCCGCCCCCTCGCGTTCCCCGTTCTCCGCGTAGACGTCTCCCAGCAACCGGAGCAGGTCCGATGTCGACAGATCCTTCAACTGGGCGCCCAGACCATGTCGCAGACGCAACTCGCGTCGCAGTCGGTCCAACCGCTTCGCATCCAGGTTTTCCGGACGCAATTCCCGCAACAGCGATTCCCTCACCGGACCTGTCGCGCCGGCGCTCGCGCGCCCGACCGCATTGGTGGAACCGGCGGCCGCCTTCGCCGCGTCCTCGGCCCCGAATGCAGTCAGGGGAGCCGCCATGACGGCGGCTCCCACAATCAGTTTTCTGAAATGTCGTTTCATGACTTCATCGGCTCATCCCGCCGGGCCTTCCGCCGGCGAACGGATTGCCTCCCTTGGGACCGCGCGGTCCCGGACCGAACCCGCCGCGTCCGCGCATCCAGGGCGCGCCCGGACCATGCCCGCCGGCAAAGGGCGACTGCATCCGACCGCCCCGCGCCCAAGGCGGACCAAATCCCGGTCCGCCAAAACCGCCGCGACTGCGCCCGCCGCGAATCATGTCCGGACGACCGCCCTGCGGTCCGCCGAATCCGCCGCGCCGCATGGCTGGCCCCCGTCCTTCACCGCGACCGCCACGACGACCCTTGATTCCTTCGGGGCGACCGCCATGACCTCCGCGGTTCTCCATGCCCTTCCGCGCCCAAGGGGGGCCGTATCCCGGACCGCCAAAGCCTTCGCGTCCGCGACCCTGGAATCCGCCTTGCGGACGACCTCCCGGACCTCCGCGAAAACCACGCGAAGCTCCCCGTCCCTCTCCGCGCCCACCGCGATCCATCTCAGGCCGCCCGCCGCGCTCTCCTCCGCGGCCAAAGTCAGGCCGTCCACCGCGCTCTCCCCCGCGACCAAAGTCAGGCCGACCGCCGCGCTCTCCTCCACGACCAAAGTCAGGCCGTCCACCGCGCGCCCAAGGCGGACCAAAACCGCGCCCCCTGCCCTCGACTGCATCCGGCCCCTGGCGGGACGGACCGCGTCCCGAACCGTCGCGGCCGGCGTCGCGCATGTGTCCGGGACCTCGGTGGTCTCGATCGCCGTCGCGGTTTTCATGTTGCGGGCCTCGACGCTCCTGGTCGCCATCCCGCCCCTCAGGGCGCGGGCCTCGCGCATCGCCACCCGGTCCGCGACCGCCCCGGCCGCGCATTTCCTCGCGATCGCCGCCGCGAGGTCCACGATCGGCCTCCGGCCGTCCGCCGCGTTCCCGTTCGCCGTCGCGGGCCTGTTCGCGGTGTTCGCCGCGTCCCTTGCCCCGCTCGGGCCGTCCGTCCCTGTCGCCGTCTTCCGCGGCGACGCCGATGGAGCCGCACGCAATCAGCGCGCCGGCAATCAATGATATCTTCTTTGTCATGTCGTTGTTCCTTTCAATGTGGTTTGCAATGGCCATGTGCGGGATACAACGCGGATGCCCCCGCAAAAGTTTGTTCTTCTTTTGTAACGTCGAATCCCTTCAGTGTCCGGTGGCTCCGTCCGGCAGTTCCAGGCGGTAGCCGACGCCGTGCACGGTCTTGATCCATTCGGGTTTGTCCGGATCGTTCTCGATCTTCTGTCGCAGACTCACGACATGCTTGTCCACGGTGCGCGTGACCGGGAAAGCCGTGTAGCCCCAGACCACGTCCAGGAATCGTTCCCGCGAAACGGGTTCGCCCGGCGATTCGAACAACAGGCGCAGCATCCCCATCTCCTTGACGGTCAGCGCCAGTTCCTCGCCTTCGCGCCAGGCGCGCTGCTGCACAAAATCGATCTTCACCCCGCCCAGTTCAACCGTCGTCAACTCCCGCTCCTGTCGCTCCGTCCTGCGCAGCAGCGCCCGCACGCGGGCCAGCATCTCGTCGCGGCTGAAGGGCTTGGCCAGATAGTCGTCCGCGCCGGCGTCCAGCCCCTTGACCTTGTCGTCCACGCTGCCCTTCGCGGTGAGCATCAGGATGGGAACGCATCTTGAGAGCCGACGCAATTCCGCGCAGACTTCGAAGCCGCTCAACTTCGGCATCATGACATCGAGCAGGATCAGGTCGGGCTCCTCCTTCAACGCGCGCGCCAATCCCTCCTCGCCATCCATGGCCAACAGCACGCGATACCCATGACGCTCGAGGGAGTTCCTCAACACATTCCGCATCGCCAACTCATCCTCGACGACCAGGACCCTTGCTCCCGGACGTTGCGATTCGCCGGCTTCCGATCCGTTCGATTCCGCGCTCATGTTCAATCAATCCGATCCGTCCATGTCCTTCGCCGGTTTCGTTCCCAGCGGCAGGGTGATTTCAAAACAACTACCCTCCCCCTCGCCGCCCGTCACCTCAATACGCCCGCGATGCGCATCCACGGCATGCTTCACAATCGCCAGCCCCAGGCCCGTGCCCTTGGTCTCCCGACGCAGTTCCGAGCCCCGGCGATAAAAGCGTTCAAACACCCGTTCCCGATCCGCCTCTGGAATCCCCGGCCCGCGATCGCAAACCCGCAGCCGGACCTCAGCCTCCCCGTAATCCAGGCCCACGGTCACCGCGGTGTCCGTCGGCGCGTGCTTGATGGCGTTGTCGATCAGATTGACCAGCGAGCCCTGGATCGCCCGCGCGTCCGTCGTCACCGGAACGGCCTCGCCCGTCACGATCGTCTCCAGGTCGATTCCGTGCTCGTGCGCATAGGCATCCAGGGATTTCACCGTCTGCTCCGTCAGGGTCGTCATGTCCGTGGCTTCAAACTCGTATTCCTTGGCTCCCCGCTCGATCCGCGAATAGTCCAGGATGTTCTCAATCAGCGAGGTCAACCGTCGGCATTCCTTGACGATGAATTCATGATACTCCCGGCTCTGCTCCGGGTCGTCCGCCCCCAGATCGCGCAACTCCTCCGCCATCAGGATCACCGAGGCGATCGGCGTGCGCAATTCGTGCGAAACACTCGACACAAAATTCGACTTCATTTCACTGAGGAGAATCTGTTTCCGGAAGGAGCGCCACGCGGCGACAAAACCGACCAGCACGGCCAGGACGGACGCCCCGATCAAGGTTCCAAACTGCCGCGCCCGCGACGCCTGCCGGTTGGTATACTCCCGCACATCCGTCAACGCGACCCGGACCGCAAGTCCGGGAACGGCTTCCGAATCCACCTGGGCGACGATTCCCCCGGCGTCCGGCTTCCCCAGGGGAACGATCGTCCGACCGCCAAAGTCGACGCCGATCTCGAATGCCCGGGCCGATCGGCTGCGTTCGATGGCCTCGATGAACGGCGCTTCCAGATCTTCCCGCCGCTGCGCAATCAACCAGGCGCCCGTTCCCGCGGCCTGCGGAATCCTCCGGGCCAGCCAGAACCGATCGGGCTGCAGCTCCAGCCACATCGCCTGAAACCGCCCCCGGCTCAGCCACGCAAACTCCCGGTGAAACACCCGCGAGTTTTCCTGCAGCAGCCATCGTTCAACCCACTCGATCCAGATCGGCGCCCGGAGCGACTCATTGCCCGGCTGCGGCCGGGAACCGAACACATCGGCAAGATTCAATTCGCTTTCCCGGACCTCCACCAACAGGCCCGCGGTGAAATAGGAGGGCTCAGCAAAGGCCTCGCGGAGCATCGGCTCCGCCAGCTCCCGCATCCGCTTGCGGGCTTCGGCCTCTGTTTTCCCCACGGGCGCCAAACGCATCAGATGCGTCGCGGCCAGCCAACCAAGCCGTATTCCCGTCTCCCCCCGGACATCGGGATAATCCCGCAGCGCCCGCTCAAACGCGGCTTCCGACTCCTCCGGCCAATGCAGCCGCACCAACGCCGCCGCCACCCGGACCTGCGCAATCGCTTCAAACCGACGCCGCGGCCTCGTCTCGATGAACTCATCAAACAACTGCACGCTCGCCCGGTCGTCGCCCTCGATCATCCGCGCAGCGTTCGCGCGATCCCACAGGCTTCGCGCCGGCGGCGACAATTGCTCCAACTCCAGCGGCTCATACGGCAGGGCCCGATCGATCGGCGGCGGGAACAGCAACCCGCCGCGAGCGTCAACCCGACAGACATAGGCAGGCACAGGATTGGTCGCGCCCCTTCGCAAGACCGCCTCCGGATCGCCCGCGCTCCGCTCAATCCCCAGCGGCAGGATCGTGTTCCCCAGCGCGCGGGGCAGGATGTCCTCGGCGAATTCCTCGGCGACCGAGCGCGCCGCATCCCGTGCGTCCAGCAACGCCAACGCCCGGTCCTGGCGCAATGAATGCCAGCCCACCGCCGCCAGCAGCAAGGCCGGCAGCACAATCAACAGCCCCTGCCACATGAAGGTGGGGCGGCGGTTTGGCGATGACAGTGTCAAGATCCGGCTCCGTTTCAACGTTCGTTCCCGGCCGCAGCTTCAATCTCGCGGCGACCACGCGAAAAGGGAATCCCCAATTACTACGCCTTTCTGGCGCGACAATTGTCCCCTTTTCGTTACTTGCGCAGCGCAATCCACCCCGACCGCACCAATGCTGGCCTCGTAAAGGTCAATTTCTGCAAAGCGGATCCAAGGGTCGCCCATAACATGACTCCAGCCAGTCCGACAAGACAGCGCACCATGAGCAATCCATTCGCCTACACCAACGCCGATTTCGATCGCGCGCCCCTGATGTTCTACTACGAGGTGACGCAGGCCTGCGACCTCGTCTGCAAGCACTGCCGCGCCTCGGCGCAGGAAGAGCCCCATCCGGACGAGCTTTCCACCGAGCAGTCCAAGTCCCTCATCGATCAGGTCGCCGAATTCCCCCGCAAACCGATCATCGTCATGACCGGCGGCGATCCGCTCAAGCGCCGCGACATTTTTGACCTGATCCGTCATGCCAGGGAAAAGGGTCTTGAGGTCGCCCTGACCCCTTCCGCCACGCCGCTCGCCACCCGCGACGCCCTTCAGCAAGCCAAGGACGCCGGCATCCGACGGCTCGGCATCAGCCTCGACGGCCCCGATGCCGAAACGCACGACGCCTTCCGCGGCTGGAGCGGCAGCTTCGAACGCACCCTGCAGATGCTCGACGACGCGGATTCGATCGGCCTCTCCGTCCAGATCAACACCTCGATCACGCGGAGCAACGTGGACAAGGTCGATGCCATGGCCGAACTGCTGGCGAAGCGGACCATCGCGATGTGGTCGGTCTTCTTTCTTGTCCCGGTGGGCCGGGGCACAGCCCTGCAGCGGATCTCCGGCCAGGAATGCGAGGCCTTGTTCGCCAAGCTCTGGCAGCACGCGCAGACCCAACCCTACGCAGTGAAGACCACCGAGGCGCCCCACTACCGTCGCTACGTTCTGCAACAGGAAGGCGATCCCCTGGCGGGCCCCGCCGGGCATCCCGGCTCCAGCCGCGACGCCGGCCACCGCGCGCCGCTCGGGGTGCGCGACGGCAAGGGCATCATGTTCGTCAGCTACAACGGCGAGATCTATCCCGCCGGATTCCTCCCTGTCCTCTGCGGTCGTTTCCCCGAGGATTCGGTCATCGATGTCTACCAGAAGAACCCCTCCTTCGTCTCCCTGCGCGATCCGGATCAATTCAAGGGCAAGTGCGGCTACTGCGAGTATCGCCAGACCTGCGGCGGCAGCCGTTCGCGGGCCTACGCCATCACCGGCGACATGCTGGAGTCCGAGCCCGATTGCGTCTACCTGCCGCACCCCGAGCCGCTCAACGCCTGAAACAGCCGCTGCAAATGCGGTTCCCCATGCCCGGCGCTGGCCGTGAGGCGCAGCCTTGCCGCCCCGCGCGCCACCGTGGGATAACGAACCGCCGGCGCCAGAACGCCTTGTTCCAACAGCTTGTCCGCCAAGCTCACCGCGGCCTCCTCCCCGCCCACAATCACCGGTAGAATCGCGCTGCGGATGGGCGGCATCGCAAACCCCAATCGGATCAGGCCGTTCTTCAACAGGTCCACAACATTCCACAACCGCTGACATCGCGCATACCCCTCGTCGCCCTGCGCCAACTCCACCCCCGCCCTCGCCGCCGCCGCCGCGGCGGGCGCCGGCGCCGTCGAGAACACGAAACTTCGCGCCTTGTTGATCAGGAAATCGATCAAGGTCCGGGAACCGCAGACATAACCGCCCGACGCCCCCAACGCCTTGCCCAAGGTCCCCATCTGCACGTCCACCCGATCCGCCACGCCAAACTCCTCGATCAAACCGCGTCGATTCTCGCCATAGAGTCCGGTAGCGTGCGCTTCATCCACCATCAGCCAGGCGCCATGCTTTTCCTTGAGTTCGACCAGGTTCAACAGCGGAGCCAGATCGCCGTCCATCGAGAAAACGCTCTCCGTCACAATCAAGGACCGCGAGCGTTCGCCGACCCTGCCCTCCACTTTGCGCCGATCCGCCCACTTCAGGATGTCCGCCAACGAATCGAGATCGTTGTGCCTGAAGACGCGCAGCTTCGCGCCGCTCAACCTGGCGGCGTCGACCAGGCTGGCGTGGGAAAGCTTGTCGATGACCACGGTGTCGCCGGCCCCGACCAGGGCGGGTATCACGCCCAACGCCGCCGCATAGCCGCTGGAGAATGCCAGGGCCGCGCCGCCCCCCTTGAAATCGGCCAACGCCACCTCCAACTCCGCATGCGGCTTCTGGCTCCCTGAGATCAATCGCGCCGACCCCGCGCCGGCCCCGTATTTCTCCACCGCCTTGGTCGCCGCTTCACGCAACGCCGGATGCGCAGCCAGCCCCAGGTAATCGTTGGACGAGAAGTTCGCAAGAGCCCGCCCGGCAACCAGCGCATCCACGCCCTGCGCGCCCTCGATCGTTCGCAGCGAACGTCGAAGCCCAGCCGCCTCAAGCTCCGCCAACATCGCCGAAAGTTCTGTATCCAGATCGCTCACAATTCGGCGGGCACACTACCCAATGCCGGACCGGCAATGAAGCGGGAATCGTCGTCTCGTTGCTCGACTTGTCGCGACGTAGTTCCGCCATTGCGAACGAAGGCGGATGCTCAAGATCGAGTATCCAGTATCCAGGATCGAGTATCCAGCATCCAGCATCCCGCCACTGCCATTTGCCATTTGCCATTTGCCCTACGATTCCCGATTCTACGCACACTTCAGCCAACAGAGATCTCATTTCATGAAACGCAGAAACTTCCTCAAAACCGCCCTCACCGCCTCCGCCGGCGCAGCCGCCACCTCCACCGCCCTGGCCCAATCCAGCGGCAAACAGCAGTTCCTGGAGTTGCGCCGTTGGTCGATCGACTCCTTGGAGAACAACCGCGTGGTTTCCAACTTTCTCCAGCAGGCCATCCTCCCCTCGCTCAAGCGCGCCGGCGCCGGCAAACTGGGCGTTTTCTATCACCTTCCCCACGAGAAGTCCTACCCGGAGCGACTCCACGACATCCACACCGTCCTGGCATTTGACTCGCTCGACGAGTGGCTCGCGCTCGGCGCTCACTTCGAAGGGGACCGCGACATGCACGAAGCGGGAGCCGAATACCTGGGCACGGACAAGAAGACCGCAGCCTACCAACGCATCGAAAGCTCCCTCATGCTCTCCTTCGCCGGCTACCCGCGACTCAAGACGCCCCGCGCCGGCAAGGACCGCGTCTTCGAACTTCGTCGTTACGAAAGCCCCAACGAATTGAAGGCAAAACTCAAGGTCGAGATGTTCAACGAGGGCGAACTCGACATCTTCGCCAAGGTCGGCCTCGACGGTGTCTTCTACGGCGAAATGCTCTCCGGCCCGCACATGCCCAACCTCACCTACATGCTCGCCTACGACAACGTCGAGGAACGCGACGCCAACTTCAAGGCCTTCAGCCAACACCCCGATTGGAACGCCCTCAAGAAGGTCGAGAAATACAAGGGAACCGTCTCCAAGATCGACGCCATCTTCCTCAAGCCCGCCCCGTTCTCGCAAATCTGACAGCTTCAAACCCGGGCTTCGAATTCGTTTCGAATTCCGACGTTCGTCATTCGTATTTTCAACCGCCAATACTCCAGAACTCCAAGACTCCAACGTTCCTCCCTTCCTCCCCATGCCACGCAAAACCACCTACCACTACGATCGTCGGAAATTCATCGCGGCGTCCGCCCTGTCCACCTTTGGCTTCATGTATGCGCCCAAGTCCATCTGGGGCGCGAATGATCGCATCCGCGTCGCCGGCATCGGTATCGGCGGCAAGGGCTCCAGCGACATCGACCAGGCCGGCAACATCGGCGAGGTCGTCGCCCTCTGCGACATCGACGACAACCACCTCGCGTCCAAGGCGAAGAAGTTTCCCAACGCAAACAAGTTCAACGATTTTCGCGTCATGTTCGACCGCATGGCCGATCAGATTGACGCGGTCACCGTCAGCACGCCGGACAACACCCACGCCGTCGCCTCGCTCATGGCAATGAAGCACGGCAAGCACGTCTACTGCCAGAAGCCGCTGACCCACGATGTCTGGGAGGCGCGGGAGATGAAGCGAGTCGCCCGCGAAATGAAGGTCGCCACCCAGATGGGCAACCAGGGCACGGCATTGGACGGCCTGCGCCGCGGCGTCGAAATCGTCCGCGACGGCGCGATCGGGCCCGTCCGCGAGGTGCACGCCTGGACGAATCGTCCCGTCTGGCCGCAGGCGCCCACGATCATCGATCGCCCCACTGGCTCGCAACCCGTGCCGTCGCACATCCATTGGGAACAGTTTCTCGGCCCGGCGCCCTGGCGTCCCTTCTACCATCAACCCGCCGGCAAGCGCGGCGGCCGCGGCATCTACCACCCGTTTACCTGGCGTGGTTGGTGGGACTTCGGCACCGGAGCCCTCGGCGACATGGCCTGCCACACCGTCAACATGGCCTTCATGGCGCTCAAACTCGGCGCGCCGACTTCGGTCGAAGCCAGCAGCGGCCGGCTCAATCCCGAGACCTACCCGCGTTGGGCGACCTTCACCTACGAATTCCCCGCCCGCGGCGACATGCCGCCCTGCAAGCTCGTCTGGTATGAGGGCAAATCCGTCTACGGGAAGAAAAACCTCCCGCCCTTCGATCTCTTCCACGGCGAGAAACCGGTCGGCAGCGGCTCCATCATGGTCGGCGACAAGGGCGTCCTCTACTCCCCCAACGATTACGGAGCCGCCTTCAAGCTCTTCCCCGAGAAGAAATTCCAGGACTACGGCGGCCCCAGCCCCTGGTTCCCCCGCAACCCCGAGCGGAACAACGATCAGGGCATGAAGAACGAATGGGCCGAGGCCATGCGCTCCGGCAAGACCGAAAAGGCCTACTCCAACTTCGACTACGCCGCGACCTTCACCGAGACCATGCTCCTCGGCAACGTCGCCCTCAAGACCGGCAAGAAACTCGACTGGGACGCCAAGGCCGGTCGCGCCAAGAACGCCCCCGAGGCCGATCAATGGCTCAAACGCGAATACCGCAAGGGCTGGAAAGTCTGAACGGTCCGACATGACACGAATCGGAATTGTCGGCTGCGGCAGGATTCTCGCCGCGCATCTTCGCGGCTATCGCCTCCTTCGCGAGGCGGGCTATGACGACTTTCAGATCACCGCCCTCTGCGCCCGGAGGGAGGACGACGCGCGCAGCTACGTCAAACGCGGCGAAGGGCCGCCCCAACGCCAGGCCGTCAGCGACATCCCCGGCGATCCGCTCGCCGTGGCGGATGAATTCCTCTCCGACTTCCAGCCCGGGGTCGAGGTCTCCATCCACACCGACTACGAGGACATGATCGCCAACGGCGCAATCGACGCCGTCAATGACTTCACGCTCCATTCCCTCCACCACCGCATCGCCGAATGCGCCTTTGCTCACGGGAAAGACCTGCTTTCCCAGAAGCCGCTCGGCGTGACGGTGGAGGCGGCGCGGCGCATGTGCGATGAAGCCGAGGCCCGCGAACTCGTCCTCGGCGTCTTCGAAAACGCCCGCAACCGTCCGGTCACGCGTCACTGGAAATGGCTGTTCGACTCCGGCGTCGGCGGGGCGCTCCAGATGGTCCTCTTCGGCGTCGTTGGAGCCTGGTGGGCACCCAATCGCATTGTTGCCGAAACGCCGTGGCGACACCGCCTCGACGAAGGCGGCGGCCTGAGCCTCGACATGGGCGTGCACCAGTTCGACATCGTCCGCCACCTCGCCGGCGAAATCAAATCCGTCACCGGGCGCACCGCCATCATGGAACCCCGGCGCATCACCGCCGACGCCAATGGCAGGGTCGTCCAAGAAATCGATTGCGACGCGGACGACACCTTCTTCGCCAGCTTCGAAACCGAATCCGGCGTCGCCGGCGACCTCCACGCCAGTTGGTGCGGCCATGGCGAACCCACCAAGATCGGTCAGGGCTTCGTCTTCTACGGCGGCAAGTGCCGCGTCACCGGGGACGACGTCACCTTCGACAACAGACCCGCCGAAAGCCTCGCCGCGCTTTACGACACCCAGGCCGAGGAAGCGACACGCAACCGCGATTTCCCCTTCGGCCTGTCCGACGGTTTCGCCCTGAATCAATACGACTGGCTCCGCGCTGCGGCGCAACGCCGCGAACCGGAAACCAGCGGCCGCGAAGGACTCCGCGACCTCGCCGCCGCCTACGCCATCGTCGAATCCGCCAAGGCCGGCCGAACCGTGGAGGTCGAGGAAGTCCTCTCCGGCGCCCTCCGCGACTACCAACGCCCGATCGACGAAAAATTCAGATTAAGCTCCTAATCCAATCGGAACCGGGCGCGCAGCGACCTGGCGTTTGTTTGAGATTTGGAGCTTCGAACCAAACCGCCCACCTCCCGGGCAACACGCCTCATTCCCTCTCCATCCCGCATTGCATTCACGGCCGATTCCCCGACAATCCCCTCCTCCATGAGCAAAGAATTCAAAGTGGTCGTCACTGACTTCATCCACGAACCCTTCGACCAGGAACGCGAGATTCTCGACGACATCGCCGAGGTCGTCGGACTCAACGCCATGGGCGAAGCGTCCATCGACGAGCGCATCGACGATGCCGACGCGATCATGCTCTACCATTTCATCACGCTGACCGAACCCACCCTGCGCCGCCTCAAGAACTGCAAGCTCATCGTCCGCTGCGGCGTGGGCTTCGATAACGTGGACCACAAACTCGCGCGCGAACTCGGCATCCCCGTGGCCAATGTCCCCGACTACGGCACCGAAGAGGTCGCCGACTCCGCCATCGGCATGACGCTCGCCCTCACCCGCGGCATCCACTACCTGAATTCCCGCCTCCAACACGGGCAGGGCGATTGGTCCTACACCCAGACCGTCCCGCTGCATCGCCTGCGCGGCAAAGTCTTCGGCATCGTCGGCCTCGGCCGCATCGGCATCGCCACCGCCCTCCGCGCCAAGGCCCTGGGACTCGACGTCGCCTTCTACGATCCCCACGTCCCGGACGGCCGCGAAAAGTCGGTCGGCGTCCGCCGCGTCGAGACCCTGGATGAATTGCTGGCGCAATCAGACATCCTCAGCATGCACTGCCCCTCCACCCCGGAAACCACCGGCATGATCGACGCCGCCGCCATCGCCAAGATGAAACCCGGCTCTTTCCTCGTGAACACGGCCCGCGGCGTGGTGATCGATCCGCACGCCGTCCTCGACGCCGTGACCAATGAACACCTCCGCGGCGCGGCCATCGATGTCCTCCCCTCCGAACCGCCCGCCTCGAACGATCCGCTCATCGTCGCCTGGCGCGATCCGGATCACCTCGCCCACGACCGCATCATCATCAATCCCCACTCCGCCTTCTACTGCGAGGACGGCCTCATCGACATGCGCGTCAAAGGCAGCCAGAACTGCCGCCGGGCGTTGCTGGGCGAAGCGCTGAGGAATGTGGTGAATTGAGGCGGGCAAGTCTTACAGCCCCGACGGGGCGAGACAAACCAAGGATTCCGGCCGTCAACTTGTCCCGCCCTTTCAGGGCTTTCAAATCACTTGTCTCAATTCCCGGGGCGTTGCCCCGGGCTCTGTTGTCCCGGCCCTTCAGGCCTGAAAGGTCGGCCGCGTTTCTCTGTTCCCTGCGCCGCGCACGGCCTTTCAGGCCGCAGTCCTGTTTACCCGCAGTTTCACAGGGCTGAAGCCCTGTGCTTTGTGCGGCCGGGCTTTCAGCCCGGAAAGGCAGGAATTCCGCATCCCTGCCGCTATCCGTTTGAACCCCCGCGACGCATTCGCTACTGTCCGCGCATGACGAAAATGCTGTTTCTCCGCCTCTCCCTCATCGCCGCCATCTGCGCCTTCGCCTCCGCCTGCAAATCGACCAAGGCTCCGGCTGAATCCACCGAGGCGTCGACCGCACAAA
>Ga0181573_10001446_pt1 | contig 23278 bp, 18 predicted proteins | sample 101ome_25_FD_148643 | JGI IMG/M metagenome (GOLD analysis project Ga0181573, IMG submission 148643) | Coastal salt marsh microbial communities from the Groves Creek Marsh, Skidaway Island, Georgia - 101409BT metaG (spades assembly) | ecosystem: Environmental > Aquatic > Marine > Intertidal zone...
TCGGTGTGTGACGCGACATAAAAAACCTCGAGTGTGACGGTTCATTTTCCCATGGTCGTTTTCGCGAGTCATGACTCGTCATTTTGTGACACAACCTCCCGTTTGGTCGTCGCGACTGTTGACTGCGTCACCGAGCGCACCCATCGCGACACATCGCGACGCGACGGGCGAACGGGCGAACGCGCGAACGCGCGTCTGACACGCTCGACGCGGGGTTGGTTTTTTTTTGGTTTCGCACACGGCGCCGTGGTGTCGAGCGCGACGTATAATACGAGATGCGCGCGACCGCATTCGATGACAAGGGGAACGACCGATGGGCATCCGCGATGCGCGATGACGACGGATGCGTCGCCCGGGACGCGTACGCGACGCCGGTGCACCAACGAAGAAACGCGACGGGGAAAACGACGGGATCGGTGACGCGCGATGGGTATCGTCCGACGGGGGCGTCGTGTGATTCGGCGTTCGGGGATGGACGAGGGAGAAGGTTGACGACGCCGACGTACGACGAAAGCGGGTCTCCGAGTAAGAGGAAAGGGTCGGCGGTCGGCGCGGTGGAAGACACGCTCTCGGCGGTGGACGAAGCGATCGAGAGTATGATGATGACGACGATCGGGGCGACGACGGCGGCGGTTCGGGCGCTCGGAAGGACTGCGAGCTATTTTACTACGGCGGCGGTGGAAGCTGACGAAGCGCAGCGGAAAAAGCGAGACGACGACGACGACGACGACGGGTACACGCGACGACGGAACGGCGGACGCGTCGGACATGGGAAAGAAAATATCGAGCCATTAGCGCCGAGGGCGATGTATTTCGGGAACACGCCGATGCGGGCGCAGCAAAAACAAACCCAGGGGGTGGCGTCGGATCAACAAGCCGTCGTGGCCGATTTACGCAGGGCGCTCGCCGAGTCGACGAAGAAGTGCGAAGAGCTTAAAAAGCAAAACCTGGCGCTTCAGCGAAGAGAAATCGCGAGGGATAACAAGAGCGCTGAATCCGCGCTCGTGGAACAGCTGCGAACGCAGGTTGAGGCGCTCATGAGCGAAAAGGCGAGCATGGCGAGAGAAAATGCGACGTTGCGGCGCGAAAACAAGACGCTGTCGGATTACATGGTGTACAGCGGCGTGATTGAAGAGGACAACGGTGATGACGACGACGATGTCTCGGGCGCGTCTTCTGGTGACATTGAAGAGCTTTCGCCGCAAGAGATTGCCGCGCTCGAGCGCGAAATCGCAGATTTAGAAGCGTCGTTGAACAACTCTGACTCGACGCTCGAGTACTCGCCCGACAAGTCGAGCGATTCGGGAGAGAGCTACGGCGGTACGGACTGATATTTAACTCTCAGGTTGTAAAGTAGTAATTGTACACACAACATTATACCTATGGTTTATGATCATAACTAATCTAACGATCCGTGCGAAGCTCTTCCTCGTCCATGCTCGCGAGATCAATCGAACTGTTACCGAGCGTGCGCAAGTCGAGCGCTTCCATATTCTTCTCCACGCCCGCGGCAACGTCGATGGCGTCCTCATCCTCGCTTTGCAATGTCGACATGAAGTCGTCTCCGGCAATTTTTAGCGCGAGATCTACGGAAAGGGGTGTGAGCGCCATGGATAGGATGACGACGACGACGAGCAACTCATCCAAGCCCATTGGAAAGAGCGAACCCGTCGAACCCGAAGTCGCTTGGCCGAAAATGACAAAGGCGAACTCGCCCCCTTGGCTCAAAAACGAACCCGCGACAAGAGCTTCGCGCCATGAGAGACCGACCGCCGGTCCGAGGGCGGTGACAACCGCCGTCTTGCTCGCCATGAGCGTCAGCGTCATGGTCAACACCACCGGCCAGAGCTTGATGGCGAGCGGCAAGTCAATCGTCGTACCAATGGTGACAAAGAACAGGGAGAGGAAGAGACCCTTGAAGGCTTGGAGCTCTCGGATGATTGTGTGCGCGTACGGAGTATCGGCGAGGACGATGCCCGCGAGAAAAGCACCGAGGGAATCTGAAAACCCAATGGCGCTCGTGGCGAAACTGAAGCCAAAGAGCACCAAGAGCGACATGGCGACAAACACGTCGTTACCGCAGTTGTTCGAGCAAATGGAGCGGTAACCCATCACCGCGAGTTGTCTACCACCGTACGCCAACACACCCAGATCCAAGAATGAAGTCGCACCTCCCGCCGCCAAGATCGGGACGTCAACGCCGTCACCTCCACCACGCACAGCTTGCAACACGGGCAACAAAATAATAAAGGGCACGACGGCCAAATCTTGAAAGAGCAACACCCCGAGGCTCGCCGTACCAAACTTTGTCGTCAACATGTTTCTATCCGCCAACAGCTGCAAACCAAACGCAGAGGAGGAAAGAGAGAGCGCGAAACCAATCACGACTGCTTCCAAAATGGACGACACTTGCAGCATGTCGTCATTGCCTGGCTGAATGAACTCCAAAACCTTGGTACCGAACGCTTCGCCCGCCGGAAGCAACGCGGCGGCAAAGACGAGGTTCACAAAGAGCACTTGTGTCAAACCGAGTCCGAACGCGTACTTGGCCAAAGATTGCAAGCGCTTCGCCGAGAGCTCGAGACCCATCTCGAATAATAAAAACTGAATGCCGAGCTCGCAAAATTGATCTACCTCCTGGTTCTCTATGAAGAGCCCGGCGCGGTTGAGGAGGAGACCAGTGCCGAGGAAGCCCAGCACTGGACTGAGCTTGAGCTTGGTGAACAACGGCACGATGACGACGACAGAGGCGAGAAGCAATCCAATGTCCACGTCTACGGATTTCAACACCTTGGTCCACTCTTGATCGTCGATGACAGCGCCCGCCTCCGCTTCCCTTGAAATCGTGGACGCTATCCTCTCCACAAACAATCCCGGGTCTTCCACAGCCTCGACAACCATCCCCGTCGGCAGCGCTGCCTCCTGTCGCTCTCCATTCAACAACCCCATTGCGTCCTGCGCGAGCTCCACGCCCCTCTTTACAAACGACAGCGGCGTCACCCCGCTATCCGCGTCGATCCTCGGCGCCAACGCCTCGAACGACCGCGCCGTCTGATCCGCTATAAACGTCGGCATCTTCACGTGCGACATCCACTCCATCGCGTGCGCGCTCGCCGAGTGACTCGCGTGTTTCGCCGCTTCGCTCAACGCGTCCAACGTCGACCCGTCCAACGCTGAGAACGATTCCAACCCCGCCCGCGTCTTCGTCTTCATCGTCCTCCGCCTCAGTCCCCCGCGCGTCGTCGTCGCCGTCATCGCGAGTCTCCGCCCATCGCATCGCACGCGTCGTCCATTCGACGACGAAGACGTCGGTGTTGGCGCGGCGCGCGACGATAACATCGTCCTTCAAGAGGTTTGGTCTATCTCGCCCGGTTGACACGGCGTTCAACGTTACGCGTGTGCGCGCGCGTCCACCAATCTGAAACGCCCGATACGACGCAGGGAAAAGTCCACGTTCACCCGCCTTTGGTTCGCGCGCGCACTGCTCGTCTCGCGCGCGTCCGGTTCCCGTCGCGGCGCTCTGGAGCGAGAGTGACGTCTACGGACGCGGTTTCAAATGGAAAAACTCATCATAAAACCTAGTTATAAACCCTAATCAATTGTACTCATACTGTACATTTCATAAGTATATGTAGTAAAATTTTACCGGTCTCGTGATAAATCAGTGTATGCTGACTCACGCGTTCGTTGATGGCAACGGACGCGTTCGACGACACTCATCGACGCGACGCGACGCGCGATCGACGCGCGATCGACGCCGAAAGCGACGCGAAACGAAGCGGAATATTTCCTTTGCGTCACGAGCGCTGAGCGACGAATTCAGTCACCATGCACGACGGCGACGACGCGTCATCATCGTCGTCATCCGTCGACGTGGAGTGCCCGCTGGAACAACTCTTGGACCCAAAGTACACGGGTGAGGTGACCAAGGCGAGCACGATTGCGTTACTGTCGAAAATGTCCGCGGCGGAACTGTCGAGAACGAGCGAGATGTGCGTGTGTTCCGGGAAGAAGGGGTGCAAGTATAAAAAGTTTGTGGACTGCGACGAACTGTGGTGGCCCAAGTGCGCCGAGACGTGGTTCGAAGCGGGAACGGCGCCGGAAAAAGCAATGGGGAAACCACCCAAGGATAAAAAGACGTGGAAGAATGCGTACTTGGCGTTGAGACCAGAGGACGGACCGACGCCGGAGGAGGTGGCGAGACGGGAGGCAAAGGTGGCGAAACGCGAGGCGTTGTTGGCCAAGTGGAAGGAGGAAAATTTGGCGGGCGCGGGCGGGTTGAGAGGACGCGCCGCGGGCGTCGGGGACGTGATCGCGCCGAATGATTTGAGCGATAAAAATGCGATGCGAGACTTTTATAAATCTGTGCGGGCCAAGCCAAAGGGGAAGAGCGCGAGGGGGAGTTACGTTCCAGTGTTCGCTGGTGAAGACTGATCCAATGATCCAACGTTCGTTTGTTTGTTTGTTTCAGATACTTGTACAATTACTACCGTCGGTGACGATTTTTTGTAGTTTCAACGTTTTGTGTCTTCAATTCGTTCCTCCTAAGCGCGCCTTGAGTTCGTCAAACGCAGTGGCGCCGTCAATGCTGACGCGACCAAACAAGAGCGCGAGTTCATCGTCGGCATCGGAAACGTCGTCTCCGAGCGCGCGAGAGACGACATTCATCAAATCTCCTAGCGTGTTTTTCGTCTCCACGGAAAGTCCGGACGAAGATTCGACGTCGACAATATTTTTCATGATTTCGCCGAGCACCCCAGTCGTCATGTCGACGAACATGGCGTCGAGAGGCGATTCCATCTCGGCGCGTTTCGTCGCCAACGTCTCGCACGTCAATTTCAACCAACCGCTCTCAATCATGTTTTCGATTCCGTACGCCTCTTGGGTCGTCATGACAAAGTACCCGGCAAAGAATCGCACGAGTGAAACGGTGGCGGTGTCTACAGCGTCGTCGTCCCCGCGAAATTCGTCGAGAAATCCACCAAACCAGTAAGGCATGAGTGTGGCGACGCGTCGGCTTTCGATCTCTGGCGCCTGCGCGATGTGACATCCGACGCAACGCAATACAGCCAAGAGCATCATGGGATCAATTTTCTTCCGGTCATCTTCATCTTCAAAACATTCCAACAAGCTTCCCGTGACGTCGTGCAGCGTTTGCATCACCTGTTGCAATTCTTCTGCGCTGAGTTTGCCCATTTCGTTGCTGAGCTCAAACGCTTCTGCGTCGACGTCTTCAGCCACTGTAGACAAGGCTTCAATGAGCGTCTCAAAGAGCGCGAGTGAGCTCTGCGCGTCGTTCAAAGCCTTCATCGCGCCCTCTTCTGACGTCCCATCGCTGAGTAAAGTGTGAAACGCGACGTTGACTTCGACTCGAACGAGCTGCGAAACCAATGTGAGAAAACTCGGCACTTTTTTTGTCGCCCCACCGCTCACGGCGCCCGCCAAAACGGCAGACGGCGGCTGGGTGGACGAACGAACGAACCACCTCCCACCAGAGTAATTTGCAACGAATGATGCGAGCGCCATCGCCATGAAACGAACGTCTCGAGGGGTTCTAGAGCTCAAAACGATCCACAATCCGCAAAGACAATCGCGTTGCCAATCGGCGTTCGCTTCGTCGGGTTTATCCAAACGCGCATCCTCTGGCACGTTCCACCCGCACCCGAACGCGCTGGAAAACAACATGAAGAGCAAAGAAAGAACGCTCAGTTGTACTTCGTCTCCCACGGCGTCACTCATGAGTTTACAGAGCGGCGGTACGCACGAAGCGAGACTACTCAAATCCTCCCGCGTCTTCATTCCCGATGTAAACTCCAAATCCAACAAACTCACCGCCGCCTTGGACAACGGCAGCTCGCCTCGGCTTCGCTGGAGCGCTTCTATGGCTGTTTCAAATACGATCCCCTCACCGTGCGCCTCGTGCGCTCCTTCGCCTAGTTTCGCCTTTACGAGCGAGTACGCAAACGCGCACATCAACGCGTCCGCCGCCGCTTCGTCTGACAACCCCCCGTACACCCCTCTCTTCCCCCCAGCATCCACGAACGCCCGAAACCAGTACTCCATCGTCTTCGACCCGGCAAATTTGTCGCTTCGACACAACACCCGGCACACGTTCAACCCCAACGTCGCGCTCATCGCCGCGTCCTCCGCCTCAGCCGTCGCCTTTGGTTTTAACAATTCATCCAAAAACTTTGACCCGAGTGCCCGCGCCACCGCATCGAGCGTCTCCGTCGGCGTCTCGCGCGTCATCACCTTGGTCACGAGCAACATCCCGACGAGTTTCTTCTCCCGAACGTTAGAGGAACACAGTTCCAGCGCTTCTTCCAACGTCGGCACGTCATTCACTTCTTCAACGCTCACGACGTCCACGCCGGCGGACGCCGCCGACGGCATTTCTCTATTCTCTATCGAGACCGGACAAAGAAGAGGGTGAGATTGCGCGATCACGTGTTCGTTCGGTCCTGTATTGAGATCCGCGTATTGAGATCCGCGCGTCGCGGTCGTCGTCGTCGCTTTCTGACGCATCAATGCGACACTTTTTCCTCAAAACGAGACGCGTCGATGACGCCTCCCAGGGATCGTCGACGACGATTCCCGCTCGACGCGATCGACGTCGCCATCACTGTCGTCGTTTTCGCGCACGTCTTCGTCGCCCCGCACACCAAGGTGGAGGAGTCTTTCGCGTTGCAGGCGACGCACGATGCGATCGAATACGGTTGGTCCATTGATGATTACGATCACAAAACCTTCCCCGGGGTCGTTCCGAGGACGTCCATCGCGTCGTATATCCTCGCCGGGGTGACGTCGGTAGTGTGGCGCGTCGTCGGAGTGGTCGTGGAGGGCGTGAAAGGGGAAGAGGGGACGAAATTCTTGGGGCAAGTGTGCGCGCGTTGCACGTTGGGATTGGCCGGCGTCGCATCGCACGCGTCGTTTCGACGAGATGTAGCCTTGGCGTTCGGTGAAACGACGAGTGTGATGGTTGGTATAGTGTCTTTGTGTCAGTTTCATACGTGGTTTTACGCGTCGAGGCCGTTGATGAATGTGTTCGCGATGGTGTTGACGACGAGAGGGTGCGGAAGGTGGATTGGAGCGACGGTTACAAAGTCAAAGCGCGACGCGTGTGAAGCCGCGGTTTTGGTCACCATCGCAACCTTTTTGTTGCGATGCGACGTCGTATTGTTACTCGCGCCGATGGGGATGCACATGCTCGCGTGTGGGTTGATTAGTTTACCGAGAGCGGTCGTTTTGGGAGGCGCAGCGGCGACGGCGACGACAGCGGTATCCGTCGTCGTAGATTCGTGGTTTTGGGGATACCGCGTGTGGCCAGAGGGATCGGTGTTGTGGTACAACACCGCGTTGAATAAGAGCGCGAATTGGGGCACGTCGCCTTGGTACTGGTATTGCGCGTCCGCGCTTCCGAAGAGTTTACTCTTTGCGTATCCGCTTGCGCTTGTGTCAGTTTTCGTAGAGCGACGCGTGAGACCAGTCATGTTTGCGTGTGCGTTTTACGTCGGTTTATACAGCTTTTTACCTCACAAGGAATTGAGGTTTATATTCCCGACCTTGCCGTTGTTCAATCTCTCGGCGTCAACCGTGTTGGCGCGTGTGTGGAATAACCGCCGCAAGCATAAATTGCTCGCTTTGGCTGCAGCGGGCGGTTTGGCGCTCAGTCTGTGCTTGGTGTTCGTTTTCACCGCGGCGTCGGCGGTAAACTACCCCGGGGGTGTCGCGTTTCAAAGGTTACACGGCGACGTCAACGTTGCACCCAAACCTGGTTCGGTTCACGTCGATGTGCCCGCCGCGATGACTGGTGTGAGTCGTTTCGGCGAAGCTAGGCCAAATTCTGGTTGGAGCTACAGCAAAGAGGAAGGCTTACGCGTGGACGAATTCGCCACTCGTAACTTTGATTATTTGATCAACGCACACGATTCCGTGCCCGGGTACGAAGTCGCGGACGTCGTGCATGCATACGCGGGCTTACGACTCGATTTGAAATCTCTGCCCAAGGTGCTCGTCATTCGTACGCGACCAGAAATTTACATTCATCGCAGACTCGTCCAAGCGGCCATAGAGACGGACAATGATTAGCCTAGCAATGTCGCTATATTTCATTTGCAACAAACAATGCGTTTCCTTTTAGTTAATATCTATCGCGATGTCGGTCGTAGTGATCGCGTCTGTCGTCGTCTCGGCGAGAGTATCTATCGTCCCTGCGATACCTGTCGTCGCGTCTACCGTAGGGCTCGTGGCGTCGATCTCTACTGCCGCCTCTGTAACCGCTTCGATCGCGAGAACGAGAGCGAGAGCGGTATCGTCTGTCTCGGTCGCGAGAGCGAGAGCGCGGGGGAGATCTAGAGCGTCTACCGCCCCCGCCGCTTCCTCTGCGACGTTCGTCATCCGCCGCACGCGGGGAATCCAAACCAGCGTCTTCGTACTTTTTGAGGCGCTCCGCCAACTCGTCCCGCAACTCGCGTATGTGCTTCCAACCTTGATACTGTTTGCCGATGAAGTGCTCCTGACGACGCTCCGCCGTGTCCGTATTCATCAGCAACGTTCCACTGATGGGACAAGGCTCGGTCAGTCGGTAGCCATCCAAACTCTCCAACTTTGCTTGGACTTCATCCGCGCGCTTCTTAAAGGTTTCAATCTGCGCAAACTCTGCCTCTGCGCCATCGACATCACCCTCCTCACCGAGTTTTTCTGCTTTTTCCGCGCTTTCATCCATTTTTCGGCGCAACAACGCGAGCATGTCCGCGTCCGCGCTCACGGCAGCCTTCTCCGTCGCAGCGTCTCTCTCTTCTTTAGCCCTAATCATCCCACGCTCGATTCGCTTGTCGCACTCGCGAATCATTTTATCCAGAACGTCTTTCGTCATTCTCTCGTAACCTAGTTTGGCTTTCTCCTCGCTCGGCGCTGCTTCAAACGCCGCGCGCAAACCGTCGTCTCGCAGTTTCTCCAGCGCATCCGCGCCCACGAACCGCTGCACCTCACCGTCCGAGCGCGTGTTCTTAAAGCACGTCACGTCCAATCCACAGAGGTAGTATTTACACACCTCCGGATCCTGCGTCGCGCGATCGTTCGTTCGTTCGTTCGTTCGTCAGTCAGTCATCGAGGTGTCTAACAGAAGAAACTCTCTTCCTTCTTTTTCGATTCCTCCTAAGCAACGAACAGTCGGCGGTGCAACGCGTCGACGCACCGAAAAATGCCGCCCGCGACCGGTTCGCTGATCGAGCGGAACATCGCGTTCGGTGCCCATGAGCTCGTCGAGCATCGCTCGCATCGCGTCCGCCATGGCTGCGCCTTTCTTCTCCTTCGAGTCTGACACTGAAGCTCGGCGAGTGCGCGAGCCGACGACGGATTTCATTGGTACATCAACTACAACAATCGGTGAATGGGCTAATTCTAAAATGGATGACGCCGCGCGAGCGAAGCGTCGAGTGTGTGAAACGCTACTAGGCCGCGCTGCGGAATCTATCAATCGATGGCAAGGATTCTCCGCGGCCTCTATTTGCCACGCCTTTGGCGATGGACCATAACTGTTCAGAGTTTGAGTTCGCGGTCGCCTTGGCGAGTTCTAGCGCGGTTCTCGAACGGGTTTTCGGTGCTGTGATTTTCGGCTTCGACACCGCCCTAGGTCGTCGCGGTGGTTCGTCGCGGATGAACGCGTCAGGCGGCTCGCCGCCGCAGAACGCTAAAACCAAAGCGTCCGCTTCGCTCACGCCAACAGACATCAAATCCTTTTTCGAACACTCTCGCGCCACGCTTACATCGAGGAGATCTTCCTTGACGTACAGCGACTCAAAGTACCGCTCCATACCTATCCTCTTGAGCCAATCGTGAATGTCCTCCGTGCTGAGAATAGCTCGGCGCTCAACTTTAAACTCGACGTCAACATCTTCTTTTTCTTTTTCTTTGCTCGTCTCGGCGTCGGCGACACGTTTTCGACGACACGCGTCTATTTGATCGACCAACATGAAAAGTTTATCATCCAAGTCGTCGTCTAGTTCATCGTCTCCGTCCCCGTCGTCTCGTTCGTTGTCTTCATCATCTAGTTGCGTTAACACGGCTTCACACTCCTCTGCGTGTCTCTCCCGATCCATCAACGGCGCGTGGGTCAAATCGAGACCGCACGTCGGGCACATGACAGACTCAAACGCCCCGAACCGCCAAGGGGCGGAGATGGCGGCTCGACGACTCTCAGACATGAGTCACCATCTGAGTACAACGGTTACGTGAAAGCGCTTTTTCTCAACACCAGATGCCGACGAAAAAGCCGTGTAAAACTGCTTGAAGAGGCCCGCCTCCGACCAATAATCGCGTCCCGGTTTCATCCCAAGCGTGTGTGAGTATCGCTGGAACCAAATACTCGGAAAATTGTGAATCGTGATACAGCGTTTCATCGTTGAGTTGGACGCACGGATCCATGTTGTACAACTGATGGATTCCGCCGTACAGAGGCTCTTCCAGATAGCGGCGCATTCGTTCTTCGTAAAAGCTAATCAAGCCACGCCCTCCACCAACGGTGAGGAGATTGGATGGTCCGTCGAAGGATAAAGAGCGAACAGAATTTACGTCGTCGTACGGCAACGGAACGGACGCATACAGCGTGCGCTGTCTAAAATCAGCAAAGCCAATGTGCGAGCGCGAACCTACCGCAACTATTTGCCCATTCGTCGCCATGCACGCAGTTTCGAGATAACCTCGACACCGGTATCCCTGATTGATGAGCTGGAGAGTTGAGGCGTCCAATTGATGGATCAATCCCGTCGACGATGCGGTCGCTATTTGTTTCGTGGGCAATCGATCCACCACTTTCACGCTGCGTATGCGATCAGAGAAATGCGTGCACGATGCCAATGGTGCAATCGAAACGCTAGGCGCTATGACGCTCTCGCTCGCGCCTGATGTGCTGTATGGAAGGCTCCAGAGCTTCACGGTGCCATCTCGAGAGCACGACACGAGATCGTCTCTGCTCACGAAATCCATTCCGAAAACCACATCTGTGTGTCCTTTCAGAGCCAACTTTGGCGTCAAGACGCCATCAACTCTCGCAAATGCGATAATGTCGTGCCCAGGACCTCCGCTCGAAACGATGTGTTCGCGCGTGACATTTGTCAATACGGCGTGCCCGCCGCCTCTACGTATCTCCGGCGGCGGTTGCGCAGCCACCGTCCCGTGCCCTTCGTGACCAGAAAGAATCGGTGGAAAGTAATTCAAACCCCACCAATGTCTCGGACGCGCAGAATTTTCTTTGATTGACCCGAGGGCCACCTCGCGAAATATCGTGCCGCCGCATCGGCCTAGTCGGTCCAGTTCAATCTCAAACAATTTATTATCCTTCGTACTGATCATCGCCTTGTCCACCGACAACCAACACGACCCGAACACTTTATCGCACCCTCGCACCGCATCTGCACCGCTCACATCGTCCAAATCACGAAAGTCACGCAACGCCAACGCTCGAGCGGCGTCCGACGCCGTCGCGCGCCGAGAATCCCAACATTTCCATCCACGTCCCATCTCACGCGCACCACAGCCGCGGTACCCCACAATCGCATCCGTCCGTCTCGCCCGCGCTCGAAGATCCATCTCGCGCGTCGTCATCCTCCTTGGTCGTCAATCGATCGATCTAATTCGTACACACGATGACGACGACGACGACGACAATGTCACAAATTTTTGTATCGAACGAACGCACGCGTCCTCGCGCGTCCTCGCGCGCGCGAATCCGCCACGACGGACGCGACCGAACGATGAAGAAAATTTTTTAATCGACAATGTATCGCTCAGGACGGTCGATTTTGCGTCGCGCGCGGTTGCGCGAGGCGGCGAATGTGGTTCGGTGCGTTATTCCTAGCCTCGTTTGTTGCAAACGAACACTCATCATGACGACGGCGCTGACGGTGCGATAGGACGGACGGAAGGCAACCCGACGATGAAGAGACGCGCAGACGACGAAACCGACGCCGACGCGTCGCTCAAGGCTAGGTCGGAACGCGCGGTGCGAGAAACGCTCGAACGAAAGCGAAGCAAAGCGCGCAAAGAAGCTGATGACGATGCGAGTGCGAACCGAGCGACGGATGTGAACGGCGACAAAGGGACGACGGCGACGTTTCCGGGCGGGATGATGACGTTTCCGGGACGCGGGGTGGATGAGGTGGCGCGGCGTTTGAACGTGCCGCTGCCGTTTCGACGCATGACGGAAGACGAGACGGGAGCGGCTGACGGCGTCGGAGCGTGTGGAGCCGAGGCGAAGACAAACGCGGACGCGAGCGATGTGGAAGAGGATGAGTGGGACGACGTGGATGAGTATGATTACGGTGCGTACGTTCCGGATGTGGAGTTGGAAGAGACGGTGAAATTGGAGGAGACTCGGGATCCGAAAGCCGTGGAGGAGGCAAACGTGGGCAGGCGTAAGAAGAAGGTTCGGAGATTGAACGACGAAGAGAGAACGGCGTTGTTGGCGACGCATCACGCGCACGTCTTGTGTTTAGTAGCTAGAGGTCGCATAGTGCGGTCCGCGGCATCGAGCGCATTGCTCAGAGCGCTTCTGGTCTCCTGCGTACCGAGAAATTTGGTCGATGCGTGCGCTACGAAATCGTCGACGGTGGAGGCGAGTTCTTTAGCCATGCTCGCCGATTGGTTCTCGAACGCCGTGGCGCCTCCGATATCGATTGATGATGATGATGAAGGCAGGCGCGACGTTGTGAAGGATGCTCGTTGGCGTCGACGCGAGTTTGGCAAGGCGATGTGCCGCGCCGGAAAGTCGACGTGCGGCGGCGTAGTTGGTGTTGCCTCTCGTCTCTCTAGGGTGTGGTCACAACGCGGCCGAATGGCGATGTCGGAAGAGGAAAGTTGTGCAATTTTCGCGTCTTTGTGTCAAGGCCTCGGGATGGTTTGCCGGCTCGTGTCTTCGTTAGAGCCAGTGCCGATTCGAGCGAGCGCGTCGCGGCTCGAAGCCATGGGCGTGGTGAAATCTTCACGTCTTCCGCAGGTGCAACCTCTCTTGGCAGACGGTTTCGTCAGGCACTGGTGCGAAGTACTTTGCGCTCGGCATGGTTTGGAACCGGACGCGAAGGGTAACGCGCGCTGGGTGAGCGTCGTCCCATCAAAATCAGGCTCTGTTGACGCTCCCGAAATCATCTTTGGAACAAGAAAACGTGGAACCACGGCTGACGCTAGCTCATCCATGCCGTACGTGCTCGCATTTTATAGCGATTCAGGCGCTCGTGATGTGACGCGAAAGTATGCAATCGCTTTTTCACAAGCATTGCATCACCGCACCCCCGATTGGAAATGGTGGGAAAAAGTTACAAAGCATGTCGAACTGCTGCATCAGAATGGCGTTGCAAGAGACGCGTCACCAGAGCTTAGAAAATTGATCGAAGCCGCCGATGCGGCGGAATTATTTGAAATGGATACACGGAGTTCCAAGGAGCGCGTGCCGGGAACCATGACTGAGATAAAGAATCACCCGCTCTGGGCCGTCGAGCGCTTTCTGACAAAATCGCAGTGCATACATCCTCGGCATCCAGTGAAAGGTTTGATTGCCGGAGAGCCCGTCTTCCCGCGATCGTGCGTCAAAGAGTTGAAGAGCGCCGAGCGTTGGAAGAGCGAGTGTAGACGCCGCGTGTTAGATGAGCTGTTGGAGTCACCTGTGCGAAAAATTCATAGCAGAGCGTCGCAGGCTCGCATCAAAGCTTTGACTCGCGCTCGAGACGGTTGGTTCATGACGCAAGCCGAGGGCTCCAGAGAGCGCTTAGAATCTGAAGAGTGGAGAATTGAAATGGCTTCTCGAGACGATTGCCCGGCTGATCCTGCGCGAATGTCTGGGGACATTGCTTTGTACGGCGAATGGCAAACAGAGCCATGGACTCCTCCCGCCGCCGTAGGCGGTCTCGTCCCCAAAAATGATAGAGGCAACGTCGACTTGTACGGGAATGCGTTGCCGCCTCCAGGTACTGTACACATTAACCTACCGAGAATATACAAGACGGCAAAGATGATGCAGATTGATTATGCGCCCGCGCTCGTAGGCTTTGAGTACAAGGCAGGTGGTAAAACGCTTCCCGTTTTCAATGGCATTGTCGTTTGCGAAGAGTTCAAGAACGAGTTACTGAAGAGACACGAAGAAGTCGAAGAGGCTCGCAAAGCTGCCATCGAAGCCAAAATGTACAGAGAATCTTGCCTCAAGTGGCGTTTACTTCTCGGAGCAATTTGGACTCGCAGACGTCTGCGCGACGAATTCCAAAAGGACGCTCAACCTGAACTCGATCCCACTGCCGCTCGTATAGCCGCCGCAAAGAAATTGAACGAAGCATCCAAAGCAAACGACGATGCTCCTAGCCAACCCGTCGCCGTCGAACCATTGACTCTCGGCGCTACAGCATTCGTAGAAGAATTGTAAAAGTAAATTTGCTCCTCACAAATCAGCGACGCACGGACGATGAGCACCTCCAGAAGGAACGCTGTCGGCGAGTCCGATCCCATAAAGAGGACGTGTTCGTGCGAACCGAATGCAGGCGGCACAGTCATCTCGTTTTACAAGTACGTCAAGCTCGACCGAGCGGCAGAGGTTGCGGACGAAATCGTAGCTTTCGGTGCAAAACAGCCGCCGGGAGCGCTCACTGGTAAGATTCGAGTCGCGCGGGAGGGAATAAACGCCTCTCTCGCCGCCTCGGAGCCGTCGACGATGAAGGCTTTCACGGATTTCATAGAGTCTCTCGATGCGCTGGCGCTGAAAGGAGAGGGCGCGGTTGATTACAAACCAGAGCCTGGTTGCGCTCACCTTTTTCCAAACCTGAGCGTGCGGTTTGTCGACGAGCTCTGCCCGTTCGGGGAGCGGGAACTCGGCGTCAAAGAGTCTGAAAATATCGATAGTCTCACCCCGGAGCGTTGGCACGAAGCTCTGGCGTCTAGAAAGGAGGGTGAAAGCTATGTGCTCGACGTGCGCAACTTTTACGAAAGCCGCGTCGGCTCGTTCACGGGCGCTGATCTCGCCCCGGTCCGGCGTTTTTCGCAGCTCAAGGAGTGGTTTATCGCGCGTCAGGATGTTTTGAAGGAGAAAATGGCAAAGAAGGATTTGTACATTTATTGCACGGGTGGTGTGAGATGCGAAAAAGTTGCCACGTACGTAGCGACAAAGCTTCCAGAGGAACTGCGTCCTCGCACCATTCACAAGTTGGAGGGCGGTATTGTGTCTTACGCGAAGAAAATCGACAAATCTGAGAGTTTATTCAAGGGTTCGAATTACGTCTTCGACGCTCGAGGCACTGTGCAGGTTGGACCAGAAGATGAGTTGCCGAAGACGGCTTGGTGCGACGGCTGCGGCCATGCATCCAGTCGACTTGGAAAATGTTCCGGACGACTCTGTCACTACGTCCTCATCGCGTGCGATGCGTGCGAAACTGAGGGTGTTTTTTGTTGCGGCGCGTGTCGAGAGCAGACCGAACGCTCGCAGGGTGAAGAGAAATTTAAGAGGCGACCGTGCGACTGCGATTGCTTCGAAAGCCGCGAGAGGAGATGCAAACCTTTTTCCTTGGAGTGATGTTTCGGTATGAAAACACATACAAACAAATTTTTTTAGCTTAGATAGATAGGAGTGGGTGTGGTTCGCGATGTAATAGTATAGCTTAGACGGCGATGACAGGAGAGGTGATCACAGTGCCGACGCCAGTATCCGTCAGGATTTCCAAAAGCAACGAGTGCTTAGCGCGACCGTCAATAATGTGCGCGCTCTTCACGCCATTCGAGATTGAACTCATGCAGCACTCAACCTTGGGAATCATACCACCCGCGATGACACCCTTCTCGATGGCTTCCTTCGTCTCATCCATTGTCAACTCGCGGATGAGCGTGGAAGGATCATCCTTGTCGGTGCACACGCCAGGAACATCCGTCATGAGAATGAGCTTCTCGGCGCCAAGCTTAGCCGCAATCGCACCTGCCGCGGTGTCCGCGTTCACATTGAGCGCTTGACCGCTCGCATCCATGGCAACCGTAGCGACTACCGGGATGTACCCAGCCTCAACGAGGTTGTGGATGAGCGTCGTGTCGACCGACGTCACCTTGCCCACAAATCCGAGTTCTTCGCTCTTGACGACGCCGCGCAAAAGGTTACCATCCTTACCACAAATACCGACCGCCTTTCCACCCGCGGTGGAGATGAGACTAACGATACTTTTGTTCACCTTACCCGTCAGCACCTGCTCGACAATCTCCATCGTCGCCGCGTCGGTGACTCGCAACCCATTCAAAAACTTGTGCTCGATGCCAACCTTGTCCAACATCGCGTTAATCTCCGGACCACCACCGTGCACGAGCACGGGTCGAATTCCCACAGTGCTCAGCAACACAATATCACGAATTACCGCCGCCTTGAGTTCGTCGCTCTTCATAGCCGCCCCACCGTACTTGACGACGACGGTTTGCCCCGCGAAACGCTGCAAATACGGCAACGCTTCAGACAAAACCTTCACCCGCGTTTGGTTTTCGGCATCCGTGCTCGCCCGAACGACGACGGCACCCTAGAGACGATGATAAAATCAAACGAACACGCGAACACGCGTCAGTCATCACGCTCTCGCACTCTCACCTCTCTCTCTCCGCCCATCGCGCCCTCGACGTCTCGACTCAAACCGGTTCGACCACACACGAACGAGACGCGATCGACGCGTCGCTTCCCTCAACCGCGAACCGAACCGAACCGCGCGCGTCCCGCCCGTCGCCGCACCGCGCGCGCGCGAAATTCGCAAAACATCATTTATTTCCCACGCATTCATCCATCCTTCGTCGGCGCACCTTTCTCCCACGTCGCTCGACGCGGCGACGCGACGTCGGCGCGCGCGCCGATGCTCGAGCGCACGCCGACGCGTTCAAAGTCACGGAAGTCATCATCATCGTCCCGTCGAGACGCGTTCCGAGCGTCGATTCGAAACCGATCGCGGCGTTCGCGGCGGAGGAGTTTTTCTTTCGCTCCTTTAAGTCGTCTCGCGCGCGTCGTTCCCGTCGCCGCGCGCGTCGTCGTCGTCTGAAGGCTGCCGCGCCCGAAAAAGCGAAGAAAAATGTCTGAAAAAGTCGTCACACTCCGACGCGTCGTCGGCCCACAACGATGGGGCGCGAGACGGGCGTCGACGCGCCGTCCATCGAACTCGACGCGTACATCGATGCGCTGAATTTTTCTTCGTCGTCTCGCGGGAAGGATGCGTCGACGTCGGCGCGCGCGAACGTTCGCGTGTTTCGGTGGAGCGGCTCCCCGCGCGTGTTCCTCTTGGCATTCAGCGATGCGGCGTCGCAGCGACGCGCGCTCGGACGGGTGTCGATGCACCTGGAGGATCCCGAACATCGCGGGTCCATTCCCGCGGCCCTTCCCAGCGGGGCCCGGGGCGGGGTGGCGAATTACAGCGGACACAACGCGCGGGTGAGGTCGGTGTGCGAGTTTTTCAACTCGATGCGCGACGCCGACGACGCCGAGCTTTGGGAGGACGAACGGATGATGATGGAGGCGTTGACCGCGGCGAGATTGGTGCGCAAGGAAAAAGATGGAAAGTACACCGATGTGTCGTCCGCGAGCGGTGGTAACGGCGCGAAGGGGGCTTGGGAGTGCGAGTGGTATCAATTCGACGAGTCGACGCCGCGAAACGAAGCGTGCGTCCTCGCCGTGTGCGCGAGCGGCGACGTTCGAGAGGTTCGGGACGCACTTTTACACGAAGCGATGCATGGATTGTGGTACGCGCGAGCGGATTTCGCAGAGTGGTGCTATGGTTTTTATCGAAGCGAGGCGTTGAGCGACGAGGAGCGGGGAATTTGGGTCGAGTTTCTCAGAGAGTTGAGGTACGACGTTTCGGATGAAGAAGTCGTCGTCAACGAGTTTCAGGCGTACATGGCCACAGAGCGACAGCTCTTCGGTCCAGACGCCAAGGGAAGCACCGGCGGCGGAGGCGGTGGTAATAATAAGAGGAATAGTTCCGCGTCGTCAAAGTCAAACGCCATCGACGCGTTGACGCGCATGCAAGAAAAGTTTGCCGCAGCCGCCAAGAGGGACGCCGTCGCCGGGGCGCCCAGCGTCGGTTCGCTTCGCGTCGTGTGGGAAACCGTCTAGTCGTGATTATTTCTAAACCTCAGTTAAACTCTCGTCGTCGTTATTGTCGTTATTGTCGTCGTTATTGTCGTTGTAAAGTTGGTGTAGATTACAAACATACCGGCGTAATGGTACACGACGCGTACGCGCGTCTCGTCGTCCGAAGCCGGCGACGAGAAAGAATGAAAGGAAATGAAAGAATGGTTTCGTGTCCACCGAGAGAGAGACCGTTCACGGCCATCCTACCCCTCGCGTGCGACGATCACACCGCACACGACCCGGCGTACGCGTTCGGTCCCCACGACGGCCGAGACGACATCCCTCCCGAAACCCGCCTCGCCCCTCGCGCGTCCTCCGCTTCGAGCGCCAACCCGCCCGCTCCGACGCCGTCCTCCTCCTCCAACCCACCGGCGTAATCCTCGCCGTACGCCACCTCGCGCTCATCGATCGTCCGCGGAACAATCTTAGACATTCTCACCCGCGCGCTGAAGGAATCCTCCGCCTCGTCGTAGGCGTACCCGTCCAATCGAAGGTGCGCGGGCGGGTTGTACCCGCGCAAGCCCCATCGCGAGCGCGCGTCGTCGTCGCCCTTCTCGAGGCTCCGCCGTCCCGCCGCGCCGCACGCGCCGTTGTATTCGCTCGCGTAGTACGAATCCGTTCGTGGCATCGTCGCCTCGAGCGGGGTTCGCGCGTCGTTCGTCTTCCGGCTCTCCATCGATGGTGATTTAAATCAAATCAATCACACGTGGCACCGCTCGCTGGGGGCCCTTTTGCGCTTTTTCCAATGAAGGATTGAATGAATGAATGAATGAATGCGCGCGCTTTGTTCAAGAAGAAGAAGCGCTAAAGCGAACGCACGAACAGACGAAATAGAAGACGACGATTCCGACGAGTCAAAGTCAAACGCGTCGGTATCTCCCGCCGTCGACGGACGTAAAACGCGTTCACGTCATTTCATTAAACGAAACGTCACCCCTGTTGTTGTGCTGAGTCATCCATCCATCCATTCCATCAAAATCCAAGATCTCACACTGTTTACACAGACAGATGCATAGATCTATCCAAATCCGATCGCGTTCGACGCGGTAAACGCGCGGCTGTCGACGCGTCTTCACAGAATCCGATTCGGTTCGAGGTTCGACAAGAAAAATAAATAAGTAGATGCCGGTATTACTATTTTCTATATGGTATTCGTATTAATAGTATCATGAGATAGAAATCCATGTAGTCGAGTGTTCGTCTTCTCGCGGGTCGAATTTGGGTGCACCGCGGACCCCGACGTCGTCGTCGTCACAGTGTCGTCGTCACCGTCTGTCGTCGTCGGGTCGTCGTCCGCGTTTGCGTCCGCGTGTTGCGATGGCGGCGGTTACGACGGGGATGGCGACGACGACGGGGAGGAAGGGACGGACGGAGGGGGACGATGGGAACGAGGTGGAGATTTTAATGATTAAAAATCTGTTGCGCGAGGCAGAGGGAGGAGGACGAAGAGACGACGACGAGGAAGACGACGAGGAGGACGACGACGAGGACGACGGGGAGATTCGGGTGAAGATGGAAGAGTACGCGAACGCGTGGGAGAGACGCGCGAGGGTTTTGGTGGGGAGGTTGAGACGCGCGCGAGGACGCGCGGCGCGAGACGTCCGAGGACGCCCGTCGTCGTCCGCGAAGGACGACGACGACGACGATTCGGCGGTGGAGACGGCGGTTCGAGCGAGCGAAGACATTTTGAAATCGTTTCATCGTCGCGATGGCGTCGATGGAGGAGAGGGTGCGTCGGAATTATCGTCGTCGTCGTCGTCGCTTGAAGGCGAGGACGTCGAGCGAGCGCGTCGGTTGGCGGAGCTCGCGCGCGCGTGGAAAGACGCTCGAGTAGCGTTGAAAGACGCGCGGGCGAAGAGAGAAGCCGAGGAGAGAGACGCGGCGTTGAGTCGGGCGGAAATGGAAGTGCGAGATTCGTTGAAGACGTCGGATTTCGCGCGAGCGGCGAGAGGTACGCGAGCGGCGTTGGACGTCTTCGCGCGACGCGACGCGGACGCCGAGGATGCGGATTCGGTGCGCGCGCGCGCCGAGGGCGTCGCGACCGCGTTTCGTCAGCGCATCGAACGCGAGGCGCGGGAGAGTTTTGTCGTCGATCGGCACGAGAAATCCATCGGTATCGACGCGAAACGGTTCGCGCAGTCGTGCGAACACTTGCACTTTGTGGGACCGGATGAGACGCGCGAGCGGTTGCGCCAGACTTCAATCGCCCTCGTCGAAGAGTTTTTAGAGCCGATGATTCTCGCCGGGGCGACGGAGACGGTTCGCGTCGTCGCCGATGAGTCATGTTTACGTTACGATACGGCGACGCGAACGACCACCATCGATGGCGCCGAAGATGAGAGCGCCCAGGCGGCGCTCGAGGACGCGTTGCGATGGCTTCGCGCAAAGTTGCCGAATGATTCAGTCGCCGACGCGATTGGACGCGAAGCCTGGCCGCGCGTCGCCTCGGCGTGCGTCGCCGCGTGGCTTTCCGAAGGCACGGACGAGCGCGCGGTTGATCGGACGTGCGCTGTCGAAGCCGTGGCGTCGAGTTGTGGGTTTGTCCCACCGCCCCCGGACGGTTTGGCGTCGTACGCGGGCGGCGCGCTCGGTCCGCTCGAAGCCAAAGCGCTGGCGACGGAGATGAGCCAAGCGGAGACTCGACGCGCCGAAGTGCTCGCTCGGGCGAGAGAGCTCGCGATGAGTGATGATGCATCGCTCGTGCGAACGGCGGCGAACGAGCACGGCGGCGAACGACGATTCGGTGTCGGTCTCGGAACGGGTGATGAGACGGGCGCGTCGCGCAGAGAAACGCTTTTCGATTGCGCCCCGTGTACGGTGAGCGCCGCGGCGGATGCGTTGACTGAACACGTCGATCGGGTGCTCGAGTCGGCGTGCGAGCTCGGTCCACACGCGCATCGCGCGTCGGCAAACTTGGCTGCCGCGGCGGCGGATTGCTTGGATCTCTTCCGCGCGTGCGTCACCGCAACGCGAGCCGAGCAGTTGCGTTCGATTCACACGTCATCCGTCGTGTTTTACAACGATTGTCATCACCTCGCCAATCGCTTTTGCGCGAGCGTTTACGCGCGAGGTCCGGCGCTGAAGCGACAGATTGGACGCGAACCCGCACTGCTGTGGCCCGTCGAGCCGCTGCGAGCGCTCGGAGACGCCACGCGATCGGACGCGAACGAGCGAGCGCTCGGGGAGCTTCACGCGGCGCTCGACGTGGCTGATGGATTTCTTCGATCTGGCGAAGCCCAAGTCAAGGCGAACATTGCCAAGTCGATCGCGCGAGCTCGACACGTCATTCATCGCGCGGGTACGGTGAGCATGTACGCTTTGCCGCACCCGCTAGGCACGCAGGATGCCGCCGAGCTGGCGCTTCATTACGCCCGTCGCGTCGCGCTCGAAGTTTTGTCAATCGAAGACATCTCCGTCGAAGAATCTGAAGCGTTGACCGAGCTCCTCGGCGCCGCCTTCGCGACGGACGGGCTTGTCGGCGCAAAGGGTGACACCGCGGCTTCGCGCGCGCTCGTCGATGCCGTGGGCACGGAGTGGTTCAAAGCGAGAGAGCTCGGGTTGATGCTCAGCGCGCCGCTTCGAGACATCACCGCCGACTGGGAGCAAGGACGCTCGCGAGCGCTCGGGTTCACAGCGGAGGAACTGCGCGGGTTAATCGGCGCCTTGTTCAGCGAGACGAGTCTTCGCGCCGAGTGTTTGGGGCGAATTCAATAGCACCGTAGCAATGATTGTTTGATACACAATCAGAATGTAATAGCACAGATTTGTAGACGTCTAAATTATTCGTCGACTTTTTATTTGCTCACAATTTTCATCACAACGACGCGGCGACAATTCCAAAAACACGATTGGTGGTCAAGACGAGACAAGTCTTCTAAACGCGGTGGTGCTAGCGGTTGATTTCGTAATTTAACGAGCGCTCGGTACGCGGCCGACAGCCTTGTAGTGGATCGCCGAGGCGTTGCAAATCTTCACAAAGTCAGCCCCCTTGAGACTGGCGCCGCCGACGAGAAAGCCGTCAATGTCGGAAAGCTTGGCGATTTGCTCGCAGTTGTCGGCGTTCACCGAACCGCCGTACTGGATGCGCGTCGCCATGGACACTTCCTCGCTGACGTTATCCGCGAGCCACTTGCGAATGGACGCGTGAACCTCTTGCACCTGATCCGGAGTGGCCACCTTACCCGTACCGATGGCCCAAATCGGTTCGTACGCGATGACCACGTTCGAACCCCAGCTCGAGTGTTCCTTATCGTCAATCTCGTCCGCCACGGCGCGAAGTTGATCAAAGATGACCGACATCGTCTCACCAGCCTCGCGCTCTTCCAGGCTTTCGCCCACGCACACGATGACGTTCAACCCGTGAAATCTCGCGTGCGCCACCTTTTTCCCCACAAACTCATTCGATTCGTTATGCGGCGCCGCTCGTCTTTCGCTGTGTCCAAGAATCACCCACGGCACGCCCAAATCCTCCAACATCTCCGCGCTCACCTCCCCGGTAAACGCCCCGGTATCGCTGTCGTAATGGTGCGTCGGGTCCACCAAGCCCGGCTCGACCCAGCAGTTTTGCGCCGCCACCTCGTACGGCGCCCCCAACGCCTCCATCGCCTCATCGATGAACAAAAACGGCGGCGCCACCACCACATCGACGTTTCCCCCGACGTCCCCAGACTTCAGCTCCTCCAACAGCGCTTTCACCGACGCCTCGGTGCCGTTACACTTCCAGTTTCCACCCACTATGAACTTGCCCGTGCCCGCGTTCGCGGGCATCCACGTCCCTCGTTTCTTCGGGTTCGTCGTCGTCGTCGTCCTTCGCGGCGCCGTTCGTCCCGCGATGGAACCCATCGTCATCGTCATCATCGTCGTCGTCGTCGTCGTCGTTTCGTCGCGCGTCCGTCACTCGCGTTCGTCGCCCGTTTTATCCACATCGTCGTCGATGATGATCGATCCATCCATCCATCCGAGTCAGAGTCGTCGCTCGCGCCCCGGGTCGGTTACACACACGCATAACATTGAAAAAACACCCATCAATGTAGAAGTGGACCGATGTCTGTGACCCTGGACACGTGAATCGACGGTTCATGAATCGTCGTTGTCTCCCAAGTGGTAGAACGCGCGGGTCGGGCGGTCGGGTCCAGCGAAACGGCGCGAGAGAGAGAGCGC
>Ga0181573_10001447_pt1 | contig 23272 bp, 15 predicted proteins | sample 101ome_25_FD_148643 | JGI IMG/M metagenome (GOLD analysis project Ga0181573, IMG submission 148643) | Coastal salt marsh microbial communities from the Groves Creek Marsh, Skidaway Island, Georgia - 101409BT metaG (spades assembly) | ecosystem: Environmental > Aquatic > Marine > Intertidal zone...
CCCCCCCCCCCCCCCCGGCCCCGGGGGGGGGGCCCCCCCCCCCCCCCCCTGGACCCCGCGCGGGACGCGCTCATCTTTATGCAGGTTGAGCTTGACAACACCGTGGCGAGACCTCACCCCCGGCTCGCGACCAGCAAAGGGGGCTCGCAGGCCCCCGTCGTCCGCGTCTTTGGTGTCACCCGCGAGGGAAACTCGGTCGCCCTCTTCGTCCATGGCTTCCAGCCTTATTTTTACATCGAGGTACCCGGCTGCCCCGACGCTGCGGCCGAGGCGACGAGCCCCGAAAAGTGTGAGGCCCTTCGCCGTGTGCTCGAGGCCACTGCGGTTTCGGCGTCTCGCAACCGCGGTCTCGACGCCCATGTCCTCCGTGTCGAGCCCGAGAGGCGGTGTTCCATGTGGAACCACCAGCCGGGTGGGCACAGACCCTTTCTTAAGGTCACGGTGGCCCTTCCCGAGCTGATTACGCCCCTGCGCACCGCGCTCGACCGCGGCCAGGTCCCACTCCCGTGGTGCGGCGGAGGCTATGGCTCTGGCGGGGTGATGACCTATGAGTCAAATGTCATGTTCGCCCTGCGCTTCATGATCGACCGCGGCGTGCAGGGCTGTAGCTGGCTCGAGATCCCGGCAGGCAAGTGGTGTCGCCGCGCGAATCGGACGTCGACGTGCCAGATCGAGGCTGATGTGAGTGCCGCCGACCTCGTCGCGCACGCGCCCGACAAGGGTGGTCGCTGGTCTGAGATCGCACCGCTCCGGGTGCTCTCGGTCGATATCGAGTGCGCGGGTCGCAAGGGTCTCTTTCCGGACGCCAAGTTCGACCCGGTCATCCAGATCGCATCGCACGTCTCGGTGGTCGGTGGCCCCTCGGCGGGGGGGATCGGCGATGCCGACGCTGACGCTGTCGCTGGCCTGGGCCGCGGGGCAGCGGGGGGAACCCGGGAGGGCGAGCGCGCTGGCCCTCTCTTTCGCAACATCCAGGTCTTGGACACGTGCGCCCCAATCGTTGGGGCGCAGGTGGAGAGCCACGGCGACGAGCGCGCGCTCTTGCGCCGCTGGCGCGACCTTCTCGTTGCCAGTGATGCCGACATCATCACAGGCTGGAACACGACCAACTTCGACCTCCCGTATCTGCTTGACCGCGCCGAGACGCTCGACGTGCAGGATTTTCCGCACTGGGGTCGCATTCGCTCGCAAAGAGTGCGCATGCGTGACACCGTCTTCTCAAGTAAGGCCCATGGCACACGCTCATACAAGGAGATTACTATCGAGGGCCGCGTCCAGCTGGACATGCTCACGCTCATCCAGCGTGACCACAAGCTTTCGAGCTACTCGCTCAACGCCGTGTCCGCCCACTTTCTTGGCGAGCAGAAAGAGGACGTACATCACTCGGACATCGCTGCACTCCAGGCCGGCACCGCCGAGACACGGCGGCGGCTTGCCGTTTACTGCCTGAAGGATGCCCTCCTGCCCCAGCGGCTTTTTGACAAGCTGTCCTACCTCTACAACTACGCCGAGATGGCGCGCGTTACCGGGGTTCCCCTTGGGTGGCTCGTCAGTCGGGGCCAGGCGGTCAAGGTTTTCTCCCAGATCCTGCGCAAGTGCCGGGCCAAGGGCCTCGTTGTGCCCCATGTCGCGCGGGGTGGGCCAGGTGGCGGCGACGAAGGCGGCGGCTCGTACGAGGGCGCCACCGTCCTCGAAGCCAAGGCAGGTTTCCACGACCGCCCCATTGCCACGCTCGATTTCGCGTCCCTGTATCCGTCCATCATGATGGCGCACAACCTGTGCTACACAACGCTCGTGCCCCGCGAGAGGGTGTCGCGCTATCGGCCTGAGGACGTCACACGTACGCCCTCGGGCGACACGTTTGTCAAGGGATCCGTCACCGAAGGTCTCCTTCCAGAGATTCTACGCGAGCTTCTCGCGGCCCGGAAGCAAGCCAAGCGAGAGATGGCTGTGGAGACGGACGCTTTCCGGCGTGCAGTGCTCGACGGACGTCAGCAGGCGCTTAAGGTCAGTGCCAATAGCGTCTACGGCTTCACCGGCGCTACTGTGGGCAAGATGCCTTGCCTTGAGATCTCTGCCTCAGTCACGGCTTTTGGCCGCGAGATGATTGAGCACACCAAGAGCTTGGTCGAGGCCACGACATGGCGCGACCCTGGCCCAGATGGCGACGAGGAAGCGGCGCTGACTGCAGATGACGAGGCCCTCGTCGCTGCTGGTGGAGGATCCTTCCGTGCAGAAGTCGTGTATGGCGACACGGACTCGGTCATGGTTCGCTTCGTCGGCGTGGCTGATGACGTCGGGCGCGCCATGCGGCTCGGGCGAATTGCAGCGAGGACTGTAACGGCCACTTTCGTGCGGCCCATCCAGCTCGAGTTTGAGAAGGTCTACTTTCCTTATCTCCTCATCTCCAAGAAGCGCTACGCCGGCCTTCTGTGGACGCGGCCCGAGAAGGCGGACAAGATGGACACAAAGGGTATCGAGACAGTGCGCCGCGACAATTGCGCGCTTGTCCGGCAGGTGGTCGACCGCGTACTGCGTGAGATCCTAGTCAAGCGCGACGTCGCCGCGGCCGAGCGGTATGCCAAGGGCACCATCGCCGACCTGCTCATGAACCGGGTCGACCTTAGCCTGCTCGTCGTCACCAAGGCCCTGACCCAGGAGCCGGAGGCTTACGACAACTCTGCACCCCACGTGGAGCTGGCCAAAAAGATGCGCAAGCGGGACCCCGCGACGGGTCCCCAGGTTGGCGACCGCATCGCCTACGTCATCATCAAGGGGCCCAAGAATGCTCGCGCCTTCGAGAAGGCAGAAGACCCCGTCCACGTCCTCGAGAACAATCTCCCGATTGACGCGGTGCACTACCTCGAGCATCACCTTGAAAAGCCCCTCATGCGCATATTTGAGCCCATCCTGCGCAACCCGCGCGAACTCCTTGCAGGCGAGCACACGCGAAACGTCGTCGTGGCCACGCCATCGGCCGCCGCGGGGGGGATCATGCGGTTCGCGCAGCGCAAGCTCACTTGCCTCGGGTGCAAGGCGACGCTCGATGCAGGCAACCGCGCCGCGGGCGGCTCGGGGGCTGTGTGCAAGCACTGCCGGCCGCGCGAGGGCAGCATCTACCGCGAACTGGTCGAGGGCGCTGCCGTGCTCGAGCGGTGTTACGCCGACCTCTGGACACAGTGTCAGCGCTGTCAGGGGTCCCTTCACCAGGACGTGCTGTGCGCATCGCGCGACTGCCCCATCTTTTACAGGCGCCGCAAGGCCGAGAAGGACATCAACCAGGCCAATGCGTCGTTGGTCAGGTTCATCGGGTAGCGAGTCGACGGTGGGGTGGGATACGCAGTGGGGGAAGCAGGCGTTCTTTCTTCATGATCACGCCTCAAGCACCAAGCAGCCCATCAGCCCCCCCGCAAGCTCGTAGTGTCTGGCCTCGGCGAAACCCGCCTCACGAGCGAGCACTTCTTGCTCCCTGCACATGCGGCGGCGAGGGAGGGATCGCAGGGAGGTCATCGGGAGAGAGATGCGAGACCACGATGAGATGAAGCGGCAGTAGCGAGCGCGGCGGGCGGGCATCTGTACGTCGTCCGGGGGCTTTCTCCCCCTTAACCCCTCCCCAACCTTGCGACGCGCCGGGCCGTGGCGAAGGCCTCTATCGACGGACGCAGGTAGGCATACTCGTCCCGAAGTCCGGAAGCAGTCGCTACTGGAACGACGACGCGGTCAAGAGCCAGCGACTGGATCGCGTCGACGACTGGGGCCTCCCTTGGGTTGTTGAAGTCGAGGACGGCGGCCCGGGCGCCCGGCCGCAGGACGCGCCTCAGCTCGGCGAGGGCGCACGCAGGCGATGCGACGTTGCGGAGGCCGTAGCCCATGGTGGCCGCGTCGAAGGACGCCGCGGGGAATGGGAGCGCCATCGCATCCCCCTCGACCCAGGCGATCGGCGCCCGTCTCCGAGCCGCCGCAGGGCTCGCGGCCTCGTCACGGCCTCGCGCTCGGGCAAGCAGACCGGGTGCGAAGTCGAGAGCCGTTACGTCGCCGTCGGGACCCACAGCACGGGCGAGCTCAAACGCCATGTCCCCGGACCCCGTGCACACGTCTAGGGCGGCGCCCCCGGCGGGGGGGCGTGCCCACTGCACGGCAGCCCGCTTCCAAACCCTGTGCTGGCCGAGGCTGAGGGCATCGTTCAGTACGTCGTAGCGGGACGAGATCCCGTTGAAGAGCTCGCGACGCGTCGCCGCCTTGGTGTTCTCGTCAAAGGCGCCGGCAGGACCGGGGGCCGCCGAGCCGTCTTGCACGGCTCGAGTATCGCAGGTCGGGCGCGATGCTCGACGACGCCGACCCGCAAGGCACCCGGCAACCCCGGGGGCGAGCGGCTTGGTGACGGCGGAGACGAGGGGGATGGCCGACATCGAGCCGATCGATGTTGGGGCGGGCCGCTTGAAGAGGGAGCGGGAAAACGAAGGCAAAGAACTCCCATCTCCCCGCCTGACCGCGCCCCTCGCCCTCGGACAGCATGTGTGCGCTCCAGTTCTATGCGCGCTCAGTTTCACACCCACCCGACCCGCCGCTCGCGATCGCCCCTCCCCAGTTCCCCCCTCTAAGGCTTAAGCTCCAGTCCGACACCGAGCTTGGCCTCGCCGCCCGTCACGGCGTTGAAGCAGCCGGAGAGGATGAGCTTGTGCGCAGCCGACTCGAGGTGCCGGCCCAGGGGCACCTCGGTCGAGAGCTCGACGAGGCCCGTCTGGTCGGCGCGGGCCTTGGTCGTCACCTGGCCGCTCTTCCACTGGGCCCCCGCCGCCGCCGTCACCGCACCGCCTTGGATCCCGTAGGACGCCGAGAGGCCAAGGGCGATGCCGCGCACCTCGGTTGAGGCAGCAAGCCTGAGCTTGGAGAGCTGGTCCTCAACAAAGACGGCGACGGCCGGGACGGTACCATCCCCCTTATAGCCCGCGCCGAGGGCGTACTTGGAGAAGGCGCCAGCCTTGGCGTCAAAGGACACAGACCCTCCCGCTGCAAGCCCCCCAGGGAGGGGCACGCACGCCGCAAGGTCAACCTTCGGGGTGGCACTCAGGGACGACTTGGCCTTGACGTGCACGGCATCATGCGCCCACTCGACCGTCCCGCTGAAGGAGTCAAGCAGCGCCGGGTTGCCCTCGACCACAACCTTGCCGCCGGCAAAGTCGCCCTCGCGGGTCACGGAGAGGGCGGCAGCCGCCCTGTCAGTCACGCTGATCTCGACCTTACCCAGAACGTTGCGGGCTAGCGTCGCCTTGACCTCGTGCGAGACGGCGTCGCCCGAGACCTTCGAGGTAATCTTAACATCCTGGAGTGAAGAAATCATCCGGGGGGGGGGGGCGGAGGGGCGGGGCAGTGGGGTGGGAGGGACGACGGGGTCGAAGGTATGCGGCCGCAGCGGGCGACGACTGGCCCGGCTCTCCGGCGTCTTGCGCCGCCGACGACGTCGCCCACCACGACGTTGCATCCGCTCGCGGCGCGGCGATCGCGACGCGGCGTCGTTCGACGTCCTCGGCAGTGTCGACAGGTCGGGACGAGGTTCGGCGGCTCAGATGGGCCGTCCCACGGCCGTCTCGACCGCGCTTTCGCGCCAGTCTCCTTGCGCGACGGCCAACAGTCGCGGGGGAAGAAAGCCGGGAGGCCGTGACGAGGAAACAGGGCTCTCCCGGCGCCCGACGGGCCCACCGGTCCTCTGAGGCGCCACTGTGGCGCTCCTCGGCTCGTGCACTGCGAGCGACGCGACACTCGCGCCCATGCCGTACTCGCCGCGAGCTGCTCCAGCCGGGAAGAGGCCACGACCTTGGTGCCGTAGTTGAAGCCGCCGAGGAGGTCTGCGGTGGAGAAAGGCATGGAGGTCTCGGTTCGGGGGCAGGCGCGGGCGCTGGCGCGGCAGCGGGCGCCGCGGGGGACGCGCGGCGGTCGAAGGCCGACGCCGACAGCCGGCGAGCGACCTTACGGCGACGGCCGGCCCGAAAAAACGCGGCGTCGGGAAATGAAAGGTCACGAAAATTGCGTAAGCGCGACGGGGGGGGGAGCGCGCTCGCGTCGGCGCGGCGGCAGGGCCGTCACTGTCGCTGTTGCTTTGGAACACGACGCAGCCGGTCCCACAAACTGCGACTAGCCTGCGGAGGCCTTGCCCACGGACGAGTACGGCTTCGCCGACATGGCCGATGCGGGCTCCAGGTCCAGTCTCGGACGATGTGGGGGGGTTAGGGGGGAGGGAGAATAGTTCAAAGCCATGAGCTGCTCGCCAACTCGATCACCTCGATCTGGAGGCGCCCGGTGCCGCGCCCCCCCCACACCGCCCCATCCCGCCTTCCATCCCTTTCTCATTCCCTCGGGCGCATGTATCCACTCCCGCTACCGCCACCCACCCCTCTCGCTCCTTTGCTCGGGCGGCCACTGCCCCCGCCCCCATATTCCACCCGCGGACCCAACTACCCCGAGCCACCTCCCCCTCCCTGGCGGCCGGCGCCACCCCGGCGCGGTTTGCTGTCGCGATGCGATCCCGCCTATTCGTCCGCAGCGGCGATGGCTCGCCGGCACCAGCGCCGGCATCAGCTGGAGCGCGGAAACCCAAATAACCCGCTCGCCGGGCAAGGCTGAGGGGGAACGACGGCCTGCCGCCCGCCGACGCCGTTCTCGGTGCGCCGCGAGGGTGCCGACCAGAGAGGCCTGGACGCCGGCGACCTCGAACTCGGCGCTCCATCTGCGCGTGTTCAGCGACAGCCGTGGCGGCATCCTCGCTCCCTCGCCCTCCGCCACGCTGACGGACGCTCAGGCCGAGCCGACGGCCAGGCCCTTAGCCCCCCCCGTCCCCCCTCCCCTCCCTCTCTCTCCGGTCAAGGGGGAGCGACATGCTCGGCCGCTTGGTTGCGCCCTCCGGGCTCCACCTGTCCTCGAGCCAGAGGAGGAACGTCTCTGTTCGAGCCGGAAAGGGCGAGCGAGGAGCGATTTGCGGGAGAGCGAGCGCGCAATGAGCAGAGGTCGTCCGGCTCGCTGAGAGGTGGTCGGGAGACGCGGAGAGGCCGGGAGGCCTGGTCGGGGACTGACCCGGCCCGCGGCCGCCTCGCTCGACGGCTCACGCCCTCCGCGATGCACTGGATACTATCTTTCGCCTACTCGATCTCTCTCGGCTTGCTCGAGGCGCGAAGTCGCCCCTCGAACTGGGGAGGACGGTCGGCGCGACGGCCGGACCGACGGCCGCCCCCCCCGCCACTCTTCGGCGTCGGCGCGCGCGCCGTCAACTCCGCTTCGACCCATCGTCGAGCATGGGATCCGTCGCCTGCCTCGATGGCCCCGTCGTCGCTCCCCGCGACGCTCAGCACCCGGGCCTCGACCCTGGCCGCTTGCGAGCGTCGCCCATCGCCCCTCGGCTGCCACGTGGTCTCCGTCTGGTCGCCAGCCGTCGCGACGCGCGGTCCCGCGTCGTGTCTCGTCCTCGGAACGAGCGTCGTCGGCTCGCCCGAACTCTCCGCCCCTCGTCTAGCCCGCGGGGGGACGCCTCGCGCTAGGAGGCGATGATGCCCCGCGGCCTCGGCCTAGCCAGTCCCCCCCCCCGCTGTCATCATGAACCCCAAATCCCCCCCTCTCGCAAGCCTCCGTTCCCCAGTGACGCGCGTGATCAAAATCGCACTTCCGGCCGGCAAGGCCAACCCGTCCCCCCCCATCGGCCCCGCCCTGGGGTCGGCGGGCGTCAACATCATGGGCTTCTGCAAAGAGTACAACGCCGCAACGCAGGACAAGCAGGGACAGATTATTCCTTGCGAGATCAGCGTGTACGAGGACCGATCCTTCACCTTTGTCCTCAAGACTCCCCCCGCTGGTGTCCTTATCAAGGCTGCTGCCGGCATCAAGAAGGGGAGCGGGGACCCGAGCCGCACCCGCGTGGGAAGCATCACCGAGGAACAGCTCAAGGAAATTGCTCTGATCAAGATGCCCGATTTGAACTGCGTCGACGTTGATGCTGCAATGCGCGTCGTAGAGGGGAGCGCGCGGTCGATGGGGGTGGCCGTCGAGGGTCGCGAGAACCGGGTCTGAAACGAAAGGGAGTGAATGTCTTCTGCGCGTATCAAGGTGCACGAATCCGCGGGCGGGTGTCTCGGGCTCGGCAGGTTGGCTGCTCGCCCCGCTCCATCTTGCTCCCTCGCCCTGCCTCCGTCGCCTCACTCGCCCCCTCCCCCTCCGCTCCCCCCCCCCGTATCCTGCTGCGCCTGGCGTTCATCCCGACAGTCCCGCACCCCCCGCACCTCCCCCTTTACGGCCGGGAGCGGTGGCAGGAGCAGGGGAGGGATGGAGAGCGCTGCTGAAGGCCGTGCGGCCTCAGAGACGTTGCCAGGGTCCTCGACAACCCAGCGCGCCTTGGTCGTGTGTTGCGGCGCGTCGAGGGAGTCGAGAGCGACGGCCCTCGCCGTTGCATCGTCGCTCTTGGCCGCAGGCATCAGCGGGGAGGATCTCGGCGAGCAAGAAGGTCAGGGCGGAACCAGCCGTTTTCGTACGTGGGCTGTCCCTGAGCTCCCGCCGAGGACAACCCGCACCGCCGCCCTCGGACATGAAAGCCGACTTCAACGTTTTTCGAATCCCACCCTCCGCAGTGGTGGGCCTCCCTATCGGCGACGCCGACGCTGACGCCGACGAGGCCACCCGCAATGCAGCGCTCGAGGCTGCCGGCACAACGCTCGTCGGCTGCGTCGACCCCGAGGATCTCAACGGCACCCTGCCGCAATCGCTGTGGGGGTGCGGGTTCGATATCATCGTGCTGCCCTTCCCGGCCCACTGCGATGTCGGCGCCGAGGCCGACGTGGCTGGCGAGGAGGGCCACGACGACCTTCGCGCCCGCGCCCTCGTTTGGCGCTTTCTCCGCGGGGCGGGCCCGCTCCTGTCGGGCGCCCCCCGGGCCCAGATCCGGGTGCTGGTCCGGCCATCGCCGCGCGTCACGCAGCTCTGGGCGCTGCCGAGCGTGACGGCCTTTTCCACGGGACTCACCTGCACAGGCGCGGACCCCGTGCCCCTGTCGTCGCTCCCCGGCCTCGCCCCCCCCCCGCCACCCGCTGACCCGGGCGCCGACGACGACGAACCCAGCGATGATGAGGCCGGACCGGCTCCCGTTGCCATCCTCGCTTATACCTTTGGGCTGAGAGCCCGCGCCCGGGGGCTCAGAAAGGTGGTGGGGGCCTCGCCCATGTTGTTCGGAGGGGGCGGGGGGCTCCGGTGCCGGACGTGCTTGGACGCGGCGGCCTTTCCGACGTCGGCGGCTCTCCAGGCCCACTTCCGATCCGCCATGCACGGTCGCGGGGTGCGCAGAGAGGCGCTTGACCGGGCGTGGATGTCTTGGATGGCGCAGGAAGTGACGGCACGGTCGGCTGGAGCACGTACTCCGCGCCGCGCGATCCAATCCCCAGGGTCCACAGTGGCAGCGAGTCCCGGTCCCCGGGTTGGGGGGGCGGCCAAGCGCAGCCTTGCCGGGGGGCAGTCGCGGCTGTCGCGCTCGGGCGCAGCGCCGACCCCGGCACGCGGCCCAGGCTCGCTCCCCAGTACTCCACCCCGGCGAGTGGCGGCTCCGGCTGCCCACCCCGAACCTCCGGCGACGGCACCGACCTTGCCACCGCGGTCTCGCTTTGCCGAAGAGGCTGCGCCGCCGCCGCCGATGGCGGTGCTCGACAGCGACTCGGAGGAGGGTGCTCCTTCGCTCAACGACTCTTGGGCCCCGGCCGCCCCCACCGGCGCTGGTGGGAGCCCGGGGGTGCGCGAGGGGGAGGACGCGGCCCCAAGATCTCTGCAACCATCGCCACCGCCGTCTCCGGCTTCCGTGCTGCCACTGGCCTCCCCGCCGGCCTCGTCGGCTGCCTCGGCGGCGCCTTTTGGGCCCGGGAGCGGCCCCGACTTCCAATTTCAGGATGGGTGGCGCGAGTTGTCGCTGCCGCCGTCAGCAGCGGTGGCCAAGCTCGCCGCCAGCGACAGCGCCTCGAGTCGCTCGGTCGCTTCGGTTGAGCTCGCGGCCCCCGTTCCGCGCCCGCCCTTTGCAGGCAACCCGGCGTACCTCCTCACCTCGTCCTTGCCCGTCCCTGCCTCGGCGCCGCGACGTGCCCGCCGCTGGTGCCGAGAGGCCTTACTCTCTCTTGTCGTCGAAGTGGCGGCGGCTGTGGCGCTGGCCGCCGTGGTCGCGTCAGGGCTCGCCCTTGCCCTTGCGGTGGCCACACGCCTGGGCGGACTTCCGTTGCCCCTTCCCGTTGCCCTCACGCTTGCCCATGCTCCGGCCCGGGCCCCGCCGGCCCCCGTCCCGTTCTGGACGACGGCGCTCCTCGCCCGACTCCGCGCCCTCTTTCCGCTCCTTTCGCCCCCGCCCCCGCCGCCGCCTCCGGAGGTGGGCGTGCTGGCGCTCGTTGCGAGGTGGCTCGGGGTCTTGGTCGCGTGAGGGGCTGCGCTGGCTGGTGGTTGAGTCGTCTCCCCGCTGCCCCGCCCAGCTAAGCAACGCCTCCGTGAGAGAGGTTCGTTGGCGTCAGAAGGCAACGACGGCTCCTCTTTCGCCGCCCACTCCCTGCTGCTGCCTCGTCCCCGTCTGCCGTGTCCTGGCCGCCTGTGTCACCCTTTCCTCGCTCCGCACGGACCTCTGGAGCCTCTCAGTCGCCGACTCATGGCAATTTTATCGGGAATCGAGGAGCTAGCGGCGTGTTCGGGCCAGGCCGTCGTGGTGCTTCGACAAGACAGCACCGCAGGCCTTCGGCGGGTCGCCACAGCAGCGGCGCCCTCCGAGCGCCATCTTGCCCTCGCCTGGAACCATTCTGCCCGCGTGCTGGCGTGCACCGGATCGTCGGGGCGCCTCAGGTTTTACGACGCCGACCTCGGGCTCATCGAAGGTGGCGACCTGCCCGCCGATGTGTCCGCACGGCTGCTGACTGGTCCCATCAGTCACCTTGCCTTTACACGGGGGTCCGAACAGGCGAGTTCCCGCCCATCGTCCCGCGGTCCGCCCATCCCCACCCTCGCGCCCCCTACGCCGCCCTACGCCACCCTAAGCCGCGCCATGCCTCGCCAACCTCTCGTCCCCTCAGGCTCTTATTGCGGGCGAGGGTTCGCCCTGCGTGGTGTTGTACAACCTCCGAACAAGGCGCATCGCCGAAGTGCATGAAGACCCCGGCGGCGGTGTGATCGCCTCGGCGCTTGGCGGCGAGGGTGCCCGCCTCGTTGCTGCGGCGCGGGCCGACGGGTCCGTTTATGTGCGCTGCCTCGGCAAAGGCCAGGGCCATGCGGCGGGCCAACGCCTCGCCCCGCCAGCCGCCAGTGCGCTAGAGCGGACGACGGCGCTATCATTTTGCGGTCGTCCGGGGCGCGCCTCGGCGCGGCTGGCTGCAGGCACGTGTGGTGGCGTCCTTCGCATCTACGACGCCGCTGCTGACCGCATCGACAGTGGCGTTGTCGTCATGCGCCGCGACGGCGCTAGTGTTGCCGCCTGCGCATGGGCGCCGGGCGTATCTGGCGGAGACGATGTCGTTCTTGCCGGCGTTGCCGACGGCCTCCGCCTCGTCGACCCCCGACGCGGGCCTGGTGCATCGTTTAAAGTCGCGTCATTCGGGGGGTCCCCCGTGACGTCTCTCGACGTCGTGGGGCATGCCTGCGGCGTCGGCCTTGCCGACGGCTCGGTACATCTCGTGGACTTGCGGGCGGACGGGGGGCTTGTCGGGTCCCTCGCTGCGGCCCTTCCGGGGCCTGTCGCATCGGTGACCTTTCGTGCCACAGCGGTCCAGCGCACCGACGCGTCAACCGGCTTAGCGGCTGCTGCCCCCTCGAGCTCGCGGGCCTCACCCGCGCCCTTGGCGTCGCCCGTGCCTCCCCGGTCGCCGTCGCCCTCTGCGCGGGCGCGATCATCGCTCCCGGGCACTCCGCCTCGGTCGCCTGCGCTGACGACGACGGCGACGCCGGAGCGGCAGTCGCTCGGAACCTTGTCTTCGCCCGTGCCTCGGTCGTCTCCCCGCCCCCCGCCGCCAGTCTTCCCGGCCCCCGTCATCTCCGGCCCTGACGAGACTGCGATCCGAGCCATCATGCGCGAAGAGCTGGGCCGCGCTCTCGCGGGTGTCGCGGACCGGATCGATTCCCTCGCCGAGGAGGTGCGGGCGGTGGGTAGACACCTGGGCGCCGCCCTGCTGCGTGCCGAGGAAGAGCAGCGAGGGGCGCTGGAGGCCTTCGCGCGGCGACATGAGGCCACCCTGGAGGCGGCCATCGGTCCATTTGGCGTCGCTTCCCGGGGCCCAGTCTGAGGGTCCTCGAAGTTCCTGCCCCGTGCCCCCCGTCTCGACCCCCGCCCCGAGCGGCCTCGTCCACCCCAGCGAGGCCGCCAGCCACCCCGCCCGGCTCGAAGTTCCTCCCTATGATCCTGCATTTCCCCCTCGCCGCGATCAGTAGACATAACCACTCGACACCATGACCGACGCGAAGGTCCATTCTGACTACTATGAGAGTTCGGGCTTGGCAAAGTTCCCCTTCCAGCCCTACCACCCCGACGCCAAGCTCAAGGTGAGGAGGGCAGGTCGTCGGGAGGAAGGCGGCACATGTGGGGACCTCGCTCGGACCAACGTTTCTGGTATTCTTCTTGCGCGTCGAGGAGTCAGACGTGTTTTATGTAGCATTTTGTATGGCTTGTAGGCAAATTCCGGGCGTGGAGCTGCCGGGAGCGACGGGGAGTGGAGCTGCTCCGGCGGCTAGGGACGGCGCAGCGGCGCCGGCCCGCGCCAGCTCTCTCGCCCATTCTTATCGGACCCTAGCGAAATTAAGCGGCCATCGAGAAAATAAATTCTCGAATGCGCCCGTCGAAGCGCGATCCAGAGGGGAAATAGGCCCCGGTTCCAGCTCGGACGACCGACGGCCACCCGAACCACACCGCCGGGGTCACTGCGGCCGCCGCTGCAATGGCCACCGCCGCCGGCGTCTCCGACCAGGAGTCGTTCACGCCGTCTCCGTCGCCCATTATCACGTCCAATCCGCACCGACCTCGACATCGACCCCCCTCGTCCCACGCGACCCCCCTACCCCCGCACAACCCCCCCCCAGATATGCGTGACAGGCGCTGGCGGCTTCATCGCGTCGCACCTGTCCAAGCGCCTGAAGTCCGAGGGCCACCACGTCATCGGAGTCGACTGGAAGCGCAACGAGCACATGCCGGAAGACGTCTTCTGCGACGAATTCCACCTCGTGGATCTCAGGCTCTACGACAACTGTGCTAAGGTGGTTGCCGGGTGCGACCACGTCTTCAACCTGGCGGCCGACATGGGCGGGATGGGCTTCATCCAGTCCAACCACAGCGTCATCATGTACAACAACACGATGATTTCCTTCAACATGATGGAGGCGGCGCGCATCGCCGGGATCAAGCGCTTCTTTTATGCGTCGTCCGCATGCATCTACCCCGAGGGGAAGCAGCTTGACACCGAGGTCGAGGGCGGTGGCCTCAAGGAGGCCGACGCTTGGCCCGCCCAGCCGCAGGACGCCTACGGCCTCGAGAAGCTCGCGTCGGAGGAGCTCTGTATCCACTATGGCAAGGATTTTGGCATCGAGACGCGCATCGCCCGCTTCCACAACATCTACGGACCGTACGGCACGTGGAAGGGCGGCCGTGAGAAAGCCCCCGCCGCCTTCTGTCGTAAGGGGCTCACGTCCGGCGACGACATAGAGATGTGGGGCGACGGTAAGCAGACGCGGTCTTTCACCTTCATCGACGACTGCGTCGAGGGCATCCTGCGACTCACCAAGAGCGACATCACAGAGCCCGTCAACCTTGGCTCATCTGAGATGGTCTCGATGAACGAGATGATGGCCCTCGTGCAGAGCTTCCAGGGCACGTCCAAGCCCATCCGCCACATCCCGGGGCCCGAAGGCGTCCGCGGTCGCAACTCGGATAACGCCCTTATCCTCGAGAAGCTCGGATGGGAGCCCACGATCAAGCTGGCCGACGGCCTGCGTATCACTCACGCCTGGATCAAATCGCAGCTCGAGGAGGAGGGGGGAGATGCTAGCAAGTACGCAGCATCGACAATCGTGAGCACGAGCGCCCCCACCGCTCTCGGAGCACTGCGCGCCAAGGATGGCGAGGAGTGAGAAGGGAGCGGGTCGAGAGGGAGAATAGGGGTATCTTACAGCACCCTATCGCCCCGTCCCCTCAATTCGGACTGAAGGTCCTCGGCATGCGCAAGCAAAACGTCCAGCGACTCAGTCGCCTCGTCGCCGTCGCCCCCATCCTCCAAGATGCGTTTGCAGAGGTGTTCAACGATGTCGGACACAAGAACATCGGCCAGTGGCGCGAGATCAGCCTGGCTGAGCATCGCAGCCATGCGAATAAGCTCGGCCGGGAACTCGCCGAGCGATCTCCGTGGAATATTCATGGCAGGCCCTCCAGGATCAACGCGCGGGGACCGCCAGCAGCAGATTAGGGTCGTCCGTAGCAGAAAGTGTTTCCGGGGCCAAACGACTGTGACGCCGAGCGCCCCTAACCCCATCTCGAGGGCTACAACGGCAGCGGCGACGTCGCCGAGGCCGAGGTAGGCGCGGGCCGCAATCCTCGACCAAGCCGCCTCGCGCACCTCGACAGATCGTGCGTCCTCCGGCACGCTACCAACATCACCCGGGCCGACGGGATTGCCACCGGCCAGGGCCTTCTCCGAGGGCGCCCCCTCAGCGACGAGCTCGGCGCGCTCCAAAAAGCCTAGAGCCTGGATGTAGCCACCCACCTGGACAGCCTGGGCTGCAGCCTCCTCCCAGAGGGAGGCAGCTCGCAGAAAACGCGCGCGGAGGGTGGCGTCGACGTGGGCCAGACTGCGCGTGTAGTGGTCGGCGACCACGCTGGGGTTGCTCAGAGAGAGATCCCCCGACGGGCCGACGGACGACGTGCGCAACGACGTTCTCGTCTCGGCCGTGTCGAGCCAGCGCGCGATGTCTCCGTGTAGGCGCGCCGACTGAAGCCCGGGAATCATCGACATGGCAACCTCACGAAGCGCGCGCGCGGTGAACTGGGCCTCGGCACGTGACCCTGTGTCGACCCAAACAAGAAAGTTGTCAGCGACGAGCTGCTCGACGTCCACCTGAACCGCCGCGGGGCTGCTGTGCAGGGGGTGGACGGCCATGAGGAGGTTGAGAGGAACGAGCTCGCCGATGAGGCTGGCCACCTTGAGGGTAAGCTGGCGGGTCGGCGGGAGCTTGTCGATGCTCTGTGCCACGACTGATGCAAGAGCCACGTCCTGATCCTTGGCCCCAGCGAGGGCAGAGACATAGCGTGTCTGCTCCTCGTCCGTGAGCCTCTCAAGGAACCTGAGGAGTTGCACGGTGAGAAGCGGGTGCCCCCTCGAGTGCTCGTAGATGGCGTCGATGAGAGAGGTGGCAACCATGTCGCCGCAAATCTGCCGCGCGAGATCGGCGACATGATCCTTTGACAGAGACTCGAGCTGGTAGACTTGGGTACGGTCGGCCGCGACGATGGACGAAAAAGAATCACGGCACATGTCCGAGACGTCGGCGCTTGGATCAACGCCGACGAGAGCGAGAACCCCCTCGCACTCGAAGCAGATCCGCTCGAGAAGCTGCCACGAGGCAGGGTCAGCCTCGTGTGCGTCATCAAACGTGATGACAAGCTTGCCGACCGTGGTGGACGCTGCACGGAATACCTTGGCTAGCACGTCGATGGCAAGGGCCTCGTTAAGTGGAGTGACAGTGTCGCTCGCGTCCGTCACGTGGCTGGGGGTGCCCCGAGGGGTCGAGATTCCCCTCTCCCGGTCAAGGATCAGTCGGGACACGCGCGACGCACGTGACGTCGCGCTGACGCGGCTTGAGGCCGACCTCTTGGAAGAGTTTCGCGTAGCGATGCCGTCGGCATCGGTCTCAGACCCCTGACTCCGCGTACGAGCAGCATTCGAGACGCCAGACTCGGCACCAGAGTCCGCTGACACACCCCCTCCCTCATCTTGCGACCTCCTCCGCGCCATCTGCTTCCGGACCGCGCCGGTCTCAGGGGCGCCGGCGAGATTCGCGTAGTTAAGTCCGACAGTGCGCCGACCACCGTCGAACGTCCGCCGTTTTTCCCCAGAGTTGTCTGTCCACAATGAGACAAGTGACCCCGCGCTCTGGCGCACCGAAGCTCCCGAACCCCTGCCGCCCGACTCAGCGGCGCTGCGGCCAGGCTCGGAGGCCTCCTCCTCCTCCTGGCGCGCCTGTTGCAATGCCGACGGCAGCGGGCCCGACACCTCGCGGCGGGGAGCAGGCTTTCGCGGCGTGGCGCGAATCGATGCCCGCATCGTGCTCGACCTTCCAAAGCGGGCCGACACGTCAGTATCGAGCTCAAGTGCAGTGGTCCCCTTAATCTTGGCATGCCGATAGCCGCCGACAATTAGATTGCGCAGCGACCTCCGCCTCTTCGGGACGACATCCCGGGCTGTCGCGAAGGGCTCCTCCTCGTCTGACTCCGACGCGGACTGGTAAAAACGTCGGCTCCTCCGCGATAGACGCGAGCGGCGCTCATCGCGTGTCGTGAGGCTGCGACGGAGCGCCGTCGAGCCATTGTTGGAGACGCTGGCACCATCCCCAGCATCCCCATGCGCAGCGGCAGGGACGGGGTCGAGGCCAGAACCGAGGCCTCTCCCCGACTGCTTGGCTCCTCTGGCCGCCGGCTCGACGGCCGACTTTCCCTCGGGGATGCCACGACCCCTGGTAGGAATGATTCCAGCGATGTGCTGCTGGGAGCTCCCCGACGGCACAACGGACGTTCCTGTCCCGGCCGATGTCGTGAATGCAGAGGCGCCGCGGTTGCGGCTCTCGAACGAGGATACGTTCGACTGCATGATTTGGTGAGACAGCTGCCCTACCCCACCCCCAGACTTCGATGACTCGTTCGGGAGGCGAAATAGTTTCTTCGGAAGACCGAGGTGGAACGCAATGCTCTGCATGACCTCCGAGAAGTTTGGGACAAGGGCTGCGACCTTGCGGAAGAAAAGAGACGAACGCTCCCCATGGTCGACCACGGTCGGGTGCACAAAGAGCTGCCGAAGCAGGGGGGCCCACGAGAGGAGGGTGCGCACGCCAACCTCGCCATAGCCGCGCTGGGCGCGGGTCCTGAGCTTGATCGTGTCCTCACCTGTGAGCATCCGCTGGCCCTCGGAGAGGACAGCAGTCTTGCCCACGCCCTTTCCTCCGACGATGATGATGGCGCCGCCTACCTCTGTGCTATTGAAGTTATCGACCGTCAGGCGGATGCGTTGCAAAATGTTGTCACGCCCGAGGAGGCTGTCGGGGGCCTGCAAGACTGTCGCGTTGCTTCCCATCGATACGACCTCGTAGATGGGGACACGTTCGGCGCGGCCCTTGATCGCCAGATGCTCTGGTAGTGGGCGCAAGTCAGCGACGCTCGCCGATGCCTGAGCGGTAAACTCGTCGACGAGGATGAGGGAGGTGCCATCATCGCGTTCGGCCCCCAGCAAGCCAGCGTGGACGCAGAGACGCGCCGCGAGGTTGATTGAGTTCCCGAACACGGTGTACTCGAGATACCGGCCGGGTCCCCCGGCAGTGGCGCACAGAAGTCTGCCGGAGCAGACCCCGATGGTGCACTTGGACTTGAGATGCTTCTGGAGCTGGTTGCGGATGGTGACAGCGGCCCTCACACCCCGCTCGATGTCATTGACGTGGGCGCGGTTGGGGAGCCCAAAAGCCGCAATGGCAACGAAGCCTTTTTCGCACTGGCGCAACTGCAGAAACGTGCCGTCGAGCTCCTCAACGACCCGATACACGGCGTGGAAGTGATTGCGCACGGCCCGCAGAGCAACAGAATTGACGTCGGGCGCCGATGGGTCGATCGCTGCAATCTTTTCCGCGAGGCCCGAAAGCCCCAAAAAGAGGCATGTGCACGTCCGAATCTCATTGAGAAAGTCGCCTTGGTCCATTGAGATGCGCTCAAAGACAATATCCGGAAGAAGCTGACGGACGGCGCCGATCAGCAAGGAGGACTGTTGGGTTGAGAGCGCTGCAACCTGCGCACGTAGCGCTGCGGAAGTCCGGTGTCGCAAGGCTGAGGCGGGCTGCACCGCGGGTTCGCCCGACTCCCCGCCCGGGTCGACCTTGAAAGTGATGCGTCGGGTTCGCTGGCCAGCGTCACCTTGGAAACCGACATCGCCAGACGTCGCCCGAGACTGCTCGCTCCGCTGCGAGGTCTGCTTAACGTTGCCCGCGACGTCGCCCGAGACGCTTCGCTGTGGGGTCCGGGATGCGCTTCGGGCTCCCTCCTCCGAAGCATTGGAGAGCCGAGTGGGCAACCCGTGAATCGCATCCTGGGAGACCTCTTGCAATGCTCGCTCCATGGACGTCGCCTGGGCGAGGATCCGAAACACACGACCGTCGCCGCCGTCAACTGCCTCCAGCGTCGCCGCATCCCGGAGGACCGCTTTGACCTCCCGCGACACGATGGCAAACTCGACCGTCGCGAACTTGTCGAGGTCGGCAAGCTGGGAAAATACGTGGCGGCCATCGGCGGGTGGCTGACCGGGCGGATCCATGACGAATGCCTCGAAGTGATGGCGTCCGTTCGAGGAGCGGGTGCCGACCTTGCAGTGGGACAACATACCGCAGCTGACCATAACCTTGATTTTGAGACGTGGCTCGCCCGCACCGGATTCGTCCGCGCCAAACACGGGGAAAGAGCCGGTCCCAGCGAGCCCCGAATCATTTTCTGCCGACGCGAGTTGATCGACCAGCGTGGTGGACTGGATGTGGCCCTGGACCGCAGCCTCGGAGGGGCGCATGGTGCCAATCTTTGTCAGGGACGGGCGGTTCAGCGAGGACACCGATAGGACATTAGTCGAGGCCAGGTCGGATGCCAAGGATGACAAGCGATTCCTCCCCGGTCCAGCGACTTCCGAGACGACCGACGTCAACGCAATTGGGGGGCAGTCGGTGCCTCCGACCCGAGACGCTGCCTGAGACAGCGCGCCCGCCCCCGCGGGAACCAAGTCCTGATTCTCGATCGGTCTGCCTGACATTGCGATGGTCTCAATCCGACCCTGGGGAAGCATACGAACGCTGCCGAGATCCTTGCAAAGACGTTCAGCGCAAAAGGTCGCTCGGATCACGTGAGACGGAAGATCCACATCGTCTCCCACGGCGGCACCAGTGGAAAACACGACGATCATCGAGTCCCCAGCAAGCTTGACCACGGTGCCACCAAAGGTCTCGATCACCTCAAGACACGACGAGAAGTAGTCGCAAATGGATGCGATCAGGATGTCAATCCCCGAAGTTCCGGGGCGAGCAGCGAGTCGCTCGGTAAGGGCGGTGAAGCCTGTGATGTCGACGATCATGACGGCGGCGGAAAACGTTGACAGGGACGGCTCGAGGTCCAGCGCAAAGGCCGAGGGGCGCGACCGACGGACCGCGTCGAGGAGGCTCTGCTGCACGAACCCCGACACGAAGGGCATGAGGTCGGCGAGCGAATTCGCTGCGCCCCACAAGGGATCGCCGAAGTGGTCGTCCGCGCCCTCACCTGTCGTCATCGTCTCGAGATCGTTATGGGCATGAATGGATCCCAGAGCGGCAACTGCAGTCTCGAGCGTCTTTGACCGCGCTAACTGCGGGGCCATGGATCCGGCTTGACCGCTCCAGGAGCCTGGCGCACCCGCGTCGCTTCGACGGGATCTCCATGACGCCCCACGCGAGACGCCCGCAAAGGAACTGCGCGGCAGCGGTTGCACCGCCGCTCGACCCATGTCGGAGACGCGCGGATGATGATCGTCGTTGGTCCAGGGGTGCTGTTGGTGTTGGCTTCCGAGACCAGAGTGCCGGGCTCCAGATTGGGACCCCCGGGGACTAAGCACAGAGCCGAGGGGCTGCCGGGACCTCCCCTTGCCGCTCACGGTGGACGTCCTTTCCGCGCGCGCCCACGAGGTTTCGTCGATGGCGCCTAGTGCGAGTCCCAGCGTGGATCCGTCAGCTGCCGTAGTCCCGTTGGCAGGCACAACGGCAGTGCGACGGAAGGACCCAACGCCGCTGCCGCCAGACTCGCGCTTGGATTGACCAGCCCCCCTCGCTACCGACAGCGCCGAATCGAGAATCTTGCTGGCCGACTGGTTGAGACGGACTGGGTTTGGGAAAGAGGGGGCTCCGCCAGACTTGGACGCGCTGAGCTCGTTGAGGGACGTGAGCGCCTCGCGATTGCTCTGGCCGACGAGAGGGCCAAGAGGGCCGCTCGGATGGGCGGTGCCAACCAGGCCCACAAAGCCCGCAGCCGAGAAGGTCTTCGCTATCGACGATGACCGCTTTGCCGCCCACATGCCCGAGGTCGAGTGGCGCTTGGCACCGCCGCCTGTTCCTTCCGCCGCGCCGCCGCCCCCGAACGTCGAGTGCGACAGGATTCCCTGAGCGTTGGGTCGCAACGGCATCGACTTCGTGGGGGGGGGTGGCTCGCCCAACTCTGAGGTCGGCAGGTGTGGTAGTCTTTGCGGAACTTTGGCAGTCGTGTCGGCCCAGCTGTCGAGCAGCTGGCGTGCCGACTCCTCGGCCAGGTCTTGGGAGGCGGGGGGGGGGGGGGGGGCTCCATGATGAAACCGTCAGACGAGATCCTCGCAAGCCTGAGGTCCGTGGGCGAGGTTGGCAGGTATTGTGGTTTGGGAGGGCGGCGCAGCCTGGCCCCAGCTGCGCGCTGCCACTGAGTGTTTCCCTTCGGCTTTGTCTGGGAAAACCCGGGCAAACGGTTACACTTTTGTGAACGGGTAGTTCAAATCGGCACCGGCGTGCCTTAGTCCTTCTCGCCTGCCCCGGAGGTGGGCCGCGGAGGGGACGCCCGGCGCGCCGAGCTGCCCGGCCGGTCTGTCGGCGGCGCGACGCGCAGCGCAAGCGCTGCGCGCCTTGCACGATCAAGACAGCGTCGAGTACACCTGGTTTATCCTGACACTCTCGGGGAGGACGCATCTCCACCAAGTCACTCTCGTGCCCTGTTCTGCTGCCACCACCGGGCGAACAGTGAAGGCGAACAGTGAATCAACTTCAATCTCTCATCCGCGTTCGCCTGGCCCACTCAGAAAGTCTAGCTGACCGTCCGCCCGTACCCAACCTCGGCGATGTAGAGGTTCTTGGCCCACTTCTCCTTGACATGAGTCGAGGGGAAGACACTCGTGCGCAGCGTCTCCTGCGTCTCATCGAAGGCGTGCCACCGCGGCATGCTCAGGACGAAGGCGGCCTGATCCTGCGTACTGGCGCAAGCTGTGATGCGGAAGCCCGCATTCCAACGGCGGTGGATGCCCTCGGAGGGGTACTGGAAGTCGAGCTCAACGCACTGGTCAACAAATTCGGCGTTACGCGACATGACGACTGCCCACCGGGTTTGCGCCGTGGCCATGCACGTGATGTAGAAGCCCTCCTTCCATTTCTTGTTGATCCACTTGTATGGGATGCTGTCCGAGACCTTGTACGACTGCTGCGTGTAGGGCGTGCCCTGGGACATGACTATGAGGGACGAGCCGCTTGACGCCCCGGCCATCGTCGTGATGTAGTAGCCCGCCTCCCACCGATCCATGATCCAGTCCTTAGGGAGGAACTGGTTGGATAGGTGAAAGACCTGGGAAGTGAAGCCCGTCCCGGCGTCCATGATGAGGGCCCAGAGGTCTTGGCAGCACGCGACACAAGAAAGGTAGAGCCCGTCCTCATTGCCCTTCTCGACGTGGCTCGACACCCGCGTGCCTGAGACGTTGTAGTGGTAACGCTGCTTCATGGGCTTTCGAGCGTTGTACACGGTGATCCACTGGGGCTGGGCAGGCAACCCAAGGCGCTGCTTTTTGCGTGGCGCGAGCTCACGCTCGTCGTCCTCAATCTCACGGGGGCGCTTGCGGGCGACTAGGGCAAGCCCGTCGAGGTAGAGGGGCCGCGCCGCCGGCGCGCTCTGCGTCAATTGCAAGAACCAGTGGCGGTAGAGCGCATACTTGGGCTCCTCGTCGAACTTGGTATTGATGACGGCCTCGGTGAACTGCTTGAAGGCAGGGGGGCAGTACCGGCAGAGCTGGTCGGCGCTTGTCTGCATCTTCTTCCGGCACACGAGGTAGCCCTTGTTCTCGCCCTGGTAGCCCTGCCACGGCAGTCGGCCCCGGAGCAGGAAGAGGAGCGTGTAAGCGAGGGACTCGAGGTCGTCGCGGCGAGACGCTGTACGACCGAGGTGGGCGTGCACGCTCGCATAGCGCACCGTGCCCCGAAACACGTCAGGCCTTTGATCGTACTGCACGTGCTGCCCGCAAAGGGGGTCCCGCCACCGGGTGGCGAGGCCGAGGTCCACAAGTACGAGACGCTTGTCGTTGGCCGCAGGTGGGCCACCCATCCCGGTGCCGGGCTCGAGCCCCAGGAGAAAGTTCTCGGGTTTAACGTCACCATGAACGAATCCCTTGTTGTGAAGGGCCTCAAGGATGCAGAGACCCTCGATGGCGATGCAAGCTACCATCTCCTGCGACATCGTCTGCCCCTGGCTGTTCCACACGTCCCATAGGGACGCCCCCAGCCGGTCCATGGCCATGATGTAATACCCCCCCTGCCGGCCTTTGAAGTGCACCCCCGGAATTCCATGCACCCCGCCCAGCGACTGGTAGACGGACCACTCGTAGGGGGGGTGCCCGAAGCTGCACCCCTTGGACGACCGATGCTCGAACTTAAGCGCCACAAGGTTGGCGCGGGGGCCCGTGTGCTCGTTCGTCGGGTCCTGCCGCTGGCCGACAAAGACTTGGCCAAAGCCCCCCTTTCCCAGGCGCTTCTCCACAATGTAAACGGGGGAGCCCCCGATCTGGACCTGCGGGCTCAGGACGAGACGGCAACGACCGGAGTCGGCGGCGGCAGCAGCAGGCGAGAGGAAGCGGCGTCGGCGGCAGCAGCGGCGTCGGCGGGTCGGCAGCAGCGGCGCCGGCGTGGTGCCTGGACGGCGCAGGCAACGTCGGCATATGACCGTTTTCTCGGGCGACGTCTTGCACGGCGAGATCATCACTCGAACATCAACCTGGGAGCCTCCCAGCTGGTCTCCGCGAGGGCCGCGCAACGAAGCGCGGGGAGTCAGTTGTTGACTCGTCCCCCGCACCGTTCGGCGCTTCTCTGGCGCTCGCTCGCCTGCTCGGGAATCGGAGACTCGTCATTCTGCGCAGCGGGCGCGGCCGGAGCCGCGGGCTCGGCCGGCTTGGCCGCGTCCTCCTTTTCCTCCTTCGCCTCGGCCTGGGGGGACTTCGGCTCATCCTTCGCGGGGGGGGGGGGTCCTCGGCCTTCCGGGGGG
>Ga0181573_10001449_pt1 | contig 23252 bp, 20 predicted proteins | sample 101ome_25_FD_148643 | JGI IMG/M metagenome (GOLD analysis project Ga0181573, IMG submission 148643) | Coastal salt marsh microbial communities from the Groves Creek Marsh, Skidaway Island, Georgia - 101409BT metaG (spades assembly) | ecosystem: Environmental > Aquatic > Marine > Intertidal zone...
CCGCGGTGGGTGGGGTAGGGGGCTTTTTCCGCGGTTCGTGACTCGTGGTTCGTGGTTCGTGAAATGCGACATGCGAAATACACGGGCGGTTCGGTATCATAATGGGTTTCACGATGTGTTTTGTATGGTTTTATGAGTAATACACTGGTGGGTAATATAGCCATGAAGGTGTGTCCGAGATCGAGTCGAGTCGAGTCGAGTCGAGTCGAGTCGGGCGCACACGCCGACGCGTCCATCGAGTCGTCATCGAATCGAACATGTCTGGGCACCACCAGGATTGGAAGGAGATCACGATCGGGAAACGACCGAGCTCGAGCGGGGGCGGGTCGGCGAAAGCGGCGAAGGACCCGAAAGCGGTCGCGGCGGTGCGTGCGCGACGACGACGACGACGACGATGCCGGGCGAGTGACGATTGGAGATTCTTCGTCCGCAGAGTCGCGGGGTGTCGACGGACGGACGGACGGACGGACGACGACAAGTGGTGGGTGATGGGTGAGTGCGTGCGTGACTGACGATGAAAACGATGTTTGATGCGTTCGCAGGCGCTTCGGGCTGGTATGGCGGTGCAAACGGTGAAGAAGGGTACGAGAGACGACGAAAGAAGGAGGGAGAGGCGACTAGGGAAAGCGGAACGCGAAACTAGACGGACGACGGTGGTTTAAAAAACGAGGCAACCCCGACCGAAGGCATCGACAGAGAGATTGACTGACACTCGAACTTTTCTTGTTCACCGCGCGCGCGTAGACTCTGGGGCGGGACGTAACGCGCTCAAGCTCGAGCTCGACGACGAAAACTTGACGCACAAGACGGTGAGCGCCGACGTGAAGAAGGCGATTCTTCAAGGTCGATTGGCGAAGAAGCTCACGCAAGCGCAGTTGGCGCAACAAATCAACGAAAAGCCGCAGGTTATTCAGGAGTACGAGCAAGGCAAGGCTATCCCGAACCAACAAATTCTCGGCAAGCTCGAGCGCGTTTTGGGCGTCAAGCTTCGCGGCAAGGGCATCGGTAAGTAAGAAGTGAGCCAATGAAACGGACGGATGCGTCGATGGGGTACAATACAATATTTTTAACACACAAAACAACACCATAAATTCATCGATCCGCACGCACGCTTCGAAATCCCGTCGAGCGCGCTCGTTTTGATTCGTTCCATTTGCGCGAAAAAGTGAAAACCAAGGCACGAGTCAACGCACGAGTGCGCGTCGTCACACTCGAACGCACCTAGCGAACGTCCGCAGGTCGAATGTCCGCGCGCGGTGGACGCGTCGCCGCGCACGTCTTTGATGGCAAATTTTACGCCAAGGTGGCTGCGGTATCCTTCGTCGTCGGTGCCGCGTTCGAGAGCGTGATGCTCGCCACTGACTTTTACCCAAAGGTACTGGCGATCGAAGCTGAGCGACGGTACAACGCGCGAAAGGGCGACGACGGGTGATTTGTGCGATTCCAACGCGTGTTGTTTGCTGTAGTGTTACATTACTAGGATTAGCCCCGCTAAGAGTTTGACTACGAGACGCGCGAGCGGCCAGCGCGTCTCTCTGTCTAAAAACCAACCAAGACGCGCGCACTGCGTCGACTCAACTCAATCTCAATCCTCGTCGTTGAGATCCATTTCCGAACACACGCGTTTGGGCGTTCGTCCGACGGCGAGTTCGCGCGCGAACTCGCGCGAGAGTCCGATGACTTCCGGGTCCGGTTCGGAGAGTCGACGCTTCCTCGTCGACGTGTCTGTTTCCATCGAATCCATAATATCCATGTCTCCCGAGACGCCGATCCCTCCCGCCGCGAGCGCCCTGGCGAAATTCCCGACGAAATCCCCGGCAGTATCTGTGCGTTGATGATAGCCTCCGGAAACGCCGCCGCCGGCGTGTTGTTGTAGCTCGATGGACGGTGTGTTTGCTCGACTCGCCGCTCTACAAAATTCCACATACTCGTCAAAGAGCGTAGGCCATGCCTCTGCATCGTCGTACCAATTTAAATCCTCCCCGCGTTCGTTCAAACAATCAATAAATACACACGTCTGCGTCCACACGTCCGCGGTGATGCCCCGAACGTCATCTCTCGTACGTACGTACGCAAAGAAATCCCGCGCTCGCGCGTCCGCCGACGCCCGCCCCGTCGTCAGCGCTCCCTCCCACGCCTCGCACGCCCGCTCTCTCGGCGCCGTCCTCGCCCCGGGATCCCGTATGAGAAGAAACACAAAATTATACGCCAAATTCGGAGCGTCCCCGGACCTCACCGCGGGGTTTGCCGACGTCGTCACCTCTCTAAACAGCGCGCTCGCGCACTCCAACCGTTCGCTCCCACTCAGCGTCGTCAGCGCTTGGAGCGCTTCGGACGCCCACCGCGACGCCCCTCGGAGCGTCTCGGACGTGTGTCCGCGCGAAGTCGACGGAGACGCGCGACATCGAGCGACGTACTCGATGAAAATCTCGCGCACGCGGTCCATTAGCCGCGGCAACGTCTGAGGTTGTGCCAACTGTCACTCTCGCTGCGAGTGAAAGATTTCAAAGTCGACTTCAGAGACGGACGCGAACGACCCGGAGGAATGCCGAACGACCCGCGACCGATGACGACGCACGGTCCGGTGACGACGACGACGACGACGACGCACGGTCCGGCGACGCGATGGACGGAAAACTCGCTCGTCGAGGCGTTTCGATTCGCGGCGATCTGTCCAGTGTTTGCGCTGTCGTTTCAGTTGTCGCTCTTCTTCGGTAAGGAGGCGCTTCGGTTGGACAAGCGGACGAGACTCAGCCCCGGGTTTGAGTGGGCGAGGTTCATGTCCAAGACGGTGATGCGGTCGAGGCTCAAGCTCGCGCCCGGGTCGTCGACGATTTGCAGAGATAGACGAACGGTGTACTTGTCGAATCATCGGGCGTGGAGTGATTTTTTCCTCGACATGTACGCGACAGAGGGAAAGGCGTTCACGATGAGCCGGATGCTCGTGGCGTACGCGTTTCCGCTCTTCATGGTGCCGGCGATGTATTGCGGCGCCGTGTTCGGGTTCAAGAGAGACTCGGGAGATAAGGAAAAGTTGAACTCTTCGCTCGACGCGCACTTTGAAACTTTTGGCGATTACAACGGGATCGTCATTTATCCGGAGGGTACCCGGAACGTGCGCGAGCACTCCCTTCCGTTGAAGCGAGGGATGTTGAGGTACGCGCACTCGAGGAAATTGGCGGTGCAAGTGATGATGACGGCGAGAAAGGAAAAGGTATTCTCTTCGCATTTGGTTTGTGCCAATCGAAACGTCGCGCTACCGATTCACTTTGGCGAGGTGATTCGCGCCGAAGACTATCCAGACTTTGAGGACTTTTATAATGAAATTCGCGCGCGATGGGACGACGGCTGGTGCGCCGTGAACGCCGTGTCCGAGGCGGAGGCGGAAAAGTTGCTCGATTACGTGCCGCAAGAGCGTCCGGTCCGAAGCGACACCAGAAACGACATCGCAACCATTGGCGGCGTCCTAGTCACCGTCTTTGCCGTCGCCCTGACTTATAGAGTATTAACTCGCGCATACGAGTAGTAGCGTTCGCGTTTGTAGAGAATTTGTGATTCATTGCATGCATGTTTACATTAAGCAACGCACTCGAACGACTTGAGCGCAGCACTCGCACACTTCACAAAGCGACGTTCGCGACGATCACGTGGCGAGAGACTCTCCGCGAATCGAAAAGAGGTGACGAGTCACATCGTTGTGGAGCCGTTGGACATGGAATCGTACGAGCACCTACCCACGAATGAGCTCATGACGCGACGAGAAGCGATGGAAGCAGAGATGCAAGCAATCGGGTCTCGGTTGAGCGCGCCGAACGCCCCCGGTCTGCGTGGGTCTCTCGTCGATCGAGAGGGGTTTCCCATCGCTGGGTGTGATCTCTACGCTGTCCGCGCGGATCGTGGTCGGTATAACGGTGCGTGCAAGGCTGAATGAGACTCGCTCTCGCGCAAGATGAAGTTCGCGTTCCTCGCAGCGCTGGACAACCGAAAACGAGTCGACTGACTGAACGCGCATTTGATTTTCGTACACGATTTGCAGCGCTTCGCAACGATTACGAAAGGATTACGGATGAAATCCAGAAACGAGTGATAGAGCAAATGTCTGGCGAAGGGCGGGTGGAGCGCGTGACGACAAAGTTGGCGGCGACGACTACGAAACAGTCAACCGAGGAGGCAAAAACCGACGCTCGCGGCGACGTCCTAGACGAGGACGCTGGTCGCGCGTTTGCTGTGATTGATGAAGTCATCGAAGGTTCGCCGGGGTATACAGATGGATTGCAAGTCGGCGACCGTGTGTGCGCCGTCGGAGAGGTGAGATGGGCGTTTAGCGATCCGAGCGCAGAGCCGCCAGCTGAGCTCATACCGAATGCGGCGAGAACGTTTGGGGTAAATGAAAATTCAGCTGTGCGCGTCGTCGTGCTCCGAAGAGGCGATCACGTGACGCTTAGCGTGACTCCGAGGGCGTGGTCGGGAAGGGGACTAGTGGGATGCCACATGCGTTCGGTTTAAACAGTAAATGGCTTGTATAACACACACACATATATCTGAGATGATTCATTAATAGCCACGCTTTCGCTGCAGACGAAGATGCTCTTTACGCTCTTCCGGAGTCATATCGCGCAAGTCCTTCTTTTTCTTTGCAGGAGTTTGTGTTTTCTTCTTCTTTGCGGGCGCATCGTCGTCATCGTCCCACGTTCCAGCGTTCAATCCCGATCCGGCGTCATTGGCGGACAAGAGCGCTTTGAACGCCGCGCTGCCGCACGGACCTTTACGTTTGAGCTCCTTGTTTTCAAAAACTCCAATCACGCCCGATCGTTTGTTTTCGTCTTTCTGTTCATCTGCACCTTCTTGCGCACCGCTACCGCCCATCGATTGCCCGCTATTCTTCGAGATGAAAAGATCGACAAACGACTGGTCACCTTCGGTACCTCCATCCTTGTCCTTTTGTTTCTTCTCCTTCTTCTCCTTCTTCTCTTTTTTTGCCTTCTTTTCCTTTCTAACTACCTCTTCTGCTCTGATGGCATCCCTCTCCTCGTTGCCGTCGGAATCCCCCTCCTCAGTCTGTGCTCTGGCTTGGACTTCTTCTCTGCTTCGACCGCGAGCGTCTGGCGCTTTTCTGCCGTCTAAAATTTTCAGCCCCGGGCACATTCGCATGATCTTCATCTCGTAGTCCGGGTCCTCGGCGATCGGACACCCTTTGAGATTAAGCTGCTCGAGCCTACCTAAATCTCGCAAAGCGCTAAGATCTCCCCAATCCGATATTCTATTGTGTCCCACGTCAAGTATCCTTAAATTCGGCGTCGATGCGACGCAAGCTGGAATAGTCTTCAGCATATTGTGCGCCAATCGCAACTCTCGCAATCCCCTAGAAGATTTTAACGCCTCATTTCCCAACTTTTTCAGGTGATTTTTAGACAAATTAAGCTTTCTCAGCGCCGGACTCGAGCTCAGCGCATCGCCAACGTCGTGCAGTTGGCACTCGGCGCACACGAGCGCGTTGAGTTCAGCTAGTCCCTTAATCGGTAGCAAGTCTTCGATGCCGCACTCCTTTGCGATGAGTGCCGCTAGCGCCTTCATGTGCTGCACGCCTTCAAAGGTTCTCAAACCGTCGTTTCCGCTCACGTTGAGCGTTCGTATCCTCGGACACGAAGCGCCGAGCGCCGCCAGAGCGTTCGACTCGAGCGCGTTGTTCGCCGCGCTAAACCACGTCAGAGAGGTCGAGGCGATGCCACTCAGCGAACGAAGTGAGTTGTCGCTCACATCGAGCTTTTTGACGCCGTCCGCGCCCGGTTCAGACGCGGCGAGGCAGTCAGGAGCGACCGTGGCGAGGGAACAGTCCTTCAGCACAACGGCATCGCCGATCGTTCTGGACGACACCAAGGCTGCATCGAGCTCTTTCCCGCGAGACATGGCTCGCGAAATAGCGCGCGGTGATGCTTCTTCAGCCTCGAGCCGCCTCTTCGTTTCGGAGGCGTCGCGTTGTGGAGCGTGTGCGTGGTCAGCGTGCGAGCAAAAAGTGCGCCGCGACGGCTGAGGAGCGTTGCAGGCATGCAGCCGTTGATATCAATACTAATCACACTCTATTACAAGACGAAGATACTACACTTGGATCTGACAAACTCAATGAAGAACTAATTCTGCGCCTACTGGACACACACACACATCGTTCACGCATCAGCATCCGCGTCGCTCCCGTCGGCTTCTTCATCCGCCTGGAGAGACTTTGACGTGTACATGGATGGATGCGGCGCGAGAGACGCCGAGAAGTCTCCCCAATAAGATTGCAAGTCATTATTTGAATACCAATCAATCGTCTCTTTTAGGCCGTCTTCCCACGCCACCTTTTGACTCCAACCGAGCGACAATAATTTGGTGCAATCAATGTAGTACCGTCTATCGTTGAACGCCCTGTCATCGACATACGTAATCGACTCCTCCGGGTTGCGGCTGTGTAATTTACAGATATCACCCGCTACAGACAACACAGTTCTCTCCTCTCGACCACCAATGTTATAAATTTGCGACGTCTCCCCGCGATGCAGGATGGTGTCAAAAGCAGCAGCCGCGTCGTTGACGTGCATGTACGAGCGAGTGGCGGACCCATCGCCATGAATCGGAATCATATCTCCCCTTTGCGCTAAGATTGAAAACTTTGGAACAGCCTTTTCTGGGTGCTGATTAGGCCCATATACGTTGTTCCCGCGCGTGATGACGTACGGCAGCCCGTAGGAGCGCCCATACGCGAGAACCAGCATTTCTGCGCCCGCCTTAGTAGCGGCATACGGATTCGTCGGAGTCAACAACGAGCTATGCTCCGTGTTTGATCCAGTCGAATTTTCTCCATAAACCTCATCGGTGGATACATGAAGGAAACGCTTTATTCTCTTCACGCCTCTGCACGCCTCGAGCAGACTATGCGTGCCCTCAATATTGTTCGCCGTAAACTCGCACGAGTTTCCGAACGAGTTGTCCACGTGCGTTTGCGCTGCAAAGTGCAAGATGGTATCAATCTTCTCGCTGTTTAGTATGAATTGAAGCAAATCGATCGAGCGCACGTCTCCCTTGACAAACTTTACGTTTGACCGCGTGCGGAGAGTCTCCTCTAAATTCTTCTTGCTGGAACAGTAATCCAACTTGTCGAGCACGACAATCTGCGAAACGAAAAGAGAAACTCGGTTAGTTTGATCCGTCGCTCGCAAGCATGTTCCGCGCACCTGATAGTCTGGATATTTCTCCGCGAGCGAGGCGACAACGTGTGAACCGATAAAGCCTGCTCCACCCGTGAGGAGGATTCGCATTTTCACACCACGCGCGGGCGCTCGGAATCAGCACTAGTCCGGGTAATACGCTAGTTTAAGAAGTCACCCTTGAATTCGTCTACCTCTTCAGCAGGGCATCGCCCGTTCGACTCGGCTAGACTTCGGTACGCCGTCTTCTGCGGGTCTACCAACCGAGAGAGCGTTTTACGCTTTTGCTATGGATTTTCAGTGTTTACAAGTCTAGTCTAATCATCGTACATTTGGCGTTTTCGTCAGTCCCCTGACAGTTTAAAGGTCGTCGTCATCAAAGCTGTATTCGTCATCGTCGGTACCGCTGTCGCTGTCGCTGTCATGCACCAACGGATGGTGCAGAGTCGAACTATCTGAGGCGTCGTCCGCATCTGTGTTGCGATGCTTCGGCGGTAGCTTCCGCAAAATGTACAGAACCAAGGCACTCGGAACAATCTCGACCGATGTGTAGTAAGCAATGTTCAAAGTTTTCGAGGCGTAAATGTCGACGGCATACTTTGAATCGCGAGCCGAGAAGAACAACATGACTGAGCGGGCTGCAAAAGCAGAAACGCAACACGCAGTCACCGCCGCTATTTCTCGCAGCTTTTTCGTCCTCCCGGCACTCGCTTCGGGAAAGAGTCTCAGCATTTTTATCAACTTGATCCCGTACACCGCGAACGCGAGCGCAAGGATGATGCTAGCTAACGCCAGCGTACCGCTCGAAGCACGTTCCAAGTTGACCGAAGCCTTTGGACTCTTCGACACCCCGAGCGCGATCCATATGATCAACTCCGCCGCGTATGCACCAATGTTCAACGCGTAGCACGCCATTCTCGGTTTCTTGGTCGACTCATTCCTCGCGTTGTGGTAGATTTCCGCCCAGAACAACGCCAATGTGGCGTATGTGCTCAGGAAAATCAAACCAGGTCCATCCATCAGAAGCGCCTTGACGAAAGCGCGAGTGCGTTCGCGTTCCAAAGAGCGTCGCATGAAAAACGTGATCGCCCGCGCACCGGAGGTGACGACGTTCGCCGCGTGGAACACCTTTTGCGTCGTGAAACTTATGTGCGGCACCCTCTTCGTAATTCTAACGAGTTGCACCGTTGCCACGAGCGCGACGAGCGCGTACGCCAACGCGAGCCATCTGTAGCAGTTGTTGAAGGGTGACAAAGCCTCGGTTGTCACGACACCCATGTTGAACACCGCCTTATCAAGTCGCCTGGAGGAGTTGTGGCGACGGCGAAGAGGTGAACTTTATTTTTCAGGACGCAGGTGTTGGTTGTGTGGAAGAGGGACTATTATTCTTGTTAAATGAAGGAGGATGTCTAGATATTGTTTCAGATGATTGAGTATTGATGTGACGCGCACCCGCGTGATAAATGTTATGTGGTGCGATTGTTTTCGTCATCGTGTCGTTGAAGAAGTCGGTATTCTCGACTTCGTATCTAATAGAGCAACTCGTAACTAGCGTTTTGACTGCGGCAAGACGCGTGTGTAACTAAGGGCAGTTCGGTTTGTAGCTTAATCGTCACCCGATCCTGCGAGAGCAACTAGGTTGCAAGAGCTCGGCTCTTGTCCAAATGGAATCCAACAGCAGATATTGTTTCTATGAGCGATGCTTTCAGCGCCAGCGTATCCCACGATTTCATAGAACTCTTCTGATGATTTCCCGATGAATGTTTCAATCTCTTCAGAGGAATAATTTGTGATGGCACGACCGAGATCGCGCTCGTCACCAGTCTCTGGGTCAATCGTGATCAAACGGACACCGTCTTCAGGTTGGAATTCACCCCTGCAGGCGATGATTCCAGTAGAGAAGAGGGACTTGTTGTTTTCCATCGCCTTTGCAGAGTTGGCGTTGACCACCAAATCTCCCGATGGCGGCAACAACAAAATCCAACGTTTACGGCCACGCAGAGGCCTCGGCATGGCCAAGAACAGAGTACCAACCGATTTACTTTGTGTTATGATTTCAGGCATCTCTGGCAACGAGTTGGCATGCATGATGATTGTGTTGCATCCGCTTGCCGCGGCGAGACGAGCGGCGGCGAGCTTTGTCGTCATGCCCCCAGTGCCGAGACCGCTTCCACTGGAATCCGCATCCGCGGTGGACACTTCCAAGTCGTCAATATTCTCAACGACCGGAATGCGCGTCGCATCCGGATTCGTGTTAGGATTGGCGGTATACAATCCGTCGACGTCTGTGAGCAAGAAGAGGTAGTCGGCATCCACGAGAGCGGCGACGTGAGCGCTGAGCGTGTCGTTATCGCCAAACTTGGTGTGTTGAACCGCGACGGTGTCGTTTTCATTCACGATTGGAATGATGTCTTGCGCGAGCAAGGCACGGAACGTGCTCTGCGCGTTCATGTACTGCTGTCTATCCATGATGTTGTCCAACGAAATCAACACTTGCGCGATCGGTTGACCGACAGACTGGAAAAAGTCATCGTACATGCGCATCAATCGCACCATCCCCACCGCTGCGAGCGCTTGTTTACCCGCCAAATCCGTCGGCTTCTTCGTGTTGAGCACCTGACAACCGACACCAACCGCACCAGACGTGACCACCACCACGCGCATCCCGCTCCTCTGCAACTCGGCGCACGTCTCCGCGAGCATACCAAAGTTACTCAAGTGCAAGTGTCCACCGATCCCGCCTTTAAGAAGACTCGACGTGCCAACTTTTACCACCACGATCGGCGCTTGGTTCGCCCCCGCGGGCGAGTTCGGTCTCGGCACCATGCCGCTCACGCCCAGGTTCTCGAGTCCTCGCCTCAGCGCGCCGACGCCCGAGGTAAGATCCGTATCGCGCGCCGAGGCGGCGTCGTTCGATATCATGTTTCCTGACCACACGAGTCGCGCGTTCCGTTCGTCTCTCCGTCCGAGCGTCCGTCCGATCCGCGGCGCGCGCGACGACGGCGCCGTGTTTTGATCGTTCGATCGGTGCGCGCCACGTGGAAATCGATCACTCGGACACTCGACGGTTCATGAACCGTCGATTTACCCCCTCGTTGATGTTGGGGTTTCGGGATCGATCGCAGCTGCGGAATTACAACCGAATTTGGATTTACCCATATGCCTTTTTAGTGTGCATTCCGGATTTATTATTTGACCTTTTGAGAATATCTCGAAATTTCGGCATCGATGGCGCTCGGCACATTTTATATCGATGGCGCTCGGCACATTTGGGTTGTTTGGTGCGCGATTACTGGTGTTGGTGACAACTACTACGAGCGGTGGTTTAATCGAACGATGAGAGCAATTCCTTGAGCGCGTCGGCGTTGAGCGGGACGGAGAGAAGGTCGCGACCGTCGGCGCCTCGCTTGCTGCGAACGAGCTCGTGGTCGGTGAACTCGGTGAGGTGCACGCGCAACGTGACTTCGGAAGAGACGAGAAATTGTTCGCGACACGCGGCGTAAAACATGTCCAAAGGCATGCCTTGTGAATCTTGGTTTTCGAGCTGGTGTTCAGCCAAGAGACGGAAGATGGCGCGGCCGTTGGATGTGAGTGAACGTAATACGTTTGCGGCGCCGCGCACGTGACGCTCCTCGCCCTTGGAGGCTAAAAGCTGGGGCAAGTTGGCCGTCTCGAGGGCGTATGGCGCGAACGTCGCCGCTTCTTGCCACACCCAATTGAATCTAGCCGCTTCGCGCTTACTCCAGAGCAACGGTGCGTTGACGTGATCGATGCTCGCAATCAAGTACACGCGATCCATCGACGCGAGCTCTCCGAGAAGCGCCTGCGCTTCGCTCGTTCTCAACTGCGTTCCATCTATGTTGTGCAAAATAATGTACAAACGTTTCGGCTCTCGCGTCGCGGATCCTCTCGTAGCGCTCTCAATCTGCGCCAAGAGGGATTCCATGCTCGACGTCTCGCTCTTTGCGCTCGTGTTGGCGGCATCCTTTCCGGCGAGCGCCGCCGCCGCCGCGACGACGACTTGTTTCGGCTTGAGAGACGGAAAGAAGCCATTCACGACGATGACGCCGCCATCCACGCAGAAACGCTTCTCAAAATCTTCCAGAAGAGCTTTTTTCGAACCAAATCCATAGAGTAAAACGTTAAATCCCGCTCGCAAGAGCTGGAACCACCGTCTGTATTGCTTTTCGAGTTGGACGACAATTGCAGCGCGCTCGTTGTCGTGACCGACTTTAATGTGACCAAGAAGTTCCCGAATCGTTTCCTCATCCGCGAGGTCCAAGAGCCCCAACATGTTTGCCTGACCCTTACGCACAGCCGTACCTCTCCCTTTACTAGCGATGTAACCTATCCCCTTGTTTTTCGTCTTTCTTCTCCGCTTTTTATTCCCATTCTCGTCGAACTCGTCCGACTCGTAATCTTCTTCCCGCTCGGCCGCCTGGAGCGCCTCTCTCACCGCTAACGCCGTCGCATCCTCGACGTAGTCATCCAACAAACTATCTGCCGCCGCGACATCCGCGGCGTCGTATCCCCCTCGACCCGACGTCGACGTCTCCTTCCCGCTTTTGCTAGCCGCGCGCTCGGCGTTTCGCGCGTCCAAGTACTCCTTCGCCACGGGTTTATGTCCTCTCACCCGTCTCGTCCCTCCTCGCGCCACCCGTATCCCCCGCGTCGGCGCCGCGAACGCCAATCCGTTCGCGTTTCTCTTCGTTCCATCGCCGTCGCCGCCACCACCGCCGTTCGCGCGTCGACGAAGCGCCGGCATCTGTCTTCTGTCGGTCGACTCTTTTCAAAAATAACAAAGCGAAACGAAACGCGACGCACGACGGGTCGATCGATCGATCGATGCGCGAATCACCAGCGCGTCGTGGAATTCAAATTCAAACGCGTCGTCGGTCGGCGCGGCGTCCCGTCGTCGGCGCGCGCGCGAGGGGTCGAGTAATGCAGCGGCAACGACCGATCTGCTGTTGGCTGGTATCACACTGTACCACACTGTATACACATACAAAAGCGACCAACGAAGTGATGGGATAAAGATGGTTGCCGGCAAAGACGACACACGCACGCACGCGCACCGCGTCGTGAAGTGAACGAATTCATTCGCGCGACGCCATGTCCGCGTCGTCGTCTGTTTGCGCGATGCCGGCGATGGGTGCGTCCGCTCGCGGCGCGGCGTCCGCGTCGTCGTCGTCGTCGTCCACCAGAGTGAGACGTCATCAGCTTCGTCAAGGGCAGCGACGAGCGACGTTTACGACGACGACGCGAGCGACGCCGACGGTGACGTACGATAAGATTTTCGATGAAACCACGGGGCAAGACGTCGAGGTTTTGTCGCAGAGCGTCGAACGAGTGGATCTGGGATCGGGCGTGGAGTGGTCGTACAGAGTCGGCGCCGCGGTGCCAGTGGAGGGAGAAACGAAGAAGGATGTGAAAGTCGTCATGGTGCACGGTGTCGGTTCCCGGGCGTACACGTTTCGGGCGATGTCGAGACGGCTTCAAGAGTGTGGGTTTGAGACGTACGCCGTGGACGCGACAGGGCACGGGGATTCGAGCAAGCCGGCGCCGGGAAGAGGTTTGGCGGCGTACGACGCCGAAGCGACGGCGGCGGCGCTCGAAGCCTTCTTGGAGAAGACTGGGCTCTCGAGCGAGCCCGTGGATCTCGTCTTGCACGGTTTCATCATTCCACAGCACGTATTGCTCTTGGTGGCGAAGAAGCCCGGCTTATTCCGCCGCGTCGCCATCATGAACACGCCGTTGGCGCCGTCGCACGCCTATCCGCCAGCCATGGCGACGTACACGCGTCCCTTTGGCATGGGTAAGGGTGCCCCCTTCGACGCTGTGGGATACTTGTACAACGGTAACGAATTTGCCATTCCCGGTGACATCATGAGCGAGTACGAAAAGCCCTACGTCGGCGATGAAGCCGAGGCCGCTCGCGCCGCCGCCGAAGCGTACGTCTCCAAATCGAGCGACGCGAAAAAACTCGTCAATCAAGTCAAAACCGCCCTCTCCGCCCGGGGTTTACCCAAAATGCGCGTCATCTGGGGTACCACCGACCGTTACCTCGACGACGCGCCCATCTACGACTGGTGCGCCGACGTCCGCGCCTCCTTTTCCGCCGCTCGCAAAGTCGGCCACATGCCCCAGGAGGATTATCCGGCGGACGCCGCCGACCGCTGCGTCGATTTTTTCACCGCCGATTTGCGCGCCAGCGCTCGCGCCGCCCTCGATTCCGTTCGCGTCGGTAAAATCACCGTCGACGACGGCACCGGCTGAGCCAATCCGTCGCCGTCGCGCCGTTCTCTCGAGCAGTCTTTGTCTTTGTCAATCGAAATCCAAATATATTATACTGTTTAGTCATACGATTCTATCGGAAACTCATTTCTAGGCCCTAAACATCCTTTATCCCTTTTGAAGACCCCCCCCCTTTCATTTCGAGGTTCACGAACGGTCAAATTGTGGAATCTTGAAAAAAAAATCAAAGTCCACGTGGAAAGGGCACGTTCAAACGACACTTTAAGCACGGTTGGATCGGACCGGACGGACGGAAGGACGGAAGGACGAACGATGGCGACGACGACGACGACGACGACGACGACGACGACTCGTTTCGTCATCGATTCGTCGAGGACGCGCCGCCCGCACCGACGCGCGTCGGCGGCGACGGCTCGGCGAAAGAGTGGACGCCATGGAATGTTCGCGAAGAAGCGGCTTACTCAGCCGGTGCCGGCGATCGCTGAACCGGAACGGGCGACGGCGACGACGGAGGGCGAGGAGACGAAAGCGTTGAAGTGGTACGAACGCGGGAAGTGGCTTCCGAACGTGTTTAAAGCGTCGACGTTGGAACAGATGACGGCGCACTTGCACGCGGCGAGCAATCTCAGACGCAGGAGAGACGGGGGGGCGGCGGCGGTGTGCGTGAAATATTTTAGACCCGAGTGTCCTGGGTGTCGGCGATTGGCTCCAAAGTTTGAAAAAATTGCGGAAACAGAGTTTCCAGATGTAGTTTTCGTCAAGGTGAACGTGGCGGAGTGTTCGGATGATTTGATGGAGCGGTTGGACGTGCCCGCGCTGCCGTACGTCCAAATTTTCTCTGGTTCGAGAGGGTTGGTGGCGGAGTTTCCCGCTTCGCTCAACGCGAGTAATTTGGCCAAGTTGCGCACAGAGTTGAACGCATGGAGAAACGCGAAGAATGAGTCGGATGGGGTGGCTGAGCTCGTGCACGCGCCGGGTTGGCCCGCTTTTGCGAGGTTTAGAGGAAGCGCCGTTTTCGCGGACGTTGTGCGCCGAATGTCTCGATCCTCCAAGAGCATGGATGAAGACGAAGCCGTGACTCGGGCGTGAAATATTTAAAAGAAAAATTGTTTGTTCGTAGCGCGACTAGCTATTTGATGCCGTTCCTCGAGACGGCTTCGTGTGTTGTTATATCATAAGTACTATCTTGGTAAAGTTTTCATCGGCAGCTGCGCGGAACAGCGCTCGTGCAATTTACGTTTCACGAAGTTTTGTATTTCAAATTCTCTAAAAATGCGCATTAATCGCCTCGAATACGACCCCAGATGGTGGCCAAGATTGGAATGAGTCCGACGCTACCGAGCGACATGCGCTCGTTTGTTGTTGCGCGAACCGAAATCTTTCCCGTACCTCTGGAGTTAATGTTGAAGCTACCCGTGAGCTGCGTATCCTTGCCAACTTGGATAGAGCTCATACCGTTGCAACCGAGCGCGAGATCGCCTCTCCAGTTCATAAAGCTCGCGCTCACCGTGGACGAGTTCGGGTTGGAGGGATCCTCGCTGTGTCGAATAATTGTCTCGAGGTTACCGGCGTACGCCACATCCTTTTGAGCCGTGACCGCACCAGTACTGACGACAACCTTCATGCCCGGTCGCGCCTTGAAGCGGTTCTCTATCTTAGTACCGAGCGCGACAACACCACCAACGAACGACGCCGAAAGACCACCGATAATCTTGTCGACGGCGCAGAACTTCCAGCGCGTCTCGCCCCGAGCCGTGTACACCAAATCCTTACCCACAGTTTGAATGTCGACACCCGTCGTAGAAATCAAGTTTCTAGAGTGCGGGATGGACATTTCACCCTCAAAACCGAAGTTGCTGTCCTTCTTATCCTTGGAAATTTGCGCCTGCACAACACCCGGAACTTGATCCTTGAGCACAAATTGGTGCTCAACGGAGAAGCCCTCGACACCAGTTTCGTGATCCCAGCCGTGCGCGTCAACAATCGGTCGGCACGACCACTGTTGGTTGGACTCGAGCTGGCGGTAATGGTGCGCAGAGGAGTCGCCGTCGAAGGACGGGGGCAACTGGGGATCGGGCGCCGGAATGGACACCTGCTTGGGCGTTGGCAACGGCTCCATTTGGTCCGCAGGGATGTCGTACGGAGATGGTTCGCCGGAGATGATCTCGTTTTCGAGATCTTCAAAGTCGTCGTCAGCGTACTCGACCAAACGACGCGGCTTGCGGGTCGTGATGAGGGAGGACAACAAGAACGGAAGCGGTGGAACCTTTTGTTGGCCCATCATGCCGGCTCTGCTCGCTTGCGCCGCCTTTTGATCCGCTTGGAGGTTCAACAAGGCGTTAGCCTCGGTGAGAATCTTGGAGGCGAAGCACAAGAGGAGCAATTGCGGCTTCCAAACTTGACCGTTCGGTAACACGCGCTCGCCCGCACGATTGGTGCGGCAGAGCGGGTGGTTCTCAGCCAAGGCAACCGGGTTCATGAGGCGCATGTCGCCGGCAGCTTGACGAATCGTTTGTTGGACAATGTGAGAACGCTGAGCGACGTACATCTCGTAAGAGATTGGTTGTCCGTTCGCTCCATCCGGCGGTGCGGCGGCGGCGTGCGTGAGCACGACGATGGCGTTGAACCAGATGGCTTGGCCAAAGGTGTTTGTGATTTGCTTTAAGAGCGGCAAGTCAGCCGCGTCAGAGCGAGACGGAATGTCAAGGCGGTCAAAGTAAAGGACAATGTCCGGCTTGTGCGTCTTGGTGAACTTCTTGGCGTCATTCATGATGGTAGAGTTGTATCTGATGTCAGACGCGGACGCTTGAAGACCCGGAGTGTCAATCAAACGAAGAGTCATGCCATGAATTTTCTTCTCGATGAGCTGCACCTTCTTGGTGGAGTCGGCGTCAGAGGTGCCCGACGGCGCCGAGCCTTCACCCAAGAGAGAGTTGATGACGGCAGACTTACCGACACCACTCTTACCCAAGAGCAAGATGGTGCACGTAAAGTCCAAATCGGTGTCGGAGCCATCCTTTTCGGCTTGTTCGGCGAGCGCCACTGCGCGATCAAACGACGAGTTTGACGGATCCTTCTGGGCGCCTTTCCCCGCCTTGAGCTGCTCAGCGAGCTCGAGACGGTAGATGACTTGCGCAACAACTGTGTTTCTCGGGCTTTGATCCAATCTAGACGCCAAACGCAAAAGCTTGATGCGAAGCATCTGCAGCTCGTACGTTCTCATCGCGTCCTTGTCGCTCGGGTCCGGCTTGACGAGGGGCTCCACAGGAGCCGCCTTTGGCTTGACAGCGGCGAGCGCGCTGCCGGCAGCCTCGCGAACAGTGCTCGCAAACGACTTGGCCAACATTGGCGCCGCGTTACCAGCGGCGCGGAACTTGGCGGCGGCTTCGACCCCGCTCGACGCGTCTCCGCCCGTCGCCTCTCCAGCCCCGACGCCTTGCTCCTCAACCTCGTTCTCGTACTCCTCCTCTTCGCTCATGCGATCGTCTTCCGCCCCAGCCCCAGCCATGGGAACTGCCGTTTCCGTCGCTCTCGTCGCCTCAACCTCGCGCGCGCGCTCAAAGCCGCCACCAACCGCCGCGGGCGTCTCTTCCGTCCTCGCCCCGCCCTCGAAACCCTCGATCGGGCCTCCTCCTCGCGTCAGAGTCTCTTCCACCCCGACGGTCGTCGTCGCCCCAACAGACTGGTGCGTCGTCTCGTCGACAGAATCCTCGTACGCCTCCTCTTCTTCGTACTCCTCGTCGCCGTACGTCTCGTCCTCAACCTCGAACGAGCTCTCCTCGCTCTCCGTGTACGCCTCGAACGAGCTCTCGCCCTCGGTCAGTTCGTCCCTCGAATCGTACGCGTACGCCTCCGAGTCACTGCTCGCGTACGCGTCTTCGTCGTCCATACAACGCAGTGCGCACGACGATGGACGCACGCAGTGGGTGGTGGTGGTGGTTCAGTCGTTTCCCCGCGCCGCGTCCTCGCGTGCGTGCGCGCGTGGGTATGTGCCGTGCCGTCTGCGAACATTCCATCGTCAAACGTGGTTTATCCCATTCGTATTCAAGTTGTTTTCAGACTAAGTAGTAAACATTTTTGATGGATATCATAGTTGGTGATATGTATTTTTTGAATTATTGTATGTGCACATTTCAATATAATGTATGTACTTGAACTATTATTACGATTGGTGATGTGGGAGAGCCCTTTGAGAAAGATTTGATGCCTTCGTGTATTACGAGACGACGCAACACCCGGGACCGACGACGTCGGGCTGCGTGGCGTACTTTTCCACGATTGGAGAGAGAATGTCGATGATTTCGATGAAAGTTGGACGCCGCTTGACGATGGGATCCCACATTCTGGCGACGAGGGAGGCGAGCTCGGGGGGCATGTATCCTTCGCGTATGGGTGGCCTGAGGTTTTCCAGACTGGCAGCTCTGCATGCGTCGACCGGGTTTCGGCCGGAGAACGGCTGCTGGAATGAAAACAATTGGTAATAAATCATGGATGCCGCGTATACGTCCACGGCTGGGCCGTAGAATTCGTGTCTGAAAACCTCGGGAGCCATGTATCGGTAAGAACCTGTTTCACCCGTCATGTTGAACGCTTGAGACATTTCCTGAGGGAGTTTGTTTCTCACAGAAAGCGTTTTGGAGAGACCAAAATCGCCAATCTTGAGCGTTCTGAGGGCGGTAAGCATCAAGTTGCCAGGTTTCAAGTCTCGATGGATGACTGGAAGCGGTGAGCGTCCGTGAAGGTACGCCATGCCGCGAGCGCAGTCGAGCGCCATCTTCGTCGACACCTTCAACGAGAGCACCTCTTCGTTTCTAAACAACGTCTCCAAGCTTCCACCGGCCATGTACTCGGAAACGATCGAGGTTAAGCCATCCGCCGAGACGGTGGTGCCGAGAAACTGCACGATGTGAGGGTGATGAAGTTGCTGCATAATCTTCAGCTCTAACCTAAATTCCGCCTGCGCCACTTCGTCGGCGTTAAGGTGCTTGTGAAGTTGCTTGAGACAGACTTTTGTTCCACGCCAGATAGCGCTGTACACGACACCAAAAGCACCCGCTCCAATCTCTTTCACCTGCGAAAACTCGCCATCCGGAATCTCCCAAGCCATCGTGTCCGTCGGCAAAGAGACGCTTCGCACGGCGCCGCTCAGGTGCGACTCCTCGAGCGGCACAAAGGTTCCACTGACTCTATCCTTGATCTTTGCCCCGTTTTTCGCCAACATTTTGATCAAATCGCCGTGATTACCGTACACAGCGCTCTCCAGCGGCGTCGAGCCCCAGCGATCGACCGGATTCATTCCCACGCCGCTCTTGACCAACCAGTCAGCCACGGCGAAAGACCCTTCGCTCGCGGCGACATGCAACGGTGTTCGATTATCGTAATCCGCGTACGGTTCGCTCGTGATCGACTTGCCCGATTTTTCCAAAACCCGTTTGAGCCTCTTCAAGTTACCCATGCTTGCACAGAACAACAGCTCGCTCGTGAGGTGTCTCTCCGTGTACTGCAAAAACTTGGCCGTACCCGGCTTGTTCGTCAGTTCATCCCCGGACGTGCTCCCGTCTCCGTACTTTGACCCGTTCGTGCTTTCGAAGCGTTCATCTTCATCTTCCATCTCCACTCGATACGGCGAGCGCAACCCGGAAGACGCCCCCACGGGCAAGTTGTCGCTCGCTAAGTGTCCAGACGACCCTCGGCTGTCCATGCTCTGACGTGGCGACGAGGGCGCCATGACTGCACCGCGCTCGCTGCACCGCACCGACGGACCGGTCGATTACTTGATGCGTTGAACCCCTTCTGACGCACGTCCTTTCGCGTCGACGCGCGAACGAGACGGCGGCTCGGTGTGTGGTCGCGCGCACCGCTTCGCTTCCGCTTCCGCTTCCGCTCCCGAGGGTCTCAACACGCGGTCGACGCGAAAAGTGTATGAGCAAGCAGTAACAGACACTAAGGAATATTTTCCATGGATGCGAGTGCGACCGCGACCGCGACGCGACGCGAGTGGGTCGCACAATCAGTCGACGCGGAAACGAGTGAATACGTAATTGATTGTTGGTTTGGACTATGTAAATGCGTATGAAATGATATGCTGCGCCACTAGTGCTAGCGAAAGCGTCGATGAAGTTCGACCGGCGAGGAATGGTTCTCGACGGCGCTCGTCCACCCATCCTCGCGAGGACGGATGGGCAAAAAAACTCGAGAGACTCGCGGCTTTGCGCGGTTCAATCTCTCACTCCTAGAGCTACTAAATTCTCATCCTTCAATGTTAAACGACTCGGTGTATTAATCTCAATCTCTCTCAAGCCAGCTTCTCGCCACAATACATGTAGTGCGTAGGATGGTAGGGAGTGTACGGTACACGCCCTTCTTCTTCGCTGTACCACACCTTTTTGAAGTTCTTTTGGCTGAGCAACCATTCGCGGTGCTCCTTGTTGAAAAACACGCCATCCATCGCAAACCACCACTTATACAAACGCTGATCCCAGTTGCGCTCTCTACCCTCACGTTCAACGAAATCAATCAACGCCAAGTTGCCACCCGGCTTGACCAAGTCGGACATGGTCTTCATCGCCTTCTTCCACTCCGGAATCATGGTGACGCAGTAAGAGCACGTGACCAAATCAGCCTGCTTTGGCAGCTTCTTCTTCGTTGCCGCACTGTTGATGTCGCCCTCGACCAAAACAACTTGAGGCGCGAGGCCAAGCTCCATGACACGTTCGCGAGCCATTTCGAGCAAAGCGTCCGACAAGTCGCACAAGTACACCTTGGTGTTGCACTTTCTCACGTGACCGACGACAAACTCAATGTCACGCGCGGTGCCACAGCCAACAGAAACCCAAGTCTTCGGTTCTTTAGCCCACGGAATGACGTGACGCATGAAGACATCGCGGCTCGGGAGAAGAGCTTCGCGGAAGCCATCGTAACGCGTGCCTTGGTTCTTGTAGAAGGCGCGCACATCCTTCACTCGAGTCAAACCTTGCTTCGCCATGGCAGACATGACGGCAACGTCACCGAAGAAGGAGTTCTTGAACGTACGACCGCTGCCTTGTTGGACAATCATGTCCGGGTTGTAGTTCTTCGGCGTCGGCGCGATGAATTGGGTCAAGTACCAGCCGACGCGGTCGTACTCCGGCACGAGAGTACCGTCGAGGTGAGCGAGGACCGGAGAGTGGACGTGATCGGCAAAGGACCGCCAGAAGATTCTACCCTTTTCCTTGTCCATGTTGGCCACAACCTTAGAGATGTTCTCGGCAATCATCTCTGGGGGCATCCAATCCATAGAGTCAAGAAGCGACGCGATGGTGATGGAGCCCGGTCCCTCGGCGACGGCGGCATCCGCCCACGTACCGTGGAAGAGTTGGACGCGATCGACTCGCTTCTTCAAGTTGGCAAAGTTCTTTTGCTCGAGGTAGCGCGGGCAGCAATCCGGGGCGAATTCACCCACGATGTAGCCATAATAGAAGTAGTTGTTCGGCTTCCAGATGCGCACTTTGAGGACTTCGACGAGGCGATCGACAAAGACTTGAGGGTTGCGGCTCAACAAGTTGAGCTGTTCGAGCGGCACACCGCCGAGCGGTGCGATCCAGCTCCACAAAGAAGTCATGGAGCACAACTTGAGAGTCAAGTTGAACAAGATTCCGCCCGAATCCGGGGAGAATTCTTCGCGGTTCATGACGCGCTTACGAACGCCAGAAAGTCGAAGCGGCAGACACAAAATCTTCGCCATCAAACCAGAGGTACCGGCAAACATAAAGTTGTCGCGGAACAAGTTGTGGTTAGAGTCCCAGAACTCGGCGGTCTCTTCCTTGAGCAACGGTCTCAATTTCGCCTCGTAGACAGACTTGAAAACCTTATAATCGGATCGACCCCAGATGGCGAAGAATTGTTCCCACTTGAGCGCTCGGATGCACGCAAGCTTGAGCTCGAGAGTGTGAAGCTGCGCCGCGTTCATATCGACGGCGATAATCTTCTTCGGTCCTTGGCACAGGTAGTCGAGCACGTTGCAACCGGCGGAAGAAATCGTTAGCACGACGTCCTCGTCGTTCATGTGCATCACCTTGTGGTCAACCGCCGGATCCTCCCAAGAAATGTTGTAAATGATCTTCTTTCTGCCGATGGACGTCATGATGAAGTTTTGCGTGTAAACATCGTGCACGACGACACCGAAACGGTAGAGGAACATGGCGAAGATGGCAGCATGCATGGCCACGATTGGCGTCGATGGCGGTTGCGGGTACTTGTTGAAGAGCAAGTCGTATGCCGCGTAGCCGTGCGCGACGGTGTGCGCCACGAGCATGACGGCGAAAAGCGCGAGCTTACCCTTGAACGGCATGCGAGTGCGGCTGTGAGAACGCATCAAGTAGCCGCGAACCCATCTTTGGAACTCCTTGACGTGAAGCGTCAACAAGCTCAAACCAACAGTGAAGACAACAGTGGAGAAGGGAGCCGCCTTGTAGATGAGTACCGTGTGAAACACGATGCGAGTGAAAAAGTAGAGCACTCCAAACAAGAGGGACGGTCGCTGCTTGTTTTGCACTTCGTACACGGACAACAAGACGATCGGCAACTCCTCAACCAGGGCAATGGCGAAGAGAGAGGTGAGACCGTCGTGAAGAAGGTACGCGCAGACGGCAATGTACAAAAAGTGATGCGTCCAACCGTCATCGTACGTCAACAAGGATTCGTAGTGGATGCTACCCAACAAGAGGTCCATGATGCAATATCCAATGAAAAAAATTGCCGCGTAACGAGTAATGTCTGTCTCGTTGTCAATCGTCGCCGTGAATCCGTCGTTGCACACGTGGTAGAACAAGTACAAGCCAACGAACGAGGTGACAAAGGACGAGTACAGAGTCAAGTACCACGAGTGGTCCGGGAGCTTGAGCGCTCTCAAAAAGTAGTACACAAAGGCGCACGCAATCATGTTACTTCCGAGAAGCAACAAATCATTCGAAGAAAACGTCACGTTTTCCGCCACAAACTGCGCCATTTGTGACGAAAACGACGTCAACGACGCCGCGAGGTCACCCAACATCGGCACCGACATTGTGGTTACGCAACGTCGAACCGCTACGAGATTAAGAAAACGACGAGCGTTTACGTCAGTCAGTCGAGCGTTTGAAAATACGCGCGCGCACGCGCGCCTCTCGCGATCGATCCATCCACCCATCCACCCATCGACGACGACGACGACAAAACACTCTCGCGTGTTATCCGTTGTACACCAAGACGCGCTCCAACGCGCAATCACCCAAAACACCGACCAACCACTCGGCGTCCGTCCAGATCCCGAGATCTATCCGCGCGGGCAGCGTCTCAACCTCCATCCAGCCACCCTCCTTTTTTTCGTCGTCGTCGCCCGCCCGCATCCAACCCATCGCATCGACGGTAACCCCTCTCTATCGTCGTCGTCGTCCTCTTCGTCATCGTCACCGTCTTCAACGTCTTCACCGCGTCGTCCCGGACGAAGAAGAAGACCATCCACACCCATCCATATCCATCCATCCGTCACCGCGTCGTCGTCCCGCACGGCATATTCCTCGAAAAAGCTCGAAAAAGTCACCCATCGCGACCGCCCACCGCGTTGGCGGTGTCCCCAGAGCAACGAGACGCGCGACGTCGATCGATCGATGCGTACCTCTCTCCCTTCGCGCCGATCCGCGGCGTCGCGCACTTCCGCGACGTACGTCGACGCAGGTTCTTCGGCTGTTCGAGATTTGATTGATTTTTCGACGGATCGCTCGCTCGACGCGCGTCTCGTCTCGTCCACACGCGGGTGTTTTCGGATGACGACGACGTCCGCACGACGACGGAGAA
>Ga0181573_10001451_pt1 | contig 23235 bp, 18 predicted proteins | sample 101ome_25_FD_148643 | JGI IMG/M metagenome (GOLD analysis project Ga0181573, IMG submission 148643) | Coastal salt marsh microbial communities from the Groves Creek Marsh, Skidaway Island, Georgia - 101409BT metaG (spades assembly) | ecosystem: Environmental > Aquatic > Marine > Intertidal zone...
CCATCCAGCCTCCACGCCTCCACGCGTTTCTACCGCGTGGAAGCAAGTCAGTTATTTCTCCGTGCGTCGCCCCGTGAGACCGTCGGGGTAGGAACGTCCCTGTAACGCTGACGAGAGCGAGCTGGTCGGTCTGGTTCACTGTTCTGTGGTGGATGGTCGTTGTTCATCTCGGGTTGCCAGGCTGATATATACGTGTGTTGCCGACTCATTGCCGACTCTTAGCTGACTCTTTGCTGTCGGCTGTCGACTGCAGGTGCTGGCGGCGACGGTGCTCTTCGTGGTCTTGGGTGTATGTATCAGGTGCGTGCGTGTGCGTGGTCGTATGTAGTATGTGGGATGTACCGAGGGGATGATGATTGGTTTGTATCTCGCTAGATAGTAGCTGATATTCCGTGACGAGAACATAATCGCTGCGTTCTTTCAGACCCTTGTTTGTTTGCACGGTCGTGTTGCTTGTTGCGTCGGCGAATGAGGAGGAAATCACATAGCAATAAATCTTAGGACACCTTCAGAGGTCTCTATTATAGGCCTATGAGACGACACTCTATCCTGATGCCACGCCTGTGTTGTTTTGCGATTGTCGCCGTGTTTGATCCGATCCGCGTGTCCTTCTCGGTCCCGATGATGAGGAAAAAATTAACTTTCGTTCTTCTGAAAGCGAATGCTGCTGTGGAAGAACAATTTGGAGACCTGAACTGAGGGAACGAAGGAGCGAGGAGAGGAGACGCGGGAATTCGTTCGGGTCGTCGCTCACTCGATGCTGCCGTTTGGTCGTCGTTGTCGTCGTCGCAGGTATGTGTTGTGTGTGAGAAGGCCTCCTCCCCCTCGATCGCAACCAAACCACGGTCGGTGAAGATAACCAATCCATATTTTAGAATCACTGACCCGGGATGAATCTGGAACATGCACCACTATCTGATGGCTCGTCGGTTTGTCGTTGACGTCGGCGGGGAGGCCGAGGCGAGCGGCCGAGCGCGTTTATCGTGAATCATGTACCGTGAATCATGCACCGTGACGATGACCACAACAGCAGAGAAAGGTAAGGACGCAGTGCGTAGGGCCACTTCGGCGTATCTGGGGCGCTCGCGCCCCGGTGAGATTGCTGAGAGAAAGTCCCCGGGCGATCAGGCAGAGAGTGCCACTCCGCGAGGAGAAGACCCGCAGCTGCCGTTTCGCAAGATTCGGCGCTGCGGCAGTTTGCCGTGAATACAGTTATGTGGCCAGCGACGGGCGCTTTCGGCGCCCGTCGTGAACTGAATGGGGCTTACTCATGCACTGACGTCCCCCCTCTTTTAGCCACCCACACCGCAGGTCACCGTGGTATCGACACGACGAGACGCCAGAGGTCTGTGGACGAACGGACGAACAAACAAACAAACAAACGGTACGTCGTGTGTCTTGTGGACGGCGACGACTGGCTGCGTTGTGATGAGATCCAATCACCACAGACCTGTTCTGAGCACTACATGCTGAAATCGTTGATTCATGCACCACTCTGAACGCAGCCTCGTCGCCGCCAATACCCTTGCCGCCCATCTCGCCTCCTCGTCGCTCACCCGCCACCCTCTCGCAGTACACGAACGAACGAACGAACGAACGAACGAAAACTTTTCAGTATATTTACTTTGCTCATAAATAAATCACACCCCAACCTTACTCGGCGGCCGCAGTCTCCTCCATCCCAACGACGTCCTCAGCCGGCCTCTCGATCACCTCACTCACAATGGCGTCCTGGGAGTAGTCTCCGTGCACCTCCATCAGCTTCTGCACGTCAAACTTCGGCGCCCTGAGCAGCTTCACCTTCCTCACAAACGTGTTCTGCAGCGGGTAGATGCCCTGGCACGCCTTCTCAATCTCCTTCCCGATTGCCTCGGGGATGAACTTTCCGACCAGCTCCTTCAGGTCGCAGCTCGTCGCCTCCCTTGTCATAATCTCCACCATCTTGGCGCGAATCTGGCGAATCTGCGAAGAGCGCGCGTAGGCGGTCTTCTTCACCTGCCCCTGGCGCTTTTTCGTAAACGCGATGCAGAACATGCGCAGGTAGTACCCGTCGGTCGTCTTGACGTCGACGTGCGCCTCAATCAGCGTCTGCCACTTACGGACCAGAGAGCGCAGCTTGTCCGTCGTCAGGTCCATGCCGTAGAAGTTGGTCAGACAGTTGCGGCCCTGCACATCCTCCACGCGGAGCTTGATGTTACGGTGGGCGTCCGACTCGTTCTTCTGGAGGTCGGCAAGGGACACGTTGATCACACGTCCCTTCAGGCCATCAGAAGCGATCTTGGTTCCCTGCGTACGGGTCACCAGGGTCTTGCCGACGTTCTTGATGTTGAACATGGTCGGCGCCTTGATGTCGTACCAGTCCTTCTTCGCGAACGGGTCCTGCCTGCGGGTTGAAAGCGGGCGTGGGCGTGGTGTGAGAGTGAGACAGAGAGACAGAGATGGTGCGTGGTATCCTCTCTCCGATGGCAATCATCAGTCGGTGGGCGGGCACTGCGCTCTGTTTCCAGACGCCATTCCCCACGGCCTCGGTTCGACGACCTCCACGGCCGCAATCGATCGATCATCGACGTACTGCTTCTTCTTTCCTCCCTTCTTCCCCTTGGACAAGCGTTTATTCTTTCCGACAGCCATGATTGCTAGCTACAGAGGATTTTGGGAAGGCGATTTCAAGTGAGCGATTGTTCCGGGGCGGTCGGGACGTTCCCGGGGCTATTCTCCCCGCACAACGGCCCCAAGTACGATATTGATCCCAGTGACAACGCGAGCGGGCGAAAGCACGGCTGGATATGGAAGCACGACGAGACGCCGGAATGCCCAGCTGCACGGAATTTCGGCTGGCTGCGCGGCGATTCCTCCCGTTTTCCTGGTCGGACGAGGGTGCAACATACCTATTTGCGAGTGACAAGTATCAGATGAATTGTAACTGGGAGGAATGGCGCGGTGGCGTGCAGTTGGGGCGATGCGGCCTCAGAGAGGGGAGAGGGAGAAGGGGGGGCGTCCCCAGCTTACTTTAAGAGAGACTGATTGCGATGCATGCTCGTACGTGCGCAAGTTGACAATCAATCAACGCGGCGCCCGCGGTTGTCGATCGTCTCATCTGTGCCCTCCGTGCCCTCGGAGACTCCGCCGTCTGGAAGTCACCCTGTTGTCGCAGCTGGCGGCATATCGTCGGCCGAACCTGGTGGTCGCTATGAGACAGGTTCTCTCCCTCATGGTTGGTTATTACTGCTACTTGTAGTACTACTACTCACCTTCCTGCGCTTCTTCAACCCCTTCAGGAGAATGAGGTGCTGCAGCACGCCCACCGGGGTGTACTCGAGCACCTTGAGGTACGGCGAGACGTCGTCGACATTCAACGTCATTCGCAACACGTTTATGTCTTCGGCATCGTACTTGTACTTCGTGGGGTACGTAACGGGCCCGTACTTGTTCGAGAAATGACTGCCGCCGATCAGAGTCGGCGTGTGATGGGCCCGTTCCGCGGCAGCAGTCCTCCTATCGATGCAGCCTAGAAGCAGCCAGCTGTGGATCAAATCTGCCTTGGCCCCCGTGTCCGAGACGTATTTGAGGATGTTCGATCGGATGAGACCTGTCGAACGAACAAAGCGCAGGGTAGCGCGTAGCGCGAGTGAGAGTAGTCGTAGAGTCGCTTGGGCGAGCGAGCGCTCGGCGGTCGCAGCAGTCAATACCCACCGCTGCCCTCGCCAAACACTGCCTGCATGAGCTGTTCGTTGATCGCCGAGGTTTCGCGACCATTACCGTCGTCGGTGGCCTTGGCAGCGGTCTTCTTGTTCGTCGCAGCGGTCTTCTTCTTCTCTTGGCCGCTGGTTTCTTGTTCGTCGCAGCGGCCTTCCTCTTCAAGAGGCCACGCTCCGCCTCCGCCTCCACGGCACTCACAGGGTTATCATCAGCGTCTTCATCGAAGCGCTTGACAGGCTTCGGAGCTCGAGCTGAGCGACGAAGCGCCATGGCACTCGGTTTGTATTCAATTTTCTGGTGGAAAAGTCAGTCAATTCTCGTAATCACGCTGACCAGACGCGCCAGAGCACGACAGACCACCACCACCACCCATTCTACCCCGCGCGTGACCCGAAACGATGGGATTCTGGCTCGGTTCCCTCATCTTTGCTGCTCTTTGGTTGGCTGGATGGTTCGGTGTCAAGACACTCGTCGGGACACGGAGAGGACGACGGCACGAGCTCCTCGGACAGGTCCTGGTCGCGTCGTCGGTCGTCTGCTGCTGGCTCATCTGGGTGATCGTGTACATGGGGCAGATGAAGGTACGTGTGTGTGCTACGAGACTGTCGGCGGCGAGTACGGGACGCCTTCTCTCACGCCACTCACTCACTCACAAACAACGCAGCCTCTGGTCAACCCCGTGCTCCCCTCGTAATTCTATACCTATGGTACATTCTTACTTCTTCATCAAATATGGGTGAACGAACGAAAAACTTCAATCCTACCTGCAACAACAAACCGCATCGCCTAGGCCATGAGCGCCTTCTCCGGCATCTTCTGCTTCTCGACCGCCTCGAGGTGGCTGGCCGGGATGGTCGCATACCTCGACAGAATCTCCCTGAACTCGTCCCCGCCCATGGTCTCCTTCTCCATCAGCACCTCGACAATCTTGTCGCAGGCCTCCCTGTTCTCCCGCATGACCTTGAGCGCCACGTCATACGCATCTGTGGCAATCTCCTTCACGGCCCCGTCAATCCTGGCCTGGAGGCTCTCGGAAATCGAGTTCCTGGCCATCATCCTCATGATCATGTCACCGCTCTGGGCAGACGGGTCCTGCAGCGAGAACTGTCCGATCTCGCTGAACCCATAGTTGATCACCATCGCCCTGGCCATGTTGGTCACCTGCTGCAGATCGCTCGACGCCCCGGTGGTCACCTCAGCGTCCCCAAACACAGTCTCCTCGGCGGCACGTCCGCCCAACGCACCCACAATCCTGGCAAAGATCTGCTTCTTCGAGATGAGACTCGGGTCCTCCCCGGGCAAGAACCAGGTCAACCCCCTGGCCTGTCCGCGCGGGATCAGGGTCACCTTCTGCACAGGGTCGTGTCCCTCGGTCAGGGTCGCGCACAGCGCGTGCCCGACCTCGTGGTACGCCACGAGCATCTTGCTCCTGCCGTCCGTCATCCTCGTCCCCTCCATCCCGGCCACGATACGATCAATCGAGTCGTCAATCTCGCTCTGGCTGATGGCCTCCTTGTTCCTTCGTCCCGCCAGAATCGCCGCCTCATTCATCAAGTTGCTCAGATCCGCACCAGAGAATCCCGGCGTCCTCAGCGCCACCTCCTTCAGGTCGATATCCTCTCCCAACGCCTTGTTCCTCGCGTGCACCTGGAGAATGCTCAACCTGCCACCCTGATCCGGCACGTCGACCGTCACCTGGCGATCAAACCTCCCCGGACGCAACAGCGCGTTATCCAGGATATCCGCCCTGTTGGTCGCCGCGACCACGATGATCCCCGTGTTGCCCTCAAACCCGTCCATCTCCGTCAACAGCTGGTTCAACGTCTGCTCGCGCTCGTCGTTCCCGCCGCCGACCCCGGTCCCCCTGCTGCGTCCCACCGCATCAATCTCATCGATAAACACGATACACGGCGCATTCTCCTTGGCCTTCTTGAACAGATCGCGCACGCGCGAGGCACCCACACCGACAAACATCTCGACAAACTCAGATCCAGAGATGCTGAAGAACGGCACCCCGGCCTCGCCCGCGATGGCCTTGGCTAGCAGCGTCTTTCCGGTTCCCGGCGGCCCGACCAACAGACAGCCCTTGGGGATCTTGGCACCGACGGCGGTGAACCGCTCGGGTTTCTTCAGAAACTCGACAATCTCCTGGAAATCCTGCTTGGCCTCGTCCACACCGGCGACGTCCCCGAAGGTCACGCCCGTGTTGGGCTCCATCTGGAAACGAGCCTTGGACTTTCCAAACGCCATCGGGTTGCCGGGACCGCCCGGACCCATCGGACCGCCCCCACGGCGGGAGAGCAGGAAGAGGCCGCCGACGAGGAGCAGCGGGAAGGCCAGGTTCCCGATCAGGTTCAGGAACACGCTTCCCCCGTCCTCCTGCTGCGCATGCGCCGCAAAGTCCACACCCTTCTCGCGGAACTTCTGGAGCAGCTCTGCAGACGTCCCCGGAAGCTGCACGCGCACTCGCTGCACGCGGTTACCGAGCTCCGGAGAGACGGCCTCGACAATCGCGATCGTGCCGTTCTCGTACAGATCGACCTTCTTCACACGACCCATGTCCAGGTACTCGAGGAAACGCGAGTAGGACATGCGCGAGGAGGCGACGTTCGTGGCGTCGTCGGCCGCGTTGGCCGCAGACGCGGTGGTGGCCAGGGAGAGGGTCGAGAGGAGGCCGGCGAGCTGCGCGCGGCGCGAGGTCGAGGCGGAGGAGGACGAGGCCCGAACCACAGCCAGAGACCTGCTGGCCTTGGACTGGCCACGCGATGCTGCAACGGAGGGAGGATACGGAGGTACGTGTGAGTGACGGTCGTGACGGTCGTCATGATCGCGGTGATGACCACCTCGGTGGTACCAATGCGCCCGAGAACGCCCCGATTCAAGTCCAATTCAGTGCGTGGTTCAGACAGCAATCGAATCCCGCCACCTTCTCTCCCAATCCAACCAGCCATTCTCCTCGATCCCCCCTTTGATGACTCCATACCGGTCGTATCCCGGTGTGTGGAGCGAATGGCGGGTGGAAACGGCGAGAGAACGAAGCAAGGTACCATTGACGTACGCGTGACCTCGGATTTGAAGAGTCCGCTCTTTTGGAGCGAGACTGCGCGAATCATCTTGTATTCCTACTGTGGTGGTGTATGAGGAATGTATGAATAAAGAATGGGGAGGGGGAGAGGAATGTGGGCCTATGGGAGGTGGGCGAGAATGAGAGGTCGAGCCTATGGCCAGATGAGCCCGAACGATCGGGGAGCCGGGCAGCTGAGAGCCCCACCTGAGAGCCTGGGCGGGTCGTTTTCTCGTGGGTGGGTGTTACTGGAGGGTACTACGTCCACGTGGTGGGCCACCTGGTCGTAGATATCAAATAGGACAGGGGATTCGTGTTCGACGTTGCCTTTGTCGTCCCGTCTTCTTCTTCTTCATCGACCTAGACGACGAGGGCGCCCTTGCTCAGGATGGGGCAGGCATAGGTCGTGAACGTGCTCTGCGGGTTGAGGACGACGACGTAGAGCTCGTCGACGGCGGCGAGCCCGGCTTTGGAGGAGGGTTCCGTGCCGCTTGCGTTCCTGGGTGTGGGGAACAGGACGGAGACGACCGAGGGGGAGGTGGGCGTGGGGAGGTCGGAAGAGACCACTGTCGTTGGGGTGGAGATTGTCGAGGTCGTCGGCAGGACGACCGAGGTCGACTGGGTCAGCGGGTCTGCGATGACGTCTTTGGAGGAGGAGGAGGAGGAGGAGGAGGAAGGGGAGGACTCTGACACCCTGAGGCCACTGCTGCGGCCTTTGAAGCCAACTGCAGTCCCGAGGACGTATTTCTCGACCGACCTTTTGTTGATTGGGGATGGCAGGTCGTCGGGGGTGAATTCAAAGACCTTTTTGCAGGTCTGTGGGGGCTCGAGGCCGGAGTTGGAGAAGAAGCGGTCGGCGAGGGCCGGGAAGAACGAGGCGGCGGGGAGAGAGGGGGAGGTAGTGGGGGTGGTGCCGTCGTCCAGGGCGAGGGCGCTCGGGGCCATGTCCTTGGCGACCTGGAGGGCGTGCTTGGGCAGTTCGAGGGCCGCCTGGTCCTGGAGGAGGGCGTCGATGGTCTTTGAGACGAGGTCGGACATGGTGGAAGTCATTTCGCCAGTCTCAGTATCCTCGAACTCGGCGGTCATCTTCAGGCCCCGCCCGACGAAATCGGTGGTTCCCAGCGGGCCGACCACGGAGCTGACGGCGGGCAGACCGGCCAGGGCCGGCGACGACGACGAGGCGTCTTCGTTGTTGCCGCCGAGGAATGCCGTCGGGCTGGCGAAGAGGAAGAGCGAGAACAGGGCAAGGAACGCTGTCGTCGCCCCGCTGCTTAGCCCGCCCCGCTTCCGCTTCGTGGTGGTCGTTTTCTTCATCGTCGTCGTCGTCGTCGTCGGCGGCGGCGGCGTCCTGCCGGCCTCGACGTCTTCGCCGCGCACGGCGCGGCTCGACACCTCGTCCAGCACGCTCGGGACGTCGGGCACGGCCACGTTGGCCAGCCCGCTCACTTCCGCGAGGTGGTCTCGGAGCAGGAAGTTCTCTGCGGCGAGCCGCTGTACGAACACGTTGAGCTCGGTGTTTTGCTTCGCCAGGCTCCGGACCGTCTCCCCCAGCGCCTCCAGCTGCTGCTTCTTGCGGATCCTGGAGAGGGCAGCGTTTTCGCGGTTCTTTTTCATTCTGATTGCGCGCCGCTCTTCCTCCCGTCTCGCCTCGTCCGAGACGTTCGAGAAGTTGGAGGCGCCCAAGTCTCCCAAGACGCCCGGTGTCTTGGAAGCGCGGTTGCCCGTGCTCTCGGACGTCGACGGCGAGGCAGCGTTCAGATTCAGCTTGAGGTTGGTCTTGGAGGCGTCGCCGGACGAGGCAGCTTCGCAGGGATCCAGAAACGGATCGACCTGGAGAACGAGCGAGGGGCGAGCGCGCGAGTGCGTGAGTGGGGGTGCGTGAGGGTACAGAGGGCGTGCGTTGGTCCTCGAGATCGTTGACGCACTGAATCGAAAAGCAGCTCGTCGACTGCTCCGAAGGGGAAACTGCCGTCTACCTCGTCCAGTGGGACCAGGGTATCTATCCCGAGGTCATCCAGGGACTCCAGGTCGTCGAGAGAGAGCGGCTTTGCCGACATGGCTGGAATGGAAGCTGAAGAATCGATGTGTGTGGAAAATAGCCTCGTCTTTTCCGGCAACAGGCGGGGGCGCAAACGGCCTCTTTCTACCACCACGTGTGCGCGCGAGGGTGTTGACGTCGAAGAAACGTTCGGATTTGTGTGAAAACGCAGTTGCATTGCGGGAGAAACTGGCCTCTGAGGCAGGTCCACGGTTGGCGGAGGAAGCCGTGTGCTCGGCAAAGGGGTTCGCGGTGGGACTGGGGGTGAGGGAATCGGATCTTGGCACCGGCGTGTTGGAGGCGGACGGAGAGGTTGCGGGTGCGGGTGCGGGTGCGTTGGTGAACGCGGTCGGGAGGTACGCGCAGCGGCGTAGCCCGTTCGATGTCGTGGCTCTCGGGAAGCGTGCGGACTGCGGTGGCGTGTCGAGGACGTTGAGACAGAGACATTGGCTGGGCGATGGGAGCGTGAGCGACGGGGTGAGCAAGGCGTTGCGTGACCAGGGCGTCATCGTGATCGTACCGTGGAGGGGGTGAGCAAGGCGTTGCGTGACCAGGGCGTCATCGTGATCGTGACCAAGCCGTTCTCGGACCCTCGGGATCGTCACATAGTGTTTCATTCTTTAATTGGACATCATGCAGGCCTGTACGTCGCTTGATCTCGTCGACACTCGGCGTCGTGGTCGATTCGCATCTCAGACATGTGGGTCACAGCCATGTTGTCGATTTCGTTCCGAAAAACCCGTTTCCCTCACTCACTCACGCACTACGCAGCTCTGAACGCAACATCGACTCACCGCGCGATCGGCAAGGCCTCGATCCGTTCGTCGTCGACCGGATCGAGGCGCACCAACGCCATCAAGGTGCGCGCCTCGTCCAACCCGTTCGAGGAGGAGCTCTGCGCCACGGCCAAGTACATCGCCACGCGAGGCAAGGGCATCCTCGCCTCTGACGAGTCCAATGCGACCACTGGGAAGCGTCTCGACTCTGTGGGCGTTGAGAACACCGAGGAGAACCGCCGTAACTGGAGGCAGCTCCTCTACACCGCCCCCGGACTCGGACAGTACATCTCCGGCGCCATCATGTTCGAGGAGACCCTGTACCAGTCGTCCCACGACGGCGTCCAGTTTGTTGACATTCTGAAGAAGCAGGGCATCGTCCCGGGAATCAAGGTCGACACCGGCCTCCAGTTCTTGCCCGGAACCGACGGCGAGACCACCACGCAGGGTCTCGACAACCTCGCCGCCAGGTGCGAGGCGTACTACAAGCAGGGTGCCCGGTTCGCCAAGTGGAGGGCAGTCCTCAGGATCACCGACAAGGAGGGACCGAGCAATATGGCCATCCTTGAGAACGCCCACGGCCTGGCTCGCTACGCGCAGATCGCCCAGTCCAACGGTCTCGTCCCGATCGTCGAGCCCGAGGTGACCCTCGGACCGGGATCCTACGGCATCGAGGAGACCGCCTACTGGAGCGAGTACGTCTACAGCCACGTTATGCGTCTGCTGAACGAGTACGGCGTGCTGAAGGAGGGCATGCTGCTCAAGCCGAACATGTGCCTGCCCGGACTCGACGCCCCGAGTGCCTCTCCGGAGGTGGTCGCCAAGTACACCGCCCGCACCATGATGCGCTCCATCCCGGCCGCCGTCCCCGGGATTCACTTCCTCTCAGGCGGGATGTCCGAGGAGGAGTCCACCCTCAACCTCCAGGCCCTCCAGGACGCCTGCCCCGACGCGCCGTGGAGCCTCACCTTCTCCTACGGCCGGGCCCTCCAGTCGTCCACCCTCAAGACCTGGGCCGGCGCGGACATCGGCTCTGACGGATGGAACGCCGCGCAGGATATCCTCGTCAAGCTCGCCAAGGCCAACTCCGAGGCCCAGCTCGGTCAGTACAAGGGACCCCACCCGGTGGGTATTGAACTCGACCGACATGCACCCGCTCTTCGCACGCCCAGACTCACTTCTCACTCTCACTCGCGCTTCGCTCGTTCGCCAGGTCCCCGGCGGCGGCCGCATCCTCCAGGCCCTGCGCACTGGAGGTGCCGGCAAGTAACTACGTATTGTTTGTTGTCGTTGTGTAATTTGCTTTCATGAGAAGAACAGGTCTTGCGCGTTTTTCGTCGCGGCGTGTTTCACCGCCTCGACCGGCACGTCCATCACCCCGCTCACCACCTCCACCACCTGCCCCAGACACCCGGGCTCGTTCCTCCCCTTCACCATCCCTCCCTGAATCCACTTCTTCTTATCCTTCTGCGGCGGCAACCCCACCAGCGACTCCTTCAAGTACCCGTAGCTCGCGTGCGTCGGCCGAATCCCTGTATGCGAGTGAGCGAGTGAGCGAGTGAGCGAGTGAGCGAGCGGTCCAGTGCGTGCGCGTCGACGGTCCGATTCCGGCAAACAACGACCCACCGCACCACGGCGCATCCGTCTCCACCATCAACCTGCCACCAATCAGAGCGTAGAGCGAGCGAGTGAGCGAGCGAGCGAAGAAGCGAGTGACCACCACCGTCTCTCTCTCTCTCTCTCTCCCTCGACCAACAACCAACAACCAACAACCCACCGTTCTAAAGGCAGCCCCTTCACGACCCTCAGATTGTCCTCCGTCTTCAACGAACACCCATTCAACCCGATGTACAGCTTGGCCTCTCCCCGTTCCCCGCACCCCACCCCGACCAACGCCGCCATCTCCTCCGCCGACCCATCGAACGAATGCACCACCCCACCCCGCACCATCCTCCCCGCAAACCGCCTCAACACGTCCACCATCGCCACCGCCTTCCCCTCCGTCCCCCTCGAATGCAGAAACATCGGCAATCGATACACCTCGGCCAACCGAAAATGCTCCTCGAAACACGCCACCTGCGTCTCCACATCACAAAACTGCACCCGCTCATAATCCAACCCACACTCCCCGATCGCCACGACCACCGGACTGGCGCACGCAGCGTCCTCCCGCAGAATCGCCTCCAGACCCGCCGTGTAGCCGGCAGGATCCGCCGCCCACTCCTTCCCCCGCGTCGGATGCACCCCCACCGTCGTATACAACAACAGCCGACGAGATGATGATGAGGTCGAGTCTTTCTCGTTCCAAGACCGACAGAACGCGACCGCCGCCCGCGCCTCTGCGAGCGTCCCGGCCGTGACCATGATCTTCGTCAACCCCGCCGCCCTCGCCCGCTCCAGCACGTCCGACACGTCCGGAGGATGATACGGCGTGTCCTTGCCATGGTAGACCCCCATGTACATGGGGTCGAGCAGGTTGGCGCCGACATCAATCATTCCGAGCCCCGGACGATCGGCCGAACGACCGGTCGATACTCGCGCCTGGTTCGCGATGTTCGATCGCCGGCGCGCTGTTAACGCCCCCAGAGATGTCAGCGAGGGTCTGCTCGCACGAATACGTGATCGGACCAGGAAAACCCCGTGACCGAAGAACATTTTTATCCCAACGAACGCGTCCGTGTCTTAGAGTCTGGATTTTTCGCTAAAAATTGCGATTTGTAGTCAGTCGCAGCCATGCCTTGTCTGGATAGGGACACCCTCTTTCGTAAGCTCCGGGCAAAGCCCGAGAACAAGGTACGTATTGAGCGAATTTCGCGTCATTTCGGCTGAGGAATTTCCGTGTAGTTTTACCGATCCGGCTCACTCCCCGCCGTGCCCACGACCAGGTCTGCTTCGATTGTCCTGCGAAGAATCCGACGTGGGCGAGTGTGCCGTATGGGGTGTTCATCTGTCTGTCGTGCGCCGGAATTCATCGTTCGCTGGGGGTGCATATGTCGTTCGTTCGGTCCACGACGCTGGATTCGTGGACGGAGGAGCAGCTGCAGACGATGAGCGTGGGTGGGAATCAGCGGGGGCGTACGTTCTTTAAGCAGCATGGGTGGGACGAGGTGGGGAGCGATAAGATTGAGGGCAAGTACTCGAGTCGGGCGGCGCAGCTGTACAAACGGCAGCTGGAGAAGGACGTGGTGGCCGCGATGGCTGGTGGGAGGATGGAAGGAAAGTCGAATGCTGCGAATGAGCTGTCGTTTGACGACGACGGCGAGCCGTCTGCGAGCGCGGTGATGCAGACGCAGTCGAGCAAAACGGGCTTGCCGGCGATGACGAAGAGCAAGGCTGCGGCGGCGGCGACGGTGGGCACGGGCCCTCGTCGGGCTGGGGGTGCGCGGAAGAAGGGTGGATTGGTGGTGAAGAAGATGTCGACGGTCGTCGACGATTCGCTGTTTGAGCAGGCGCCGGAGGAGGTGAAGGAAGTGGAGGAGGTGAATGCGGCGCGGCTGTCGGTCGAGAAGGACGGGTTTGAGTTTGTCGATGCGACCGACGATCAGTCGACGATCCAGATGTCGTCCAGGTTTACGATGGATGCACTGGAAGATAAAGTGCAGAGTACCAGGAGGGGGAAGGACGGGCACGTGCAGCTGGATATGAACGACGACTTTTTCTCAAACCCGATGGGGTCGGCGGCCAGCGGGGTCGGGGTCGGGGAGCAGCCGAAGAGTCCCACGGGGATTTCTCGTGGGGGGCGTACCGCGAGCGCAGCGGGGCGTGCTCCGGATTCGTCGTCGTCGTCGTTTGCTGCGCAGCAGCGGTTTGGGAACGCCAAGTCGATTTCGTCGGCGAGCTATCATAACCAGGACGGGGACAACGACCACGAGCGGCAGGCCAAGATGGCCCAGTTCCAGGGTGCAGGGGCGATTTCCAGCGATGCGTACTTTGGTCGTGAGTCTCGGGAGACGGATTTGAACGACGATTTCGTGCAGAAGATTTCGATGACGGCCAGGCAGGACGTCGAGCAGCTCAAGGCGATCGCGGGGGAGGCCAAGAACCAGCTGAGCCGGTTCGCGGCGAGCTTCATGCGCGACTTGCAGGGTATGTAGGTGGGAATCGGTCTCTCTCTGGTTGTAAGCAATAGGCAAAATGAAATTTCTGTGTCGCGACACGGATCGATCGATCCAGCCACCCGCCGACTGGACCTGCTGCGAGGTACTCGTACTCGTACTGCTGCTACACCCGGCTGGTGTCGCGGCCGAAGATCTTGGACCTGGCCCAGTCGGTGGCCACGAGGATCTGGTTGCGGAGGCTGATCTGTGAGAAGGTCTCAAAGCCCCTCCACGCGAGGCCGGCAAAGACGCCCATGATCGGGCCGATGACGGGGACGTCCATGACGGCCTCGTCGCTGCCGACGTAGGCCAGGGATCCCTTGTGGACGTACTCGAACGGCTTGGCGTTGTCGAGCGAAAAGGGTTTGGAGGCGCTGATTTCCTGGCTGGCGAACAACGCGGCCAGGTAGTCGCCCTCCTGCTTGGCGACCTGGGCGGTGGCAGGGAGCGCGCGCAGGCCGCTGTCGATCGTCTGCAACAGCTCCCTGAACTGCTCTCTGTCCAGGCTTGCGTCCTCGTTGACGTACCGCTCGTACATCTCCTCGTCGACGGTACCGGCGACGGACATGTTGGCGCTCGCGAACGCCTTGGCGACGATGCCGCCCATCCGGAAGGCGCCACCCGTCTTGGCGTCGAGGAAGCGGGCGTGCTCGGCCATCTGGGGGTATTCTTTCGACGAGGCGTTGAGCAGTGCCGCGAGCTCCTTCATGGAAAGCCTGCCGTTTCCGTCGGCGTCCGCCTTGAGGAACAGCTCGTCGGCCTTCTCGAGGGCCTTTTGCTGCTCGATGGTCGCCGCGTCGCCGATGGCAAACATGCTGCCGTCCGGCGCGCCGCGGACGCGGAGGTACTCGTCGGTGACGATTGAGCGGAAGTGGGTCTGGGATCCCTCGGGGAGCGCACTCTGGAGGTCCTTGATGAGCGGGTTCATGGCGATGCCGGTCGCCCACACGCAGGCGCCAAAGGGGATCTCCGTCTCCCGTCCCTCCTTGTCGACCGTGGTGACCCGGTCGGAAGAGACGTTGGCCACCCTGGCGCCGAGCACGAGATCGATGCCGTTGCGTTTGAACACGCTCGCCGTGTAGTTCGAGATTGCCCGGTCGTAGGTCGACAGGACGTGGTCCATGAGGTCGACGACGCGGATCTTGACGTCGTCGACAATGTCGGGGTAGAGCTTGCTGAGGTCGCTCTCAATGAGGTCGTACAGCTCGGCCGCGACCTCGACACCGGTCGGACCGCCGCCGGCGATGACGAACGAGAGCAGCTTCTGCCGCTCCTCCTTGGTCGTCTGCGGGAGCGCGGCGCGCTCAAAGCACTCGGACACGCGAAGTCGGAGGCGCGAGGCGTCCTCGACCGTCTTGAAGAAAGTCGTGTGCTCCTCTACGCCCTGAATTCCGAACGTGTTGTTGACGCACCCGACGCCCAGCACGAGGATGTCGTACGGGAGCTTGAAGCACGCCTCTGGGAATCCCGCGTCTTCCGGGAAGCACGCGATGAGGGACTTCTCCTCGGGCAAGATCTGGCTGCACTTGGCCTCGAAGAACTTTCCCTTGGACTTGAGCACGGAGCGCACTGGCTCGACGATCGACCGCTCCTCGACGGTGCCCGCGCACATGGCCGGCAGGAGGGGCGTGTAGACAAAGTAATTACGCGGCGACAGCAGCACCAGCTCGTACTTGGACGAGAGCGACTCGTCCCACGACTTGACGAAGGACATGGCCGCCCAGCCCGAGCCCAGCACGACGACGCGCTGCTTGCCGTTCTTCGGTGGGGCGAGGTAGTCGAGCGACTGCGGCAAGGAGGATGCGGCCTGGGCGGATCGGTCCTCGGCTACCGCACGGGGGACAATCATCACATTTGCACGCGTGATTGCCGTACTACGGACGAAACCGCGGGACACGCGCGGGTGAAGCCCGGACGCCTCATGATGAAGGGGAGGAGTTCGTCCGAGCGAAAATTGCGCAGCCATACGTGTTTAGACTGCGCACGGGAGAGGCTGGATGTCTTGAATATGTGTGTGTCAACACAATGTGCGCAGACACAAGAAACGATGTGATGTGAGGGTTGGTTTGTAGTGAAGTGGACCCAGGCTCGCTGGGAGAAGCTGAACGAGGCGTTCGGCGAGGGACGGGAGAAGGAGTGCTTCCCCTGCCTGAAGACCGGTAACTGGCGTTTCCAGCCGGGCAACCAGGCAGGTCCGGGGAGGGACGAGGCGCAGTGGGACGCGATCCCGGAGGCCGCGAAGCTGTTCAAGCGGACCCACGGCAGGTTCCCGAAGGGTAGCGGCGGTGCGGACGAGAGGAGGCTGTACTACTGGCTGGCGAAAAACTTCGACACCACCTCCGACATCTACACCCAGGAGCGCGCCAACAAGCTCGTCCTGGCCTTTGGCGACCGCTGGCAGTCCGAGTGCTTTCCGAAATCCATCTACGCCTGGTAATTCACAATCGCATCATGTATCACATACTTTGTTGAACAAACTCTACAGAAACCCCCGCCAGAAGGCAACGAATCCCTTCAGAAAACCAACAGCATTCACCCGCGACAGACGCACCCGCCGACCCCGCCCGCCCCGCCGCACGTCCACCCCCCGCGCCTCGGCCTCCCGCCGCCGCTGCCGCTCCTTCCTCCTCGCCTCTGCCAAAATCGCAATGAACTCGCTCGTCGCCTTCAACAGCACACCAAACAAACCAGGAACAACTAGGAACGCCAGTGGCACGAGCATGACGAACCGCACGTCGTGAAGTATCCACGGAATGACGAGGATGAGCGAGACAGACAGGAACAGCACGATGAGCTCCAGATCCAAGGGCTCCCCTCGCCCACTCCGCCGTTTCCCAGACAGTCTCGCGATGCGCTGTCTATACTTGTACGCGCCACTCGTGCTCCTGTGAGTTTTGGGTTCCTCTTCCCGTGGCGTTCCGGAACGATCTGCTGCCCGAACCCGAATGGCCAGGCCGCCAGGATGCATACGACGCTTCCCCGCGACTGGGGCGCCTATTCGTGTCGCCACGGCTAGCCGGGTACGGTTCGTCCCCGTCCCCGTCCCCGTCCGCGCGCAGCCTGCCCGCATCACGAACGAGTCCCGTTTAAAAACTCAAAGTTTCGAACTCAAACGACCGCACCTCGCTCATCGCTCATCATCATGGAGCGCGCAGCGTCCCCCAGCAGACGTACACGAAAGGTGGCGACGGCCTTGGCGGTGGTAGACCACGACGAGCGGGCACGAGCAAAGAAAGCCCGACTGAACGCCCTCGAGGATGACCAGGCCCAGGACGAGCTGAGCGACATCGAGGACGACGACGAGGAGTTTGTGCTCGACTCTGACGACGACGACTCGGAGGATTCGGATGCGGACGGGACGGACAAGGCGAAGGACAAGCCGAAGAAGAAGAAGCCGAAGGCGAAGAAGCGGAAGCGGAAGAAGGTGGCCACGGCGCGGACGAGCCGACATCGGGGCTCGCTGTCGGGGGGACAGAAGTTGAAGTCGCTGGGGGATTGGATAGAGCAGGACGGGCTGGAGGAGTATCCGGACTATGAGCCGACGTATCTGACGGCCGTGGTCGGGCCGGCTCGGACGAGGAGCGGCCGGAAGTACTGCAGCGTTTGCGGCCAGCTGAGTCGGTACTGCTGTGTGCGGTGTGGCAGCCGGTACTGTTGCCTGCGGTGTTCCACGATCCACAACGAGACGCGATGTCTCAAGTTTACAGCATAAGCGCAATCGTAAGCGTGTGAAACAAAACAAAAGTCATCGGGTCGACGGGTTAAGCCGCTCCTTCAGTCGCTCCACCTCCTCCGTGTCGCCCGTCCTGTACGCGATCTGCAGTCGCTCCTTCAATATCGCCTGTTCTCGCATCTCTGTGGCCTTTCCAGACTGCATCTCCTTGTACATCTCCGCCATCCGCTTCTCCTTCTCGACCGCCCGCGCCTTTTCGATTTCCAGGCGCCGCTCCGCCTCGTCGTCAAACACCTTCCGCTCCTGATCAATACCTTGTTCGCGCTCTCTCTCTCGCTCTCGCTCTCGCCGCTTGCGCTCTTTCTTCTCGTTCCTCTCGCGCCGCTCGCTCCGTTCCTTGCGCTTGCGCCGTTCCTTCTTCCGCTCCCTCCGGTCCCGGTCGAGCAGGTCCGTGTCCATGCCGTTGTCCTCGAGGATTTGTCGCTTTCTGTCGTCCATCTTCTTCTCTAATGCCCCGAGCTCCGAAGCCGACACGCCGAGGAACCCCTCGAGCAGCACGAGCGCTTTGTCGACGACAAAGTTCGTCCGGGAGAGCACCTCCTTGATCAGCGCCTCGCGGACGTGCGGGAGCAGGATGCTCAGCTTCGAGGATGCGACCTCTTCCTTGGCGCGCTGCAGCTTGGCCCGGTGCTCCTCCACCATGGACATCTGGTTGGCCCGCTTGCCATCCTCGGCGCCTGCGTCACGCCGAGTAAACTCGATGGGGCCCCGTTCTTCTTTGGCTTTCGCGGCGGCCTTCTTCTCGGCCTTCTGCCGGTCCCGCTTGTTGTGTCTATGCGATGGGCCCGCCATGATGATGCGGAGTTCGAAATTGAAGGGAGGAGATCCTCTAGAGGTCAAGGCGAGAAGAAGCGAAAATGAACGTGCCGCAGCTGCGGCTGCGTCGCGTGGAAGATCGGCTTCCCGCCGCTCGCGTCCTCGTCGGACACCTTCACAGACTCGGGGCAGCATATGGGTCCGTCTCCGCACGCGGCCGCCTTGGGGCCCCAGCAGTCTGCCGCCGCCCTCTTCCACACCGTCGCCGATAGCCGATAGCCGATAGCCGACTGACGATCGTGTTGACGATTGTTTCATTCGTTGCTATATTTGCGATATGGTCATTATTGTGTTGGTTTCAATTCGTTCTAGACTTACGGCTGCGGCCTGCTCTGGAAGACGTAGATGCCGTCGCCGACAACGCCGCCCTCGACGTCCTGCGGGACGTCGCCAAAGGAATGCTGCAGGAACTTCCCGACCACCCCGAGCTGCTTGCCGAGCTTCTCGCGGACCTCGCTGCTGTTACTCAAGTCGACCACGCTGTAGTCCATAGTTTTGACCACCAGCGATCCGTCGTGGCCCGGCACCAGCGCCTCGCTGAAGTTCGCAAAGGCGTCGCTGACCACGCCGCTCGGGCTGACCGACAGGCGCCAGCCCGAGCCGCGCGTGCCCGACGCGAGGATCTCGCCGTGGCCGGGTGCAATCTCGGCCAGGAGGGCGTCGTCCATGAGCGGGTGGTTGGTGTGGAGGACGAACGAGAGCGCGGGTGCGACCTGCGGCTGGATGAGGACGGCCATGTGGGCGTCCTTCGGGTGGATGCCGAGCGAGGCGCGGGCCAACATGGCCCGACGACTGAACAGCGAGGCCCACACCTGCTTGAGGGCGCGCTCGACGGCCTCGGGGTCGTCGCGACGCACGTTGGCGATCGAGTCATACAGGCCGGCGCCCGAGAGGCCCTCCAGGTCCTCCACGTTGGCGGACGAGCGGAACATCAACAAGTCGCTGCTGACGTTATTGTTGTCGTGACTCTCGATGGCGCTGCCGATCATGACGGCGAGCGTCCCGGGGACGGTCAGCGACTCGACAAAGTCCTGCAGGCGGGCACAGACGTCCTCGATGTCCGCCGGGTTTCCGGCCTGCAAGGTAGCGACGCTCTCGTCCAGCAGCGCCGACCACTGGATCGTGGAGCTGCTCTGCGCGATGACGCTCTCGAGCGACCCGTACGGGACGACGAGTCCGTCGAGCGCGCGGAAGAACGAGTCGGCGTCGTTGGAGAGGTCGACGAGCTCCCTGCACGCGTACGCCTTGGCACCCGACGTTTCGAGCTCGGCGTCCGCAAGCGGAATAATGTTGGCCTGCTTGGAGAGAGCGGGCTTGGAGGCGGTCGAGGACGAGGGGGAGGACGTCGGGACGACCGAGGAACCATTGCTGGTGGAGCTGCTGCTCCCAGCCTCGCCTACCTCGATCGTCATACCGCTGCCATCCGCGCGCAACATCACGCTCTGGCCGAGCCTGGCCGTCACGGCCGCGCGCTCGTTGGCGTCGTCCGTCGCGACAAAGGTGAGCTTCTCCTGCCTCGCGCGCACCCCCAGATGAGACAAATGCGGGATGTCGTGCAGCAGCACGACGCCATGGAGGCGATCGCTCAGCGCCACGAGCTCTTCGTCTCCGGTGGCCGCCTTGACCACCGCGATGAAGCTCTTGCCGCCAGCGACCTCGTCGGCCCGTGCGACGCTCTCGGGAGACAGCTCGTCGACCTCGACGAGCACCCCCGAACACGATCCCTGCCGAATGACCTGCCAGGAAGGCATGTTGGCCGCCACCTGCGACGCCCTGAGCAGCAGCGTCGCCAGCTTTGACGTCTGGAACGCAACGTTGCTGCGGATCTCCGACTCGGAGAACACCGCCGCCTTCTCGTGCTCGACCCCGAGCGACCTACCCAGCTGCATGGCCGGCCCATGTAGACTGTCGATGACCACCGAGCAGAACGACTCGGTGAGCCTGAGCACCCTGTTGAGCGTCGAGGTCATGCGCCTGGCCTCGTCCTGGAGCCCAAACCCGCCGACCTGCTGCCAGCGCATCAGTTCATTCTCTAGCGCCATGCACTCCGATTGATTATACCCAGTCAGCCCGATGTGACGCAGCGACAGCACCAGGGCCCCGACGGGGAGCGCCCACGCCCCGTCGTTGCCCGAAGCCAGGTGGTCGGCCCCGCCACGCGCCTCCATCGTGTTGATAAACCGCGAGAGCAGCATGAAGATATAATCCTCCGCCCTGATCTCCGCGAGACGCCACTTTTGGCGCATCGCCAGGGCCTTGTCCGGCGCGTCGTTCCTCAGCCCCGCCGACAGTCCCCCGGCGAGCGCCGCACGCACCGTCGTCAGCGCGTGCATACAGTCCATCACCACATTATCGTTCCACTCTCCCATCGAATCAACGTTCCTCTTGGCCAGAACGAACGCCTCAATCAGCCTGTTGGTGTCGTCGTCCAACGACGGCCCCAGCCCGATCAGCGCGTCCTCCAGGCTCCCCGCGTTGAAAAAGTCCCTGAGCTCCTTCATAAAGAGTTGATACTCCCTCACGAAATCATCGTTATAGTCACCGCGGTTGTCCATGATACGCCGCAGCAGCGACTCGCTCGCCGCCAGGTCCTCCGGCCCGGCGTTCCGGTGCAGCTTGTTCTGGATCGTGTGCTTGATCTCTCGCTTCAAATCCTGCGAAATATCGTTGCGATGCGCAATATCCCGGATCCTCGTCAGCGGCGTCGACTGCATAAACTCATCCGTGAAGGACGGGATCCGCGTCTGCATCCGCCTCGCAAACAGCGCTTCGGGCGTCCCCACCCGGTCCCCGATGACCCACTCGAGGCTCCGGAAGATCATCATACTCAGTCTCGCGTGATGATTCGGCCGATGATGACCCCCACCCTCCACGCACCGAATACTCCCGTTGCTCACCCACGTCAGGTAGACGAAGGAACTCGCCAACGCCTCTAGCCCCGGCCGCATGCCCACATCCCGATCCACGATCACATCCTTCGCCAGCTCCAGCTTCTTCAGCCAATTCGAAGCATGCTGATCACCCTCCACAAGACGATACGCCGCGCCCACAAGCCCGTCCGTGTTCCACTCGCCCTGCCGCTCCCGCGGGTGCTCGTTTGACTGCATAAACACCACGTCGCCCGACCACTGGAAATTCGACGACCCGTCATCCGAGTCGTACGAGTCATGCGACTCGTATGAATCATACGAAGAGAAAGAATCCGTCAGCGAGGCCGCCGTCCCGTCACTCCCATCGACCATCTCGACCCTCCCTTCCCACGTCACCACCGCCGTCCTCCCCAGACCCTCCCGCACGCCCACCACATGATTCTCCCCACCCTCCCAATCGATCTCCCCACCCTCCCGCACAACCACAAACTTAAACTCCAGCCTGTCATCCAAATCGTCCAACGCTCCCCCCTGCACTCGCACCTCCCACACGTCCCCAGCCGTCCACGCCATCTCCACCCGACTCTTCTCCGGCTTCCACCGGCCCAACAATTTGCTCCCTCCGACCAATTTGAGCGTCTCGCCAAAGTTCACCCTTCTCCTCACCTTGAACGTCAGGACGTCGCCGTCGGCCGCCGCCGCGACGGCAGGCCGCAGCGCAGCGCGCGAGCGCGGGCCGGGGCGCGCGAGAGACTGTCGGCGCCGCGCGTGTGACAGCGACACCGACAGCAGCAGTGGCCGACGCGCCGAGAGAACGAGAACGGGAACGGGAACGGGAACGGGAAGGAGAGGAGCACCAGGCCGCCCTCCCTCGGAACCCTGCCTCGCGCCTCCGAAAGACAACGCCGTACGCGCCGTTAATTGCATGCGCGCGACCACCGACATGGAGATACGATACGGTCGATACAGGTCGTCACCAGGAGTCGGCGAGTCGCCCAAAAAGAAGAAGCCGCGAACGAAAATTTCTCAAAGGGAGTCGAAAATGACGTCGCTCGCCTTTGTTCTGCTCCTGGTGGCTGGCTACATCGGCATTGCCTTCTTCCGGGCGCTCTACTACCACTACGTGACGAGCCGAAGACGCGACGGGCACGCGTCGTCGATCGACCCAAGCGCGCCCGGAATGGGCGCCAAAAACTCCAAAGCGTCGGCCGCCCGTCTCGAGATCACTGCCGAGGAGCTTCGCAAGTATACGGGTCAGGATGGCTATAGGCCGTTGGCATTCAGCGTGCGGGGCGTGATCTACGACGTGAGCGCGGGCGTGAGCTTCTACGGGGAGGGGAACTCGTACGGGGTGTTTGCCGGGCGGGAAGTCGCCCGGGCCCTGGGCAAGATGTCCTTGAAGGAGGAAGACTTGAGCGATGACGTGTCTGATTTCACGGAGAAGGAGATGGCGACGCTGGAGCAGTGGGAAGCGAAGTTTCAGGGGAAATATCCGGTCCTGGGCCGTGTTGTTCCGAGCCTGAGCTTGACGCTGTCGGAACTCGAGGCGTACGATGGGAGGACGGATGGGCGGCCGATGTATTTGGCGATACGTGGGGTGGTGTTCGATGTGAGTAGTGCGACAGCGTTCTATGGGCCTGATGGGGCGTATCCGTTTGCCGGCCGGGAGTGCGCCAGGGCGCTCGGGAAGTATTCGACGGAGGAGGCGGACTGTAGGGCAGACGTGGATGGGCTGAGTGTGAGCGAGATGGACGCGTTGCGGGGGTGGGAGAGTCAGTTTCAGATGAAGTACAAGGTGGTGGGTCGCGTGGTTACATAGCCAGGTAGCTACTGTTGTTGTTGTAACTGGCCTTTGAGCCATTCCCGCACGGTGACGTCGAGTTGGGTGCACGCGATGATGGCCGTTTTGAGGGCGTCGTTCCAGGACGCTTCGGTCCACGGTCCCGAGGTGTCGATGAACGTGATGGTGCCCCGGATGGGCGACACGGCGACGACGGCACATGCGCGCTGGGACTTTTCCTCCGTGGCGCAGGGGTCGACGACGACGGTGTCGGCGTGGAGCGACACGCTGCAGCTGCTGACCATGTCGTTCATTTCGATCCCGGCGTCAATGAGCGCGAGGGTCGCCGCGTTGATTAACGC
>Ga0181573_10001455_pt1 | contig 23207 bp, 12 predicted proteins | sample 101ome_25_FD_148643 | JGI IMG/M metagenome (GOLD analysis project Ga0181573, IMG submission 148643) | Coastal salt marsh microbial communities from the Groves Creek Marsh, Skidaway Island, Georgia - 101409BT metaG (spades assembly) | ecosystem: Environmental > Aquatic > Marine > Intertidal zone...
ACGCACGAAAACACACACACAAAAAAAACATGGGCATGAAGACGTCTTCACTACGACCGATCCACCCACGACACACCACGAGGCGTCGACGACACGATGATGGACACCACGAGGCGTCGAGGCGGGTACCGTGGATAGAGTTTATACTTACGAAGTACGACTACACATACACGTACACTACATAAACTACATAAAAACTCGGACATTCGGAATCCAATCCGCCACGCCCCTCGGGCCGATCCGACGCGGCACACGTACACGACGACGACGGACGACGATGCGCTCGACGAGGTACGCGCGACGCGCGACGAGGCGACGGTGACGGTGGTGAAGGACCATACGCGCGCGCTCGATCGAACGAACGATCGACGCGACGCGACGCGACGGATGGGAACGAGGATTGGGGACGGACGATGGACGGGGACGCGCGCGCGCGCGATCGTGTCGTGGGGAAGAGATGAAGCACGCGTGACGACGACGTGACGACGGAGACACCGATCGGTGGAGACCAAAGGGGTGTGATGGGCGACCGACTGACGATGCGTGATCGCTCGCTCGACGCGATTTTGGTGCGTGCGTAGTGGTGTTTTGAACGTGAAGACGACGACGGCGGCGACGCGAGCCCTCGCGCGGGGAAGGGCGGAGACGCGACGCGCGCCGACGCGCGTGGTGACGCGCGCGGGTGAGGGCGAGACGGATGGGAACGTCAAATTTGCGAATAATAAGCAAGAATTTGAAGCCGTGAGCGCCGAGGCTGGGAGCGGGTTGGTGGCTGTGCAAATCTCCACCAAGACGTGCGGTCCGTGTAAGATGATTTACCCGACCTTTGTCGGTTTGTCGGAGGAGTTGCCCAAGGTGACTTTTGTGAAGATTATGGGTGACACGGATTTGGAATCGCGCGCTCTGATGAAGGAGTGGGGTGTGCGCGTGGTGCCGTTGTTCTTGCTCTTCCGTAACGGTGAACGCATCGGCGAGTGGAGCGGCGCCAAGGCGGATATTCTCAAGGAGAACGTGCGCGCCGCGTGCAACGACGACGAAAAGTAGACGACGACGTCTTCGTCGCGCCCGCGATTACAAATCGTTCATTATGCTTTATACCGGTACAACGTTATTGTAATATTTGAAGATGAAGAATATCTCGTTGACATGACGATGATTATAAAATGCTAGGCGCGGCGAGACGCGAAATCACGCGCGCGTGGGCAAGCCGTTGTTTTGCATGTGCTCCTTGACTTCGCTCACGAGAACTTCTTCGCGGTGGAAGATGCCTGCGGCGAGCGCGGCGGAGCACTTGGTCGCGTTGAAGACGTTGGTGAAGTGTTCGGGACAACCAGCGCCGGAGGAGGCGATGACGGGGATGCCGACAGCGTCGGACACCAGGCTGACGAGTTCGTGGTCGAACCCGTTGCCCTGGCCGTCTTCGTCGATGCAGTTGAGAAGAATCTCACCGGCGCCGAGCGCCTCCATGGCGATGGCGAGTTCGTACGCACCGATGTCGCGACCTTCGCGACCGCCCTTGACGGTGCACTGAAACCACACGTACTTTTCGCCATTCGGACCGGGGCGAGAGGTTTCGACGCACTTGTTCTTCGTCTCGGACGGGTCGGCGACGTATTGGCGTCGCGGATCGATGGAGATGACCACCGCTTGCACGCCGTACCGCTCGGAAATCTGTTCTATGCTCGTCTTACCGGTGTTCACCTTCCCGGACGCGTACCACTGTTCGGCGACGTACACCGCGTCGCTACCGATGGACACCTTGTCCGCCCCCGAGGCGAAGTACGCGCTCGCCACCTCGAGCGCCGTGTATGACTTGCCGTTGCTATCGGTGAAGTCGCGGATACCGCCACCGACGGTGAGAGGCACGAAAACGGTCTCACTCGAGCGACGAAGGACCTCGAGCATCGGCGCGTCCGTCAACGGCAAATCTCTGTACCCCGTGATGTTCAAAAAGGCGACCTCGTCGGCGCCTTGCTTGAAATACTTACCCGCCAATTCGACGGGTTTGCCCAAGTTTCGCACGTCCCCGCCTTCGTCCTTCTCGCGCACGTCGTAGGAATCGCCCTTCGTGACGACCAAATCACCGCTATCGTTCGAACGAACGTCGAGGCACGCGATGACGCGGCGCGCCAATCCGTTGGCGACGCTCGGCGCCGTCCCAAACTGACCCGTCGGCTCGGCGTCCTCTAAAAAGCGTTGAAACACCCCCAAACCGGTGGCGCCGGACTTTTCCGGGTGAAATTGGCACGCCATGACGTTTCCTTTCTGCACGCTCGCGATGAATTCTCCTCCGTAATCGCACGTCGCGAGCACCCAATCCTTATTTTCTTCGCTCGGCGTCGCGCGGTACGAGTGCACGAAGTACACCCGCTCGCTCTCCATCCCGTCCATCAACCCGCTCGACTTTTTCGTGTTGGTGAGATTCCAACCGATGTGCGGTACGATCAATCCCTCGCCTCTGAATTTACCCACGCTCCCCGGAATCAACCCCAATCCCTCCACGCCGCCGCTCTCCTCGCTCCCGTCGAATAAGAGCTGCAACCCGAGGCACACGCCCAAGAAGGGCTTATCGCTTCTCACGTACTCTCGAAGCGGTTCGACGAGCCCTCGCTCGCGCAAGATGTCCATCGCGCTTCCATACGCGCCCACCCCCGGGAAGATGAGCTTATTCGCGCGCGACAAATCCTCCGGCGTCTTGACGTCTCGAACCTCAAACCCGAGGGCTGCCACCGCGTTTCGCACCGATCGCACGTTCCCGGCGCCGTAATCCAACAGGTACACCGGCTCTTTCCCACCCGCCGACGTCATCACGGCGTCACCTCGGGTCCTCGCGCCGTCTCGCGCGCCTCCACGCGTCGCGCGCGCGCGCCGACGTCCATCGCTCGCCGCGCGCCCGAGACCCTGCGCCCGCGGCGCGCGCGCCGTCGACGTGCGCATCGCGTTCGGTGCCGTCGGTGCCGTCGAGCGCGTGCGATGGGTGCACGCGTGTCACGTCCGACGATTCGCGCGCGTCGCGGTCGGCGAGCGCGTCGCGGTGTGCGGCTAATGCGTCGCATCTAAAAAGTGAGCGCTATCTCGTTTTCTACTTTTTCGTCGGCGACGCCCAGGGAGGCGGGGGACACTCGAACGACCACCCGTCGCCGGTGTATCGCACGCAGTGTAACCACACAGCCTCAAGATCGATGGCGACGTCGCCGGCGTGAGCGATTCGAGGACAGTGTGGACAGAGCGCGGCGGTGGTCTCGCGCGACGGGCGAGGACGCGAGTAATCGACGGTGAGCGCGTCGTCGGCGACGAGTTCGCCATTCGAGTCGAGGATGGAGACGTCGCAGAGGCGTTGAATGCGGGCGGCGCGTTCCGGATCGGTGTGTTTTCCGCCGTAGGTGACGTCGTTGGCGATGGGGTGGCCGAGAATGGCGAGGTGGGCTCGGATTTGATGCGAGCGGCCGGTGCGCGGTTCGCAGCGGACGAGCGATGTGCCGTCGTCCAGCGTGCGCATCCACGTGAATGTGGTCGACGCATCTTTGAATGATTTCATCGTGCGTTCGTCGAGATCCTCCGTCTCCGGTTTACCGAGCCACACGGCGACGCGACGCTTCCCGTCGAAACCTAAACGCGCCTCCTCGGTCACCGACGCACCGTCGCCGTCGTTAAAGACGCCTCGCACGCGCGCGACGTACTCCTTCCGCATCTCTCGCGCCTCCATCTTTTCGCGCATCCTATTCGCCGCTTCGGGCGTTCTCGCGAGCAATAACAACCCCGACACGTTCTTATCCAACCTATGTATCGGAAGTAACCGCCCTAAATCTCTCCTCGACGCCGCCAGGAGCGCCACCACCGTGTTTTTCCGATACTGCCCAGTCGGATGCACCGGCACCGTCGCCGGTTTACACACCGACACGACGTCATCGCTCACCTTTAACACCTTCACCTCATCCGAAACCACCGGCGGTTCGTGCCTGTGAATGTAATGTCGCACCCTATTTCCTCCTCGAAGCGTCGGCCCGTCCTCGTGTCCCGAGTCGTCCCCGTCGTCCTCCCTCCTTCCGCTCGTCGTCGCCCCCGCGTCGCTCGCCCGTCCACCTCCCTCCACCCGCAGACGACCCATCGCGCGCGCTTTGACGTAATACGCGCGCGGGCGCATGGGAAACTCCTCGGCGAAGAGCTCGCACAACCGTTTCCCCGCCCACCTCGCCTTGACGCCGCAAATGAAATCGAAAAAGTACGGAACCACGAATCGCACGCCCACGTCGTCGTCGACGCGATAATCGCCGTCGTAATCGGGCGGATTGACGAACAAATCGTTCGTCTCCAACACGGCGTCGAACGCGTTGCCCGCGCGATCGTTCGCCTTGCGTTTCTTCGTCGACATGGCGGTCGCGCTGTGCGGGAAGAGGCTGTTGTTCGTTGGGGCGCGCCATCGCTCGACGCGCGCAGACGCGCGCATACGCACGTCGGTGACCATGTACGCGCGACGATTGGCGAACGAGATCATCGTTCGACCGGGGGACGAACCGGACGAGCGATACGACGCGCGACCGACGCACCCGGCGTCGACGAACGAGCGCGCCCTGCGAGCGTGGGACGCGTTATCGACGACGACGACGACGACGACGACGACGACGACGACGAAAGGCGGGGGGACGTCGCGCGCGCGCGGCGACGGCGCGATGGACGCGTCCGTCGTCTTACGCGCGATGGCGGTGATGCCGAGCGAGGAGACGATCGCGGCGAGACGACGACCGAGACTGGACCCGTGGACGGCGAGGGCGCTGCGGGACGACGTCGAGGGCGACGGCGGCGCGAGGAAGCGCGGACGAGGCGGAGGGAGAAAGGGGGGTGCGACGTCGTCGTCGGCGGCGAAGAAATCGGACGACGCGAAGGCGTCCGAGGCGGTGGAGAGATTGCGGGCGGTGGCGAGGGAGGCGTTGGAGTCGACGAAGGAAGCGACGCGACTGAAAGCCGAGGCGAACGCGAGGTTCATGGAGACGAGGAATTTCGCGGGTAAGATGGTGGAGGTAGAGACGGAATTCGTCGAGGGAACGAAGGAGGCCAAGGCGCACACGAAACGGTTGGAGATGCTGGCCAAGGGTGGGATCGATGCCGTCTTGGCGGAGCTCATGCAGCCGAAAAAGTTGACAGTGTTGGACAAGACCAAGGCGGATTGGCGCAACGTGAAGGATGGCGACGCCGATTTGCAAGAGGATTTACAACATCACCAAAGAGGCGGTCGCACGTACCGTGAACAACAAGATTTCTTACAACAAGCGGACTTCCGCGAATACGAGCTCGAGCGCGACGCCAGACTCGCCGCCAATTCCAAACGCGGAGGGGCGAGATAGCTATTCTTTCGCCTCGACCCATGGTTTAATACCAAGCCTAGCTAAGACTGAATTCGGCAGCGCGAACAAAGGATCGATCGGTTCCACCGCGGCGGGGTGACCCATGAGACTTAAACCGGCGATCCCGAAAAACGTGTGATAGACATCCGGCTCGTCGTCGGGACGATCGGAGATGCCGCCAGAGGCGACGTCTTGACATCGCAAAATAAATCGACAGAGCGCGTCGCGATCGATCCAGTGAGTCTTCCCCAACACGCTCAGAGAACTGAGCACCCACCACGAGTAACACACGTCCGGTAATTTCTCCGGCCGTCCATTCAATCCACCCATCTTCACCTGTCTCTCCGCGAGCCACCAACCGAGCAAATCCCCGTCGACGTAATCCAATCGTCCACCGATCGCCAACGCCCCCACGCATGTGAACACCTGACCGGCGTGTGATTCTCCACCGGGAGTCGCCCCGAACCCACCGTCAAAGTTTTTACACGAGTTGATGTACGCACACGCGCGCTCGACGTCCACCTCGTGTAGACGATTGAGCAGTCGCAGCGCGCTCAACGCGCAGTACGTGAAACGCGTGTCCACCTCGCCCCACTCGTCGCCTTGAAAGGAACCGTCTTCCCGTTGCATACTCTTGACGTACGCGACGATCGCGTCCGGATTCAAGCGATCCATCTCGTCAAACAATGCGTAAATCTGCACCGCGCTCAGCGTGTACAAAATGTGCCCATCGTGTCCGACTCCTCCGCTGTACGCGCCCGATTCGCATCGACAGCTCTCGATGTAGGATAAGATCTCCTCGCGCTTCTCTGCCCCCAGGTCCGCGTCCAATCGACCGATCGTCGCCAGCGCGCAGACGCCCCAGTAAATCCCAGAGAGGCGCAGGTGTTCGGTGAAGGCGTGTTCGAGGGTATCGGTGCTCGAACTCGCGCGCGCGATGAATTTTCCGTGCGCCTCGACGGCGAGGGAACTTTTTTCGAAACAGTCCCCGACTTGAGGCGACGACATCGCGCGCGCGCGACGATGAGGAATCCGAGAACGTCGCACTGTGTGGATTGGACACTCTCGGATTCCTCATCGTCGGCGCCGGTTTGGCGCGCAAATCAAATGTATTATGTTACAACACACAAAGTTGTCTACTGTAGTGTGATCAATACGCTAAATACAAGTCTCAGAAACTAGGAGACCAAGAACAGTAGCTACCCTCACAGATGTACACGAGGGCCTCGTTGACGTACTGCATGTAGTACGGGAGACGCGCCACGGAGCCGACTTGTTGCAGCGGCGGAAGATCGCCCGCTTGGCTCTTCTCCTTGACGCGCTCGAGGTCAATTCTTGGGAATTTTTGAATCACGATGTACTCATCCGAATCGTGGGGAGTTCCGAGCGACCTGGGGCGTTGAAGTGGGAAAGCCACCGCCTCTTCGTTCGGGCCCCAGAGGTTGAGTCCCTGAGGCAGGTTGTCCATCTTCTCAGCGCACTCTGTTTTGAACTTATCCGAAGGTATGAAACGAGAACCAAAGGAAAGAACGCCGTGATGATCATCCTCCGCCTTGATTTGGGGCTCGTGCGATCCTTTTGACATTCGCGGAGGTGGGTCCCAGCACACCCACTGGTGCGCCGTGTAGAAGTCAGTGCCTTCTGTGTTGCCGTCGTACGCCAAGTGCGTCGCGAGGAGAATCAAGAGGCGTTCGCCACTCGGGCTCCACTGGATTGCCTCTATGGTGTGTCTGATGACTTGGTTCATGACAGACAACACGGGAACCCGACGAGACGCATTCCACGTGGGGAAGTTCATGATGCTCAACTCGTCGTGAATCTTATTCCACTGGTTCGCACCCGTCACGATGAGGTCAAAGTCGAGCACAGCCATGTGAGGATCCGCCCTGGGAGGACCAGTCCAATTTCCATCGGCATCCAAGTCGAAGTGCATGCATCGAACGAAAAGACCGTCTTCCGTTGACCACACGACTTGCTCACCGCCGGGACGACCGGTGAAGTAAAACGGCGTGGGAATGTTCGGTTCGCGGTACGCTGGATCCGACGATATCTCCGTCACCACACACTTACGAATATTTTCAAACAACTCATCGTCGTCTAAACCAATGAATGGCATGAATTTCTGATTTTTAATAGCCTCTTCAGAAGGGACGGGTGCCATGACGAGATATGCGTACTTGTGGACGTCGGTGGCGTCGAACCCGCCGACGATGGCTGTGGGAACGAGCCAAAAACCTCTACTATCGCGATCGCCTCGTTTCGGAGGAACCCATTCGATCTGTAAAGTCGTATCATCGCAATAAACTCGAGTGAGTGGCTGCTTGGTGTGCTCTTCATCTGTGACGCAGCGCACTTTCCGAAACTGAGGAATATTCGACCACCACGAGCTCTGTCTCCTGCACGTCTGCTTCAGGAGACGATTCGAATCGGATTCTCGGATGCGTTTCGATGATTCTGGATCAGTGCTTATCATTCGACGCCGCTTAAAAGTTCCTCGTATCGCATCTTGCACCGTAGTAGAAGTTGCGTGATACGCGCGTCCCACGCTGCGTCCGACTTTCTGCCACCAGCTCAACTTTTCCACAGAAAGAACTTCTTCGAGGTCTCGCGAGACATGATCGCTCTCATCTACGTTGAAAGAAGCGTTATCAAACATTTCAGACCGCGCAACAGTCGTATTCTCAAACGAAACTGCGGATGCATTCTCTGGCTGCGCGTGGGCGGCCGCTGCGTTCGCGCCGACGCCTTCGTGTGCCCCGTCGGCGTTGCCCCCTTCTTCTTCCTCCTCCTCCTCCTCCTCCGAAGAGACAGCCTCATCGAAGCTATCATCGTCAGAATAATTCGCATCGTACTCATCTACGTCCGGCCACCGCATCGACAGCGGCGCGAGCGGCCAGTCGCGAACCTTGTGCACGAAAAACGTCTCTCGCTGACCATCCACCATCAGTGCCAGACTGTTGTCGTGCGGCGCAAAAGAATACCGCGCATCCTCTGATCCGCTCGCAATTTTCCAAACCTTCTCCGCAGGCGGCGGAATAGGCGACGGCGCGCCTCGCATGCCGTTGCTCGGCCCGTAAAGCGACGTCAGTGTCGTCGCGCAATCGAGCGTGTACAACGCGGATTCCATTCGATCCTTGTGTGAAAAGTTGATAAAAGTCCCGCACGGAGAGAACATCATGTGCGTGCAATGGAATCCTCGAGGAAGCGCGAGAATGTTCTTTACCGGTGGGGTATTCCGCGTCTCATCCTTTTCATCGCCGTGCATGAAGTCATCCGACATCTTCTCGAGCGTCGAGTGCGCGCGTCGGCGTTTGCACTTGCGATGCACGTCCTTCGACGTCGAAAACAAAATCTTATTGTAGCACTGACTCGTCTCCGGCCCGTCGACGAGAACCGCACACGCTAAGAGTTGAGATTTCGGCGCCCACACGAGCGTGCGAGGCACGAACGAGTTCAGCGCGGACTCATGAATCTGGTACACGTTGCCCCCCTTGGGCATGGGATCGCACGTGAACAGTCTCTCGCGATCAATCACCGCCAATCGCCCCGGATATCCCGCCGACGGTCGCGCATCGCTCACCACAGATTTACCACTCACATTATCCCTCTCTTGACGCGCGCTCGCCTCTCGCATCGACGACATTCGCGCGTCGTTCGCCTCGGCGAATGCGCAAAATCGCTTCGCGTCCAACTGCGCGCTCTTCTTCAACACGTGCACTCGCCACATGTACAATTCCTTCCAACTAAACTTTGGAAACCTCCCTCGCCTTCCATTCGTCTCCTCACCCACCCCGACTCCTCGTCGTTCGAACCCATCCTCTCGCACTAAATCCCTCCGCACCAGCGCGCTCGCCTCCAACCGCGTCGCCGCGTCCCTCCACAGCGTCTCCCGCGTCCCGATCAACCGCTCGAAATCCCGACACGCGCACGCCGCCATCGCCAACGCGTGTCCACTCCTCAATCGTTCCAACACGCGCACGACCAACTCGTCCGGAAGCGTCCCGAACGCCCCGAACGGCGTCGCGTCGTCGTCGCCGCCGTCGTCGTCGCCGCCGTCGTCGTCGTCGTCGTCGTCGCTCCGTCGCGCGCGTTTCGGCGCCACCATCGCGCGTCCTCGCGTCGCGTCCTCGCGTCTCGTCCTCGCGTCGTCGTCGTCTCGAGGTCGAGGTCGAGGTCGAGGTCGAGCCGCGCGCGGTCGGTCGGACATCCCGGACACGTCGGATGGAGGCGATACGAGGTGTGATGTTACAGAGGATCGATCGATGTCGACGTCGACGTCGACGTCGAGGGCGAGGGCGGCGTGCGAGTGGGTCAGGCGCGTTTGGCTGGAATCGGACGGAAGGCGCGGGCGGCGTCGGCGCGCGCGGCGCGCGCGGCGACGTTGGCGGGCGACGACGCCTCGCGAAGGACGGCGTCTAGGAGGACGCGCGTCGCTTTGCTCGAACGGGTGATGTGGTGGTTGTTGTTGATGTTGGTGGTGAAGATGTTGGCGTATTCGGTCTTGATGGCTGACTTTGTGTCTCGGTCGGTGGCGGGGAAGACGACGGCGTCGAACGTCGTCTCGAGGACGCGCGAGAGCTCGGACGATCTTCTCTCGGCGACGATGGAGAGAATGGCGAAGGATTCGTTGAGTGCGCTCACGGAGATGGCATCGCTGAGATCTAAATCTCCTCTCGCCGGCGGTATGAGGCAGCACTCTGGGCACACGCGCTCGACGACGAATTTCGTGAAACCGGCGACGGCTTCGGACGTCGTCTCGGCGGGCGGTACCCACTCCTCGATGAATCGTCGCAGAGCCTGCAACGCAACTTTACGAGCGCTCACGATGCCGTGTGAACTCGCCGATCGAACCAAGTGTGAAAACATTTGTTCGCGAAGTTGCGTCGTGGTCTCGAGATGGGCGTGGCCCGTGAACGTGGGCGCGATGAGTTCGTTGAGGCCCAAAGCGGTGGTGGTTAATAGCCACATCCGCTCGAGCTCGTCCGCCTCTCGCATCATCTCCGTGTTTTTGGCGACGTCACCGCTCGCGGACTGTGCGGACGCTTGCGAGTACGCGTTCGCCAACGCGGCGAACACTTGAGCGCTGAGACCGGGCAACACCTCGAGGACGAAGGGCGCGAGCGTCGCTTTGTACGTCGACGCGAGCTGATTGAAGAGCGCTAACGTGTCCTTGAGCTCAATCATGTCCGCATCTCGACGAAGTTTATCCACCGTCGTCGCCAAGTAAGGCGTCACGTTATCCCTGATTAAGTCAATCATCCTGTGCAAGAACCCAGTCGTCCTGTTTCGCACGCTCGCGTCTCTCGGCCATCTGTCGAGGCACCTTATGGACATTTCCAAACACGATTGGAACACCGCACCCGTCCTTGGCCTCAGCGTCAAGCACGCCCGCTGCGAAAAACCTTTCGAGATGTTACCGAACGCCACGATGGTTCGAGTCGCGAGATGCATGCACGTCTGGTCGTCGGCGCTCGCCTGTCCTCTGACGGCTTCGTCCATCTGTTCGCAGAGCGACATCGCAATTTGCGACAAGTACTTGTACTGTTCCTCCTCATCGACGTCATCGCAGCCGAGTAAAGTACCCACGGCTTCGAATAAGTAGAGACTATCGTCGTTACCTGTCTCTGCCATCGCTTTGCTTTGCACCCCCGCGGCGCTCGCGGCGTGCGCCGAAGCCTTCATCGTCTCCGGTTCCGGTAACGTTCTCGCCACTTCCTTCAAGTGCTTGGGGAGAACGACCATGATGTGTTCCACCTTATCAGATAGCTTCGTGCGCAGCGGACGGATGAGACGAGAGAGTAAGTAGCACGCTCGCGATCGAACCATCGGATCGGTATGCGCGATGCCTCTCTCGTCCAAAAACGCGCTCAGCGCCGCAATCATGGCTTCGTCGTCGCGTTCCAACACCGCGTGATATCGAACACACACTTCCATGAATATCGGCGCGACGAGACGATGGTAGGCGGCGCGCCCCACGCTCGCACCCCAACCCTTGATGAGCGTAACGGCCATCGCTCCGAGCGGAGTATCCGTGACGTCACCGCTTCCATTTGTCGCTTTGCTCTTCTCCGCATTGGACATCGGCTTCACGGCGGCGTCGTCCGCGCCCTCACCCAGAGTATAGAGCGCCGACACGGCGACTTCGATATTTTGCCAACAGCACTCCTTACCCGCTCCTCCCACCAGTGTGTTGGTCAAAATCTGACGAACCACCTCTCTAGCTATGTGCGGCGCCAGCCGCGCTATGTTTCGAAATTGTACGTTGAGCTCGGCGCGAAGGTTAAATACATCCTCTTCAAACTCCTGCGTGAGCGCATTCGTGCCGTCGTTCCAATCTAAATCGTCTATGTGTTCGATCGGAAACGTTCCACGCGCCACGACCGCCTGACACGCCGCCGTGAGCGCCGGTTGCTCTGCGTTCATCAACGCCGGCTGCGATTTGATGTACCCGATGTACGCGGTGAGGAAAGGCAGAGCCGTGAGCACCGCACGCTCGTGCCTAAAATTGATGGCCGACAAAATCATCGGCGTGACTTGATGCAACAGCACGCTCACCTGAGACGACGATTCCGCGCCGAGCGCCGTGATGTTCTCCACTTTGTTTGCGTTGAGAAGTTCCAAACCGACGGAGACGGCGAGCGAGGTGACTTGAGTGACAAATTCTTCATCGAAATCGTCAGGTCTCGAGATGCAAATCGTCAATAAGGACGAACATATCTCCAACACGTTCGTACTCGCGATGAGCCTCACCTTGGCTTCGATGTCCATGCCTTTGGTGACGACGGCGTGCATGTACGCCGTCGCCGCCGATCGCAAGCCTTCGTCGGCGTTCGGCTCGTTCAACGCGAGACACTCCCTCGCGCACTTTAGGTACTCGGCGCTCGCCACCAGGTTTATGTCCACCCAATCCACGTATCGTCGCGCCACCGTCCACACGCGCGCCGCCAATCGAGGATTATGACTCTTAAAGTGCTCCAAGCAATCTCTCCACGCGCCGAAGATGAGCTGTAAACTACCGTCGGCGCGCATGGCGTCTTTAATTCGCATCGAACGCGCGACTTCATCCTTACTTCCTCGACCCGCCTCCACGGTCGCAACCACCTCTTCGTCTATCGCCTCTAAAACCCTCGTAAACATGTCCACACCGCTCTCTCCTCGCGTCAACAGATTGCTCAGGTCCGCGAAAAACGTCGGCCACCGCGTCGGATACTCCAACGCCACCGCGTGCGCGCACACCTGCGCCAACTTATTCTTCACGAACACCGGCGCTGCGCTTCCTCCATCCCTACCGCTCACCGTCGCCGCGTCGCTCACGTGCGTCCCCACGCTCCGTCGCAACGCCTCCGCGTCCCCCTCCGACAGTCGCGTCGTCGCCTCGGCGTCCCGGAGCGTCTCCGTCAGCGTCTGCAGACACCAAAACTTAGTCTCCGCCGACGCCCTCGCGCTCCCGTACGCCTCGAGACACAGTTTCCAACACCCAGACTCTCGTTTCAACGCCTCCAACGCCTCCACCGCGCCGCCGTCGCTCGCGCGCGCGGTCGCCGCCGCGCCGAACGCGTCTCGCACCGCCGCGTCCAACCTCTCGACATCCATCTCGACGACCACCGATCGATCGATCGACCGATCGACCGATCGCGCGCGACGCCGACCTCGACCGTCGCCCGTCGCCGGCGCCTCGCGCGCGCCTCGCCCCGTCGGCGTCTCGCCTCGGCGTCGTCTCCCGTCGTCGTCGTCGTCTCGCGACAATCCAATCAATCCACCGTTCATCGCGCACGCGCCGCCTTCACTAGTGTATCCCAGTTTCACCCATCAAAACCACAAACCCACCAAAACAACCACCACACACATGTTCGCACACACACTACGTACAAAAACATACACGAAAATCCCAGATTGAGACACACTAAATACGCAGACGGATCGGACGAACGGATAAACACGCGCCGACCGGAGTTTTCGACGCGCGCGCGCGACGCTCGACGAGGTGCGACGACGACGACGACGACGACGACGCGCGAGTGGAGGCGATACCGCGTTCGCTCTTTTTCTTCTTCTTTTTTTTTTCTTCTTCTTCTTCGACGACGACGACGCGAGAGAGCGGGAGACGGACGACGCATCCGTTCATCACGCGACGTCGTCGTACCCCCGAGCCGAGACGACGCGACGAATGGACGACGGCGACGGCGACGCCCGCGGGTGGGGACGCGGAGACTCGATGGGGGAACGTGAGGACCCGTCGCGCGCGTCGTTTGTCGTCCTCGTCGGTGGTGTCGTCGGTGCCGACGACCGGTGACGCGTCGAACGATGGATGGGCGCGATGGGTTGGACTGACGGGATAATCTTTTCGATTCGACGTAGATACGGGAACGATGAGCGCGGCGGCGACGGAGACGCCGGTGCCGACGACGGGTGTGCTCGGTGCGGTGCACCGCGTGCGAGAGTCCGCGCAACACGTGTGGAGTCAACAGAAACCGATGAGCGAGATTCTGGACTCGAATGCGTACTCGCGACCGGTGAGTTTCGGGGACGCGACGTCGAGAATGCAGAAAAACTTGAACTACTTTCGCATAAATTACATGGTGTTCACGCTCGTCGTGTTGACGCTCTTTATGATTTTTCATCCGAGCTCGTTGGCGGTGTTCGGATCGGTCGCCGTGGGTTGGGTGTACGTGTTTTCGATTCGGTCGGAGCCTTTAAAGATTGGCGATAGAGAGTTGAGTCATCGCGAGACGTTGATGGGTATGTCGGCGCTGAGCGCGTTTATAATCTTCATGCTCACGAGCGCCGGGACGGTTTTGTTTAGCGGCATCGGCGTGGCGTTGCTCGGCGTCGGCGCGCACGCCGCTGCGCGCGTTCCAGACGATTTATTCGTCGAGGACGCCAACGAGAGTAAGGGCTTCTTTTCTTTTCTCGAGCCGCCGTCCAGAAACGGCCAAGTCTCTGGCGGTACCGTGTAGAAACGGCCAAGTCTCTGGCGGCACCGTGTAATCTACGATCAAATCTACCAACGTTTTGCAATGTCGTATCGTCGCATCCTCTCGCCGCGCCGCCCTCGAACGCGTTCGCGAGGCGCCGCGGCGACCCCTCGGGACAATCTGTTCACGCACCGAGGCGAGGCGCGAAGCGGCGTTGACTCCTCCGCACACGTCGACGCTTGAGCGCCGATCGTAGAGCGCGCGCGCGCGTAAACGCACGCTTTCTTAACGCACGCCCAGCGCGCGAGCGAGACGCGTCGAGAGCCGACCGAACGAGGGGCCAATCACTCATCGAACGGTGATTCGTTCATCGAACGATATGCGAGCGGTGTGCGCGTCCGTGACGACGCCGCGCGCGACGCCGCGTCGTGCGACGCGTTCGTGCGCGCGTTCGAGCGCGCGTTCGAGCGCGTCGTGCGCGCGAACGGTGACGACGCGCGCGTCGTCCGGGGATGAACGATTGACGTGGGAAGAGATCGAAAACGTCGTCAATCGAGACGTCGTGCGAAGCGTGATGACGTCCAAGGTTTTGTGCGTGAAACCGGACGCGAGCGTGTTCGACGCGATGAAATTATTGGTAGATAATCGAATCTCCGCCGTGCCGGTGGTCGGGGAGGACATGGAGGTGCTCGGGGTGGTGAGCGAGTACGATTTGATGGCGCGGGTGGGCAAGCGAGAGACCACCAAGGCGGTGAAGGATGACGGCATGTTTCCGCGAGTCGGACGGTGCGATGAGTTCAACGGTAACGTAGAGGACATGTGGAAACAATTTCACGCGCTTCAGGAGCGCATGTACAAGGCAAGCGGGACGACGGTGTTGTTGGCGATGCACGAGGCGACGACGGTGACACCGGAGACGCCGCTCGTCGAGGCGACTGAAATCATGCTCAATCAAAACGTCGCGCGCATGCCCGTGGTGAACGACAAGGGTACTCTCGTGGGCATCTTATCTCGAGGTGACATCATGCGTCGCACCTTTCAAGCCTTCATGCTCGCCCAACAGAGCGCGGATTCCGAGGCGTTCGCGCGAGACGTCATGAAGCTCGACGCGAGCGATCCCGCCATCGTCACCGAGATGAACGAATCCCCGGCGCTCATCGCCTTTTGCGACGCGCAACCGGACGACGACGAGTGTCGAGTCTACGAGGACTAGAAGAGTCGACCCGCCCATTTTAATCCCACCCGAACCGAACGCGCCCCTTCCCGTCCCCGAAAAAGTACCATAATCAACCGACCCGCGGCGTCCGTCCATCCGTCGTCACACCGACGCCCGTCGTCACCCCGACGCGAGGCTCCGCGCCGACGCACGCGCCAACCGCGATGCCTCGCGCGGAATCTAAAGCCGGCGGCGGCGCAAAATCCCGTCGCGCCGCCAAGAGACGCACCAAATTCAACCCATCATCGACATCACCCGGCGGCGGCGCCGCGCTCGTCACCGTCGGCGACGCGTCGCAGTACGACGACGAGCGCGCGCGCGAGGCGGCCGCCGGTCGAAAGAGTCGAGAGAAGCCCGGTAAAAAGCCCGGGAAGCGCAAGAAGGGCGCGCGCGAGGGCGCGGAGGAGGCGCGACGGAGCGATGTTGGGGCGGCGAAAAAAAAGACGCGCGCCGCCGGGCCCGAGCGCGAGCGGTCGACGAGGGAGGCGGTGGATTGGAGCGCGCTGTCTCGAAAAGAGGCCAAGGCGAAGAGCGATGAACTCAAGGCGCTGCGAAAACCAAACTTTGCGCTCGTGCAAGAGTTGGCGCGATTGTGGGAGCGGATGCGAGGGAAGAAGGTGTCCAAGAGCGATCGACGCGCGCTGTGCGACGAGGTGTTCGCGAAGAGCGTCGGCAAGGTGCCCGAGTTGGCGAATAATCATAAAGGTTCGCGCGTCGTGCAGGCGGTGTTGAAATACGGGACGCCGGAACAGAGCGCGACGATTATGAGCGAGGTCAAACCGCAGATGGCGTTGTTGGCGAAATCGTTGTATGGGAATTTTCTCGTGCGCAAGCTCATCGATTCCACGGATAAAAAAGACGTGTCGACGTTGGTGCGCGAGCTCAGGGGACAGATTGCGAGATTGGCGAGACATCCCGTCGGGTCGCAGATCGTCGAGGCGTTGTATCACGCGTCGTCGTCGAAGGATAAGAAATCGATGACGTTTGAATTTTACGGACCCGAGTTTGTGCATTTCGGCGCCGCCGAGGATGTCAACTCGTTGCGAGAGGCGTTGCTTCTCAAACCCGTGGCGCAGCGCCAAGGCATGCTTCGTCACATCAACGTCACCATGATTCCGGTGTTGGAGAAAGGTCTCGTGTCTTCCTCCGTCGTGCATCGCGTGTTGGCGGAATATCTCAGCGTCGGAGGTCCGAGCACGAAGGCTGAAGCCGCCGGATCCATCGCCGCCGCCGGCTTGCTCCGCATGATGCACACCAAGGAGGGCGCGAGCGCCGTGAACATGATGCTGGCGCACTCCGGCGCCAAGCAACGCAAGGGCGTCGTCAAGGCGCTCAAGGGTCAGATTGCCAGAGTTTCGCAAGATGATTACGCGCACGTCGTGATCGCCGCGCTCTTCGACTGCGTCGACGACACGCAACTTTTATCAAAAGGCGTCGTGAGCGAGCTCAAACAGGAAGGCTTAGAGGAAATGGCGAGCCACAAGAACGCGCGCCGAGTGCTGTTGCATATTCTCAATCCTCGTTCGACGAGGTACTTCCCGCCGCACTTGTTGGAGTGCATTCCTGATCCCGAAAAGGTGCGGGAGGATGCAGAAGAAACCGTCGCCGCGATGAAACGAGGCGGCCAGGCGGAAAAAGATGCGAACAAGGCTGTCGGTAAGGAGCTGTCCGACGATGAACGGGACGATAACGAGGACGACGATGAAGACGACGAGGACGATGACATGGGAATCATTGATGACGAATTCGATGGAGAGGGTGAGGCTGAAGAGGCTGAAGAGGCTGAAGAGGAGGAGGACGATGACGACGACGATTTGGAAGAAGCGCCTGCCGACGGTCCCGATTTCGGAATCGCGAAGAAGCCGGCGAACACGCGACGCGCCGAGTTATTCCGTCAAGGATTAGGTGATTCATTGATCTCGACGTGTAGCGTGAACGCGGGTGCGATGTTGAGAAGTAATCTCGCGTCGGACGTGTTGTTTGAAGTCGCCGCAGGCGGGTGCGACGACGTCTTCTACCGAGAGATGGGTGAGGAGAAGATGTCTGAGCTCTTCGAGGCTATATCGCAGGCTGTGCACGAGTCAATGTCATCGGAAGAGGTCGACGAAGAGTCTGGCGAAAAGTTGGAGCCCTTGCACACAAACTTTTTCGCCACGCGCACGCTTCGCCGCATGGCGTTGGAAGTCAAACACGAGTCCTTCGTCCCCACGTTCTGGAAGGCTGCTCTCAAGGGCGATTTGAAGACTTGGATCGACGGCCACGGCGCGAAAGTGGTGGCCGCCATCGTGCGCGCTGAAACCGATGCGAAAACGCGCAAGGCTATTCACACCGCCGTGGGCAAACTCGTCGACGGCGGGGACGCCGTCGCCTGGTCCGACGGATTCTTCCGCAAAACGGAGCCCGAACCGAAGCGTAAGAAATCGGACGCTTCCGCGTCGGCAAAGAAGCGCAAGAGCAAGTGAAGGTCGCACATAATCTAGTCTAGAAGATACAATTAATATAAGATAGCTACGGCGTAAAAATATCATCTACGGGTCTAATCGTACCCGACCAACATCGGCGTGCACTTTTCGTACAACTCTTTCGGCAACTTGGCCTTGAGCGCTTCTCGCACGTCCTCCGCTTTGTACCGCGCGCTGAAGTGAATGAGCAAAATGGCTTCATTCTCCGCGAACTTGTCCGCTCGAGCGACGATGTCATCGATATGCGTGTGTCCGAAACGTTCCGCGTCCTCCTTGCTCACGGAATCGTCGATGAAGGTGCACTCCATGATTAACAATTTCGCCCTTAACGCGTCCGCGTTCGCCGGATCGTCCACCCAGTCCGCGGTCGTATCGCCCGTGAACGCCACCTGAGGAACCTCAATTTTATCCGTCACCTCTTCCCCTTCATCCCTCAACTGTTTGATGGCTTTCCCGTCCAAGCCCGCGTACCGCGCCTTGAGCTTTTGCTTCGTTCCGTACACGATGTATCCCTGACTCGGTACCGGATGCGTCGTCTTGAACGGTGCGATCTCAAACAGTTTACTCATCTTGTACCTCTCCCCCGGGACCATACCGATCGCCTCGTGCTTCAACTCGCTATCGTCCAACGCGCGAAGCGACTCGATAAACGTCGAAAACGCCCCCGCTCTCGCCCTCGGTAACAACACCGTCGGCGGTTCGAGACTCAACAATCCTCGACTCGCGATGTACATGCCACATCCACCCACGTGATCCATGTGCGTGTGACTCAAACACATCACGTCCGCGTACACGCACCTCTGCGGACACCGCCCGCTGTCGAACGCCACCTTCAACTGCGGCAAGACGATCGACGTCTCTTGCCCACCCACCGACACCCCCTCGATCTTATACCCCGCCAACTCGTGTTCGACGAACCTATCGCCCGCGCGCGCTTCCCGACGCGTCGCCACCGTCGCCATCGTCACCGTCGTCGTCGCACCACCGCCGCCGCGAGACGTCCCGCTAGACCCGCACACCGCTCGCGACGACGTCCTCGACCCGCACACCGCGTGTGACGACGACAACGACGACGCGCTTCCGACGCGTTCGCACACCACCCGACTCGCACACGCGCGCGCGCCGACCATCGACCGCGCCGACGTCTCGCGTTCCCATCCCTCTCGCCTCGGGACGACGGCCGAGATGTGACCCGTCTCGAGAGTCACGACTCAAAACCACGAGGGACTCCGAACACCCGCGTGTGATCGAGGACGACGCGAGGACGATGCGATGGGATGAGATGAGGACGACGGCGACGCGTCGTCATCGGCCGACGTGCGCGCGCGCGAAGCGACGACGGAGGACGACGACGACGGACGAGGAGCGACCGACCGTGATCGACCGATCGGTGACGCGCGACGGTGTTCGTCCGACGGTCGAGCGTCGCGCGGGACGACGACGGCGACACATCCATCGCAGCGTGTGTCTCGTGATTTTTTTGAATTGGAAAAACGCGCGACGCGCTCGAGGACGCGCGCGTGTGGGTGCGCGACGGGACGCGACGCGCGCGCGGTGAGAGGGCGAGTAGAGAGAGACACGGGCGCGCGCGGTGAGAGGCGCGATGGAGACGCGCGGGTGGGGGACGGCGTCGGCGGAGGCGTCGGCGTCGGCGAGACGCGCGGGAGGCCTCGGGGCGCGGATGCGAGCGTGTGGATCGTCGTCGATCGGGGCGAAGGGTGCGATGGTGACGTCTGTCGATCGCGCGAGAACGTCGATGCGCGCGCGCGTGCGTCGTGAGGCGCGTGAGAGCGCGTTCGCGAGCGGCGTTTGGCCCGCCGTCGGGTCTCCGAGGAAGACGAGACGAGGCGTCGCGGCCGGGAGTGTGCGAGCGAGCGGAGACGAATCGATGCGGAGTTTTCAGGACGACGACGATAATGCGCGCAACGATTTGTACTACGAGCGAATGCGACGGAGTGACGACGTCGGCGCGATATTTACAACTTTGGCGGCGTACTCGGCTCGCGCCGTCGCCTTGGTGCTCGTCGCCGACGTCGCCTTGTGGTGCGTGTCTCTTCTCGAGGCATCGTTACCACCGTTGGCCGAGTCATTCATCGCGTTCTCAGTGACGTTCCTATGCTACTACGGCATACACGTCGCGCGGTGGAAGAGGTCAATTTGGGACGTTACGACGCATATTTTCACCGCCGCCGCCATCGGCTCGAGCGCAGTCATCTTCGTCACCGCCGCAGTTCTCGGGATGAGCCCCAGACCGCTGTCAGAAATAATCGCCATAATCATGGCTGCGACGTTGACGCCGTTAATGGGCGTGTGTGCGACAGAAATGTATCTTCATCGCCACTCGAAAAGACGTTCAAAAGTCAGAATATTAACTGACTCATCTCATTTCGGCGCATGGTGCACAGTCGCCGGTACCCTGTCGTGGGCGTCCGCGTTCAACGCAAACGCAGCTCGCTTAGATGAAGCGTTCATCATCAGCTCACTCATATCATTCATCACCGCGGCGGTTTGCAGATACGCGCGCGCCTCGTACATTTTGTTCATAGCCGACAACTGGACTACCCAGATGGTGTTCACGCGGTTGACGAAGCACATTCAAGAAGTTGTGCGCGTGAGGCGGGTGACGCAAACAGTTCAGCAGGTCTTGGTCGTGAAGAGAGAAGAGTTCAGCGCTGTGTGGAAGCGGGTGATGTCAAGTACAGTTAAATTACCCGCTCCATCTATTTCATCGAACGAAGTGGACAAAGTTGACGCAGTCATTTCCAAAGCGCCGACGCGAGTCGGCATGGAGACTGCGGCGCTAGAGATTGCTCAGCTTGACTCTACGAAGGAAGCGGAAACCTCCAAACATTCGGATGATGAAAATGTATATGGCACAGTTGACGAAGAAACCGACGCCATCAACTTACGTCCCATCGTATATGCTCCGCCGTTTACATTTGTTGAAGAGCCTTCCACGTCGTCAGGCCCATCCAAACAATCAGAACCAGACATGTCAAAACGTCGACGCCGTCGCAGGAAGCGTCAGTATCGCCGACAACAGTCAGAAGCGAAACCAGGTATTGATATGAGCGACATCATCTCTAAAGAGATCAACATATCGCTCAATATTGGTGTATCTATTGAGGCGGAATTACAGCGCGCGTTAGAACAACGTGAGGCAACACTGAGGGATCTGAAGGAGCAGCGGGCGAATTCGATATCGATTGCTCAAGTCCAGTCAGACATCGACGCATTACGAAAACAACTGGACAAAATTGCTTCATCTCGGACAGAGTTCGACCGCGGTCGAACGTCCTACGAAAATGATCTGGAAATGTGGATGGAGTCGATACGTGCGGCGGCGGCTGTATCACGTCTGGATTTTGCTATAGATTCGCTGAAGAGCGCTTCCGTAAGAGACGATCCGCAGATAAAGGAGCTCATAGACCAGCGTGCGGTGTGGGGATTGCGATTGGTGAGCTCTCAAATTTTCACCATCGTGGAACTCCAAGATTCTTTAGACGAGGGTCATGAAAAGTCAGCGGCGCACATCGCCGATCTTCGTCGCAGCATACAAGTTCTCGAGTGTAAGATCTCTGAGCTCAACAAAGAACAAGAAAATAGCAAAGAAAAACGAACTTCACTAGAAAGTAGGCTCGAACGCATTACCGCGGAACTCGAAACTGTGCGCGAGCGCGAGCGCACAGCACATGAAGACTGGCAAAAGGAGCGCGTTAGACTGGAGATTGAGCTCGAGAGCTCTGTCAAGGAACTACAAACCGCCACTCGCACCGTCGACGAAGCGTTACAAGCGAAACGTGAGTTGTTGAGAAAGCTAAAGGATACAAACGATGGGAGCGTCGAAGACGCAGAACTTATCAAACGTCTTGAGCATGAAACTGGCGTATTGCAAGATAAGCTTAAATCACTTTCTGATCAGTTGGCCATTTCGGGTGCACGTGTTGACGAGAAGAGTTTGAGCAAAATCCAAAGTCTCGAGTCGAGACTACGTGCTAAACAAGCGGAATTAGACGGCTCGGACGCCACGACTGCTAGCGATATCTCTGTCGAGTTTTTGAGACAAGAGATAGAAAACTTGCGCGCAGAACTCTCTTCTCTCAAACGCCTTCGGGCAGGAGAGGGTGCCGATGCAGAGAAGGTCTTGAAGGAGCAATTAGCGGAGGCACAATCTCGACTTGACATGCAGCGTAGCCAATTAGAGCAAAAAGCAGAAGCAGAAATATCCGCGCTGAGAAGAGCTATGGATGATGTTGAATTGGAAATGGAAAAGTTGACATCGGAAGTGTCCGCGAAGACCAGAGAAAGCCTGGAATATCAGAGAACCATAGAGATTCACGAAGCGAAGATAAAGGCGCTGAAAAATGACGAAGAGCAAGCAGCACACGCCGTGAAAGAATCAAAGGAAAAGTTAGCCATCTTACAAGATGCTCTATTAACGAAGCAACAGTCGCTGGATGAGAAAGTTCAAAGAGTTACAGATCTAGAGTTGCAACTCTCAGATGCCGAAACTGAAACGGACAACTTACAACAACTACTTTCAGAATCACAACAGCGATCGAGTAAGCTGGAAGTCTTGCTTACAAGTCTACGCTCGTACTCTGATTCGAGAGACGACCTTGTGGCTGATGTTGAACAATTTTTGTTGATCGATGATGTTGAACAGGCCGCGTTCACTAGAGGGAAGGAGTCTGCCTACATGCTCGTGCAACGTATGAAGAGTCGTATGAAGGTGATCTCTAAGGCGAGATTAGCAAACAAGTCTGCTGAAATCAATCTAGTCGGCAGTTTCGATATCGAGTCGTGGACAAACTCTGCAATCCATGCATTACAGACAGACCGCGATTCGCTGAGTGAAGAGCTCGCATCTATCGCCGAGCATCAACGCTCTGAGCTCACTGCTGCGATTGGAGCTCATCTCTCTGAGCGCGAGAGTGAGATCGCTCGCGTGCAGTCGGAGCTTGCTGAGACGAAGTCCTTGCTTGAGTCTGAGCGCGATGCGCTCCAGGCCGAGCTTGTTGAGCTATCGTCCTCTCGCGACGCTGAGGTGTCGGCGTTGCGCGCTGAGCTCGAGAGTCGTGTTTCTGAGCGTGAATCTGAGATCGCTCGCGTGCAGTCGGAGCTTGCTGAGACGAAGTCGCAGCTTGAGTCTGAGCGTGCCTCGCTCCAGGCCCGTCTTACTGCGTTGTCAACTGCTCAAGATGAAGAGCTCACAAAGGCTCTTGCGGCGCAGCTTTCTGAGCGTGAATCTGAGATCGCTCGCGTGCAATCT
>Ga0181573_10001458_pt1 | contig 23179 bp, 12 predicted proteins | sample 101ome_25_FD_148643 | JGI IMG/M metagenome (GOLD analysis project Ga0181573, IMG submission 148643) | Coastal salt marsh microbial communities from the Groves Creek Marsh, Skidaway Island, Georgia - 101409BT metaG (spades assembly) | ecosystem: Environmental > Aquatic > Marine > Intertidal zone...
TGTCCGCCCCCCCCGCCCTCGCCCCCCCCCCCCCCCCCCGAGCCTGACGTCGGCGGGCGCGACGGCGCCCCCCCCCGCGTCTCCTCCTCCCTCTTCCCCACCGCCCCCCTCGCCACCGGCCTCGCGCTGCATGAGCCGCAGGACCTGGGTGTTGAAGTCGGCGGCGCTCGAATCCGTCCGCGACTGCGCGGCAGGCTCGTCCGTCGCCACGGGATCCGCGGGATCCTCCCGGAGGAGGGGTGGGGGTGGCCTCTCCCTCCGGCCCTCGTCGATCGAGGTGCGAAAGACGCGCCGCTGCGGCGTCGGTGGCGCCGCCGCTCGGTTGGTCGGGGCGACCATGGAGGCCCGGGCGAGGTTGCCCTTCATCTGGGACTGGAATCCGCCGCGCGAGTAAGGCGTGTAGTTCATGCCAACGCCCGTGGCAGCAAAGACGTTGGCCGCGTCGGTGCGTCCCTCTTGGCCCCGCTCCTCGCGGCCTGACCCCGGGCGGAGAGTCGTCGAGGCCCGCAGGCCCACGCTCACGCGCCTGAGGCCGGGCCCTCCCGCCGCCCCTGTCACGGCGATGCCAGCGGCGCTGGCGGCGTTGGCGGCCGAGATGGACGCGCGGCCGAGGCGCCGCCGGACCGTCCCCGCGAGGGCGCCCTGCCGCGACGCGTCCTCCTGCCGCTGCTGCTGGGCGCGCATCGTGCCCAGGACTGATGAGAAGACGATGCGGTCGGCGTCGTTGCGGAAGACGGCGGCACGGGCCTCGCGGGCCATGCCCTCGGGGATGGCACCGTCGCCGTCATCGGACCACCGCGACCGGGGGTCCTCAATCTCGGTGACCCCTTGGACCCCTTGGACGACCGTGGGAAGGCCGGGCGTGTAGGCTTGCCGCGACGAGATGCGTTGAAGCCGACCTCCGCTGACCCCGCGCGGCCCCATGACCGAGGTCGGCGGCGGAGACCCGTGGGGAGACGACGGGGCCACGGGGGCCGCAAAGGCGTCTCCCGTGAGCGCATTGGTAACCACGACGTGCTGAGGGGGCACACGTGACACGCCGAGCAGAGGCGAGTTGGGCCAGTGGGCGCCCTTTGAGGCCGTCGCCGGCGCGTGTGTCTCCTGAGTGTGCTGGACGAAGGACTGGCGCAGGTCGACCGAGGACCGACGACCAAGGCGCGATGCCGCCGACGTCGGCGCGGCCGTCGCCGCCGCCGGAATCGCCGCCGCCGGAATCGCCGCCGCCGCCGCCGCCTCCCCCTCACCCCCCGCGACGAGTTTGTCGTGGGCTGACGAGAGGATCTGGGTCTCGTTCCATCCTACCCCCCCAGCTCCGTCGTCGACCATGTCGAGACCGGGCACCCAGCGGACCACGTTGATGCCCCGGAAGAAGCGCACGTAGTCGTCGATCTCGTCGTCGTGGAGGGGCAGGGCGAGGGCTGGCACGCGCTGAGAAAAGGACGCCATCGTGTCGGCCCGGACGAGCTTTTCGGTCCTGGCGTCGTGGACGGCGAGGGCGATGGCCGGGATCCCGCGGGCGCTCTTGCCCTCCTCCCCGCCGACCTTGATCTCCTCGGCGAGGGCGTTTGCGTACTCAGCAAGTGCCGAGGCCACGTCCCGCGTGCCCTGCACGGCCTCGGGGTCGTGCTGGACGACCGGGGTCAGAGCCTCCTGCAGCTCTCCGATGCGTCGAGCAAGGATGCTGACGTCCTTGGCCGCGGCGTCGGGGCCGCGGGTGTCGGAGGAGAGGCGCTCGGCCTCGTCGCGGAGGTAGGCCTCGCACGACGTCAGCGTGCCCTCGTACTCCAGACGGAAGTCGAGGACCATGACCCGGTTGTCGTGCAGAAGCTTCATCAGGCGGTCGATGAGGCCGAAGCGCGACGTCGTGCGCAGATTGAGCCGGTAGAAGATGGCCTGGGCGGCGGGCCGGTCGACGGCATGGTGGGAGGGCCGGATGAGCCGGTCGAGAAGGCCCTTGCGCTCGCCAGCGCCCGGCGCGACGCCCTCCGCCTGGTCGAGCTCGTCGTTGAGGCGGCGCTCGGCGGAGCGCATCACGACCGAGATAGCGAGAGGCGCGAAGATGACGGTGAGGAGGACGGCAAGGAGGACAGCAGACGACTGCTCGACGTCGAGTAGGCCGAGGCTCCGGGCCGACGCGGCGATGACAAAGCTGAACTCGCCCCGGGGCAGCATCGAAGCGCCGACCTTGAGGAACTCGGTCCGGAGAGGACGACCAAATACCCCTACGGGAATCTTTAAGGCGATTGGGATGAGGAAGAGGCAGGCCTGCCACCACACTGTGCCCGTCCAAAAGTCGCGGACGGGGATCTCGAACGCCACGGTCGAGGCGAAGAAGACGCGCAGTAGCCACATCTGGAGGCGCTTGAGCTGTTGCACCCACACGTACTCGACCGAGTGCATGGTGCAAAAGGTGAGGCCGGCAAGAAAGAGCCCGAGGTAGCGCGACGACTTAAGGAGGACGGCGACGGATGCGAGGAGCATGCCCCACACGATCACAAGGCCGAGGACGAACTTTTCCGTGAGGGCCTCGGGCACGCGCGGCAGGACGTACCGACTGAGCCAGCCAGGGATGCGCCAGATGGCGAGGTAGCCCACGACGATGATCAGAAAGATGGAGGACGCAATGGGCATGGCGATGTTGTAGGGAGAGGGGTCGGCTATCGCCTCAAGCTGGGCGAGGAGGATGAGGCCGAGGATGTCGTCAAAGACGGCCGCCGACACGATGAGCTGACCCGTGGGGGTATTGAGAACGCCAAAGGAGCGCAGCACGGTGAGCGAGATGCCCAGAGACGTGGGTCCGACGACGACGGCAGCAGCAAAGGCCGACGTCGCCTCCCACCCGAGGGCAAGGCCGATGCCGAAAGCCGACACAACGGGTAGCGTCGACCCTAGGATGGCGACGCCCAGGGCGCGCGGGCCAACCTGCAGGAGCATGCCCACGTCGATCTCGATGCCGGCCTCGACCACCATCATCATGAACCCGAGCTCCCCGGCGAGCATGACCACTGGCGGGAGAGTGGAAGAGGGGGTGGAGGGTAGGGGATGGCGCTGGGGGGAGGGGATGGCGCTGGGGGGAGGGGATGGCCATGGGAAGGGGGGGGTTGGGGCGGCGGGAGGAGGCGGGAGCGAGGGACTCGCTGTAGGACCGCTCCTCCGTGACGAAGACGTTTGCCAGTTCGGGGCCCAGCAGCACCCCGACGATAATCTCTCCGAGCAGCGCGGGCATCCCAAAACGCCTCGTGCACTTTCCCGCGGCCCAGATGGACGCAAGAAAGCCGATGAGGATCGCCGCGTCCCAGTAGGTGAAGGGCTCGCTATGGGCGAGGGCTGAACCGTCTGCGAACGATCGACGGTGGAAGGGGGGAGGGCGTTGCAGGAGAGCAGGCGACGTCGAGGGCGAAGGCGGGCCCAGCTTCTCCGACGACGAAGCGCCGACGGCCTTGGCCGTCGGCGCCTCGTCGGAAGGACGGCTAGGGCTCGCATTTTCTCGAATAGCGTCGGAGCGGCTGCACGGTCTCCCGGAGACCATGCGGTCGCAAGTTTCTTCTCCACTACTACTTCCCCAACTCGCCCTCGACGGTCTCGAGGATCGAGCGCATGCTGACCGCGGCTGCTAGACAACGCCAAACACCCGTCGATGGGCTCCCGCGTGGAGCGGAGACGCTCCTCGGCCGTTGCCTTTCGTCAGAATAGGACGATTTCTTCGCTATTGTGGGGCGGGAATGCCTTGCAGCCGCGTTTAGCGCTGTGACGACGGCCGAGAGGATGACGGAGTCCGGCTCGTCCCTCACGTCCTCGGCCAGGTCGCGAAGGCCGAGCCAGTAGGTATGTCAACACGACAGCTTCGGCGGCTGCACCAGCAGCTGGCTGAGGCGCAGGGCGAGTGGGTAGAGCGAGAAGAGAGCGCCGCCGGCCGCAGCAGGCGGGGTGGCCGTTGTGCGCTTCCGCTGGACGCTTGGAAACGCGTCGTGTCCACGAACGCTCGACACCGCACCTACCCGAGACCATCTTGCAGCTGCCATCGCCGCGCGCAGCGCAGCCGAGGCCGGAGGTGAAGGCGAGGAGGAGGCATCATCGTCGGAGGAGGACGTCGCTGAGGCCGTCGGGGCACGGCGGCCCGCCGTCAACCCGTTTCTGCTCCTCGGTGGCGACGGATCCAGCGACGACGAGGGCGGCGCCGACGACAATGAGGCCGCGTTGGCGGGTCCGTCGGACGCGGTGGACGCCCAGCGTGAGGACGGGGATGACAACGATGCCAGAGCGGAGAAGCGCCGGAAGAAGCGGGCGCGGAAGAAGGCCGCGGGCAAGCGAAGGGCGGTAGAGGCTTGTTCCGCCTCGGCCCCCCCCGAGCCCGAGGTCGACGAGGTAGACGCGGCCGTGGCGGCACTCGGCCTCGCCCCGCTGGGCCGACGCGGCGCTGGCGATGATGGCCCGACTTTCCCCGGAGGATGCGCCGACAGCGAAGACGATCCCAACGCCCTGCTGCGGATCGATGTGCGTCGTCTTTGCCCCGACGAGGAGCTGAAGCGGGTCTTTGGCCCGTCAGTCACGTCACTGACATCGACGGGCCCGCCCTCACGGCAGCTTCGCCGAGGCATCCTTGTCGTCCCCCGCGCCTCGTGGCCGGTTGCCCCGCCTCTCCTTCGCCTCGCCGCCGTGCCCTGGCCCGGCGCACCCACAGCGGCCAAGGCCGACCCCGCCGACGCCGAGGGCGCGCTCGTCGTCAAGGAGGAGGACGGCTCGAGCCCGTCATCGTCGACAGCCCCCGTCGTCGTGCCGTGCGCCCTGCGCCGAATTCGGCGCTTTCGGTTCCGCGCCTCGCCCGAGGCCTCGGCGCTGCGGGCTCTCTTTGTTGATGTGGTGCAGAATACAGCAGATCCGACGGCCCTCGGCCTCGTGCTTAGGCAGCACCCCTACCAAGTGGACGCCCTCCTCGCCCTCAGCCGGGCGGCGCAGCGGCAGGGCGACGGCGAGGGCTCTGAAGACTTTCTCGCCCGGGCCCTGTGGTCGCTCGAGGTCGCGGCCTTGGCCAGCTCGGGGGGCAGGTTCCGCCTCGGGGACCCGCTGGTGCGCCTGCCCGGAGCGTGGCCCGAGAACTTGCCCTTTCATGCCGCTGCATTCGAGCATGCCATGCGCCTCGCCCGCCGGGGCTGCCCCGCCACATCACTCGAGGTGCTCAAGGCTTTGCTGTCACTCGACCGGTCCGACCCCGTGGGGTGCCTGCAGAGCGTCGACTACCTTGCCCTGCGGTGCGGACAGCGCCGGTGGCTCGTGCGCCTCGCAGCTGAGGGCCCGGGCGCCGATGCCGAGCAGGGTCTCCACCTCGCAGGGGGTGGGGACCCTGAGGGCGACGAGGCCGCGCGGTCGGCGGGCGACGGCGCCGCGGACCCGGCGCCGCGTCCTTGGGGCGTGGGCGACGAGTGCTGCAGTCTCCTTCCCAACCTGGCCTTTTCAGCGGCCCTCGCAAAGCACGACGCGGCGCGTGAGGGGACGGCGCCCCCCGGTGCGGCCGCGGGGTCCCCCGAGGCCCGCGGGCCGTCGGGCGGCGACCTTGCCCCCGCCGAGGGGTGGGGCGCGGGTGCGGGGCCTGCCACGGCCGAGGAGCATCTGGCGTGGGCCGTGGTCCTCCACCCCGCCGCCGCCGTCGTCCTTGTCCGGTGGTTGCGCGAAAAGGGTGCGTGCCGTGGAGGGCAGTGGGACGCCGCGCTCGCCAGGCCGCCCCTCGCCGGCGCTGTCGAGGCCGTCGCGTCGCGCACCCTCGGGCACCTGGGAGACCTCCACGCCGAGCGCTGCGGTCCCCTCTGGCGCAGCGACGAGGCCCAGGCCCTACTCCTCTCGGCCCTCGGGACCGCGGCCGACGCCGTCGAGGCCAACGCTACCGTGAACGGGGCTGCGGCCGAGGACTGGGCCGCTGTCCGGGACGAGGTCTTCCCGGCAGGGACGGGCAACGCCCTCGGCCACCTCGTTACGGAGGACTTTTCCGAGGCGGGGCCGGCGGCGCTCCCCGAGGACGAAGGGGTGAGGGAGCCGGGAGGTCCTCCCGCCCCCGCCGCTCGGGCGCTGCCCGCAGCAGCGCTCGGCGCGGTTGAGCTGTTGCGCATGATGAATCCATTTTACGAGGGGTGAGGACCGTCGGCGGGGAGCTCCTTGCCCTTGCCGAGGGCAGTGAAGACGCGCGGCACGAGAGTTCGGTCGCGGTGGGTCCTATGCTTTGAAGCCGGCTCGAGAGAGAGGCACAGATATCCGCACGGCATCCCGGTCTTCCTTCGACCGAGGCGAGCGAGTGCTCTGGCTACCGACAAGTGTCTGTGCCGCACCGGCGGTCCCGCCCGTCCGACGTAAAGCGCCCCCCTGCAAAACCCTGAACACAGGCAGTTCGAGGTCGTGCACAAGTGAACAGCCCCGTTCCCCCCCACCCCCGAGTCTCTGGAGGATGGACGCTCGTCGGTTTTTGTACGACGATCTCCCCCAGGGGGGACCCGACGGGGGGTGGAGCGCGGACCAGGTCACGGGCGTCATCGTCGGCTTCGTCGGCGAGGCTGGCGGAAGTGAGAGGAGGCACGGGGGGGGCGGAGAGCCGGTCGTGGCTCAGAGACGGTGATTTTCAGTCCAACAGATCTTCATCTGATCCGACCCGGGCCGTCGCTGACTCTTTTGGCCATCGGGGGGGCTCCGCGGCGGTGGCGCCGCGCCGGCCGCCCTCCACCTGACGCGCCGCGCGGCCGTGACTCTTTTTGAGGGATCAAGAAGAAAGCAGAGCGCTCAAAATGTCGCGAGAGACGCGTTTGTCGCCGTCGAGCTCCCGAAAACGCGAAACGAGTCTCTTGAGGCCCACGCCCGGCAGGAGGCCCGCCGCGTCTCCCTCGGCCAATTCCGCTCACGTCGCTCGCCCCATTTTCACTCGACCCGGCTCGAGCTGCTGGACGACTTCGCCCCGGCTTCGGGAACCTCGCTCTTCTCCGTTCGCCTCGCGGGGTCCCGGTCTTGGCTCCCGTCCGGCCGGCCGGGGTCGAGATGTTGCCGTTAATTCCATAGAGTGCGCCTCGGGCGATGACGTCGGTCGTCCCGGGGCTCGCGGCGGCGACCGACGAGGCCGGTCGACGAGGCCGGTCGTCAGGACGACATGGACGAAGGCGTCATCGCCCTCCTAACGTCGCGAGGGCCGTCGCGGCAGACCAACTGTCATCGCCCCCCCCTCACCGGCACGGTCGTCGTGCGAGCTCATCCGATGAGGGTGGAGCCCCATAGATGCCAGAGCAGCAAAACTGGTTGGGCCATGCCCTGACCAGCGGACGGCTTAGTCCCTGAGGATTCAGCCGCCCGCTTCTCAACCGACGCAACGCCGGCTGCGCGGGCGCCTACCCCCCACCTCCTTCCGCCGACCCCTCCGTCCACATCCCCCCCCCTTCCCCCCCAGTGGTCGCCTTCTCCCTGCTGCTGATCACCATCTACAACTGCAAGGTGGGCAGCGACCTTGCCGACCTCAAGGAACAGGCCGCCGTGTTCGAGAACTTTATGGCGGCCCAGCGCAAGAAGGACGAGAAGGGCGAGGCGTAGTCGCGTGTCTCACAATGAACCAGACTGGATAAAGAGAAGTCGTTGCGGCGACAACGAGCCCCGGGACGAGAAATGGCAAGCGAGCATACCTCCATAGACTCTTTACCGCCCCCCACGCCCAGCCTCGGCCAGCCTCGGCACCATTCTCGCCCGCCCTCCCCCCCCGCTCCGCGGTGCCGAACAAACCGAGCCGAGAAAGGCAGACTGACCCCGAAGCTCGAAGTCGGCCAGAAAAACACGATGGCGGACCCCGTCACCGTCGAGGTCCTCATCCAGGAAATAATGTCGAGGCGAGTGAATGGTTTGCGCGTTCGCTGGCTCGAGCGCTGGCGGAGGCGTCGACCGCGCCCCTTGACGCGACGGCGTACCGTCTCGAACCCGGCCACTCCCTGTGCGCGCGCTCAGAGGACCGACCGCCATGAAATACCCATCACCTCGCAGCGACTGGGCTCGTCGTCATCCCACGGCCACGCCAGACTCTCTGCGCCTGACGTGGAAGGCCCTGGCTCTCACCGCTCGTGAGCACCTCGTCGAGGGCCGCGGCCTCACTTTGCCCGGCCTCGGCCGCTTTCTCTGCTGCCCCGCCACTGACAGCCGCACCGGTCGGACGTCTGTGCTGAACCGTCCTTTCTTCGAGCTCCAGAGTGGGGCGCGCTTCTCCGGCGTTCCCCGACAAGTGCCGCGCCTGCAGCCCGCGTGGAAGGACGCCGATGGCGGCCCCGTCTCGCGGCATGGCGTCGCGAATGCCCTTGCGTACGGCGCTGTCGCCGAGCGGGCCCAGAAGCTGGCCGAGCAAAAGGACCCGAGCCAGCACGGCCGCCCGCTCGCGCAGCTGTGCGGGGACCGCGCCCTGTGCTCCTCGTCGCTGGGCGAGATTCTCCGCCGCGCCGCCGCTGCCCTCCTGTCGGCCGCTGGCGCCTCGTCCGGGTCCCGGCCCGTGTCAGCCGCTGTCGTCGCACCTCGGCCCACATCGGCAGCCTTCTCAGCTTCCGCCGACAAGCCGGCGGCCCTCGGGCCGCGCCTTCGTCTCACGCTCCCGGGCGTCGGCTCCATCTTGACCAACGACGCTGGCCGTGTTGCCTTCCGGTACGCCGATGACCTCCTAGCGGATGTGCGCGCCGCCCAGGCCGACATCGCTGCCCCCGCCGCCGATGGCGCCGGCGCGCCCGCCGCTCAGGACGCGATTCCCGCGACCGATCTTCCCCTCGCCGCCGCCCTTGCTGCTATCCGCCGTCGGTGCATCGTCGCCGACCCACCCCGGTCGGGCTGCGTGCCGCGTGTCCACTTCGAGGCGTGGCTCGCCCACCAGGCCAGGCCCGCGCTCCGCCGCCTCTCGGCCGGCGCCCTCCTTGGACTCCTCGACGGGAACTCGTTCGGCAAGACTGGTCAGCTTGTCCGATACGATCCACTTCTCAAGGGTTTCGCTGCCCTCGCCTCGGGCGACTTGACGGCCTCTGCCGCCGAGCTCCCTCGGCCCGCCGCTGCCGCAGCTGTCTTGGCCGCCGCCCCCGTCGCCCCCGCCTCCGCCGTCGAGCCAGCGGTGGCCTCCGAGGTCCCGGCTCCCGAAGCTCACGCGCCCACGCCCGAGCCTGTTGTCGCCACAGCGGCAGCCGAGGCCGTCGCCGCCCTCTTGGCCGCCGTCCCACCGGCCCCTGCGGCCCCGCCGGGCCCAGTGGCCCCGCCCCCCCCCGTGGCCCCGGTTCCTGCCACCGCGGCTTTCCTCGCGACCGCTGACGCGGCTGCCCCCGACCCTGCGCCCTCGGCAACCCCCGCAACGGGCATCCGCCCTGTGTCGTCGGGCCCCCGCTTCCCCTGGATGGTCCCTGAGGACGACGGGGCGCGAGCGCCCTTCCCGCACGACTCCGTCGCAGTGGGAGAGTACTTTGCCCCGCCCTCATGCACCCGCACCAGCACTGGCCCCCGCCCGGACCGGTCCGAGATCGACGCGTTCAACCGGACCCACTTCCACCGTCTCTACCAGTCACGCGGCTGGGCTGAGGGCGGCGGATGGCGTACAGTGGCGGCCAGCGGGGCGAAAGACGTCTTCGGGGGGTCGCTGGCTCCCGCCGTCACGCCCAAGCCGGGCGCCGAGCCCCTCACGGCGGAGGCCGCCAGCGTGACCTCGGCCGCCTCGGGCGTCCGGGCGGCGCGGCCGGCCTCGGCTGCCGCCCTCGACAGGCAGGTCGAGGCCAAGGCCAGGAACGCCGCCGATGCCAAGGCCAGGGATGCCGCCGAGACGGCTGCGCGGGTCGCCGCGGACGAGGCCGCCGTCGCGAATGAGGCCGCTGCAGCCCGCGAGCGCAAGGCGGCGGCCGCTCGTGAGATGCGTGCGGCGTGGGCCGCCCAGATCGCCGCGCGTGCTGCATTACAAGAGCGGCAGCGCGCGGCTGAGGGCGCTTGGCCCTTTGCTGAGACCGGCGGCGCCGATGGGAAGCTCGCGCTTCTTTCGCAGCCTGCTTACCGGCCTCTGCCGCAGCCCAGACGGCCTCTGCTGAAGAAGATGATCGGCGCGGCGTGATGATGGGGATGACGTTGGACGAAAGAAGCGCGATACTAAGAGGCAACCCCTCACTATGCTCCAGTGCCACCCTGACTCCGCCACGCCCTCCAGTCGTCCATCGCCACAGACGCACTGGCTGCCGCGCGGTGCCCACCTCCCCCGTGCGCCAGAGCGATCGGCGTGACATCCTCGCCTCCATCGGACCGGAGAGACACCTTGATGGCGACATCACCCAGCTCGTCGACGCGATAAGCGACAGCCCCGACGGCACGCAGGCCCGGGCGCCGGCCCGCTTCGACCGCGAGGGCGTGGCCCAAGTCGCTGCGCAAGCCGGGATCGGCATCAGGCGGCAGCGTCACCGCCAACCCGCGACCGAAACCGGCCTCAGACTTCTCCTTGGCAGCAGCTCCAGGGGACAGGAATTCCACGACAAAGGCCCGCGCCGCCAACTCGGCCACGCGTCGCTCCCGCGCCGCAAGGAGCCCTCGCCCAGTCTTGACGAGGACTTCCGCACCATCGGCGCGGCGGGCAAGGGCGCTGAGAGCGGTGGGACCGCCCCTCTCGAAGTCCCAGTCGTTGCCCGCGGGGGCGCCGCGAGCGTCCATTGCCGCGTAGAAGGCGCGGGATCCCGGCAGCCTCCACCGCCACAGGTCGCCATCCTCGACCAGGTCAACGGCTCTCCGCTGGCCGGCCGTCAGCGCTGGGGTAAAATGGTCGCGGGCGAGGCCGGCGCCCGACCGGTTCTGGTCGATCAAGACGTCGAGGTTGGCGGGAGGGGGCAATGACGAGGACGTCGACGCCAGCCCGGCCCGTAGATCGTCAGCGGCAGTGGCGTGGTGATCGAGTACGACGACGCGGCCCGTCGTCGCCCGCGCCAGTTGAACCGCGAAGCCATCTCCCCCGGCAAAGTCAAGCAGGTAGACGGACTCTGTCCCCGTTGGGGCCAGCCGCTCCACAGCCGGAGCGCGCTCACCGGGAAACACGGTCAGAGGCCGGAACGAGAGGTGCGGAGGGGGTCCCACGGCGTCGGCCGAGTAGGCAAGCCACGCGCAGAGGGCCGCATGGGCTCCATCGATGCAGGGCCAGTGGTAGCCGATGACGACAGGGCTCTTGGCCGAGGGTATGAGGCGGGGGAACGCAGCGCAATCGACGCCAGAGGGCAACTGCGCAGGCACGCCGTGGATGACGGGCGGGGAGGGTGGCTCGATGGCCTCAGCAACCGGGCCGGCAGCGGCTGCCTCGAGTGTCCCGGCGGTCCCGAGGTCGAACGAGGTCGCCACGGTGGGGCCGTCCTCGTCGTCTACGCTGCTGCCGTCGTCGCCCCGGCCTCTGCCGCCCAGGACCCCTCGCACTGCGGCCGACAGCCGGGCCAGCGCCGATCGGTATGCCAGGGGCGCCTCGTCTCCTGCCGCTTCCGCCGACGCCGTGGCCTCGCGCACCCGCGCCGGCAGGAAGGAGTCGCGGAGGGCCGTCTCAAGGAAGCCATCGCCCAGAAGCCCCGAAGTGGCAGCTCCCGAGGCCCCACCCGGGGTCTCGGCGCAGCCCTCAAGCTGATCGGCGAGGGCCGCGACGGCGGTTGCGACGCCCTCGGCCGCCCGGGGGTCCCGCCCAAGGGCCGCCTCGTCGGCCTGCAGCACGACCTCGGCGAGGGCACGCCACGCGGAAAACGCATCGAGGGAGTGGCCGCACAGAAAGGCCGCGAAGGACAGCTGGAGCTCGGCCGCCGCCTCGACGGGGCCTCGGCCCCGGGGGGGAGCCCAGGGACCGCTGGGAGCCGCGAGAGCGGCGAGGTCGGCTGACCGGTCCGGGCCGCGGGCGCGGGGCAGCGTTGCGAAGCGGAGGGGGGCGGGGGGGTGGCCGGGCAATTGGGGGGGTGGGGCGAGCGGAGTCGACCCGTCGCGTCCCGACGTGGTTGAGCCAGCCCAAAGCAGGCGACCGGCCTGGAGACGCGCCTCGAGCTCGATCTCGGCCTGCGTCGCCGGCCGTGGGGCCGCGGTCTCGGCGACGGCCCCGCCAGCGGCCCCATCGCCCGACCGGTGGAGTGCGCCGCCCGCGGGACGGCACCGGCGCACCGCTCCCGCATCGACGGCCGACGTCAGGACTGCCCACCGCGCCGCGCTCCCTAAGTCGTAAGGCGCGAGTCCGGCGTCGAGGGTCGGGTCGGCGCGGGCGGCGCGAGCAAGCGACAGGGCGACGCCAATTCGGTCTGTTCCAGCGGGGGCCCCGCCGAGGTCGCCGTCACCTCCGGGGGCGAGCTCGTCCAGGGGAGCGCCGCCCGCGCCGCCGGGGTCCACCGGCACTCGCACGGCGGGGCCGAGCTCCTCGTCAACCGCCCGCCACCACCGCACCTCGGTGGACCCGGGCTCAACCCACGTCCAGGTCCCTGCGGGGGGGGTGTAGCCGCCGCCCCTTGCGGCTGCCTGCGACGTGGGGCCGGGCGCAGCGGCCAGCCAGTGCGGCCCGGGGGGGACCATCTTTAGGCCTCGGAATCGCGGACCTATCACCAGAACCGCCTGGTCCAGGTGAATTGCCGTGCCCTCGGGAACCCCGAGGAGCACGAGGGCTCCGCCGACGCGGGCGAGGCGCGCGGCCTCCTGCGTGACGACGCGGGGATGACGGTGGACAACCACGGCGACAGTTTCTGGCTTCGATCACATCATCGAGCTCCTAACAGAAGCTTCCCGCTCGCCTCATTAGTCGCCGAAACTCGGTACATTTCGGGAGTGGGAGGAGCAGCGACCGTCCCCGCACCGCCAAGCACCCGGGCCCCGCACCTCGCCGCTCGACGCGGCCAGCCGCGACGAAGTCAAGCGCTGTAGACTGGAGAGATGGTGTGGAATGGTGAGAAGAGGCGCAAAAAAATCGTCTTGAGGAAGGGGGGCGACCGTTCTCGGCCGACCCCGGAACTCGGCGAGCTACAACACCTCGGGGACCCCCTGCGACCCCCGTCCAGGTGGGTATTGCGCGGCAAAAAGGGATCGCGGTCGTCGAAACCAGGCGCGCTTACTGAATTGGGCCCAGGCGGCGGCGTGTCTAGCAAACTGTTGACACGGCATGGACGCAACGCCCCCGGCCTAGTTAGCCCCGCTCTTGCGGCCTTTCTTTTACTTGATCCCGCCGTTCCATCTAAAGCTGGGAGAGTTTTGGTTCCGATGAGCTACCCACAAATTCCAACGCTGAACCGCGCAGTCACCACGAGGCTCTTTGCTTTACCCCGACCTAGCGCCGCCTACTGTGCCCGCGCGACCCTCCCCTCTCTCCCCCCTCCGCTCTACCCCCTTCCCCGCGCCCCCCCCCCCACCCCGTCCCCGGTGGAGAAGGAGGTCTCCGTCGCGTCCCCTTCGCCGAGGCTGTCGTCGCCCGCGCTAGCTCCGGCGACACAATGAGCCCCGCGCTCGACGACTTGACGGGTTGGACCGGACCGCCCCCCGACGCGGCGGCGCACTGGGTCGACGTCGACCTCGTGCTCCTGCGGACGCCGCAGACGGACGTGCACGGCGCTCCCCTCTGCTTCCGGCTGCACGCGTCGCCCTCGGCAAGCCTCCGATCTGTGCCCGCCGCGGGCGTCGTGAGCGCCGAGTACCCCAGAGGACATGCCGAGGAGGACGGCCTCCGCGCTGTGGGCCCTTGGAGCGCGGCGCGTGCCCGGGCCACGGTCTCGAGCACAACGCCGACCCCCCCGGCGTCGAGCGCCCCGACGCCACTGGGCAGCGCCACGGACCTCGGCGAGTCGGTCCAGGGCAATGGCGATGACGGCCCCGCCGTCGGCGTTGACAGCGTTGACGGCGCCGATGGCGCCAACGTAGCCCGCAGCGGCCTCGCTGGCAGCGCGGGTGATCCCGACGCGGGTCGCGGGGTCGGACCGCCGATGGGCCCATCCTCAGACGCCGTGCCGGCCCGACCGGGGCGACCCATCGTATCCTCTACACCGTCACTGGTCGCCCTCGAGGCCGCCGAGGCCAAGGCCTTGTCCCTCGCTGGCGCTCCTCCCGCGGCACCGGCGGCCGGATGCCTGTGGCTCGAGCCCCTGGGCCTGGCCGAGGTCGTCGCCCCTGATGCCGTGGCGCACAGGCCCCATCTTCGCGGATGCCTCGCTCTCCGCCCGCGCCCCCCGGCCGGGGGCTGGGGCCCCTGCGGCCTGGCTGGCGCCGCCCGGGCCCTCGTACGGGGACAGCTTGCTGTATCGACCGTCGACTCGAACGGCCGTGTCGTGCGTCTCACGGGCGTCCAGATTCCAGGTGTTCTCGACGCGACCTGCCCTTACGACGGCCCCCTCGGAGCATTCGTCGACAGAGCCAACGACGCCGTGACCATCAGCGTTTGGGCGCCCACGGCCCAGTCGGTCGTCCTCACCCTCTGGTCCGAGCCCCGAGGCGGAGTCCCCTTCCACCAGGCCGAGATGGCGCCCGGTGCCCTGGGGGCGTGGCATGCCCGTGGGCCTGTCGCGACGTCGACATTGACGACAACGACAACGACGATGATGACGACGGGGGACGACGTTGGCCAGGGCGCTGCGCCGCGCCGCGGATGGGACAGGGCCTACTATCGCCTGCGCATACGGGCCTACCACCCCCAGACGGGCCGCATCGAGGATATGGAGACATCCGACCCCTACGCCCGCGGGTGCGCAGCCGACGGTGAGCGCGCCCTTGTCGTTGATCTCAATGACCCCGACACGCAGCCGCCCGGATGGGAGGACCATCTCCGCGGTCACGGCCGCCCGGCCGCCGTCGATGACGCCGTCGACACCGTCGTCTACGAAATGCACTTGCGCGACGCATCGTCGGCCGACCCTGGGTGCCCGCCCGCCCTGCGGGGCAAGTACGACGGCCTTGCCCACCCCGAGGCCTTACACACGCGGCATCTCTCTTCCCTCGCCGAGGCTGGCGTCACTCACCTCCACCTCCTGCCCCTATACGATTTCGCCACCGTCCCTGAGCGCGCCGAGGACCGCGTCGACCTTGACGTCGAGGTCCTCGCGGCCTCACTGGCTCGACAGCACCCGCGGCCCCACCCGGACGGCGGGTGGGGCGCTTCGGAGGAGCCCCAGGCCGCCCTCGCCCGCGTCAAGGGCGTCGACTCGTACAACTGGGGCTACGATCCTGTCCACACCTTTGTGCCCGAAGGCAGCTACGCGAGCCAGCCCGACGGCGTCGCCCGCACGCTCGAACTCCGTGCCCTCGTCGTCCGCCTCCACGCCCTCGGTCTCCGCGTCGTTCTCGACGTCGTGTACAACCACATGTACGCCGCCGGTCCCACAAGCCGCTACTCGGTTCTGGACAAAGTGGTTCCCGGCTACTACCACCGGTACAGCGAGCAGGGCGCCCTGCTGCACAGCACGTGCTGCAATGACACTGCCACCGAGCATCGGCTCATGGACCGGCTCGTCGTGGACGACATCACCCACTGGGCCCGCGAGTACGGCGTCGACGGCTTCCGCTTTGATATCATGGGGCACCTTATGCGGTCGACTGTTGTGCGCGCCCAAGACGCACTCCGTCAACTCTCGGTCGAGGTCGACGGCGTTGACGGCGCCGGGCTCCTCCTCTATGGCGAGGGGTGGAACTTCGCCGACATGGTCAACAATGGCCGAGGAGTCAACGCGCACGCGGGTAACATGGTGGGTACGGGCATCGGCTCGTTCAACGACCGTCTGCGGGACCGGGCGCTTGGCGGCTCTCCCTTCTCTGATGTCCGGTGCCAGGGTTTCGCGACGGGGCTCAGCTCGAGCCCATGGCCCGAGGGCCTGGGCCCCGAGCAGGGCACCCCGGCGCAGCAGCTTGCCGAGCTCGGTCGCCACACTGACGCCCTCCGCGCCTGCCTCCTCGGGTCTCTCGCTAGTCTCCGTATCCCACGGACCCACGAGTCGGGTGGCGGCGAGCTCGACTGCTCCCAAGAGCGCTACCCCGATGGGTCCCTGCTAGCCTGGTGCTCGGCGCCGGGGGAGTCCGTCAATTACGTCGCCTGCCATGACAACCGGACACTCTTTGACCACGTCGTCCTCAAGTTCCCCCCTGGCACCCCCCGGGAGCGCCTAGTGCGGTCATGCGTCCTCTCCCACGCCCTCGTCCTACTGTCCCAGGGGGCGCCCTTTCTCGCCGCGGGGGACGAGCTTCTCCGCAGCAAGTGCCTCGACCGCGACTCATACGACTCGGGCGACTGGTTCAACGCCCTCGACTGGACGGGAGGAGCCTCTGCCTTTGGGCAGCTCGGCCTGCCCCCCGCGGAGAAGAACTTTGACACTTGGAGCCAGCTCGGAGATCGGCTCACCGACGCGTCGGTGCGGCCCGACGCCAATGATGTCGCTGTCGCCCGGGCCTGGACACTTGCGCTCCTCCGGGTCCGCCGGTCGACCGCTCTCCTCCGCTTGCGGTCGGAGGAGGCCATCCTTCATCACGCTCGCGTGATTTGCCCGGACAAGGCCGGTGTCGTCGTCGCCGAGATCCACTCCGAACCGCACGGCTGGGAGGGTGGGCAGGGGAGGGGGCAGCTCCGGGCGTGCCCCCGGTTCTGCCGCATCGTTATCGCGCTCAATGGCGGCGTTAACGCAGTTGACCTGTCGCTCCCGGGCAATGGGCTGCGCCTCCACCCGGACCTCGCCGAGCTCGAGTGGGCCCGCGCGGCCTCGATCGCCAATGGCGGGACCGGACTGCGTCTCCCGGGGCAGACTGCCGTCGTGCTGGTGGAAGATTGGGCTTAGAGTGGGCTTAAAATGGGGGTAATCCCTCTCGCTTGATTTACCAAAGGCCGGCGAGAGTTATGTCGTCAGATTCCCAATCTCCGCGGGGCCCCGATGGTCTTGCTTTTGGCCTTCTTCCCACTCCGGTGCTTTCTCTTTCCCGCCATTCCCACGCCCGCAGTCTTGATCCCGTCTCCGGCCCCGAGCCCCCAAACAACAACACGGCCGTCCTCACCGCCCGTCGCAACGGTCCAGTGGCCGCCACCCGGAGCGCAGGGCCACACGACGCAACGCGCAGGTCCTCCGGAGTGTCCGCCATCTCCGGAAGCGGCTATCCACCTCGGCGGCCCCAGCCCACCACCACTGGACAGCGGGGCGGCGCCAAGGCGGCCGTCGGGCGCCCCAAAGAGGCAGAGGAGCTCGCGCCGGCCATCTGGCGCAGCGACACGGCCGCACCCGACGACGCCAAACAGTGGCGTCTGCCCCTCGTTTTCGGACGCCGCCGGGGCTGTCGACGACGTCATCTCCCAAGCGCCTCGGTGCGCCTCGGCCTCGGCTCCCTCGCCCCCAGTCACTTGGGCGTCGTCCTCGTCGTCCAGGGCGTCAGCCCACCTGCAGTGGGATGAGGCGGCGATGGTTTCGGTGTTGCTGGCTCTGTGGAGTCGAAGCTCGCCAGCCAAGAGGGACCCCACGGGCCTTGGAGGCCGCGGTCACGACTCGCCTCCATGACGCCACGCGCTCGGTGCCCGTCGCCGCCCACAGGGCCACGTCGTCTTCCCCCCCTGCCCCCCCCATCCCCCCCGCCACAATGGCATCGCCGACGCTCCAGCATGCGACGAAGCTGCGCTCGGGGTCGTCGCCCCCGTCCCCGGCCGGACTGCCGGCGGCAGCGGCCACGGCGCGCTCGGTGGCGCTCACGCAGACTTGCCCATCCACGCTCCACGATGCGAGGGGGGCGGCGCCAGCTGCAGCGGTGCGGGCGCCTCCCCCCGCGGGTGCCGGCAAGAATGCGAGGTGCGTGACGGCGTCGGCGTGGGGCTGGAGCTCCGCCGCCGGGATGGCACCAGCACGGCGCCGGTCCCAGATGGCGACGTGTCCCGCAGCCCCGCCCGCTGCGACGAGGCCGTCGCCGTCCCCGCCGACGGCGACGGCCGACAGCGCCTTTCCCGCGCCAGTGCGGGGCTCGCCGGCGAAGCGACCCTCGAAGGCAGGGCCTGCGGCGGGATGCACACGCGCGGCGTCCCACAGCCTAACGACGCCATCGTCGCCCGCCGTCGCCACGAGGCTAGGCAGACCGCCCCCCCTTTCCCGCCTCGTCGCGGCCCCGACGAAGCAGACGGCACCCACGGCGCCCTCGTGCGCATCCCAGGCGAGGACGCCTGCGTCCGACCCGCCCAGCGCCGTTAGCACGCGGACACCGCGCCGACCGAGTCCGACGACGAGACGGAGGCCGGAGGAGGAGGGGACGGAGGCGTCGGCGTCCAGGTGGGTCACGTACGCCCCCTCAGCCCCGCGGTTCACCCTCAGCGATGCCAGGGGCCTCAGGGATGGGACAGCGGTGGGTGGGGGCGGCCCTAACTCGTCCGCCATCGCCTCATCGCTCGAGCCGAGGCGCTGATGGCCGCCCTTCATCCTTTGGCTAGGGGGTAGTGGCCGACGGCGACCAGTTCGGGAGCGGCCAATGGCGGCGGCGACGAGGCTGTTGGCGGCTCTGCTCTCAGGCTAACACCGGGAACCGCTGGCGCGACCGGCGTCGGGTTGATGCGCACCGACTGCAATCTGTGTTAAGGTCGGACTTAAGAGTTGAGCCGGAACCGGGGCGCTTCGGACCGGGAGAGCTTGGTGACGGCGAGCTCGGCTGCTGACTTCTCCGCCGTCACCGGCGGTATTCCCGAGATCGTCGCTTACCCTTCGTCGACGTGTTCGCAGACCTGCCACGTCATTGGTGTTGATGCTGCGACAGCTGCGTCCGGCGCTGTTCCGTCCGCCCCTGAAGTCCGCATCTTGGCCTGTCGCGTCGGCAGGTTCGCCGCCGCCGCCCGGCCGTCACGCTGGTTCCCTCCTCGAGGAGCACCCGCGCACCATTTACCAGCTCGCGATGCCCACTCCTGTCGCCGCTGGCTCGTACCCATCTGGAGTGGAGGGATGGCCCCAACCGGGAACGTCACACCCCTCCGTCGTTGTCCGACGTGGCCCCGACCCCGACGCCTTGTCGCTCACGCTCGACTTTGGCCACGGCGTCGTGCGGGAGCTGAGCCGGTCCCAGTCGGAGCCCCTCAGCAAGACCCTGTTTCGCGTGGCCAAGGCAGCGTCGGGCGTGCCCGGCTTCGCCCCGCCCGCCTCCCCAAAGGGCCCCAAGACGGACCGACCCCGGAGCGGTGGAGCTGGGGCCAAAGGCCGCGGCGGAGGCGGTGCTGGGGGCGCCAAAAAGGGCCGCACCCCCCCCCCTCCCCCCGTTGCCGTCGAGCTTCGTGAAGGCGGAGAGATCATCGACGCCGGAACTCTGTGTGGCGAGGCGTGGAGCGAGGCACGGCGGCTCGTCGTGGCGGGAGTGCCCTTCGGCATCACCGTGGACCCGCCCACCGTCTCTGCCGTCGCTTGCACGTCGCGGCGCCCCCTCGTCGGCCATCCCCTCCTCGCCACGGCCGAGGTCGAGCACGGTAACCCAGCGCGAACGCGCTTCCGCTGGCTTCGGGCAGCGGTGGCGAGCGAGGCGAAGGCAGGGGGGTACGCCTCCGCGTCTACCGCTTCTCTTCCTTCAGGCGTCCCGCGCCCGGTCGCCAAGTGGCAAGACGCCGGGGCCGGGCCCCGCTACGTCCCCGTCCCCGCCGACATCGGCTGTGCCCTCCGCGTCCTCGCCCTCCCGGACGATGGGCTCCGAACTGGCGCTCCCGTCGCCCTCGACGTCCAAGATCCCGTCTCCCCGGCGCCACCCGGGCCGACAGCGGGCGAGGGGCGGCACGATTTCACCCCGGGACGCCTCTCGACGCCCCGTCTGCGTCTTCTCACCTACAACCTTCTCGCCGATCAGTACGCCTCGACTGACAGGGCCAGGGACACTCTGTTCGCCCATGTCGATCCAGACTGCCTCGATGCGGACCGCCGACGTCAGCTGGCTCTCAAAGAGGCGGGAGAGGGGGGACGAGAGGGAGGGCAAACGGTAGAAGACGGGAGGGCGAGCGCGGGGCCGACAGGCGGGGCCGCAGCGACACCCAGACCGATGCCCACCCCGGCTGCCACCACCACCCCCCCCCCCCCCCACCCCCGCAGATCCTGGGGTATCACTCGGACATCGTTTGTCTCCAAGAGGTCGACGAAGGAGCCTTTCGCGACTTTTGGCGTCCTCTGATGGAGCGAGAGGGCTACCGAGGCTGCTACCTCGGCAAGGCCGGGTCTGTGCACGAGGGGTCGGCGACCCTGTGGCGCGCCGACCGATGGCGCCTGGCCGAGGAGGGCGTGACCGAAATGCGCATGCGGGACCTCGTCGCTGAGGGTGACCCCCCGCGTTGGATGCCGCGGGGTGGGTATCCCTTTCTTGACGCACTCCGGACCCGGCACCCGGCTCTCACAGGAGTCCTATCCAAGGTCACCACCGCAGCCCTTATTGTCACCCTTGAGCCCATCGACCCCGCCGCCGACCGTGCCTTGGTCGTGGCCAACAGCCACCTCTTCTTCCACCCGCGCGCATCTCACGTGCGCACCCTCCATGCCGCCGTCATCCTCGACCAGCTCGGCCGGGCGGCGCGGCGTCATGGACGAGAGGGAGGGCAGGACCGGCCGGCTGTCGTCTGGTGTGGGGATTTTAACGCCGACCTCAACGACGGTCTTCCCGGTCTCGCTGACCTTTTGCAGTGGGGCTCGGTGTCGGCGCGCCACTGGGACTGGCGCGAGGTCGGCTCCTTCGCCATGGACGCGTCGACGAAGCCAGGCGCCGTTGCCACTGGGTCCGCGTCGGAGCCGGGCGATGCCGACGAGGCCGATGCAGCGCCCGCCCCGCGTGGCACCTTTGCCTCCGCCCCCGACGACCCTGACCTCGACTGGACGGGGCAGAGGGACCGCTTCCGACCCCTTTTCCCTGAAAACGGCCTATGGGTGCCCACGCCACTCAACGACGCTCGCGGTGCCGACCTCGTAGGGGGCATCCGCCTCTGGGCGTGTGGCGGCCTCGGTCCCGATCAGTTGACCAACGTGGTTCCCGGCTTCGACGGACAACTCGATTATGTGTATATCGATCGCGGCCTTCTCGACGAGGTGCGTGCGGTGCCCTTGCCATCTGAAGCCGAGATCCGCGGCCCGGCCGGGGACGGGGCTCTGCCCTCGAAGCGCTTTCCGTCTGATCATCTTGCGGTGGTCCACGACGTCGCGTGGCGGTCCAAGCCGGGTGAGCAGCCCCCTCCGCTGACCTGCGAGACCGAGCACCTTCCGGCGGGGCTGTGTGCCCTCTCAGCGGGCGAAGCAGTGTTTCTGCCGACGGATACGGTTGCCGGCCTCGCCGTTGACGCCACCGATGCCTCGGCGACTGAGTGGCTGTGCCGCGCCAAGGGCGGCCGCGGCGGCCTCGAGTCGCGGCAGGCGCCCATGTCGATGATGGTGGCCGACCCTGAGGACGTGGCTCGGCACTGCCTCCTGCCTCCTGGGCTCGACGCCGCCGTCCTCGGGCGCCTCCTGCCAGGGTCTGTCACCCTCGTGCTCCCCAAGCGACCCGGTGCCCCTCTTCTTGCCCCGGGCGTCGGAGACGACGCTTCTGTAGGTGTCCGCGTCCCGGATCATGCCTTTGCACGGGCTCTCGTCCGTGCCCTAGGCCGGCCGATCTGCCTCACGAGCGCCAATAAGGCAGGCGAGCCGGCGCCCCGGTCGATTGATGCGGCGGACCCGGCCGTTGTCGCCTTTGCGACCGTCGCCTACCGCGAGGCGGAGGTGGGTGCCGCCGCCGCCGCCGCCGTCGCCTCGACTGTCGTGGACCTCGTGCCGAGCGTCAATTCCTCAACCAAGACCTACCGGATCCTCCGACAGGGCGCAGGCGACGCCGTCGTGGCCGAGGCCCTGGGGGCGGCGGGCTTTGAGTGCGTCGATGGTTGAGAGTGAGAGGGCGTGAGAGTGAGAGAAGAGCCACATATTAATGCAATCGGTCATTGGTCCAGTGTCACGTCCAGTGTCCGGTGTCACCCCCGCCCCGCCCACCCCCCCCGCCTCACACGTAAGTCAGCCCCTCATCGTCGTCGTCGCCCGACTCGGTTCTGGACCCAAACCCATCATCGCTGCTCCCGTAGGCGCCGCCGAGGAGCCCGCCCCCGCCTCCCCCTTCGGAGCTCCCTCCCTCGGCGTCGTCATCGGCGACAGGGGGCTCTGCCGCCGCCGGGGCCGGGGACGGGACCGACTCATTGCCCAGCTCGGCCTTGATTTTGGGCCGCTTCCCGCCCCCCCCCGGGTCCCTCCCCAGCTCCGGACTCGGATCCTCCGGGACTCCGCGCCTCACGCCTGCCGCGACGGCCGGGGCCGCGAGCGTCGGCGGCACCCAGCCATCAATGTCGAGGGGAGCCCCCCCCGCCCGGCGGGCCCGCAGAGCCTCGACGTGCGCGGCGTGGGATCCCTCCCCCCGAGAGGACGATGAAGACGGCCCCATCGTGGTACCCCCTCTCGTCGACCCCGGCGCCGCGGTCGCCCCCTCTACGCCGCGCCCGGCCCCGCCCGCTGCGTCGGGCGGGGGTGGGTCAGGCCGCCGGACCACGAGGAGCCGCGATCGACCCGTCGCGTTTGCCCGGGCCGCCGCCGCCGCCGCCGCATCAGCCGCGAGCGCCCCACCCTTGCGCTCCGCGAACTCTTTCTCCTTCTGAGCCGCGGCCACGCGACGAGCGTGCGCGGGACCGGCGACGTGTTGACTAAGCTCCCCAGGCGTGTGGAAGGCGACCCCACAAGGAGCGCACGCGTGGCGGGGGCCGTCGACCGTGTAACGGCCTGCTCCAGAGCCCAGCGCCACCCCGCCCGTGGAGGCCGCGTGAGACGCGCGCTCTCCGCTGGCGGGCTTCACTGGCGCGCGCAGGCTGGAGACATCCTCGCCCTGCGATTGGGTACAGATGCTGAGGGGTTGGTCGTCACGACGGCCTGTGGGAGTCCTTGCCGGACTGCCGGCGTCGGCTCCTTGGCGACGGTTAAGGGGCATGGGAACGAGATGGCGCGCTCTCCCACGGCGTCGAGCTGCGACTTGCTCCCACCTCGCCTTAGCCATCGCGCGACGGACGCGGTTGTTGTGGCGCTGCGCCTGTCTGTCTTCGTCGCGGCGACGCAATGCCTCCTCCTGCTCGGCGAGCGAGCCCGCATTTTTGCCCCTCATAGCGTCAAGAGAAGTGAAAAGGGGTGGAGGAGGCTCGACGGAAGGGGAGGTCACCCAAGAGCATCAATACCACCATCCCTCGCCCGCCCCCTCCCGCAGCGTCACCCCCCCC
>Ga0181573_10001461_pt1 | contig 23167 bp, 13 predicted proteins | sample 101ome_25_FD_148643 | JGI IMG/M metagenome (GOLD analysis project Ga0181573, IMG submission 148643) | Coastal salt marsh microbial communities from the Groves Creek Marsh, Skidaway Island, Georgia - 101409BT metaG (spades assembly) | ecosystem: Environmental > Aquatic > Marine > Intertidal zone...
CAAGCCACCACCGAGGCCGAGCCCGCCCGGCGCGGGCTTGCCCTTCTTCGGCGGCAGCATCGGCTGCTTGGAAGACGACTTGGAAGACGACTTGGAAGACGACTTGGAAGACGATGGAGCAGACGTCGTTGTGGTCACGGGCGCCGCCGCTCCATCCGCTGCCGCGTCAGACGCCGCCGTGCCATCTGCCGGCACCGCCACCGGCGCCGAGCCGTCGACAAACTCTGCATTATTCTCCAAAAACGACAGATGATCCCGCATCGCCGTACGCATACGTTCGACAATCTGGGGCACCGCCGCCGCAATCATGCTGTTGACAAGCTCGACGGAGGGCGCCATGGCCTCTGTCGTCGCCTCGCTCCGGAGCTGGGCAGCGGCAGCCTCCAACCCGTTTGAGATCGAACGGTTCAAGTCCACCAGCATGCCCTCCACGAAATCCATCACAACAGACGCGTTGGAGAATCCAAACGCCGCCGCCACCTCCTGCATCGCCGCGATCGGTGTACGACCGTCGCCACCCGTGAACGTCCTGACCAGCGCGTGCAGCACGTTCCCGCTGCCACGCGGATCCGGCCGACCCGGACCGACCGCTGCGGGATCCGCAGGCCGACCTGCGGTTCGGAACGAATATAGTGAGCAACAGCCAGCAATGCAAACAGCCAGTGGTATCCATCGTCGTCGTCGTCGTCGTCGTCGTCGTCGTCGTCGTCGTCGTCGTCTCCGACCACGAACGACTCCTTGGGACCTCCACAGATGGCTCCGCGAAACCTGTCGTCAGCGTCGCGTCTACACGACACTCAGCTTCAACGAAGAATTTATAGCATCTCGTCATCGCCAACTGCCGTCCCCCCGATTATCCGTACAACTCCATACCCGCACAAAAAAGAACAACGCACCTGCCTCCTCGACGGCACCAGCCAAGTGCAACGTCACGCGCCCCATCCCACCCCACCCGAGCGCCTCCACTCCCCCGTCCCCGACCACCTCCTTTCCACGATACAACAACCGCTGCCTCGACACGGGCACCCCCGTACGCTCCGCAATGTACCCCTTGAGCACCCCGAGCACGTGCGGCTCGGACCTGCTCATCACGTACGTCTCCTCCCCGTGGTTTAACGTCCGCACACTCACAGCGATCGTCTGCGTCGTCGTGGAGGCCATATTGAGCGTCTATAGAGTAGAGTACCGAGCGTCAAGGTCACTCGTATGTACGGACTGCTCGCGACTGACCGGCCCAAACGCCCAGAAAGGAAATTTTCTGGGAGGCGTTCGCAGCAAGACGCTCATACTCGCGCTCGTACTCGCATTCGTTCGGCGCGCAGAATACCATCGCATCGTGCTGTCCAAGGCAACGACGCCAACGCCAACGCCGACGCAGCCATGCTCTCCACGTCCTTGCGCAGCGCGCCGCTCGCCAGGACGACCTCCACGGCGCAGACGCAGAGGAGGTTGCACCGCTGCGCCTCCTCCTCCTCCTCCTCCTCCTCCTCCCACCACGACGACTCGTCGGCAGTCACCATCCGCCGTCGCCCGCCCGAGGGCGTCGACCGCCAGGCCTGCGGGCCGGTGGACTTCAAAGTCCCGTCGACGGAGGAGAACAAGCCCAGGAACATTCTCGAGGAAATCGTCTGGTACAAGGCCGTGGAGATCGAACAGTTCCGCACGCGCGTGTCGCTCCCGTTGCTGATGGCCCAGGCGAAGAACGCGCCTCCCCCTCGGGACTTTATTGGCGCGCTCAAGGCGGCAGCAGCCCGTACGGGCCGCCCGGGGCTCATCGCGGAGGTGAAAAAGGCGAGTCCCTCGAAGGGCGTCATCCAGCCGGATTTCGACCCTGTGCGCATTGCGAAGAACTATGAGGCCGGTGGCGCGGCGTGTCTGTCCGTGCTGACGGATAAAAAGTTTTTCCAGGGCGGGTTTGAGAACCTGCAGCTGATTCGCGCGGCCGGCGTCGCGTGTCCGATGCTCTGCAAGGAGTTTATCGTCGAGGCGTACCAGGTGTTCAAGGCGAGGGCGAGCGGTGCGGACGCGATTCTTCTGATCGCGGCGGTGCTGCCCAACAGCGACATGGAGTACCTGGTGAAGAGCGCGCGGAGCCTGGGGCTGCAGTGCCTGATCGAGGTGCACACGGTGGGCGAGTTGGAGCGGGTGCTGGCGTTGGGAGACCTGGAGGGGTGCATGCTGGGGATCAATAACCGGGATCTGCAGACGTTCAAGGTGGATCTGGGGAACACGGAGGAGATTATGGCGAGCGACGCTGGGAAGGAGGTCGCGAAGCGGGGGCTGCTGATGGCCAGCGAGAGCGGGATTTTCGTGTACGAGGACGTTGCGAGGGTGCAGAAGGCGGGATGTGAGGTGATTCTCGTGGGCGAGAGCTTGGTCAAGCAGGGGGATTGCAAGAAGGGGGTCGAGGAACTTCTCAAGGTCGAGATGTAAACGCTGTCGAGGCCGCCGTCGGTGAGTGGCGTCGTTCTTCTTCTCAGACGCCTCTCGTCATTCCAAATTTCTGGTTTCAGGTGCGTGATATTGGTATTTGGCGCGTATATCGCGGCGTGGGTGGCCCGGGGGCGGACGAGGAGGCGGGCAGCCGGCCAGCCGTTTTGGCTTTAATTTGCGAATTCAGCGACGGCGAATTTCCCGTGGATAGCCGTGTTCGGTCGCTTTTTGGCGTGTCATCGCGATTTTTGTATCGTGTGTGGGCCATGCTCCGGGGAAGGGGCGATCGGGGCGGTCGATTCGAGCGTCTTGGATTCGTTTCTTCGTTTGGGAGAAAATCCTCGGCCGTCTGCGCGTTGTTGTTCGTGGCGTCGGTCTGGCGAGGCGACGAGGACAACGACAGCAACGGTGATCATCCGTTTCTGCTGTTTGCGGTCGGTTCCCTCGCAGGCGACCGCAGGCGACGGACGCCCCGACTCGCCCACTCCGTACCTCTCTCACAAACACGTACACGTACACGCACAACCACATGCGTAGATTACACACGTCCTCGAAATTCCGAGTTGGTGATCTATCCAAAATGGCCCGTACCGCGACTGCCCCGAAGCGTACCTACACGATTGACTGCTCGACGCCGGTCGGAGATGGCATCATGGACGTCACTGCGCTGGCGCAGTTCCTGCAGGATCGCATCAAGGTGGAGGGGAAGACTGGTGTGTTGGGTGAGCACGTGAAGGTGGTGGCGACGAAGAGCAAGGTGCAGGTGACGACGTCTGTGCCGATGGCCAAGCGCTACCTCAAGTACCTGACGAAGAAGTTCCTGAAGAAGCATCAGGTGAGGGACTGGCTGAGGGTGCTGGCGAGCAACACCAAGGGGGAGAGGAACACCTACGAGCTCAAGTACTTCAAGCTGAACGAGGAGGACGAGGAGTCTGAGGAGGAGGAGTAAGTAAGTAAGCTGCGTGCGGTATTTATTGAGTAAAATCATCATGATGTTGTCGATCACATGGATTGTATCGAGATCAGCTCGAGCCCTGGATCCTGGCGAGGATGCGCTTGCCGTGGTTGCTGGCGCGGAGGGTGGGGAGGTGGGGTCGGATGGCCTCGACGAGGTCGCTGTGGACCTGGCCGGTGGAGACGGTGAGCGCGCTCTGCATCACGTAGTTGGCGTAAGGGTCCTGGAGGAGCTGGGAGAGGTTGGTCGCGACCATGAGTTCTTTGACGACCTCTTCCCGGGCCTCGTTCAGGCCGCTGCCGCCGAGCTTGAGGCACTTTTCGACAACGTTGGAGGAGAACTTCTGGATGGCGAGGTTGGCGTAGTGGCCCTTGAGGTGCTGCATGATCATGGAGGACGGTTCGGTCTGGCCGAGCTCCAGGATGTATTGGACCACGTAGTTGCCAAAGGGGTCCTGGGAGAGCGGGAGGGCGTGGACCGAGACGTTGGTGATGATGCGCTTGCGCTGGGCTGCCGTGGAGTGGTCGATGCAACGCTGCAAGACGCAGCACCCGTGGCGGTGCGTGGCGATATCCAGGCAGTTTTCGCTGGCGGCGTCGTAGATGAACTGCGCCTCGGTGGGGTTGAGGCGCTGGAGACACCGTTGGATCACGTGGTTGCCGTTCAGATCGCGGATGAGCTTGATCACGCCGGGAGACAGGGATTCGACGACGAGTTGGATCTGCTCGCGCGTGGCGAGGGTCTCGACGAGCTTCTGGACGGCGCGCGTGCCGTGGGTGTTGAGGGAGGCCGAGATGAGGCCGGCGTCTTTGGACGTGGCCTGGAGCACCTGGAGGCGCTGCTCCTCGCTGCATCGATCCAACATTTTCTGGATGAGGTAGTTGCCAAACGGATCCATCATGAGCCCCAGGATGTCGTCGATGATTTCGGAGAAGACGACTTCGATGGAGGCCGGGCCGCCCTCATCGAATTTCCGCTGGAGGAACCGGCAGCCGGCCTGATCGCGGGCGGCCTCTGCGACTTTTCCCTTCAATTCAGTCAGCTTTTCGTACGTTTCCGGCAGGTTAGCGGCGGAGGACGAGGCGAGGAACGCGCCGGTGGGACCGTCGTCATCCGACACGCCAGATCCGCTCAGGGAACGCGAGTTCTCCCGACCCAAATCGTTCAGGCGGCCGCTGGACGCGTTCCTGCTCCCGTTGCCGTTTTGATGGCGCATGCTCGATAGCCTTCCAGAGCTTCGGATGTTCCTCCTGGTGAGGTGGCCATTCAGGCCGCCGTTGGCGGTGCTCTGGGCATGCCTGGCGTGACTCGCAGACGCGGTCGACGGCGCCATACCCCGCCCACTGCCCTGGCTGGGATTGTGGCCGTTGGCGTGGATGTGGCTGCGGCTGTGGTTGTGACCCTGGTGCTGATGTTGCGAGGACATCATGCTCACCGCCGCCGCGGCCGCGGCCGCAGCCTGCGCGTGGTGACTCGGCATCCCCTGCATTCCGTTCATGCCCGGAGCCATACCCGGAGCCATGCCCGGAGCCATGCCCGGAGCCATGCCCGGATTCACCATGTGACCCATCTGCTGCGCGGCCATCGCCTGGAACATGGCCGCCTGCAAGTGCTGTGGAACGCCATGCATCGACTGATGCATGGCGTTCCCATACGGCCCCTGGCTCATCATCGGATTTATTTGCTGCGCCTGCATCAGCTGATTCTGGCTCAACAGCGCCTGGTATGCCGCCTGATACGCCGCCTGATACTGCGGGTCGTTGCTGCCCGGATAATATCCAGGGGCGCCCTGGTTTGTGTGGCTGGTGTGGCTGGTGTGCCTCGCGCTGTTGTTTCCATACTGCCTGCCCTGATCGTACTGCCCGCCGTGGTCGTACTGCGCGGGCAGCCCGGGCGGCACCGCGGGCTGCTGCTGCTGCTGCTGCACACCGCCGACCCCCAACCCGCTCAGGTTCGGGTACGAGTGGCTGTTCCCGATCGCCGGGCTCGCCCGGCCGCTCAGCCGACCCTCATGTCCGCCCGCGCCATCCCCCGCCAGATTCATCTGGCTCAAGCTCTGCAGAATCGACACGCTCGCCTTTCGCTCGCCACCTCGCTCCCGCCTGCCGCCACCCTCAACGTCCGGCCCGAGGATACCTTCCAGCTCCGACGAGTCAAACCCAGGCACGAGATCGCTATACAACGTCCGATCTCCCAACGGCGGCGGCACGTTGATGTTCCCGCTCGCCAACTGCGCCTGGTAGAACCTCTCGTAGTCCTCGTCCAGTCGAATATCCAGGTGCTGACCGAACGACGCGTCGTTGAGCCGCGGCGGCGGCGCCGTCGCCGCTCTCAGCGGCGGGTTGTCGGCGAGATCCGCGAGCTGCGACAGTAGGGACGACTGGGCCGCGCTCCAGACCGGTTCGGCGCTGTCCGACTGAATGTTGGTGTCGTCTTCGAGCAGGGACGGCATGACGGCGGCGTCTCCGTCCCTCGACGAGAACATGGTGATCTCGTGTCTATTGTACAAAAGGGATGCAGTGGAATTGAGAAACTTGCGAGATTCTCCCGTCCAGAAATGCAATTGGACGCGACTCAGGGACTCACGGATCGGCACGCCGCTGGCAGGTCGGCAGCATCCGTTCGGCGTCCGTGTTCTATGGTACAAAGTATACAGTGTGTGTGACTCGGAGAGAAGAAGCAGGGTCAAAGCCTCGGCTCGGCGGACGACCGAAGGGGCCATCGAGGTCAGGGCGAGGGAGCACGCCGAGGCCATCCCCTGCACAGCCAGATACTCAGGAGCTGCGATGACTGCGATGACTGCGATGCCATGCCTCTCAGTTGTTACACTATCAACCAATCAACGGGGGGTCTCGGTGTCCGAAGCGTCGAGAGCCGGGTGGGCACCGGTCGCTCGGCCCCTGCTCCGGCCGGTCGGCAGGGCGATGGCGCTCAGAATTTTTCCGTGACCAGTTTTCAACTCATCCACGCAACAATGGGGCATGCCGCACGTGAGGCTTCTCCGAGTGGGTCGTCTCGTATGTCTGCAGACGCGGAGAGCGACGGGAAGCAGCAGCGGCAGCAGCAGCGGCTTCGGCGGGAAAACAGCAGGGCGAGTCGATTGAGGGCCCGGCGGCAGGCGCGCGCGGACGACCACGAGCGGGAAATGGACACGAAGATCGACGAGACTCTGGAGCGGACGCGGTGTGCTCTGGAAGCTTTCTGCGAGGAGCACTTTGTCGTCGGGGCGTCGGGGAGAGACAGAGGCGGCGACGGCCCGCTCGGGTTGGCCGGGTTGTCGTTGGTCGAGGCAGGACGAAGTTCAGCGGCAACAGGCGCGGCTGCAGAAACGGCTGCAGAAACGGCTGCAGAAACGGCTGCAGAGACGGCTGACGCGTGGATAAAGTTCTGTCGGGTGTGCAGCAGCGCGGGGCTGGACCCGCTGCTGCTCTACCAATGCTTGGCGCTCAAGAACGCAGAGCGCCACGGCGAGTGCCGCCAGAAGTACCTCAACGCGCTATCTGTGGCGATTTTAGACATTTGTGATGCGCAAGAGAACCTCACAGGTGGCTTGTGCGCGTTGGAAAAGGTCGTTTCGCGTGTGCAAAGACGGGGCGGTCGGTGGCTTGCGGCACGGGGGGAGGCCGCGGTGCGAGAGGACGTGGTGCGGGCCGTGGAGGCGATGCGATCGGGGCTGGATGCGAGCGGGGAGCGGGGCGTGGGCTCTTCGGTGGGTGTCGTGTCGGTTAACGATGTCATGTATGTGTCGACGGGCGACTTTTTGTTGGACGAGGAGTGTCTGGAAGTTCTCAAGGTTTTCGAGCGGTCGAAGGCGGATGGGGGCGTGTCGAGGCGTGAGTTTATGGATTTGCTGGGGTGGGCGGAAGAGCGGGTGGTGGACGCCATGGGGAAGCTGATGCGGGAAGGGATCGTGTGGTGGGTACTGACCTCGCCCGTCGGCCGTCGGCCGCTCGCGGCCGCCCCGACTCTCTCTCACTCGCGCTGCGCGCTTCGCTCGTACTCCAGGATCGATGTTCCCGACGACGGGACCCCGCTCCTGTATTGGTGCCCGAGTATGGGCGCCGTGTGACGCCGGCTGGACTGATCAATCGTGACTTGACGAGACGTCGATGCGACGGATGTCTTCTTCGACTTCTGTTGTTACTCAACTCGACTCTCCGAGGGAGTTATCGCTCAGGACAATCCTGAAGTCGTCAAAGCCGTTCTCTAAGTCGAGCATGCCGGCGTTGATGTACGCCTGGCGCTCGAGCATCGAGTCGAGAAGGTCCTTGGCGCCCTCGTCCATGTCGTCGTAGGCGACGTGGGGCTCGTCGGCGTCGACGGCGTCCTTGAGGAGCTCGTAGTAGCCCTTCTCCTCCCAGCCCTGGATGAGCGTCTTCCACCAACGCTCCTTGCTGTCCTTCGGGAGGACGACGTAGACCTCGCTGTCGTCGTTCAGGCACCAGGTGAACTCGTGGGCTTTGATCCCGCCAAAGAGGTCACCGTTGAGGACCTTCCCGTACCATTTCAGGTCGACGGCGATGGTTGTCGACGTGCATGAGACCGCGACGTCCTTCGCAGAGGTGCCCTTCGGGACCCGGATCTTGGCCACGACGTCGGAGGACGTCTGCTCCCATGTGATCTTTTCCGCGCGGTCCAGGGCCATCCACGCCGCGCGTGCCGCGCGAATTTCGGAGGCGGGCGTCGAGTCATAGACCTCGAATACCGGACAGTCGTCGTCGTCGTGGTCGAGTCCGGACTCGGCAGTGGGTACGGAGGGAGCGGGAGGAGCAGAGCGAGGAGCAGAGGGAGGAGCAGAGGGAGGAGCAGAGGGAGGAGCAGAGGGAGGAGCAGAGGGAGGAGCAGAGGGAGCGCTGCTGCTCGCGGCCGTCGTCGGGCTCCTGGTTTTCTCCTGCGCTGCTTCCGGGTTGCCGTCGCTGTCGTCATTGCCGCCATTGGCATCATCACCATCGAGGACCTCGCGCCGCGCGGATGACGGCGTGGTCTCTTTGCTATCCGGCGTCGACTGATCGATGGTGCCGTCCGTCGCGGCGAGCGCTTTTGGGAGAAAGCCGCGGGAAAGCCCGACACCGAGCTCCGGGGCACGAGACTCGGCCCAGGCATCGACGGCTGCCAGCACCCGCGCCGGCGTGTACATGACAGTCTCCAGCAACTCCGCATCGAAGCACCCCCAACCGTGCCCTTTGGGAATCTTGTTTCCCGTGAGCAGAACGCGGGCGCTGCCGCAGGCGACGGTGCGCTTGGCCAGCTCGCCCGTGAGCCGGACGGCCACGGCTGCGACGGGAGCCGCGCCGGCAGGGGCGACGCCGCCGTCACGGCCTCCGGCGACCTTCCCCGTGGCCTTTTCCAGTGCTTCCTTGAGGAACTCGAGGAGCTTGCTGTCCTTGTCGATCAGATACTTCAGGTCGTTCCCGCTGCAGGACGGCACCGTGCGGGCGAGCTCGCCGAGCGCAAACACGCACAGCTCTGGGCCGTGCGCCTCGTCGGCCAAACCCGCCAACAAAACCACGTTGGATGACGCCATCAGAGACTCGCGTGACTCCTTCGACTCTTTCGCGTCCCTGGCGTCGATGAGCATCCGCGCGCACATCCGCTGGGCGAGCGCCACCGTCGACGGCGACACAAAGGCCGCCAGCGACTCGCACAGCGCCATTGCTCCGGCTTTGGTCATCAGACTGGCCACAAATGTAATTTTGTGATCCAGCAATACCACAATGGCTTGTAAAAACTCGTTTAACAGGGGTGAGGCCGACAAGTCCCTGCCTGCCGCCGACGCCAGCCCCTCGAGGTCGATGGTGGCCAGGAAGTCCCCCGCCGGGTTGTCGTTGTAGTCGGCCGCGTACGGCCTCTTTTCGTACGATACCACGTTCAGCAGCCCGTCGTACACTTTGGTTGACCGTTTCGGGCACCTGCCGACGAGCGTCTTCCCCAGGGCCACGAGCCGGTGGTGCACCTGCGAGGCAACCTGGCGGCCCCCCTTCCACTCGACCAGCTCCGATGTTACCGCCGACTTGGACGCAAACACCGCCTTCAGATGCTCCACGATTGCCTTCCGGAGATCCAGTGTCCGCGGATCGTAGACGGCCCGCTGCTTCCTGATCAGGGCCCGCTTGGCAACTGCCTCCTCGTCGTCGTCGTCAAGGTCCCCGTCCTCTCGATCCCTCCCCTCCTCGCCGCTTCGGCCGACTCGAACTTCCTCGCCACTCACACCCCCTTCGATCCCATCACGGCCTCCCCATACAATCTCCCAGGCATTCTCAAACGCACACAGCATCGGCATCACGACATCCGCCCGCCCGTGCCCCGCACACGCCAGCACCCCACACCCCGCCGCGACCGCCTCGGATCCAACCCGTCGCGTCCATAAATGACACGAACCGACCATATCAGACACCAGACGCGCAATGGTTGTCCCTTCCAACCCGTCCAACCCGTCCAGCCCCGTTGCCTCCCAACACCGACCCAGCAACCACTCTTTCGCAAACGCGTCCCGCCTCGCCACCTCAAGTAGCACCCCCATACACGCCCCCGCGATATCTTCCGTGACGCCCTCTTTCTTCTTCCCGCACGCGCACGCCGCGAGAAAGCTCCATACGCCCCGCGGCCAGACGATACCGACGGGCGCCGTGGCCGCCAGCACCCGACACGCCGCCCGACAGGTCGACGGCGTGCTGATGAGATACAACAAGAGCCGAGGGCTCGACACGACATATATACAGTCGAAGAGCCTCTGGCGGTCGTCCCGAGAGCAATCCTGGAGCACCTCGGCCAACCGCTCGAGCATGACGACCGGCTCGCAGTCCTCCTCGATGGCACTGCCATCGTCATCGTCTTGAACGTCTTCGCCAACGTCACATTCACCGTCGCCATCACTCACATCGTCGCCCAGCACGTCCTTCCACAGCAACGCCACCAGCCGGCGCACGACCACCGCCCCATGCCCACAGCGACGACCCAGGCCCTCTTGCTGCACCTTCAACACCGCAAACTCCCGTTCCAGCAGCCGCACGGCTTCGCCGTCTCCAGGAAACACGGAAGACGAGGAACCGCCCCCCTCTAGACGCTGCAGCCGCGCCACACAGGCCGCTCCCGACGCCACATCCCCGAGCATACACAGCGCCACCCCCCAACGATACAACGCCTTGTACACCAGACCCCGATCCTCCGGAGCGAGCACGCCGCCTCCAAGCTCCTCCAGACAGAGCACCTGGCTCGCTGCTCGCTCCCCGTCCGCAGCAGCAGCAGCCCACTGGCCCAGCCGCAGCGCTGCCAGGGCGCGGTTGGCGTAGAGCTGGAGGTAGAGGCGGACCTTGTGCACACTGCCATTGTTCGCCTCGTTCGCATCAGCTGCATCCAGGGCCTGCGTGTAGAGTTCCATGGCGCTGGCGTAGTCCCGCTGGGCGAACGACGCGTTGCCCTGCCGTTTCAGGGCGTCGACGGTGGGAAGGCTCATCAGTTGGCGATCGCGGTCACGAGAGAACGTGTTTCTCCGCGGCTCGACGCGGATCTCGGATGGAATCCGTCCGTATTGTTCGTGCGTACCAGGCGTCGTCGTAGGATGCCGACGCGACACGCACAGACTGTGGAAGAATGGAGAGAAATGAATGATGATGTGGGAGTCTGGCTGCGGTCAACGCCATTCAGCCGGGCAGCTCCCGGCGGATCGAGCGACGATGGGGCTTCGCGTATACGGAGCGATCCGGCGCGCTCACAAAGCAGGCATGTGTGGCCTCAAGGAGAGAACGCAGCCGGCGTGGGCAGCGGCGGCGAGGTTGGCCGTGGAGCGGGACGGGAGGGTCGGAAGAGTGACATAGGGGGGACCCAGGGACCCAGGGGGAAGACTTCCAGAATGACCACCGATGCACTGTGCACGCCGACGGCTGTGGGCGGGGTCTGGGTGTCTGGGTGTCTCTATCCGGGAAGGGCACCCACGACGAACTCGCCGAAGTGCAGTGACCCTTTTCTCCCGACGAGACACCGTTATTTACTGCGTTTTCGACAGTATTCTGATCTGAAACAGATGGACCTACATATCGAGGGTCCAGTGCGAGAGGCACTCGTCCTCGGTGCGTTGGCTCGCCCCAGACCGTTGCTTCTTCGCGCATTTCCCCGACCAGCCTGACATCTCTCTACCACCCACCTGTGCAGCCCTGGCGTACATCGTCCTCGACACGCTCATCATCCACCTGCCAGTCTCCCGTTCGCTCATCCTCAAATACTTCAACCCCTCGTCCAACACCCGCGCGGCCCAGACCCGCCTCGTTGGCCAAGTTGCGGCCCGGACGGTCGGCTGCGTCTTCCTCGCCATGATGTTCCCGTCGGCCATCCGGACGCTCCTCGATCCGACCATGCGAGTTTCGCACGAGAGCGAACTGTACCACACCAGCGAAGACAGTTTCCGCTGCATTCAGGTCGCCGCCGCCTACTTCATCTATGACACGTACATCTGCACTTTTCGGTACGCTGAAAACGGCTTTCCTTTCCTCGTCCACGCCGTGCTGTGCTGTATGGCCTATCTGTATCCGCTGTTTACCGGAAACATGCACTATCAAGGTGCCAACTTCCTCTGCTGGGAGTGTTCGACGCCGTTTCTGTACCTGCGGTGGGCAACGATCAAGGGGAAGTTTTTCCGGAGCGAGTCGAAGAAGAAAGCCTGGCAGAACGCGTCCAACGTGCTCTTTGCGATGGCGTTCTTTGCGTGTCGCGTCGTGAGCGGGCCGTGGCAGAGCTGGGCGTACTTCCAGGCCAGCGGTTGGGACCTGGCTCGGGGCGACGGGGCGGGTATCTCGTCTACCGTGACTTGGGCGTATCGATCGGCGATGTTGGTGCTGAATGGATTGAACTTCTGGTGGTTCAGTGCGATCATGCGGGTCGCGCTGGGGAAGGGGAGCGGGGAGCAGACCGAGCAGAAGGATTAGGCAGCCGTCTGTCGCCTCGAGCTTTTGAAGCGGAATCATTCAAAATCGATCTGTGTGCTTGGTTGGCGGTAATAGTTCTCTCCGCGCACGCACAAACATGTCGAGTAGTGAGGAGTTGTCCTTGAGTCTCGACGACGAGTCAAATTCAGAGGCTGCGTCGCAATCTGCATCGGAACCGTCCTCCGGTGATGATGGCTCGGACTCGTTCTCAGAGAGCGACGACGATGCGTCGTCGGAGTCTGGGTCTGATATGGAGCTTGAGCTTGAGGAAGAAGCTGATGCTGTCGTCGCCCCGAAAGAGGCGGTGAAAAGGGACCTGGACTCGCTGAAATCGTTCGCATTTGAAGGTCGAAAGACGAACGGTTCGGACCGAGACCAGCCCACCAAGTCCAGGCGCACGGCGTCCAGGGCCAGCGCAGGCTCGAGCCGGCGCTCTTCGGGAGGCTCTGCTGGTGCTTCTGGGGCCCCGCCGGCGGCGAAGAAGGCGCCTGCTCGAGCTCCGAAGAAGGCCGAGTCCAAGTCGGCGGCCGCGACGACCGCGACCGCGACGGCCGGCACGGTGCCGTCTTCGGGCGCAGGTACGTCCACCGCCGTTCCCAGGACATCGACTGGAACCACGTCGATGTCGATCGCAAAAACCGGAAGCGGGGCTCCAGCGGCGGTCGCCACCTCGGACGTGGGCCTGTCCATGGAGGACGAGGAGCGCCGTCAGGCCAATATTGCGGCGATGCTGGCCGGGGACCTTACCGTGTCGCGCAATTCGCTGATGCCGTCGCTGCTGACGGTGGACAAGGACACGACGACGTTGAAGAAGCCGTTCAAGAGTCCGTTCCCCAACGCGTCGGGCGTATCTGAGGGCCTGATGAAGGCGCTGCTGGCCCGAAAGCAGTTTAAGCCATTCTCTGGTGGCAAGGGAACCAGCTTCAAGATGCCAGAGTTGCAGGTGTGCGAGGCCATGATGAAGCACTCGGCCCCCTATGTCGAGCCGGAGCTCCCTCCGGGCGTCGAAGAGCTCGTTCTGTGGAAGTCGTCCGACGACTCCTCGCAAGTTCGCGTCGACAACATGCTGACTAAGTTCCTGCGCCCGCATCAGCGCGAGGGCGTCCAGTTCCTCTTTGAGTGCGTCAACGGCCTCCGGGATCACGACGGGTGCGGCGCCATCCTCGCCGACGACATGGGTCTGGGCAAGACCCTGCAGGGGATCACATTGCTTTGGACCCTGCTGAACAATGGACATCCGGAGCTCGGACAGGAGGAGGGGGGCAAGATTGCAAAGCGCATCGTCATCTGCTGCCCGACGTCGCTCGTGTCCAACTGGGACTCGGAGTGCACCAAGTGGCTGCAGGGCCGCGTCAACACCATGCCGATCGTGGATGCGTCGAGGGATGAGGTGATCGACAGCCTCACCCGATTCTGCTCCCGGGCCAACCCGGCGCAGGTGCTCATCATCAGCTACGAGACGTTCAGGATCCACGCCGAGAGGTTTGAAAAGCCCGACACGTGCGACCTCCTGCTGTGCGACGAGGCGCACCGTCTGAAGAACGATCAGACACTCACGAACAAGGCCCTGGGTGCCATGCACTGCAAGCGCCGGGTGCTGCTCAGCGGCACCCCGCTGCAGAACCAGCTGCAGGAGTTCTTCAGCATGGTCGACTTTTGCAACCCGGGCGTCTTGGGCACGCCGGCCGAGTTCAGGAAGAAGTACGAGCGCCCCATCCTCAACGGCCGCGAGCCGATGGCGACGGACAAGGAGCGCGAGAAGAGCATGGAGCGCTCGGCGGATCTCTCGGCCTTCGTCAACGGGTTCATCCTCCGGCGCACCAACGACCTGCTGAGCAAGCACCTGCCGCCCAAGGTCATCGAACTCGTCTGCTGCAGGATGACACCGATCCAGTACCAGCTCTACGAGCAGTACGTGCAGAGCCGAGCCGTCACCAACCTCCTGCTCGACGGCAAGAAGAAGGGCGGCCAGACGGCGCTGAGTGCGATCACCACCATTCGCAAGCTGATGAACCACCCCAGGCTGATCTATGACATGGTCAAGTCCAACAAGACGGGCAAGACTGGGTTCGAGAGCTGCATGGAGATCCTGTCGCCCGCCAACTTTGAGGCTCCCAGAGGCGTGCGGGCGATGGGCGGCCCGGCCGGCTGGGAGCAGATGAGCGGCAAGTTCGGCCTGGTGGCCAGGATGCTCGAGCTGCTGCGCAAGAACACGAAGGACCGCGTGGTCCTCGTCTCCAACTTCACGCAGACGCTCGACCTGTTCACGACGCTGTGCCGCGAGAAGCGGTACCCGTGCATTCGCCTCGATGGGAGCATCTCGCTCTCCAAGCGCGAGAAGATGGTCAAGAACTTCAACGATCCCAACTGTGATCAGTTTGTGTTCTTGCTGTCCTCCAAGGCCGGTGGCTGCGGCCTCAACCTCATCGGCGGGAACCGGCTGATCTTGTTTGACATGTCGTGGAACCCCGCAGACGACAAGCAGGCGGCCGCACGCGTCTGGAGGGACGGCCAGCAGAAGCGCGTCTACGTCTACAAGATGATGACCACGGGCACCATCGAGGAGAAGATCTTCCAGCGGCAGATCAACAAGGAGGGGCTCCAGTCGGTCGTCGATGGCGGCCAGGACGACTCGGCTCAGGCCGAGGAGAACCTGATGAGCCGGGACCAGCTGAAAGACCTCTTCACGTTCGATCCCGAGACGCTTTCTACGACCTTCGAGCATATGGTGCTCGACAAGATCCCGGACGACGTCGACACCGAGCTGCGCAAGTCGGGCCCCGTGCTGCAGGAGCAAGCTGGGCAGCCGAAGGAGGACGACCTTGGCAACTGGGGGCTGCACTCTGGCGCCGACACGGTGCCCGACGAGTGCATGCAGCTCTGCGGAACCAAGGACGTGTCGTTCGTGTTCAGCTGCAAGGTCACCGGCAAGGAGATCCCGGCCGACCGCCCGATCCTCGGTGGCGGATCAGAGGCGCCGGCGGGAGTCGCCCCGGTCGCGGCCAAGGTGCTCTCGGTGCGCGACACCAACGTTCCGACGCAGGTCGCGAAAAGGGCCGTCGAGCAGGACGTTGTCATTGAGATTGAGGAGGAGCGTTCGTCCGAGGAGGAGAGTGGCTCGGAGGAGTCGGGGAGCGAGACTGCCGACGACGAGTCTGAGAGCGAGTACATGAGCGATGAATAATCGCCGCACGGGTCATCAAACGGTTTATATTCAAAGGATGGTTTAGTTACGTAACAAACCGGTCGTCGTACCGAGCATCCCCCACCCTGCACTCGTCCCTCATCCCCAAGAACTGATACCTGTTGGCCGCCACGAGGTCGTAGATCACATCCCGCAGCGCTCCCGGGAAGAGCATGCCGAGTGCCGCCGCCGCCGGCAGCGCCGGATTCTCCAGGTACGTTGCAATGCGAAGTACCGCCTCCGACTTCACGTACGCGCCATTCTCCTCGACCAGCACGATGGACGAGATGTCGTCCGGGTCCCTCCCCGCTCGCCGCAACAGCGCGCGTCCGGCGTCAGACTGCAGTGCCGCGAACCGAAGCTTGCCCGGCGGGTCCAGGTCGATCGCCAAGTTTACTCCGCCGTTGCAGAGGTTGCACACGCCGTCGAAAAGGACGACCGGCCGGTTCTCCTCTGTCGAGAAGAAGAGCCCTTGGTCGTTGTCAACGTATTGTGTTCCCCGCGCGGCGCACGTGCGTACGTACACACCCGCGCCCCATGGCCGCCGCAGACTGCTCCGGGTTCTCGTTCCAGTGGCAGGGCGACGAGAGGGCGACGCGAACGCGCCCGAGTTTTCACGCGAAGACATTGGGAGGGATTGTTTTGGGCGAGTCGGCGAGTCGTCCCAGTTCTTTTCGCGTTTCCTCTAGTAACGAACTAACGAACTAACCACCACCAGGAAGACAATGGTCGTCGTCGGCGTGTCGGCGCGGCACGCCGTGTCCCGCTGCAGCGAGATGCCACCCAGCGACCGACGAAGCCAGAGATCGAAGAGGGTCAGCATCCGAACGAAGGCTTCGTCCTCGAGCTCCCTCGACGACGTGTCCGAGCAAATACATTACGTCCAAGTCAATGCAGCGCTTCCGAATAGCCAGCCGACTACGTACGTGCGCCAACGGCGGGGAGTTTGACCAGAACAGCGCTCGCGCCTCGCTCACCGCTCACCGCCCCTCGTCCGCTCCTTCCGATCCATCACGCAGTGCCGCACTTGCGCGAGTGCTCGCCGCAACAGGGAACACGCTCGTCGATCCGCACGAGCGCGACGGGATGCACCCTTGCGTGGTCCCGTTGGCCCGGTGTCCGGCTGGAGAAATTGTCGGGCTCCTCCGGCTGCCCAAGAGCACGTCCGTGTGTGAGACACAGGTCGTTTCCATGGATTTGGCGACGAACTCGACCTACCTTCGGCTGCTGGCGCGCAGTCCGGACGAGTATCTCCACCGGATGCTGGCAGAGGCCGACGCGTCTGGCGACGCGGGCGCGTATCGCGCCGTTGCCGAGGCGGCCGGGGAGTACGGCGTGCGGCTCTATCAGCAGGGGGATGTGGCCGCGAGCAAGCTGCCGACGCTGAATGCGTACCTGGCCCGCCGTGTGGGCATGTTTCTGGACGTCTCGGAAGCGCTGGTGCAGGCGCATTTCGAAAAGGGCGACGACATGTCTGCGCTGATCACGGCGGAATGGTACATGCGCGACGGTCAGTTTCCCAACTGGGGCAAGCCGTACGAGTACGTGAGCGACCTGATGGTCGGTCGGCTGAACCGGCGAGAAGAGGGGCGGGACATTGCGCGGTTGTCGCTCAAGACGCCGTGGTGGACGCTGGAGCACGGGTTTGAGGCGGCGCGGGAGAAGAGTGGGCTTCAGGGTGACGCAGATACCGTTATTAGAGTGTTGCAGGAGCAGGAGGAGGCGAGGATGAGTGCCATGTCGACTGGGAAGGCGTTTCGGAGCAATGAGGACGAACGGATTGACGAAGCGGGGCACCTGATGAATAAGGTCGTGGCCGGCGAGTATGGGCAGTGGGCGGACATCCAGGCGGAACTCGTCGAGAAGTACGAGTTGGCCGGGCTGATCGACATGGCGAGGTTCGTGGCGATGATCTGAGCTTGGGGAAGGGCGAGAGTGACCCAAACCAAATGATGATTGAATACGACAACCTGTCCATTACGGGTACGTGTAACGTTTGTCAAGCGCGCAGACTCACTCATCCGTGGAAGGGACTCCTCGCAAGCGCCGATTTGCGGAGCGGCCACGCGATCCGAATTTGAAATTTGAAATCCTTCCCTCTCGTCCGGCGGTTTCGTCGTTCGCCGTTCGTCGTCCCCTCACGCCCATCTCACTCATTGTGTAGGACTTGGATCGTTGCGTGTGGACGCCGAGCGGGCGGTCGAAGAGGCGGGCGACGAGGCCAACTCTCCGGAAGATCGCTCGAGTCCGAACGCCCAGGTTGACAGGGAGGCCACGCCGGGCGACGCCAAGCGGAAGCTCCGTCTGGCCGACGGCGAGGGGGCGGGTGACGTCGACGACGGAGACGGTGGCGCGCCGGCGACCTTCGAGCGGCGCCGGAAGAAGTGCAAGACTGGGAGTCCAGGGGGCGCCCTGGGCACGGGCAGAGACACGGTGCAGGAAGAGCAGCATGAGGACATTTCGATTGACAAGGAAAACGTCAGGATGATGAAGGAAGACGACTTTGGCACGACCATTGTCGGGAAGGAGCTTGTCGTGTACTGGGCGGGCAAGTACAACGCGTGGTACAGGGCGACGGTGCAGCGGTTCTGGGTGGAGAAAAAGAACGCCAAGATGACGCTGTATTACCCGAAGGACAATTTCAAGGATACGATCGACACGAGGAAGGTCCAGAGCTTGATCGAAAAAGGGTGGATCAAGGTGTGCGATGTGGCGACGGCGGACGAGCCGGCGGCTCCGAAGGATTTGATGGCGTTGGCGTTCACGCCGTCGACATTCGAGGGCTCGGAAAAGAAGGCTGGATGCAGCAAGTGCAGATTCAAGGGTTGTCGGGCCTGCAGGGGCCCGAGCGAGCAGAAGGTCGCCCACGGTCGGCAGGGCGATGCAACAGATGACGTTGAGGATGCCAACGATGGACGCGATGGCAACGGTGTGCTGCGGCCGATGCGGGAGACGGATTTCGGCCCGTCGCTCGTGGGCAAGAGGCTGTCGGTGTTCTGGGGACGGAAATTCCAGAATTGGTACAGCGCCGAGGTTGAGTCGTTCAACAAGAAGGCGGGCAAGGCGAGGCTGTATTATCCTGGGGACGCGTTCAAGGAAACGGTGAACCTGCAGAAGATCCAGAGCCTGATCAAGCGGGGGCACATCAAGATTGTGGCTGACGACGAGGACGACGACCTCGTATCGCAGCTGTCGCACCACACGAATGATGATGAGGACATGGACCTCTCTCAGGAGCTTTCTCAGGAGGAGGGGCTTCGGTACGTGACAAAGGACGAGTTTGGCGTCGAGCTGCAGGGGCGGACGCTGAGCGTGTTCTGGGGACGGGGGTTCAACGCCTGGTTCCGGGCCACCGTGCAGCGATTCGACGATAAGACGAAGAAGGCGTATCTCTATTATGCGGAGGACAACCATCACGAGACGGTGGACGCGAAGAAGTTCGCCAACCTGGTGTCCAAGGCGCGTATCAAGCTCGTCGAGGACGAGGTGCCGGTCGGAGACCCGGAGGCCACCAAGGAGGTTGTGCGCCTGATGACCAGGCAGGACCTGGTGCGCGGGATCAAGGGCCAGAGCGTGGCGGTGTTTTGGACGGACGAGAAGTACAAGGGGTGGTACGAGGCGACCGTGCGGAGCCTTACAGGATTCAACAACAAGGATGAGGGGTTCGTGAAGCTGTATTACGCCAAAGACAAGACGAGCGAGACAATCGACCCGACGCTGATGTACATCCCCGAGGGACGGATCGGCTTCATCGAGGAGCGCCCCGGGGATCACCAACTGGTGCGCGGCGAGATCGACGTGGCGCTGATCGACATCAAGGGGCGCGTCAAGAGGTCGAAGGGTGCCCAGCGAAAGTCGAATGCTCCCGCTGCGACGGCGGCAGCCGTGGCTGTCGCAGGAGAGGAGAGGGACGAGGACGAGGATGAGGATGCGTCCCAGGAGTCCGAGGAAGATCCGAGCCCGAGCCAGGAGGACGAGGCGATGGGCGATGCTAGCGCGGAGCGGAACTCCGGTGACTGCGCTGACCGTGCGGAAGACGGCCGCGACGATGGAGGCCGCCGCGAGGACGACGCCCAGCCGTTTGAGTTTGGGTACGACGATTATGACGGCGACGACGGCGACGATGGCAACAATGGTGACGTTCAAGAGGCCGAGGCAGCCGTTGGAGCCGCGGCCGGGACGGCATGGAACCCATCCACGTCTGTCGCCAACGAATTCATCCCCGATTCGCACGTTGCGTCGCCAAACCCGTCCCTGCAGCAGCTGGTGCCGATGCTGGCGCCGCGAGAGGCCAACCTGCCCGCTGCGCCCCAGCAGCTCGACGCGTCTGCCGTTCTTTGGGGAGACCAGGGAGACCAGGGAGACCAGGGAGACCAGGGAGACCAGGGAGCGAGCGTGCCCGAGGCGTCTGCCCGTCCAGCCCCGTTCCCGGCCGCTCCTCCTCCGGAAGCCGAACAGGCGGTGCAGGAGGCCTCTACTTCGCAACCGTCGGTCGACCCGTGGGAGAACAACAGTGCCGCACTTGTCTATAGATGGGTGTCGACCAGCCTGGCCCACCCTCTGAGCAAGCAGGCCCAGCTGGCCAAGCTCCGGCCATCGCTCCAGGAGGCCGTGGAATTCATCCGCGAAAACGTCCGGGACACGATCGAAAAGTCGTTCAACAACTCGATCCTGATCGTCGGCGCGCCTGGATCCGGCAAGACGCTCGCAGTGTCGAGGGTCATCGGCGAGGTGCAGGCTGCGTGGAACGCCGACCCGGCCGATCCCCGCGTGGGCATCGTCAGACTGTCGGGCGTCGAGTTCTCGGACGAGCGGGCCGCGTTCAGGGAGATTGCCCGTCAGCTATGCGAGACACTCAACCTGGAGTACGTGAAGACCGCCTCGCTCGGCGACAACATCCAGTTCCTGCTCCAGATCCTCAAGGCGCTCAACCAGGCCGGCAAGGCCGCGGTGTTCATCCTCGAGGAGTTCGACCTCTTCGCGCACACCCAGAAGCAGACGTTCCTGTACTGTCTTCTGGACTCGTTGCAGAAGAGCCAAGCCAAGGCGGTCGTCGTCGGCACCACGTGCCGCCACGACTGCCTCGACCTCCTCGAGAAGCGTGTCAAGTCGAGGTTCAGCCACCGGAGCGTCACCCTGACGCCGCCCACGGCCCTCGAAGACGGCGACGTCGAAGGTTCCGGCGTGGCTTCCATCGTCGCGGACATCCTCTCCCTCCCAGAAACGACGGATGCTGCCGACGCTGGTATCACTGGAGGCGCCGCGTGCATCGCGGCCCACGCCCCCAGCCACAACCAGCAGGTCCGCCTGGCCATGGAAGACAGCCGCGTCCTCGACCGCCTCTCTAGAATCGTCCAGTTCTCGAACAGCCTCCACACCCTGTCCCGGATCGCCAGGAAGGCCCTGGCCATCTGGTACGCCGGCTGCAGCGCCGTCGACCCCACCGACGCGACCGACCCGATCGGCACGGGCGGCGGCCCCGGCCAGCAACCCCCGACGGCAGCGGCCTTCACCGCCCACCACCTGATCCAGGCCATGGACGACATCCTCGCCACCACCGCGGCTGGCTTTGAGTCGGTCATCTCCAAGCTCTGCCCCCTCGACCTCTCCCTCCTGGCCGCCGCCTACAAGGCCAGATCCAGCCGCACCGACGGCCAGATCCTCAACTTCGAGATGATCCACCACGAATTCAAGGCCTACACCACCTCGACCAACCTCCACGTCGACAACTACAGCCGCGCCGCCGCCAGCAAATCCTTCGAGCGCCTGGTCGACCAGGGCGTCCTCCGGCACCCCAGAAACAAGGGCGGCAGCCTCTCCAGACGCGACAGGCACTACGCCCCCGTCCTCGTCCAGGTCACCAGAAGGGAACTCGAGCAAGGCATCCAGGCGCACTTCAACGCCCCCCGACAGCTGGTCGATTGGGCCATCCGGGGCCAAGTCCACTCGACGGCGCTGAACGAGTACAACTGAATGCTGAATGCTGAATGCTGAATGCTGAATGCTGAACGAGAGAGAGAACAAGTACGTCGCCATGTAAGGAATTGTCGTCGTACGACTCGTACGAGTCGTGCTGGGCCGGTCGTGGTGGGTGCCAGTCGCTCAGATTTCGGTCGATCGCCTTTCTCGCTCGTCCCCACTCATTCCGATTTCTCGAGAGGCAGTTCCACACCCCCGATCTCGAGTCTAGACTGCACTTTGCGGGCCATACGTGTACAAGAACACAATGCTCGCGTCCACGACCCTCCCTGCCAACAAGATTGGCTCGCTGACGCTGAGGCGTCAGTCTGCCAGGCCCAACGTCACTGCCATGGCTGGACACGGCCGGTTCTTCGTCGGAGGTGCGTGGAGACGGTCCGATGCGGGCCAACGCGGACGCGCAGACGGAATTTATCCGGGCTCGCGATAAGATGGCCGGAAAACCATTCGTCAGTGGCCGTCGTCTCTGTCGCGTGGCCCGGTGAATCGCCGTCTCGTGTCCCGATCCCCACTGTGGTCGATCGTCGTCGTCGATCGTCGTCGTCGCGACCGGGGCGATCCGCGCGGCGAATCCAGTTGTACCCACGGGACGGACGTCGGTCTGCTCCCCCTCGCACACCCACGCACACCCACGCACACCCACTCACACCCGTGTACGTACGTACCCCGTACCCGCAGGAAACTGGAAGTGCAACGGCACGACCGAGTCCATCGCGCAGCTCGTCAAAGACCTCAACGAGGGCAGCGTGCCGTCGGAGGTCGACGTGGTCATTTCCCCGACCTTTGTACACCTGGAGACGGTCAAGCAGACCCTCACAAATAAGTCGATCGAGATTTCCGCACAAAACTGTTGGACCGGGAAGGGCGGGGCCTTCACAGGCGAGATTTCTGCCGAGATGATCAAGGACATGAACGTCCCGTGGGTCATCCTCGGGCACTCGGAGCGCAGGTCGCTCTGCGGGGAGACCGAGGAGATCGTCGGCACGAAGATCCGGTACGCGCTGGAGCAGGGCCTGAAGGTGATTGCGTGCATCGGAGAGACCCTGGAGGAGAGGGAGAGCGGAGAGATGTTCAATGTGCTGGATAAACAGTTGATCCCGATTCAGAACGCCGTTGACGACTGGTCGAACGTGGTGATTGCGTACGAGCCGGTATGGGCCATCGGAACGGGCGTGGTAGCGACCCCGGAGCAGGCCGACGAGGCGCACGCGTTTGTGAGGAAGTGGCTGGAGGAGCACATCGGCCAGGCCAATGCGGCCAACTTGAGGATCCTGTACGGTGGGTCTGTCAACGACGGGAACTGCGTTGAGCTCAGCAAAAAGCCGAATGTCGATGGGTTCTTGGTGGGCGGTGCGAGCCTCAACGGCAAGACATTTGTCACCATCTGCAATGCCCCCAAGAACGCCGCGGCCAGCGTCTGATATTCTTCCACTGTTGTTGACCTTTTCACATTGAATTTAGCAAACACGTTGGTCAGCCGATGAGGAGCTTGAGCACGATGACGACTATGTTGGTGACGACGAGCGGCATCCGCATGTACGTGGCCGCGTGGAGCATGCCGACGATTTGCTGCTTGAGTGGACCCGCGTCGCTCGTGCCCATCGAATTCTGGCCGATCTGGGAGAATCCAAAGCCGTCTGCGGAGGAAGGAAGGAAGGGGAGGTTCCGTGAGCGGCGGCGGCGCGGGGCGGGTTTCCG
>Ga0181573_10001463_pt1 | contig 23143 bp, 20 predicted proteins | sample 101ome_25_FD_148643 | JGI IMG/M metagenome (GOLD analysis project Ga0181573, IMG submission 148643) | Coastal salt marsh microbial communities from the Groves Creek Marsh, Skidaway Island, Georgia - 101409BT metaG (spades assembly) | ecosystem: Environmental > Aquatic > Marine > Intertidal zone...
CCGAGCCCTTCTTCGCGGCCGCCTTCTTCGCAGGAGCCTTCTTCGCAGGAGCCTTCTTCGCGGGAGCCTTCTTCGCGGGAGCCTTCTTCGCGGGAGCCTTCTTCGCGGGAGCCTTCTTCGCGGCCGTCTTCTTCGCAGGAGCCTTCTTCGCGGCCGTCTTCTTCGCAGGAGCCTTCTTTGCAGAGGTCTTCTTCGCGGCCGTCTTCTTCGCAGGAGCCTTCTTCGCCTTCGTTGCGGTTGTTGCCATTGTGAGTGGGCGCACCTTTCCTTGGGGCATGATCGAGAGCCACGACAAGAGCCCGAGTCAAGCCGTGTCCGGCTCGTCGGGCGTAGCAGAAGTCTGCCATGCCCGACCCGCTAGTGCATGAGGACCCCCACCGCGGACCCGACGTCCACCTCCCAGGCGTGCTCCTGGCGCACCGGATCCTGCACGTCGAAGGGCCCGACACCATCGACCCAGTAGCGGCCGCGCCACGCTGACTGCACTCGTACGAGGTGCCGTCCGACATTGGTGAACGCCTGCCGAATTCCCCTATCGGGATACACCCCTCCAGGGAAGCCGACGGTGTGGACCCACTCTTGCGTCGCCGTTGGCGTACTCACGCCCGCTCGAGCCCTCTGCTCGAAGGCCCAGGACCACGTGGCGGTCGCATCGGCGACAACCGCATGGCCGACCACCGTGGAGGACCATCCCAGCCGAGCGGATGATTGGCCCGATCGGCAGTGCAGGTCGATGCCCACGACTGCACCTCGCGCCGGCAAACATTGCGGGGACAGCGGGGGCACCTTCTCCACGATGTCGCCTCGGATGCGAGTGCTCATGTCCGCGACCGACGTCACCTCCCCGTCGTGGGGACAGAACAACCCCACCGGTTCGAAATCTGCACCGGGGCGAGCAAGCCAGGCTCGACCAATCTCCCGGCCCTGGGGGCAGCCCAAAACACTGCCTCGGCATCCAGCGTCGCTGTGCTCGTCCTCTCGCAGGCAAGGGGTGGTGACCTTCCATCGGCATCCGTGACACCAGGCTGCCTCCTGCCGACGAGCCGCAGACACGGTCGACGGCAGGAAGACCGCCCCAGATCCGACGAAGCGATCAGCCTCGTCGTCCCCGATGATGTCGACGCCACCCACCTCCACCGCCCGGGCAGCTGACGACCCCTCGGAGACGCTAAAACCGACACCGAGGACCAGGCCGAGACCGACGGCCGCGCAGACGCCAACCCACACACTCGCGCCCCTCATCAGGCCGCGTCGAGGCTCTCGGTGTGGCACCTATCGACCGTACGTCGAGGGCGGTTTCCCGGGATACCCGTCGCAACACGCCTGTGGATGAGTGCGTCCGCTCAGGGACGAGGGTGTCCGCGCTGGTCCGAGGTCGCGCGCTCGATCGCATGGTGAATGAACGCCCCCACCTGCTCGTCCTCCACGAGGAAACCATCGTGGCCGTAGGGGGATCGAAGGACGTGGAGTTCATCCGCACCGGGGGTGAGTTCTACTAATTCCGATTGCAACCGCAGTGGGAACAGTCGGTCACTGTCGATTCCCACGACCGTGAGTGGTGCGTGAATGGTCGCCAGGGCGCTCGCAACTCCTCCTCGGCCGCGACCAACGTCAAACAAGCTCATTGCCTCGGTCAGCGCGATATAGGTACTGGCGTCGAAACGTCGGGCGAGCTTATCCGCGTGATGATCAAGGTAGGACTCGACGGCGAAGCGACCTCGTGGCCGCGACCCGTCGGCACCGTAGGGATCTTCATCTCGCTGCGGGCTGCGTCCGAAGCGCAGGTCGAGCTCGGTCTCACTGCGGTACGTCAAATGCGCAATGCGCCGCGCCAACCCCATGCCACGGTGCGGGCCGCCTCCGGCCGGTGCGTCGTAGTAGTCACCGTTGTTGAATGCGGGATCGGCTCGGATAGCTTCGATCTGTGCGGCGTGTGTGCCGATCTGATCCGCGGTAACCGCAGCCGTGGACCCAAGCACCAATCCCCCTCGCACGCGTTCTGGGTACCGAACGAGCCACTCGAGAACACGCATACCGCCCAGCGACGGACCCAACATCAGCAGCCACTGATCGATGCCCAGGTGGTCGGCGAGCGCTCGCTCGACGTCCACCATGTCGGCCACCGTCACAGTTGGGAAGCGGCTGCCCCAGGGGAGCCCATCCGGATCGGCGCTCGACGCACCTGTGGTGCCCTGACATCCCCCCAGGACGTTCGCGCATACGACGAACCAGCGATCCGTGTCGATCGGCATTCCCGGACCGACGAGTCCCGACCACCATCCAGCCGTTCGGTGTCCAGGCCCCGCCGGGCCGGTCACATGCGAGTCACCGGTCAGGGCGTGGCAGATGTAGATCGCATTGTGACCATCCGGCGCCAGAGTCCCCCACGTCTCATACGCCACCGTGACGTTCGGCAGAACCACCGTGGACTCAGTGGTGAACTCGCCGATCGTCAGGAAATTGCGATCACCAGGGTCATCCCCCTCCCGCCAAGCTGCGCTCGCGGGAGGGGGACCCTGGTAGTCGATCGAATCTGCCGGTATCGACAAGGTCAGGCCTGCTTGGCCGATCGGAAGCCGGCGTCGAGATCCGCCAGGATGTCGTCGAGTGCTTCCAATCCCACCGCCAAGCGAACAAGGCCTGGAGTCACGCCCGCGGCCAGCTGCTGTTCCGGTGTCAACTGGGAGTGTGTTGTCGACGCGGGGTGAATAACCAGCGAACGAACATCACCGATGTTCGCCACGTGGCTGTGCAACTCAAGCCCCTCGACGAACTTCTGGCCCGCCTCGAGTCCACCAGCGATCTCGAAACTGAGAACGCCTCCCGTTCCCTTGGGTGCGTACTTCTTGCCGAGATCGTGCCACGGGCTCGACTCCAGGCCGGCGTAGTTGACCGAGAGCACCTCGTCTCGATCCTCCAGCCACTTCGCTACACCTAACGCACTGTCGCTGTGACGCTGCAGGCGCAGACTCAATGTTTCCAGACCCTGGGAGATCAAGAAGGCGTTGAAAGGAGCAGCGGCAGCGCCGAGATCACGAAGGAGTTGCACCCGGGTCTTCATGATGAACGAAACATTGACCCCGAACAGACCATCGGGCCCAAGGTCACGCGCATACACGAGCCCGTTGTACGAGTCGTCGGGGGTGTTGAATCCGGGGAATCGTCCTGGATCTGTGCTGTAGTCGAAACTGCCTCCATCGACGATGGCTCCGGCGACTGCCGTGCCATGGCCACCGATGTACTTCGTCGCGCTGTGGACGACGATGTCCGCTCCCCACTCCAGCGGGCGGATCAAGTACGGAGAGGCAACCGTGTTGTCGACAATCAAGGGCACGCCGGCTTCGTGCGCAACTCCCGCAATTCCTTCGATGTCGAGGATCTCGCTCAGCGGATTGGCGATGGACTCCCCAAAGAAGGCCTTGGTGTTCGGTCGCACGGCCGCGCGCCACGAGTCGAGATTGTTGGCGTCGTCGACGAAGGACACCTCGATTCCGAACTTCGGCAAGGTGTGTTGGAACAGATTGAACGTCCCGCCATACAGGCTGGGGCTGGCAACAATGTGTGATCCCACCTCGGCGATATTCATGATCGCGAGGAACTCCGCCGATTGACCGCTGGCCACGAGCAGGCCACCGACGCCGCCTTCCAGGGCAGCAATGCGGTCTTCGACAACCGCTTGCGTCGGGTTCATGATTCGGGTGTAGATGTTGCCCAACTCCTTCAGTGCGAAGAGGTTGGCTGCGTGCGTCGTGTCGTTGAACGTGTACGACGTCGTCTGATAGATGGGCAGCGCGCGCGCGTTCGTCGCTCCGTCGGGCGCTTGCCCCGCGTGGATCTGCTTGGTTTCGAAGGACCAGCCCTCGCTCATGTGATTCTCCTTGAGTTTCGTAGGTGATGCGTTTCGTATACGTGTGGTCGTGCTTGTCGTGCGGTTATCGATGCGCCCGTTGTCGTCCGAGCCGAACAAGGATTCGGCGGGCGTTCGGGACGCCGATAGAAGGGTGCTGATGGCGCGCACCGCCGACGGGCGTGGCGCTGGGTCACTAGATGGGACAACTACAGCACATATCAGACCTCGCATTCATCCGGGGCCTTGCCCTGCGCAAGACCGCACTTGCCCGTAGAGGGCCAGGTCTCCACCGGAGCACCCCACCGCGGTTGGAGGGTTGCCGTCCAGCTAGCCGGGGCTTAACGCTGGATCTCTTGACCTACGTCAGACTATAGCGGCTACGGCGAACCTCGTCCACGCGGCACTCACCGCTGTTGAGAGTTTCTTCAGGCATCTCACAAAGCAGCGACTCCAGTTCGGACGGCGGGACACCGTGACGGACGATTCCGGCGATCAACGTCCCCATGTAGTTGTCAGGATCTTCGATCAAGCAACGGTCAATGGCGGCATTAGCGCGGACTCCATCGCCGCACAGCCACGCAACCACTGCTGTCGCAGCGGCGATGGTGGCAGCTCGGCCGGGTGCTGTTGCGGAAAGCGCCTCGACCAGAAGCCGCAACAGCGCACGCCTGTCCACCACTGTCATGCGCGCCGCACACCAAAGGACGGCATCGCGGGCAGCTACGGAATACACACTGGCCCGGAGAACATCCGCGGACAGCCGTAGGGGCGAAGACATCAACGCAGCCATCAAATCGTTTAGTGGGATTCCATGCCGCGCGTGATCATCGGTATCGACCTCGCCATCACGTGGCCGATACGACAATTCCTCTGCCACAGCCTGTCTCGTCCGCGCAGGACGAGGCGCGTGTGGAGCGGTGAAATGCGCGGCCGCCTGTTGCCTCTCCTTGGTGCCGATCCACCGCCAGGACTCACCATGATCATGACCCGGACTGCACTCACGGATGTGGGCGCCACGCATTTGAAGATGGACGCGCACCGGCACCGGGCAGTCAGTAGCCAGCGCCCGCACAAGTTCGTCGGGTACCGCAGGTTCCTGGACTACATAGACGACGATCACCTCGTCGACATCCAGCGCCCGTACTGGAGCGAACAGAGCGCCCGCATACTCCCGGAACTGCTCGTCGTCCGGCGCGTCCGCTCGTTGGGTCACCACCAGTTGACGATGTTTCAACCACACACAGATGATCGATTGCTCCGGATGGAAGCCAAGCAAATGGGGAAGCGCAGCCCCGATGTGAGCAGCCGTGGTGAGCGTTAAATCACTGCGATCAGGCCATCGAGAAGGCCCGGGCAACGTCGGCATAGGAAAAGCCTGAAGCGGTACGACACGATTGCGACTTCCGTTACGGCAACGGTGGCAACGAAGCTCCCGCCTTGTGGACAGTGCGATACGTCGGGTCCTTGGCCACCACCCCGGTTCCCGAGCTCACGCCTCGGATCCGTCGGGTGATCCAGGGCCCGGCGTGCGCCACGAACCACGCTGCATCAGAACCGCGGCGCCGGCTCCATCCAGGACGCGGAGGATCGGACACTGGCGATCGCCAGGCATCACCCCCCAAGCCCAGAGCGTCCATCACTGCCTCCGCCGTCAGTCGATGCCCCATGGGCGACAGGTGGAGTCGATCAGCGGACCACAATCGAGTGTCGTCGTAGAGGGCGATACCCCAGAAATCGACCACGGTGCATCCGTAGGCGGCCGCAATGTCCAGCGTCGCCGTTCGGTAGGCGCGCATTCGGTCCGCCACTCGGCCAAGGGCCTTACTCCTTCTCGACGGATCTCCGTACGCGAACAACAGCACGTGTGATCCGCCCGCCGTGAGATCTCGCACGCTGTTCTCGAGGTCGGTGCACACGCCATCGAGGCTGAATGTGCGCCGCAGTGCGTCATTGACTCCCGCACCCACCGTCACCAGGTCGGGTTTCAATGCCTGCGCCTGGGGCACCTGCTCGTCCCTGATCTGCCGCATCAGGCGACCCCGGATCGCGAGGTTGGCGTACGAGAGTTGCTCGATGTTCTGTCGTGCTACCAACAATTCCGCTACGCGGTCCGCCCACCCGCGATACCGACCGTCGCCACGAATCTCGTCGTTCAATCCCTCGGTGAAGGAATCACCCACCGCGACGAAACGTGCACAGGGCTCTCGATCAGCGATCACAGCAACATCATGGCCGACGGTTCCTTCGGTCAGCAATCAACGTCCTGTTCACCAGCCATCGACATCCACCTTCACCACCGTGCACCGTAAGTGATGTGCACCTGTCTGTGACGTGCCGAATGTGCCGTGCACCGGAATGTGAAGGACCTGGCCGCCGAAGGCTTCCCCTCCCGCGACGACCAGGTCGTAGGGAACACTAGTCCGTGCCCTCGCCACCGTCCGCACCGACACTCCGGTTCGCAAACACCCGGCCCACACGTCGATACCAGGTGATGAGGGCGATCAGTCCCACGACAATTTGCGGGACGTACGACGTTGCTCGCCAGACCAAGTCCGCCGCGGTGGCCGCACCCTTGTCGGTACCCGAACTCACCAACAGCTGGATCATCAAGGCATCCATCGTTCCCAACCCGCCGGGTGTGATGGGAACCATCAGCATGATCTGACTGACCGCGAATGCCCCGAAGGCGGCGATCGGATTCGTGCCCGGCTGATCCCAACCTTCGACTCCGCGTAGGGCGGCGAAAAGAATCAGGAATTGACTGCCGGTGATCCCGAGTTGAGCGAGCGTGAGCCACAGCCATCGCTTTGCGAGCAGGTCATACATCTCCCGACGGAATTTCACGATCGGGGCTGCCACGTCGAGGTCCTTGAGGCGCCGGATTCGGCGACCAAGCGGCCTCAGGGCTGCGTTACCCCAGGCGCCTAGGCGCTCGGCGAGGCCCTGGGAACGCATGATGGATACGAACACCGCAAGGACCAAGATCAGTATCCCGAGGCCGACGGGACCCATCCAGGCCACACCGTCGGCTGCTCCCACGACCGTCAAGGCCAGAACGCCGAGAATGGGGAATCCGAGGCTGGCGAAGGTGCTCCACAGGCTCACGGCGGTGATGGCCGCGGTGGCCGATGTGGCCGGGATTTTGTAGCTCGCGAGCATCCCGAACTGAACCGCCAATCCGACCGCTCCGCCGGCGGGTACGCCGTTGCTGATGGTGAAGCTTGCCTGCTTCACCTGCTGGGATTGCCAGTACCGCAAGCGAGGTTCGGCGGCCATGAAGATCAAGCCGTACATCGCCAAGTACACGACGACGGTGACAGCGATGACCACCACGGCGATCCACGACATCGACTGCAGTGACTCCATCGCGTCGCTGTAACTTCCGATCTGCGGAATGACCTGCCAGAAAATCAGAACGATGACGCCTAATCCGAGAGCGCCAAGTGCGATGGACTTGCGGGGGTCCAGTGTGGCCCGCGGCATGTCCGGAGTCTGCGAGTTCTCTTCGCCATCACTCGGTGCGGCGTCGGCATGGTCCCGCATCCCTCGAGCCTGCCATACCCCGACCCCCCGAATCTCCCCACCGAGCCATTGGGCAAGATGAAGGTATGCGTCTTGACCACCTGTCCTATGCATGCACAACAAGCGAGATCGCAGACGTGGTTCAGCGCATCGGGTCAGACCTCGGAGGAACGTTCGTCGATGGCGGCCGCCACCCTTCGTTCGGCACCCGCAATTTCATTCTCCCGCTGGCTGGCGGCTGCTACGTCGAGGTGGTCAGCGCGCTCGACCACCCCGCCGCACTGAAGGCACCGTTCGGCCAGGCCGTACATCGCCGAGCCGAGCATGGCGGCGGATGGCTCAGTTGGGTTCTGGCCGTCGACGACATCGGCCCGGTCGAGCAACGATTCGGACGGGAGGCAACCCGCGGGAAACGTATTCGTCCTGATGGTGTCGAACTGTGTTGGCAGCAAATCGGCATCCTGAACACCCTGGATCGGCCGGAGGTTCCCTTTTTCGTGCATTGGGATTGCCCCGATACCGAGCACCCGAGCGCGACGGGTGGCACACAAGCGTCCATCGCTGTCGACACGATCGAGTTGTCCGGGGACCACACATCGGTTGTCGAAGTGGTCGGATCAGACATCGGGCTCGACGACACCAAAGTGACCTGGGTCGACGACGATGAGCCGGGGGTATCCGCTGTCGTTTTTCGGACCGCCAACGGCACTGTTCGGATCGACTGACTCCGGTCGATTAATCCGCGCGGCAGCCCGCCTGTCTGCGATAGGAATCCATAGCTGTCGGTGAGCCGGCTACGGCAGTCGTGACTGCTCCCGCCACAGATCAATTCCGCCTTCGACAGCCACCTCGTCGATGGCTGCAATCTCACTCTCGCTGAACGCCAGGTTGTCCACGGCTCCAACAGTTTCGCGGAGTTGGTCAGCCGAACTCGCACCCACCAGAGTCGTCGTGACCCGCGGATCGCGCAACGTCCATGCCACAGCCATCTGGGCCAGGCTTTGGCCTCTCTCGCGCGCTATCTGCGCCAGGGCACGAAGGCGGTCTGCGTTCTCGGCATTAAGGAAGGCCGGGTCCAGTGATTTGCCTTCTGTTGCGCGGGAGCCTTCGGGGATTCCATCCACGTAGCGATCGGTCAACATTCCCTGAGCGAGGGGGCTGAACGTGATGGATCCAGCTCCCACGGTTGCCAGGGCGTCGAGCAGACCGTCGTCTTCGATCCAGCGATTCAATAGCGAGTAGGACGGCTGGTGAATCAGCAGAGGTACGCCCAGGTCGGCCAGGATCTCCGCAGCCCGAAGGGTGCGTGCGGGGCCATAGGAGGAAATACCGACATACAGCGCCTTGCCCTGGGAAACGGCGGTGGCCAACGCGCCCATGGATTCTTCGAGAGGCGTGTTCGGGTCGGGTCGGTGGTGGTAAAAGATGTCGACGTAGTCCAGGCCAAGCCGCTCAAGGCTCTGGTCCAGGCTGGCCAGCATGTATTTGCGAGACCCGAGATCCCCGTAGGGACCTGGCCACATGTCCCACCCTGCCTTGGAAGAGATGACCAGTTCGTCTCGATACCGGGCAAAATCCTCGCGCAAGATGCGTCCGGCGTTGATTTCAGCCGACCCGAACGGCGGACCGTAGTTGTTCGCGAGATCAAAGTGGGTGATTCCCAAGTCGAACGCCGTGTGCATGATCTCTCGCTGCGTGGCCAGAGGTTTATCGTCGCCGAAGTTATGCCAGAACCCCAAACTGATCAGCGGTAGATCGAGCCCACTGCGACCGCATCTGCGATAGGGCATCCGACCGTCGTACCGATCGGGATCGGGCAAGTAGTGTGGGGCGATATCCATAGAAGGATTGTCGCAGTGATCGGCGAGAGTGGAGAGCAAGTGTCGAATATTCCGCACGTGACAATGAATGATGATCGATCGATCCCCCAAATCGGTCTGGGCGTGTGGCAGGTGCCCGACGATGTGGCAACCGAGGCATGTCTGACAGCCTTCGAGGCCGGTTATCGGCACATCGACACAGCCGCGCTCTACGGGAACGAAGAGGGCGTGGGCCGGGCCATCAGAGCATCCGGGCTATCCCGAGACGAGCTTTTCATCACGACCAAAGTGTGGAATACCGACCATGGGCGTGCCCGCACGACAGACGCGATGCAGGCCTCCCTCGACAGGTTGGGCCTGGACTACGTCGACCTCTATCTCATTCACTGGCCCACGCCCGACAGAGGTCTGTACGTCGAAACGTGGGAAACGGTTCTGGAACTCAAGGAACAGGGCAAGACGCTCTCAGCCGGTGTTTCCAACTTCCACCCGTCCCACCTGCGCACCATCATCGATGCGACGGGCGTAACTCCCACTATCAACCAGGTGGAGCTCCACCCATGGCTGCCCCAGCGAGAGGTACGGGCGGCCGATGACGAGCACGCAGTGGTCACGGAGGCCTGGTCACCGCTTGCTTCAGGCGGCCTCATCGACAACGCCGTCCTGGCCGACATCGGCAGCAAGCACGGCAAGAGCACCGCTCAGGTCATGATCCGCTGGCACCTGCAGATCGGGAATGTCGTTCTGCCAAAGTCGGTCACGGCCGAGCGGATCGTCAGCAACATCGACGTGTTCGATTTCGAGCTCGATGCCGATGACCTCATCGCTATCGAAGCCCTTGAGGACCCGTCACGTCGCACGGGTCCGAACCCGGACGTCTTCAACGAGGCCTAGTCACCGGCTCCGACGGATCGGGACGGATCACCGTTGCCGCTGGCGCGACATCACGCGGTGCGTGCGTCCAAGTTCTCCTGAGGCAGCATGTCTCCCGCGGCTTCGCAGCTTCGTTCGATGCGTGACGCAGACCTCTCGATTCGTCGCATTTGCTTCTTTTTGATGCCATCGGTGCCTTTGTCGGCCTCGACGCGACTGAGATTCTTCTGGATGCGGTTGGCATTGACCAGCACGCGTTCGGGCAGATCGCCGGAGATGTACGCCTCTTCGGCGTCCGTCACCAGCGTGTCGGTCAGGCCCTTCAACTCCGCGAGCATCTCTTTCTTCGCCTTCTTCTTCGCGTCCGGCTTGGAATTGATCTCGCTCAACTTAAGGTCAAGGGCGAAGTAACTCGTACAGGCGGGGATGACCTCGATGGCCTCGTCGATTTCCACGTCCAGGGCGTCTGAAGGTGCCTCGCTGGGGGACACGTCCTCCGCCGCCGGCTCCTCGTCGCCTCCCCCGCAGGCCGCCAGGCTGACCGCTAGGACGCAACTCGCTGCGACCGCCATCAACTTCCGCGTTCCTCGCATGTCAACCCTCCGTCGCGCCCTTGGGGACTCCGTCACGAAAGCGTAACGCGATGAGCACGATCGCGCCGAGTTTTTGCCACCCTGGCGCGCCGAGAATCGATGAGGGCACAGGAGGCGGGTGCTAGGCCCCTGCGCGCCAATGCGGCGCCGACTCGGTGCTCGACGCCGCATTGGTGGGGTCGTATCAACTGCAGCCGGACGTGCTCCCGCAGCCTTCGCAGACGTAGCAGCTGCCGGCTGGGCGCATCTTGATGCCACAGGTCATGCACAAGGGCGCGTCCGACGCGGTTCCGGTGATCTCTTCGAGCAGTTCGGCGCTGGAGTGGGCGCTACTGGCGGCAGGCATCTCCCCCGCTGGGGCTGACTGCTCATCGACCGCAAGGTCTACTGCTGGAGCAGCCTCGACCTGCGGTGTCTCGTACTGCTGGGTAACGGTCGCCGCGCGCTCATCGGCCGTGAAGATCCCGAGCGCCTCACGCTTGTCCAACGGCAGGTGATCCAACGCCAAACGACGGAAGATGTAGTCCATGATCGACTGGCTCATCCTGATGTCTGGATCGTCGGTCATACCTGCTGGCTCGAAGCGCATGTTGACGAACTTGGATACGAAGGCTTCCAACGGCACGCCGTACTGCAGCGCGATCGAAATGGCGATGGAGAAGGCATCCATCACGCCCGCGAGCGTCGAACCCTGCTTGCCGAGCTTGAGGAATACCTCGCCGAGCTCTCCATCCTCGTAACTGCCCGCCGTCAGGTAGCCCTCGGCACCTGCCACCGAGAAGCTGGTGGTTCGACTCGGCCGTGACTTCGGCAAACGCCGCCGGATCGGCTGACCGATTCCCTCGATAGCGGCCTCCACTTGCGCATCGACCTTCGTCGCCTTGGCATCGGACAGCGGCTGGCCGACCTTGCAGTTGTCGCGATAGATCGCGAGTGCCTTGAGGCCCTGCTTCCAACCCTCGTAGTAGATCTCCTCTACTTCTTCGATGGTCGCGGTCTCCGGCATGTTCACCGTCTTGGAGATGGCACCGGAAATAAACGACTGCACCGCAGCCATCATCCGAACGTGACCCATCGGAGAAATGGACCGGGCTCCCATTGCGGTGTCGAAGATCGCATAGTGCTCGGTCTTCAGTCCAGGAGCGTCCACAACGTGTCCGTTCTCCGAGATGTACTCCACGATGGCTTCGATCGTTTCTTCGGTGTAGCCGAGCTTGCGCAGTGCGCGAGGGATCGTCTGGTTGACGATCTGCATCGAGCCACCACCCACGAGCTTCTTGAACTTCACCAGTGAGAAGTCCGGCTCGATTCCCGTGGTGTCGCAGTCCATCATGAAGCCGATGGTCCCGGTGGGAGCGAGGACGGAGGCCTGCGCGTTCCGCCACCCATTCTTCTCACCCGTGGTGAGGCATTCCTCCCATGTCTTCACCGCGAGCTTGAGAACGTCGCCGTCCAAGCTCGACACCGTCCGCACATCGTCGTTGGCCGATGCGTGCTTGCGCATGACGCGCTTGTGGGCATCGACGTTTCGCGCGTAGCCGTCGTAGGGACCGACAACTCCGGCGAGCTCGGCGCTGCGCTTGTACGCGGTTCCGGTCATCAGCGATGTGATGGCTGCAGCGAAGGAGCGACCAGCGTCGGAGTCGTACGGAAGACCCGTCGCCATCAGCAGCGCACCGAGATTCGCGTATCCGATGCCGAGTTGGCGGTACCGGCGAGTGGTGTCGCCGATCGCCTCCGTCGGGAAGTCAGCGAAGGAGATCGAGATGTCCATCGCGGTAATAACGAACTCCACACTCTTGGCGAACCTCTCCGCATCGAATGTGTCGTCTTCCTTCAGGAAGGTCATCAAGTTCAAGCTCGCCAGGTTGCATGAGGAGTTATCCAGGCTCATGTACTCCGAGCAGGGGTTGGACGCGTTGATCCGCCCTGTTTCCGGATTGGTGTGCCAATCGTTGATGGTGTCGTCGTATTGAATTCCCGGATCCGCGCAGGCCCAGGCGGCCTCCGCCATGGTCCGGAAGAGCCCCTTGGCGCTCACCGTCTCCACAACCTCGCCGTCGGTTCGAGCCCGCAGCCCGAAGTCCTCGTCCGCCTCCAGTGCCCGCATGAACTCGTCGGAGACTCGCACCGAGTTGTTGGCGTTCTGGTACTGAACCGACGTGATGTCTTTTCCACCGAGGTCCATGTCGTATCCCGCGTCGCGCAGAACCCGGATCTTGTCCTCTTCTCGGACCTTGGTCTCGATGAACTCCTCAATGTCGGGGTGATCGACATCGAGCACCACCATCTTCGCGGCCCGACGCGTAGCACCGCCAGACTTGATCGTACCTGCGGAGGCATCCGCCCCACGCATGAACGACACGGGTCCGGACGCCGTGCCACCAGAGGAACGCAGGAGTTCTTTGCTCGAACGAATGCGCGACAGGTTGAGCCCGGCGCCGGAGCCACCCTTGAAGATGAAGCCCTCTTCTTTGTACCAATTCAAGATGGAGTCCATCGTGTCGTCGACACTCAAGATGAAGCAGGCGCTCACTTGCTGCGGAGCAGTGGTGCCGACGTTGAACCACACGGGTGAGTTAAAGCTGAAAACCTGGTGCAACAGCATGTAGGTCAACTCGTGCTCGAAGATCTCCGCGTCCTCGTCCGAACCGAAGTAGCCGTTGTCCCGTCCGGCTTTGGTGTAGGTCAACACGACGCGATCGATCAACTGCTTGAGGCTCCACTCCCGCGACTCGGTGCCCACTGCCCCACGGAAGTACTTCGTCGTGACGATCGTCGACGCGTTCACACTCCAAAAGTCGGGGAACTCAACACCCTGCTGCTCGAACACCACCTCCCCGGTCTTCCAGTTGTTCTGTACCACGTCACGGCGCTCCCAGGTGACGTCGTCGTAGGGATGCCGTCCCGCCGTGGTGTAGAGCCGCTCCATCGTCAGGCCGGGGCCTTGGAGGGTGTTGTGCACGAACGGTGCGGGTGTGCTGATTGTCTGGGACATCGGTGGTGCCTTTCTTGCTGGTGCGGAACGGACGGATATTTCTGGTTCTAGGTCGGGGAAGAATCTCGTGCGGGTGTGACATCGGCGTGCTCGCGGCGAGCCGGCTCATGAGCCGTTGGCTCCCCTTCTGCGCGAAGCAGCGTGATCTCTGCTTCGAAATCTTCTAGCGAATCAAAGCTGCGGTAGACGGACGCGAACCTCAGGTAGGCGACCTCGTCCAGTTCGCGGAGCGGGCCAAGAATGGCCAGCCCCACTTCTTCGGCGGGAATCTCTGCATTACCGGTGGCACGAAGGGCATCTCTTACCTGCTGGGCGAGGATCGCGATCTGGTCGTCTTCGACGGGACGCCCCTGACACGCCTTGCGGACACCCGCCACGACTTTCGCCCGGGAAAAAGGCTCGCTGGCCCCCGATCGCTTCACCACATTCAACTGGGCAGTTTCCGACGTCGTGAAACGTCGGCCGCAGCTCAAGCATTCCCGTCGGCGCCGGATGGCGCTGCCTTCCTCTGATGTGCGCGAGTCGACGACCCGTGAGTCCTCCTCACGGCAAAAAGGACACCTCATGGATTCCTCCCGTCACTCTCGTCACATCTGTATCGCTATTACTGCCGTCTGTGGGGATTTGTGGGGAAATCCTGTGGACGAACTGTGCAGTAGTACCACAACCTGTGGACGAATCACATGCGTGTGACTACTACATCTAGGGGTTAGACTGTAGGGCTAGCGGACGCCGGGCGCAAGCGTCCTCGGGAATTTGGCCCGCTTGGGCGTGTTGCTCGGCTCAGCGGGCGATTCGGGAGACCTCATCGGCGACCCGCGATGCCCAGGTCTTCGTTCCTCGCGTCGTGTAGTGCAAGGCGTCAGCGAAGGGGACCTTCTTGTCTCTCGCCCAGGAGCCCCAGCGAATGTGATGCAGGTTGTTCCTGTCCGCCGCCAGCTGTTTGACCTGCCGGTTGAACCAGCGCTCCTTTTCTCGCGTGAAGCGATCACCACCGCTGGCGTAGGTATCCACCCACATCACCGTGCGCTTGGGTCCAAGCACCCGCATGAGCTCCTTCATTCGAGATGCCGTTGTTCCTCGATCGATCCACCGCATGTCGTTGGTTCCGATGGCGACCACCACTGTCGCCGGAAGTTGATCTAGTTCCTTGGCACGCTTGGCTTGCGCGATCGCCCAATCCAGCCGCTTCCCTCCGAAGCAACGCACCGTGGGGGTCCAGCCGTCCTCACGCAGCGCCCGCTTCAACGGCTTTCGTCCATTGCGGGTCAACGAGTCGCCGATCACCAGCACCCGGCGCCCCTGACCCGGTCCAGGCGTCGTATTGAGAGAGTCGGGCCAGATCGGCCCACTGCAGGCCCGGGCGTCTCCCCCGGTGGACCATTGCGGATCCTTCCGTGGACCCGATTCATCCGCCGCCGCCACGCTCCACTGCTGACCGGCCAGGCAAACCACGACAGTGGTCACGAGGACCGCAAAGCGACGACGCACCCGCTCAGTATCACCCGAGGATGGGGACGACGATGGACTGACCCGGCACCACGGGTGTTGTGCCAAGGTCGTTCATCTGACGAATCTGCCGGACGACTCCCCGCGGGTCGCTGCCAGGCGCCACCTCGCGGGCTATCCCCCACAGCGTTTCGCCCGCCTGGACCACCACCACCTGCGGTGCCGGCGATTTCGACGCCTCGGACATTGATCCTGAAGCGCCGGCCACCTGACCGGCCCCGATGACGATCGCACCCAGGGCCGCAACGGACGCTGAGAAGGCGACCCGCCGACCACGCCGGGTCAGCCGCAATCCTGGATCGCTCCTGTTTGCTCGATGCCTGTCATCACGTGCCCGAGTGCCACGGGGGGAAGTCCGCGTATCCATCGCTGTGCCTTTCCTAGTGCCGAAACCTAGTTCGAACGTCTGTACGATCGAACACATGTTCGTTTTCTACCATGCTCCGCCCGACACACCCTGCATTTATCGAACAGGTGTTTGATTTCGTGTCGCGGCTGCCGTAGTTTTCGAACACACGTGCAGGATGGCGTGGGGGTCTGACACCCACGCCTCGGCTAGCCCAGGAGGGCCCATGGCATCGATGGTGAGCGAACTTCCCGACGGTGAGCCTGACGATTCAGGCCTCACTCCCCGGCAGCAGGCCATCCTGCGGGTCATCGAGGAGACCATGGCGGACCGGGGCTACCCCCCGAGCGTTCGCGAAATTGGGCACGGTGTCGGCCTGACCTCCCCGAGTTCGGTGGCCCACCAACTCAAGACGCTCGAAGAATTGGGGTATCTGCGTCGCGACCCCCACCGGCCTCGCGCACTCGTCGTGGCACGTCCATCCAGCACACCCGCCGGCACCTCTACCCCAGACGTGACGCACCTTGAGTCGCAGGCATCCAGCAGCGCGGTTTCGGTCCCTCTGGTGGGTCGTATCGCCGCGGGTGGGCCCATCCTCGCCGAGCAGCACACCGAGGACGTCATGCCCTTGCCTCGGGATCTTGTCGGTGACGGCGAGTTGTTCATGCTCACGGTGGTCGGTGACTCGATGGTGGACGCTGCCATTTGCGACGGGGACTTCGTTGTTGTTCGAAGCCAACCGACGTGCGACAACGGGGATATCGTCGCTGCGATGATCGATGGTGAAGCCACCGTCAAGACCTTCAAGCGGCGCGACGGCCACGTCTGGCTCATGCCGCACAACCCGGCCTACGAGCCGATCCTCGGCGACAATGCCACCGTTCTCGGAAAGGTCGTCAGCGTCCTTCGACGGATTCGCTAAGTCATCACTCGTCGTCTCTGAGCCTGACCAAGGCCTGTCGAACGACCGACCCGTCCGTGGTGAACCACAACGGTGGCAGGGACGCACGCAACGCTCCTCCGTATCCGGCCGTCGCCATGCGTGGATCGAGAACCGCTACCACCCCTCGATCAGACTCTGAGCGAATGAGTCGACCCGCACCCTGAGCCAACAGCAAAGCCGCCCGGGTCAGCGCTACCTCGCGAAAGCCGGAGCGACCCTCCGCATCGACGGCTGCTTGCCGCGCGCTCATCACCGGGTCATCGGGCCGAGGAAAGGGGATCCGGTCAATCGTCACCAGCACCAAGGAGTTGCCCGGTACGTCGATGCCCTGCCACAGGGCGACTGTTCCCACCAGCACGCTTTGGGGCTCGCTCGTGAAACGTTGCACCACCGGCGCGACCGACTCCCCCCGGCGTTGGACCAACAGGGGCCCGAGGTCACCGGAATCCAGTCGCGAGCCCAACCGGACACGCAGGTAGTCCGCCGCCCGATCGACACCGTTCCAACTCGAGAACAACGCCAAGGTCCGCCCGCCGGCAGCTTCGATGAGGTCCGCGAGTTCGTCGAGTGCTTCCATCGATGCACCCTCGCGATTGGGCGGCGGCACGTGCCCCGCCACGTACAGGATTCCCTGCTGCGCGTAATCGAATCCGGAACCGACATCGAGGCACGTCGTGTCCGGTGCGAGCCCAAGTGCCGTCAGGGTCGGGGCGAATGAACCACCGGCTTTCAGGGTGGCACTGGTTAGGACCACCGGTTGCTCCGGATACAACGACTCCGCAAGAGCGTCTCCGACGCTTAACGGCGCGATGCGCAGAACCGGCCCCCGACCACTGTCCTGCGACCACCACACAACATCAGAATTCGCGAGCGCGAGGAGTCGACCCGACACGGCGAAAACATCCTCGGCACCGGCGCGAACTCGCTGGAGGGCGGCCGCATCGGTGCTCCCCTGGTGGGCTGTGGCCGGCGTGGCGGATAGATCGGCCGACAGGGCCGACGCCAATGCCCGCGTGGAATCCCGTATCCGCGCGAGGGCCAAGGACAAAGCCGGCGTCCACGCGGTGATTCGGCCAGAGCTGTTCGAATCCGCTTCCGCGAGCTCATCGAGAGCGATCGCCACATCGTCGACCGCATCAGCCAGCGAGCCCTGATCGTCGCTCACCCGAGCGGCGTCGCCGACCAATCGCTCGAGGGCGGAAACCGACAACTCACCGGTGACGGCACTGGTGATCCGATCGACCAACTCGTGTGCCTCGTCGACAACGAGGGCCGATCGATCAGGCAACACCGGAACGCCTTCGATGGCGTCGATCGCGAGCAGCGCGTGATTGGTGACCACGATGTCCGCCTCCATTGCCCGAGCCCGAGCCTGGGCCGAGAAGCACTCGTCACCGAACGCGCACCGGCTCTCGCCCACGCACTCTGCCGACGACACCGACACGGCTCGCCACACTCGAGAGTCGATCTCGGCATCGAGGTCATCTCTGTCACCGGTCTCGGTGTGTGCCGCCCACTCGTGAACCATGGCCGCTTGCTCTTCCAGCGATCCCCGGGCCCGAGAGTCGATCTGTTCCTGCAAGATCAGCGACTCTTGACCGTCGGCCTCGCCCATGCGTTGCCGGCACAGATAGTTCTGCCGCCCCTTCAACACAGCCCAGGAAACGTCCCCGTCGGCCTCGGCCAGGCGGGGCAATTCCCGCTCGATCAGTTGCCGCTGCAGAGCAAGGGTCGCGGTCGCGATCACCACGGGGCCCTCCTTACGGGCCATCCGGGCCGCGGGCACGAGGTACGCGAGGGACTTGCCCGTCCCGGTGCCTGCCTGCACGACGATGTTGTCGCCGGCGGAAAAAGCCTCCATGACCGCCTCGGCCATTTCACGCTGACCGACTCGGGACTGGCCACCCATCAACTCGACGATCGCCTCCAGGCTCGTCGAGACGGAATCACTCATCGCGCGATCGGTCACGCTAGCCCGCGGCGACCGAATCGAGTTCGCGAGCCAGATCCTCCGCGACCCTTGCTTTCAGATGGGAGCCGTGCTCTTCGTGATCTACCGAGACCACATCGCCCTCCCGATACACCCGGGCTAACAGATCTCCGCGTTCGTACGGCACAACGACATCCACATCCACCAGAGTGCGGGGCAGGTCTGCGTCGATCGCAGCGAGCAATTCACCGATGCCCACACCACTGCTCGCGGACACAAGGACCGCGTGCGGCTCGTGGCGCAATACCTCCGCGGTCACGGTCTCGTCCGCGATGTCGGCCTTGTTGATCGCGATGATCTCCGGCACATCTCCTGCATCGATCTCCGCGAGCACCTCTCGGACCGCGGCGATTTGCTCCCTCGGTACGTCGTCGGACCCATCGACAACGTGGACGATGACATCGGCATCGCGAATCTCCTCCAGGGTCGAGCGGAACGCCTCCACGAGTTCGTGCGGGAGATGGCGCACGAAACCGACGGTGTCGGACATCGTGATGTCACGACCTGCGGGCGTCCGGACTTTGCGAACCGTCGGATCGAGGGTGGCGAACAGCGAGTCGTCGACCAGCACACCCGATCCCGTCAACCGGTTCAACAAGCTGGACTTCCCGGCGTTGGTGTAACCGGCGAGGGCGACCATCGGAACACCCGAACGGCGACGAGCGTGTCGTTGGGTGGCTCTGGTGCGCTCCATGGTGCGCAATTGCGATCGAATCTTGGCCATTTGCGACCTGATCCTGCGACGATCCGTTTCGATCTTCGTTTCGCCTGGTCCACGCGTTCCCACGCCACCGGTGGCTCCACCAGCGCGACCGCCGGCCTGCCGCGACAGCGACTCACCCCATCCTCGGAGGCGGGGCAGCAGGTACTGCATCTGCGCCAGACTGACCTGCGCCTTTCCTTCTCGACTTCGAGCATGCTGAGCGAAGATGTCCAAGATGAGCCATGTTCGGTCGACAACTTTGACCTTGACGATGTCCTCGAGGGTCCGCAGTTGACCGGGACTGAGTTCACCGTCACAGATGACCGTGTCCGCGCCGCTGCTGCGCACGAGATCGCGCAATTCGTTGGCCTTTCCCGACCCCACGTATGTCGCCGGGTCCGGTGCATTTCGACGTTGCACCACTCCCCCGACCACGGCCGACCCCGCGGTTTCGGCCAGTTGTGCCAGTTCTCGCAGGGATCTTTCCGCGTGAGACAACGTTCCCGAGGTCCACACCCCCACCAACAGCACCCGCTCCAGTCGGACGCGGCGGTACTCGACCTCCGAAACATCCTCGAGTTCGGTGGATAAGCCCCCCACGCGCCGCAGAGCCTGTCGATCGAGGAGTTCCCCTTCGCCAACTGTCGGCGCCGTCGGCCCCGTCGGCCCCGTCGGCTCCGTCACCTCCACCGCCCGCCTACACGCCGCGGGGCCACTGCACCGTGCCGCGAGCGACGAGTTCGGCCGGGCCGCGCAGTACCAGCGGGCCATCCGGCTCGATGTCTACCCATACGGTCCCCCCGGGCACATCTACCTGGAACGAACCTGTCTGGTCTCCCGCCTCCACCCAAGCAACGGCGCACGCACCCGTCCCGCAAGAGCGCGTCTCACCAACACCTCGCTCATGGACCCGCATGCGGACATGCCCGGGTGCCACGCGCTCGGCGAACTCGACGTTCACCCCGTCGGGGAACGCCTCCGCTGGAGTCACCACCGGGGCCTGTGCCAGGGATTCGACATCGGCGTCCAGGGATTCCACGAAGACCACGGCGTGCGGATTGGGCACCGCTACCGGCACCGCATCCCATCGCATGTGACCGAGTGCCACCGACACTTCCGGTGCGCCGTCCGGCATCGTCGCAACACCCATGCTGATCGCGATCTCTTCGGCCTCGTGTCCGCGAACATGGGCCTCCACCAGGCCGCCACGAGTCGCCACAACGGTGGTTCGGCCGGTCAGGGAGCCTGTCGCGTGTAAATACCGGACAAACACCCGAGCCCCGTTGCCACACATTTCCGCGATGGAACCATCTGCATTCCGATAGTCCATGAAAAACTCGGCGACGTCGGCGAAAGACGCGAACTCCGGATCGTTGGCGCAGCGAACAACTCGCAGTACTCCGTCAGCACCGATTCCGCGGCGCCGATCGCAAATCCAGCGAACCCGCTCAGCCGACAGTTCCAACCTTCCTTCGAGGTCGGGAAGGACGACGAAATCGTTCTCCGTTGCGTGACCCTTGACGAACGGGATATCGGCGATGCGCGTCATTCGTTCACCCTAGTGCGCGGTGCGCCTGCGCTCGAACCTCGGAACACACGCGCGGCTCCCGTCGGCGACGGCCTCTACGGCTATTACGACCGCTACGACCGCGCAACGCATCCGGCGATCGCGTCTGCGAAGCCCGCCTCATCATGATTCCGCCACTCGATCCGCTCATCACGACGGAACCAGCGTTGCTGTCGCCGCGCGAACTTTCGCGTGTCGTCGATGGTGCGCTGCCGGGCCTGCTCTTCGCTGCACTCGCCGGCGAGGAAATCGAGCACCGGTCCGTATCCGAGAGCGGCAGCGGCTGTCGGGGCGTCACGAAATCCGGCCGCTTCGAGTCGACGCACTTCATCGACGAAGCCATCGTCCCACATGGCATCGACTCGATCCTCGATGCGACTATCGAGGCGTTCTCGATCGATGTGGATACCGAATCGGTGCACCGGATACACATCTTGTGGCGGTGGCAGGTGCGCGACGAACGGCTCTCCCGTCAATTCGATGACCTCAAGAGCCCGCACAATGCGCCGCCCGTTGTTTCTTTCGATGGCCTGGGCCGCATCGGGGTCCATTGCGTGAAGCTCGTCGTGAAGTACAGGCGCGCCTACCTCACTCAATCGAGCCTCCCAGCGTGCTCGGACATCCGGATCTGTACCAGGAAAGTCAAGTTTCTCGAGCACGGCACGGACATACAGTCCACTGCCTCCCACGACGAGGGCTGTCTTGCCTCGACCTCGGATATCGTCGATCGCCTGACGTGCCCTGTCACGGAACTCCACGACGCTCACAGCCTGGTCGACCGGCCAGACGTCGATCATGTGGTGGCGGACCCAGCGTTGGTCTGCCTCGTTCGGTTTGGCGGTGCCTATATTCATGCCGCGGTATGCCTGCATGGAGTCGGTGCCAACGATCTCCGCGTTGACGGCCTGAGCCACCTGCAACGCCAGGGCGCTCTTGCCGGAAGCAGTGGGCCCCACGATCGCGATAACGGGGGGCTGGGCTGCCTGGCTCATGTAGCGGGAGCGCCGATTCCGGGCATCCCCAATGGCACACCCGGCCACGTCCCGGGCGACCCTTCGCGTCGATACACATCAATGACCTCATCAGCGACCAGATGGTGCGGAGCCGCGTAGGTCACTACGGCCGTCACCAGGTCCCCTTCGGCTATCGGGTCCAGACCTTCCGTCGCGATGTGGACGAGCCGGTTGTCCCGTGCCCGACCGCTGGCGCGCATGGTGCGCTCGTCCTTGCGGCCCTCGCCGCCCGCGATCAGCACCTCTACCGCCTCACCCTCCAACGACCTGTTCTCTTCCCAGGCGATCTCGTTGACTAGTTCCACCAGACGGGTGTAACGCTCCTGCACCACATCAGGATCCACCTGCTGAGGCATCGAGGCTGCGGGGGTTCCGGGTCGCTGCGAGTACTGGAACGTGAAGGCACTGGCGAAGCGCGCCTGTCGTACGACATCCATCGTCGCCAAGAAGTCTTCTTCGGTCTCACCGGGGAAGCCGACGATGATGTCCGTCGTAATGGCTGCATGGGGCAATCGGTCGCGCACTTTGTCGAGGATTCCTAGGTAGCGATCACTGCGATAGGACCGCCGCATGGACTGCAGGATTCGATCGGATCCCGACTGCAGAGGCATGTGCAGGGCGGGCATGACGTTGTGCGTGGTCGCCATCGCGTCGATGACGTCGTCGGTGAAGTCCCGTGGGTGCGGGCTGGTGAACCGCACGCGCTCGAGACCGTCGATGTCTGAGCACGCTCGTAACAGGTCCGCAAAGGCGCCACGGTCGTCGAACTCGACGCCGTAGGCGTTGACGTTTTGTCCAAGCAAGGTGATCTCGACGACCCCATCGGCCACGAGCGCTTCGATCTCCGCCAGAATCTCGCCCGGTCGCCGATCCTTCTCCTTGCCGCGTAGGGCCGGAACGATGCAAAAGGTGCACGTGTTGTTGCACCCCACGCTGATCGACACCCACGCCGCATGGGCCGACTGTCGCTTCGTCGGCAGATCAGACGGGAACACCTCAAGGGCCTCTTCGATTTCAATCTGGGCCATCTGCTGAACCCGCGCGCGCTCCAAGAGGATGGGAAGCGAGCCGATGTTGTGGGTCCCGAAGACGACATCGACCCAGGGCGACTTTTCCACGATGGCCCCACGATCCTTTTGCGCAAGGCAGCCGCCGACAGCAATCTGCATATCCGGGTTCTGCCGCTTCAAAGGCGCAAGGTGGGACAGGTTGCCGTAGAGCCGGTTATCGGCGTTCTCTCGGACGGCACAGGTGTTGAAGACGATGACGTCGGCGTTCTCGCCATCGGAGACCGGCACCAACCCAGAATCCTCGAGTAGACCGGAGAGTCTTTCGGAGTCGTGCACGTTCATCTGACAGCCGTAGGTCCGCACCTCGTAGGTGCGGGCAAAACCCGTGTCCGACAGCGATGCCATG
>Ga0181573_10001464_pt1 | contig 23143 bp, 13 predicted proteins | sample 101ome_25_FD_148643 | JGI IMG/M metagenome (GOLD analysis project Ga0181573, IMG submission 148643) | Coastal salt marsh microbial communities from the Groves Creek Marsh, Skidaway Island, Georgia - 101409BT metaG (spades assembly) | ecosystem: Environmental > Aquatic > Marine > Intertidal zone...
CGGTCGGGCGCTGCGCCGCCGCGAAGATGATCGAGGAGAGACATCCGGGCGCTGTCGGACTGGTGGCGATCGGTTGCGGCGCGGACCAGAACCCTGCCTTGCGCGGACTGCTGCCGGAGGTGAACAGGAACGGTCGGCAGATTGCGGATGAGGTCGACCGGTTGCTGAAGGGGCGGACCCAACCGCTTGCCGGCGTGCCGAAATGCCGCTACGAGCTGACCGAGCTTCCGTTTGGCAGACTGCCTACTGCGGCCGAACTTGAGGAACGTCTCAAGAGCAAGGTGGAGCGGGTGCGGTATTACGCCGGGATTCTGAAGGAGCGGATGGCGCGCGGCATCGACCCGCCAAAGACGATGCCTTACCCGGTGCAGACATGGACCTTCGGCGAGGACCTCGGGATGGTCTTCCTGGCCGGCGAAGTGGTCGTGGATTATTCGCTGCGCCTGAAACGGGAGCTGGTGGCGGAGCGGTTGTGGGTGAACGCCTACGCCAACGACGCGCCCTGCTACGTCGCCTCCGCCCGGGTCATCGGAGAGGGTGGCTACGAGGTCGACGCCTCGATGGATTCCTACGACAAACCCACACGGTTGGATCCCGCGGCCGAAGACATCATCGTGAACAAGGTGAAGGAAATGCTGCCCAGGTCGTTTGTGCAGCGAAGGAATCTGAGGGCGGATGTGAAGGAGGATTTCTGGCGGGACCTGCCCGTGCCGCCCGCGCCGATATTGAACCCGGTGGAAGCGATTGGATCATTTCGCCTGCCGCCCGGATTCCACATCGAAACAGTCGCCGCCGAACCGCTGGTTGAGGATCCGGTGACGATCGCCTGGGACGCCGCGGGCCGGCTTTGGGTGGCGGAGATGCAGGGTTACATGCGGACGCCGGAAGGAGCGGGTGAGAACGATCCCATCAGCAAGGTGGCCGTCCTCGAGGACCTGGATGGCGACGGCGTCATGGATCGCAGAACGGTCTTTCTCGACGGACTCGTCATGCCCCGCGCCATCGCGATGGTGGAGGGAGGCGTCCTGATCGGCGAGCCGCCCCGGCTTTGGTATTGCCGGGACACCGATGGCGACCTGGTCTGCGATGAGAAGGTTTCTGTCTCCGAGAGTTACGGGCAGCGCGACGCGGTGTCGCGGACGTCCAATGGATTGATGCGCGGTCTGGACAATTGGCTGGTGAACGCGCGGCATCCGGAGCGTTTTCAGTTTAGTGACGGCCGGCTCATCACGGCGCCGGATGCCTATCGCGGGGACTGGGGCGTGGCGCAGGACGATTTCGGCCGCATCTTCGCCAACGTGAATTCTTCCTGGCTGCATGCGGACCTCATTCCCGTGCGCTATCTGCTGCGGCATCCGAACCTGCTCTCGCCGTCGGGGGTCTACCAGCGGATCGTGAAGCAGCAGGACGTGCATACGATCCGGCTGAACACCGGGGTGGTGGCCGGGCACACACAGGGAATGTTGCGGGATGATGGACGGCTCGCCCGAACCACGGCGGCCACCGCGCCGACGATCTATCGGGGCGACCGATATCCGGCGGAATACTACGGAAACGCCTTCGTGCCGGAACCGGCCGGCAATGTCGTGGGCCGCTTCACACTCCGCGAGAAAGGCACGGGACTCGAAGCAGCGCATCAACTGACCCCGGATCCCGACTGGGGACGCCGCGAGTTCCTGGCATCAACGGACGAGCGGTTCCGTCCGGTGCATGCCGCGACCGGGCCGGATGGCTGTCTCTACATCGTCGATTTCTACCGCGGCATCTTGGAATACAAATTGTTCATGAACCGCTATCTGCGGGAGCAGATCGTGGAGCGCGGACTCGACCAGCCCGCGGGGCTTGGGCGGATCTACCGGATTGTGCACGACAGCGCAAAGCCAGGAGACGTCCGCGATCTTTCCAACGCCGACGCGGCTGAACTGGCCGCCGCCTTGAGCCATCCGAACGGCTGGCGGCGGGACACGGCGCAGCGGCTGCTGGTGGAGCGTGGCGGAAGCGACGCCGCCAAGTCTCTAACCCGGTTGGCGACGAAGGGCGCAAATCCGCTCGGTCGATTGCATGCCCTCTGGACCTTGGATGGTCTCCGCGCCGCTGACGCTGAAACCGTCCGGGCGGCAATGGCGGATCCGCATCCGAAAGTGAGGGCGGCGGCTGTCCGGATCGGCGAAGGCATGACCGGCGACCCGACGTATTTGACGCGGCTGCGGGCATTGGCCTTGGATCCCGACCCGGGCGTGCAACTGCAGACCTTGCTCAGCCTCGGCCAATTCAAGGACAGCGAAGACGCGCGGGCGCTCATGGCCGACATCCTCCTCCGCAACCCGGACAACGCTCATTTCCGACACGCCGCGATCAGCGGCATTCACGGACGGGAACTGACGTTCCTTGCAAACCTTCTCGCTGCGCCCGAATTTCATGAAACGCCCTTGGGCGGGCGCGGGTTGTTCCTGCGCGAACTCGCCGCCGTGGTCTTCCGCGAACGCAGACCGGACGCCGCAAGCGCGTTGATCGCCCGGATCAGCGAAGTGGAATCGCCTGAGATTCAGACCCAGCTTCTGGAAGGCATGGTGCGCGCTTCCCGGAAGAAGCGTCCGCTGCTGCTGGATCAAAAGCCGGTCGCGCTCGACGCACTGCAGGCCAGCAAGGCGGCAGGCGTCGTTCGGGGCGCCGCGCAGGTCGCAAAACTCCTTACCTGGCCCGGGGACGCCACCAAGAAGATCGCCATCGAGCAGGCCCGGCCTCTCAGCGAACGGGAGCAGGCGCGGTTCGAACTGGGCCGCGAGAAATACCGTGGACTCTGCATTGCCTGCCATCAGATCCACGGACGCGGAATGGCGAGCCTGGCTCCCCCGCTGGTGGATTCGCCCTGGGTTCTCGGGCCCGAGGAGCGGCTTATCCGCATCGTTCTCGACGGCATCTACGGCCCCCTGGTCATCAACGGCACGAAGTGGAATCTCGTCATGCCCGGCCAGAAGCATAATCCGTCCCTGACCGATGAAAACATCGCCGCCATCCTGACCTACATCCGTCGTGAGTGGGATCACACGGCCGACACAGTCAGCGCGAGGTCCGTGGCCAGGGTTCGCGCGGCCACGTCCAATCGAGCCCTGCCATGGACCGTCGCCGAACTGGAGAAGATGGATCCGTAATCAAACAACGAACCACGAATCCTGAAACGAAGATGATCCGGAAATGCCGGCTGTTGTGATCATCAAGGGTTCATCAATGAAAACCGCGGTCAAGACTCCAACTCCGGTTTCACGATTGAAGACACACGGTGAACTGAACGACGCCCGGGAACAGGGGCAGTTCCACCCAAAGCGTGGTTGCCAAAGCGCGGCGGCGAACCATCATCCGGCCATCGACCATGAACACCCGATTCCTCCGACTCCTTCCACTCCTCTTCCTTCCGCTCGCGGCCGCGTCCTGGTGGAAGAGCGCTTGAAACGGCTCAATGCATTTTGGCCATAGGCGGGAATCAATCCAACTGGTCGGGCGACATCCGACCCATGGAATCCAGAATCGGCGGCTACAGGTTTCCGGCTAATCGCCCTTCTTCACAAATTTGAAGTAGTCGATGTCGGCGATGCTCCTGGAGGGGCCGATCTCGTCCATGACCACCTTCATCTTCAGTTGGCCGGTCTTGTTGACGCGCACGTTCTTGTGCGTGATCGTTTTCAGCTTCTGCCAACCGCCCGTGTCGGGCACGGAGATCTTTCCGGTCACGTCCACGCCGGCGAGTTCGATATGGAAGTCGCCGCCCTTCTTGTTGGACGCCACAGGAATGACAATGTCGTACACGCCCTTGGACTTCACGTTGACGGTGTAGACCAGCCATTCGCCCTTGCGCGTCCAGCCGACGCCGTGGCCGTTCGACGCGTCCGACCGTTTCTCGATGTCCACCTGCGTCGTCTCGCGGTAGTCCGCGCCGCGATTCTGCTCGTCCGCGTCATGGTACGCGGCGCCGGGTTTGCCCTCGTCGTAGTGTTCCGCCTCGATCAGGCCGGGGATGGCGTGGATCTTGCCCTTGTAGGGTCTGGTCGCGGCGGGGGTGTCGGCGGCCTGGGTTGCAATGGCGCAGGCGGCCAGGAAAGCAGCTGGGAGAAGCGTCGTGCGAAACGTTTTCATGTCAAAGCATCGAATAGGGATTTCGCCGGGCAGGCAATCCATTTTGGCAATGTAGCCGCCGTCGGAAGTCGGTGGTCATTGCAGCCGGAGATCCACCGTCTTGCGACGGCGGCTACATTGCGAACGCGGCTACGTTTCGGCGGTTGCGTGATTCCAGCTTGGGCTTCTTCCGATTGGGGATGCCGCCCGCGGGCGGGGAGATTGAATCTTGCCTGCCCGTAGGTTCGCGCCAACATTCAGTTCGTCTTTCGATCTTTTGCGCTGAATCGGTGAGCAGGGTTGGGGCTGACAGCAACCAGGAACCCCGGTTTCACGATTCATTCAGTATTTGCGCCGTCGCCGGAACTCGAACATGAAACGAACCTACATCGTAATCGCCGCATCCCTGGTCGCGGCTGTTTCTGCCGCCGCTGCGGAGAGGCCCTCTTCGAAAGCCCGATTCGTCGTGACGATCGATCGCGGCGAGGATGTGGGGCAGAGCTTCGGGTCGCTGTTCGAGGCGGAGAGCGCGGACGGATCGCTGACCGTCGGGGCGGGCTTTCAGAACGCCTACAACACGCGCTATCGGGCCGACCGGCACGCGGTGCAGTTCTTTGTCCGGCCGAATGACGGGGCGCGGGAACTGGCGACGGAGGAATTGCCGCGGCCGACGGACGATCTCACCGGCTCGTATCTACACGGGCGCGACGGGAAGGTCTATTCGACCTATGGCGGATTGAAATCCTGGAATGCGGTTGAACGCCGATGGGAGCCTGCCGCAGGGCCGGGAGGGAAGGAGGAAACCATGCGCGTTGGCGACGGCATTCTGGGATTGGGCGACAGCCGGGTGACGTGGAATGGCGAGGTCGTTCTCGAGCCGCCGACCAACGGTAGTTACCAGTTGTTCTTCTACGCCAACGGCCATCTGTGCTTCTACCACGTGCACCGGAATGGCAGGCCCTACCGTCCCTATCAGGATGACGCGGATGGATTCAGCCGCCTGTACGCCTGCCCCTGGAAACCGTCGGAGGGCCGGGTCGATCTTTCGAAAGCGGTCGTGTTGCGCCTGCCGATCGTGGGGGAAACGACCTTCGCGTGGGGCTTGTTGGGCGATCAGATCGTGACTGGTTCGAACATCGGCGGGGTCTACGTATTTGAGAACGGCGCGTGGCGGATGATCCTCGAACCCATTCAGGGGGTCAGCTTTCAGCTCTACTCATCGCTCGCCTTCCACGACCGGCTTCTGATGGGGCAGTATCCCACCGGACGGGTGTTTGAATATGACGGGGAGAAACTCACCGATTTGAAGGGCTGGCCGCCGGTGATGGAGGGCGTTTCAGGAAGTTCGCGGGAAGCGCAGACCACGACGTTATACGGGGGCGAGGTCTTCGTCGGCGTCTGGCCCTGGGGCGAGGTGTGGCGCTACAGCCCGGCGGGCCGGCGTTGGACCTTTGGCCGGCGGATGTTCCCGCATCCAGGGTTGTCCCGGAAGATCACGCATCCGTACGACATTGAGAACGAGGACAACTCGCCGCGGAATCAGTGGGGGCAGCGCGTCACCAGCCTGATCGCCAATGGACCGGACCTGTTCGTGTCCACCTCGGCCAAGTCGCCGCAGGAATGGCGCGCCGATCAGTATCCCTTTCTGGCGCCCGACAAGTGGCGGTCCTATGGGAAGGTGTATCGCGTCACCATGCCCGGACATCTTTCGGCGCCTGCGAAATGGACCTACGGCCCCACCTCCTTCGAATTCACGATCGCAGGCGGCGAGATGTCGATTCGACAGGATGGCGCGCTGTTGGCGAGATCTCCTCTGGGTGACCGGTTATCCGGATTGGCGTCGCGGTCCGGCAATTTGGACAAAGTCGACTGGGGCGCGGGAATTTACGGGCCGCATCGATGCGTTTCATTGAAGGGAGAATTCAAGAAACCATGATCGAGATGAAGAGAAGAAAGTTCCTGACAACAATCGGCGCCGGCATTGCTTCCGGCGCAGTTGGCCTGGCCGCCGATCAGCAGCCCCGGAAACGCCTGGCGGTCATCACCACGGTCTGGTGGAAGCCTTCGCACGCCTCGCACATGGCTGAGCGATTCCTCTGGGGCTACCCGGACGCCGGTCGATGGCATCGGCCGCCCATTGATGTGGTTTCCGCATACGTCGCGCAGTATCCGGACAATGACCTCAGTCGGAGTCGCGCGAAGGAGGCCGGCTTCACCCTTTATCCCACCATCGCGGAAGCGCTGCGCCGCGGCGGGGACAAGCTTGCCGTCGATGCGGTGTTGATCATCGGCGAACACGGAGAATACCCGGTCAACGAGTTGGGTCAGAAACTGTATCCCCGCTACGAGTTCTTCAAGGAAGTCGCAACGGTGTTTCGCGAGGACGGTCGCGCATTGCCTGTGTTCAACGACAAGCATCTTTCCTGGAAATGGGAATGGGCGAAGGAAATGGTCGACATCTCCCGCGAGATGAAGTTTCCGTTCCTGGCCGGTTCATCCCTTCCCGTCACTTGGCGCATGCCCGCTGTCGATCTGCCGCACGGGGCGTCGACTGAAGAGATTGTTTGCGTCGCCTACGGCGGCAAGGAGATCTACGGTTTTCATGCCTTGGAAACCCTCCAATGCATCGCCGAACGGCGGCAGGGCGGAGAGACAGGCGTTCGTTCGGTCGAAGCCATCGAGGGCGATGCCGTGTGGCGCGCGATGAACAGCAGTTCGTGGGAGGGCGGTGGCTGGGATCCGCGTCTGTTCGAAGCCTGCCTCAGCCGCAGCCAGACCCTCAAGCAGAGCGGCGACTTCAGCCATCGGTACCCGACACCCCGACAGATAAGGCAATTGGCGAAGGAGCCGCTTCTTTATCGCATCCACTACCGCGACGGTCTGAAGGCCTCGATGCTGTTGCTCAATGGACTGGTGGGAGACTTCACCGTCGCCGCCCGAATCAAAGGCCAGGCCGCGCCCTTCTCGACCCTGTTCTATCTTCCCCCCGTTCCGAACGTCACCTACTCGGCCTCCCTCATGTCGCAGGCCGAAAAGATGTTTCTCACCGGCAAGGCTCCCTACCCGGTCGAACGGACCCTGCTTACCAGCGGGATCTTGGAATCCTGTCTCAAGTCGCTCGCCGCCGGCCGGAAACTACCGACACCGCACCTCGACGTCCGCTATGCCGCGCCCGTCGAGTCCACCTTCGCCCGATTCTGAATGAGGACGCCCGCCCCGCCGAAACAGGCGTCGTCGCGCGGCAAATGCATTCTTTCAATCGGCCGGGAAAAGATGACAGTGGGATCCTGTTGATTGAGAGAAACCGCCGTTCGCTGAACCACGGATGATATGAAGGACAAGAGAATTGAAAATCGCCGCGCGACGCGTCTGGTCGCGATTGTCGGGACGACGCTGGCCCTGGCCGTTCCGGCGTTCGGGCAGAAACTGGACATTGAAAAGGAGAAAGTCGTTCGCAGTGGGCGACCCGACGGCCGGCACGTGAGTACGCGAGGATTCGTCCAGCATCTCATCCGCAACGCCAGGCCGAAGCTGGCCTTCGATCCGGAGTTCACGCCCGCCGAATTCAACAAGTGGCGGGCCCGGGTGCGGGCCAAGATGGAGGAACTCCTGGACTTTCCCGAACCGCCGCCGCAGCCCACGCCGCGCCGCCTTTGGGTGAAGCAGCGGGAGGGCTACGCGCTGGAGAAATGGGAGGTTTATCCCGAGCCGGGGAGCGTGGTTCCCTTTCTGGTTCTGATTCCGGACGGCGTCTCGGCCGACAAGCCGGCCCCGGCGGTGATGTGTTTTCCCGGGTCGTCGGACACCAAGGAGAACCTGGCCGGCGAGCCGCCGCTGCATCCAGCCTTCAAGCCCAGGGATCGCAGCCATGCCGGCGTGCAGCACGGGGTGCGCAATCAACAGGCCCTGCAGTTCGTCAGGGCGGGGCTGGTCGCGGTCGCAGTGGATCATCCGGGCAACGGCGAACTCTCGGACCTCGCGAAGCACCGCGGGACGGCCATGGACGAGCGCAACACGCTCGCCCGTTATCTCATCGACTTCGGACGCGACTACATCTCCCTGTCCGTGTTTCAGAAGCGGCGGATTCTTGAGTGGCTGCGCGAGCGGCCTGATGTGGACGCGGACAGGATCGCGCTGAGCGGGCATTCCCTGGGCACGGAGCCCCTGTTGGCCATGGCCGCCCTCGATCTGAAGATCAATGCCATCGTCTGGAACGATTTTCTCTGCCCCAATCTCGAGCGCGCCAAGGTGGCCACGAAGCCGAATTCGCGCGGAGTCCGGCCGACGGCGAACTGGCTGGGACATTGTGTGCCGGGCCTGTGGGAATGGTTCGACTACCCGGATCTGGTCGCCGCCTTTGCGCCGCGCCCGCTCATTCTCACGGAAGGCGGGCCGGGCCATTCCCTGGACCTCGTGCGGAAGGCCTACGAGATCGCGGGGGCGTCAAAGAACCTTTCCGTCCACCACTATCCCAAATACAGCGATCCAGCCGACCGCCGCGACGGCAAGCCCATCCCCGAGGGGCTCGACGACCTGGAATGGCTGGATCACGCGAACGTGGACGCGCCCCACCATTACTTCAAAGGCTACCTTGCCGTGCCCTGGTTGGCAGGCCAATTCGAACTGCCGGCTCCGGGCAAGGTCTATCCGCCCGCGCCGCCCGAGGCTGGGGGGGAGTCTCAAGGTGAACGCGGCGGCGCGGGCATCCCTTCAGGGTGCAGATGAAACAGGGGCATTGGTCCCGGGGGGGGGCGCTTTCGCGGGTTTAACCCCGCGCTACTGGCTTTCTAGCCTTTGGCTTGGGCGCCTCGACCCGCGTCGGAATGGACGGGTATGAGCTGTAGAAGCAATTCCAAAAGGCAGGTTGTAGCAGCGTGCTCTCGGGGAGAGCAGTCGATGACTGTCGCATGATGGTTCCGCTCCTCGGCTGACACAGCCGACGCTACATCTGCCAAGCTGCTGCGAATGCTGTTTATGCGAAGCGCGCCGGAATATGTCGCCGAAACGGTCGGTCTTGTGTATCCCCACCCGTGATATGAGCATGAAATTCGCCTTTGTCGGTTTCCGCCACCCCCACATTTTTGACATGGTTCAGCGTTGTCGCGACCGTGACGACGTCGAGATCGTCGCCTGTTGTGAGGAGCACGCCGAGACCCGTTCCGAACTGGCCGCGCGGGACGATCTCGAGATCACACACGAGAGCTTCGACGCGATGATGGCCGAGGTGGACTGCGACGTCGTGGCGGTGGGCGATGCCTATGGCCTGCGCGCCGGGCGGATCCTGAAGGCGTTGGAGCGGGGGAGCCATGTCATCAGCGACAAACCCATCTGCCTCACCCTGGCCGAACTCGACCAGATCGAAGCGCTCGCCAAGGAGAAGGAGCGCATCGTCGGCTGCATGCTGGATTTGCGTGATGTGCCGATTTTCCTGGGGTTGCGTGAACTCATCCAGGCGGGCGAAATCGGCGACGTGCAAGCCATCAGCTTCGACGGTCAGCACCCGTTGAATTATGGGAAGCGACCGATGTGGTATTTCGAACCCGGCATGCACGGCGGGGTGATCAATGACATCGCCATTCACGCCCTCGACTTCATTCCCTGGGCGACCGGACAGGGAATCAAGGACCTCGTTGCGGCGCGCGGCTGGAACGGAACGGCGCCGCAGTATCCGGACTTCCAGCAGTGCGGTCAGGGTATGTTCACTCTGGAGAATGGCGCCGGCGTGATCTTCGACGTTTCCTATCTCACTCCGGACACGCTCGGCTACACGATGCCGATCTATTGGCGTTTCACGATCTGGGGCGCGGACGGCGTCCTCGAGGCCGGCTACAACACGCCGCAGATCACTATCTTCAAGAACGGCGAGGACAAGCCGCGATCCATCGATCCGCCCGCCGCCAGACCGGGCGCTTATCTTGACTCATTTTTGAGCGAGATCAATGGCGGGACCGACCTGCACCTTTCCTCGGCCGATGTCATGAAGGCCGCGCGGGTTTCCCTTCGATTGCAGGCGATGGCCGATAGCTCCGCCTGAAAACGGCTCACTTCGTTCCGCGGGTCTTTGGAGTTGGAGCGAGTTGTACGCCGCAACCGCGCCGGCCGCGTTTTTCGACAAGCTGGAACTCCCCAAGGATATGGAGGCCAAATCCCGACCGTGACGCGTCTCACTTCAATTGCCTGGTCGATGCGGGCAGCCGGGCTGGCCCTGTTGGCCGGCTTGCAGGTTTTCTCGGCGCGAGCGGTCGATGGCCAGACCATCACACTCGCTGAAGCCGGAGAAGCGCGTTGTCTGATCGTGGCGGCGGCGGACGCGGAGGGCATCGAGGCTTACGCGGCGAAGACGCTGGCGGGTTATCTCAAGGAAATGACGGGCGCGGAGTTTCCGATTGTCGGGCCCGATGAATGCGAGGCGGATCGGCCGGCGATTTTCGTGGGCTTGAGCAGGCCGGCGCTGGCGCGATTGGAGACGAAGCCCCTGGCGATGTTGGGCGATCAGGAGTATGTCGCGCGCAGCGTCGGGCGTGACATCCTGCTCTACGGCAAGGGGCATCGCGCAAGCCTTTATGCGGTGATGGAGTTCCTCGAGAACCCGCTCGGCTTGCGGTGGCATTCGCCCTTCGAGAAACCCGTTGTTCCGAAACGGGAGACAGTGACGCTGAAGCCGTTTTTCCGGAAACGCGCGTTCGATTTTATTTCGCGACAATTGGCGGCGCGGTTCGACGGCGATTTCTACCTACAGCACGGCGTGAACATGGGATTGGAGACGAAGCTGTTCAGACGCGGTGAGGCGGTCCCCGGCCAGCTGCGTTCCTGGCTGCCGAATGAGAAGTTCGTGCATGCCTCATTCGCCTACATTCCTCCCGCGCCGACCGATAAGTACGCGAACGGGTTCTCCTGGGTCACGAAGCGAAACTACTTCGAAACGAATCCTGAGTTCTTTTCCATTGGCGCCTCCGGAAAGCGGGTTCCGAACCTGCAACTCTGCTACAGCCACCGCGGCCTGCGGGATGAACTGACCCGGCAGGTCCGCCGGCAGATCGAACGCCTCGGCTCCCGGCAATTGATCATGATCGACGCCGCCGACCGGCCGGGACGCTTCTGTCATTGCGATGGCTGCATCGCGCTCGAGCGGAGCTACGGGGCGCCCGGCGGACCGCTGTATGACTATCTCATCGAACTCTGCGGAACGCTGAACCGCGAACATCCTGAGACGCGGGTGAAGACCCTGGCCTATCGCCGCAGCCAGACGCAGGTCCCGCCTCGACTGCCCAACGGCGGAAGGCTGCCCGGCAACCTCATCATCGAATTTGCTCCGATCGAGGACTGCTATTTCGCCGACTGGACGCATCCCGACCCGAAGATCCAGGAAACGTATCGGCATCTGAAGGACTGGGCGGCGATCACTGCTCCCGGAAATCTCTGGGCGTGGATGTATCCGAACCCGTGGGGCACGGGCCACGAGATGCCCGTCGGAAACGTCGGGCGCGTCGTCACGAACATGCGACTGATGCACCAGGCCGGCGTGCGCGGAATCTTCCTCGATCATCACGGAATCAACTCCCGCAGCGGTTGGAGCGAACTTCACGCGTTCCTCGTGTTGAAACTCTCACAGGATATCGACGCGGACGCCGACGCGCTGATCGCGGAATTCACCGATCACGCCTTCGGCCCGGCCGCCCCGCGCATGCGGCAGTACCTCGCGGAACTGGAATCGGCCCGGAAGGCGATGACCGGGCTGCCGCCGGGCGTGGGCTACAAGTCCCGCAATCTCGACGACCGCACCTTTCCCTACCTGACGCCCGCGAACATCCACCGCTGGCAGCAGTGGTTTGAGGAAATGGAAGCCGCCGCGGCGGATCTACCGCGTGAGTTGGGCAACCTGCGCTCGCAGCGCCGTGAACTGGACAACGCCACGCTTTGGAAATGGTTCGACCTGCGCGCCGAGTGGCCGGGCGTCTACCGCGATCACCGGAAAGTCGCCGGGCGCGTCCTTGCTGCGAACCAGGCGAAGTCGGCTGCCGGCATTGCGCCTGTCAGGAAGCTCGGCGAGGCGCTTGTCGCCCGCTTCGTCACCCTGATCGACGCTGGAGGTGAAAAGCCCCTGCCTGCGGAGTTCGACGGCATCGCCCGCGAGCGCATCCGCACCTTTCTTCCCCGGAACAACTCCCGGGGCGAAACGACGCGCAGTGCTCAGGATCCCGAAGCCGCGTTCGGCACGGCCGCCGTGGTCGATCGACCGGGAGAGCCTTTCCGCCTCGGCTTCAGCGAGTGGAAATCGAGAACGCCCAGTGTCGTCACGCACGGCCCGCGTCTCGAGTTTTCGCGCGATCGGATTGCGCCGGGAGAATACCGCCTTTTCCCGCTTGGGGAAATCGACCTGACCACCGACGACAGCCTGATCTGGTTCGGCCGCAGTTGGCAGACCAATCTGGAGATTGGTTCGCAGCTCTATTTTCCCGGCGAACCCAACCGCTGGAAGGCCTGGGTTTCCCTCAAGTTCACCGGCGCGAACTATGGCGGCGGGGGTGAAGATCAGATCCTCTGCGACCGCGTCATCCTCGTGCGGCAGGGCGGGGAGTGAAGAGGTTTGGGATACATTCGGGGGCGCGTCTCCACTTTCTGGAAGAGCGCGATAATGATTGTAGAACGTGGAGACCGGACCCGGATGAATCAGGCGTGAGGCGTGAATTGGAACGGTCGCGCCGCGCGAAACTCCATGGAGCGAGGCGGCTCGGAGGGGCGTTGTTTTGAAGGCTATTCCCGTTCCTGCAGGGCGAACCAGGCCTTCATCTGGTAGCTGCAGCGGCATTTGGAGGAGCCGTCGGGGATCAGGGCCATGCCGCCGGCGGGGATGGCGTTGATCCAGCAACTGGGACGGATGCCGCCGTAGTTCTCCGTGCCGGAACCTCGTGTGAGGTCCAGGTAGCCCAGGGTCGCCGAACGGAAGAGCATCATGTGGCGGCTCGCGGAAATCTGGCCGCAGCCGTAGGAGCGATTGAATTCCCAGGGGATGGACTCGCCGGTCCTGATGTTCCAGGCGCCGCCCTGCGCGTAGATCGTGTTGTCGTTGATCAGGGGGCGGGTCTGATAATTGGCGGCAATGTCCCAGAGGCGCTTGCCGGTCCTGATGTCGTAGCCGGCCAGCCGGCCGCCCGTTTCCGAGGGCAGGGCGAAGAACTTGTGGCGGACGGCCTGATAGTTCATGAGCAGGACGGAGTGGGGTTCGCTGACGGACAATTGCGTTCCGTAGATCTTGTCCTCGTTGCGCCAGAGTTCCTTTCCGGTCCGGACGTCGAGAGCCAGTAGCGTTCCGCCGGGAATCTTGTCGGCGGCGAGCTTGGCGATGTGCTTCCCGTTGCGGCGCGGATTGGGAACGTTGTCGGCCTCGATCAACGGACGATCGATGAGATAGACACGATCGCCCGCGATGGCGATGGCATTGTGACGCAATGAGCCTTTCGGCTTGTGGCTCCATTCGACGGCGCCGGTCTTGGCGTCCAGGGCGAAAAGGAGGACGGATTCCGTGCGCAATTGGGTGAGCTTGTAACGCGGGCTGACCCGGTGCGCCTGATTGGCGACCGAGCCGAACAGGATGCCCTCATGGAACGCGAGGTAACCCCAGTTGCGATTCGTGTCCCTGTCCGCAACCGGAGTCTTGAATTCGCCCAGCAGATTCCCGGTCGCAAGTTCGATCCGTTGGCAGCGGTCGCCGTGGCGCAGGTAGACCGAATCCCCGCCGATGCAGAATGTGCCTCCGGTTTCGCCGACGCCGACATCGTGGTGAATGCCGTCGTAGTCACTGAGATGCCCCTTGAGTACGTGCGTCCACAACACGCGTCCGTTGTAGGCGTCCATGCAGCAGAGGCCATCGACGCCGCCAACGACCATGTAGCCCTTGTGATAGAGCGGGGCGGGTCCCTGGCCGTGACGGTTCGGGACTTCGAATTCCACGTCGCGAAACCAGAACATGGAAAGCGGCCCCTTGAGGAGCGTGTCGTCGGAACACAGCGTGTTGGCGGGGTTGGAATTCTGGTGGGTCCAACTGCCGGATCCGGCCAATTCGCCGCGGACGTCGATGGTCATGTTTCCAACCGGGCCGAAACAAATCGTCCCGCCATAGGGGCGTTGGAGTCGGCGCGCTTCCTTCTCAAAGCCGGGATCCGTTTTGCCCGAAAGGGAGCGCGAGGAAATCGTGAGGTTTGCGAAATGTTTGGGGTGGGAAGACTTGGCGGGATCGCCTTCATGAACCGTGACCCGCCAGCCATAGAGCCCCGCGTCCGCCAGCTTCTTGCGGGCGGCGGCGGCCTTGGCGGGATCGGGCTCGATCGCGCAGATGCGCAGTTTCGATTGGCGGGCAAGTTCGAGGGCCAGTTCGCCGGAACCGGAGCCCAGATCGACGCAGAAGCCTTCGCGGATTCCGGTCTTTTCCAGAATCTCTGCGGCGGCCTTGGCGTGATCGATTCCCGCTTTGGAACGGTCGCCCTGCTTGTCGGACACAACCCGTGATTCCACGATCGCGGTCGTTCCCGGTTCGCCGTCGAAGCAGTAGATCAGGCCCAGGTCGGTGCTGGCGACGACGCGTCCGTTCGCCGCCGCGAGGCCAAGGACCTTTCCCTCGACCTCGTGGGACCACCAGATCGTGCGTTGGCGGGCGTAGTCCACCGCGCTGACGCGGCCGTCCTCGCCGCAGACGGCGTCGCCATCGGCGATGATGAATTCATGAATCTCCCGGTCCATCGAGATGAGCCGGTTCTCCACCAGTCTGCGCGATTGCGTGGGCTTGCCCTTCCGGTCCTTGCCCTCGATGTCGGCCCAGCCGTAACGGACGAGGGAACGGCCGTTGGCGCGGACGACGCCGTTGGGGATCGCCGCCAGCGCGCCGTGTCCGATCTGCGATGAAAGGTTGCCGCTTTTGAGGTCGAAGAGGCAGCCGTCGTTGAACATGAAACGATCGGCGGCCATGGCCCGGGAGCCGCCGCGGTGTTGATTCTTTTGCAGGTGGTAGTAGGAAAGCTTGCCGGTCGTGCGGTCGAAAACGGCGGGGACGGCGCGTCCGGTCGGGACGATGACGCCATTGTCGGAAATGGCCAGGTAGCCCTGAGCGGAGACGCCGCTCTCGGCCCGGGCTCCGCCATGCGGCTGGTTCATGAGGAGTTGGCCTGTCTCGTCGTTGGTCCAGAGTGGCTTGCCGGTTTCGGCGTCGAGCGCGTGGAGATAAACGCCATCGCTGGGCCAGACCCCCGCCGCGAAGTAGACGATGTCGTCGAGAACGACGGGGCCGCCGCGCGCCGGCCATTTCGAGGTCAGGCGTTCGTTGCCGATCACCATCTCATCGGTCGGGCCGCCGCGATGCTTCCAGAGCAATTGGCCGTCGGCCAAACTCAAGGCGTAGAGCCAACCGTCGTCGCTGCTGACGAAGACGCGGTCCTTCCAGCCAACCGGGGCGAAGCGGATGGGGGCTCCCGCGAAGAACGTCCAGCGAACGGCGCCGGAATCGGCGTCCAGCGCGCGGAGTTGATCGTCCGTCGAACTGCCGAAAAGGATAAGATCGCCCATGATGATGGGTTGGAAGGCGCGATCGAAGTGGATGCGTTCCGAAGTCGGCCAGGCGGGGCGGGGTGTGTGCGGGGAGCGAAAGGTCCAGCGCAGTTGGAGTTGATTGGGAATCGCCTCGGCAGTGTAACCGCTGCGTTGGGCGTCGGCGCGATACATCGGCCAGTCCGCGGCGGAGCAGGGGAGCAGTAAGGTCAACAGGCAGGCGGCGGCGAGGGACGAGCGGATGGAAAGCGATTTCATCTGATTTGGAAACTAGCGGGGCGGACTTGTGAACAGAAGGACAAAGCGGTTCTGTGGGCGCGAGTTGCCCGCAGGGCAGCGCGGTGGGGCGAAGCTCCCGCTCCCTGAGCCGAGCCTCCGAAAACGCGCTGCGCCGGCAAGCAAGTTCCGACGCTCGGCTCAGGAGCTTTCGCCCCACCGGTGAGAAACCTCATCGCCGCAGCTTCTGGAATTCCTGAAACCCTTCCCAGACGATGCGTTGGAGATCGGCGCGGTCCTTCTTGGAGAACTTGCGGGTGATGGGGTTGCCGTCGCGGTCTTTGTCCTTGTGCTTGTTCTGCCAGTAGCGGATGTCGGTGATGGAGTCGATGGGCAGGCCTTGCGGGCTTTTCTCGAAAATGGCGGCATAGATCGCGCAGGCGCTCAGGTAGGCCATGACCTGGTTCAGGTGCGCGTCGTTGATAAAGCGCAGCGTGAGGTCGGGGCGTTGTGTCTGGCACTTGTGGCCGATCAGGGCCATGGGGGCCGCGTTGGCGTCGATCTTGTCGGCGAGGCGGGCGATGGCGTGGGCCTTCGCCATGATCGGCCCGGCGTCGGGTTTGGCGGTCAACGGCTTGGCGTTCTGGGTGGTGGGCGTGGTCACGTAGAGAATGACCCTGGCTCCCTGGGCCTTGGCGAGTGCGGCGAACTTGGGCGCGTATTGCGCGTAGAGCGAATCGTCGCCGCCGAGATCGTCGCGATAGGACTGCAGCACAACAACGTCCCACTTCGTCCGCAGTTTCTCGAATTCCTTGATGAAGCCGCGGTGTTTGTTCAGGGCGTTTCTCGCGTATTTGTCCTTCGGATCCTTGGCCTGACGTTCAAGACTGGCGAGGGAGGCTTGCTCTTCGGTCAGGGTCAGTTCGTGGAGTTTCACATAGTTCTGCGTGCTGAAGCGCCAATGGTCGCGCAGCGTGCGACCGCCGTAGATGACCTGTGTGGGTTTGAAGTCCAGCCCGGGATTGCCGGCCTCGGCCATGGCCTCGACCACCTTCGCCAGGTTGTGTCGCGCGGTGTAGCTGTTGCCGATGAAAAGGACGTTGAGATCCTTGGCGGAAGCGGTGGACACGCAAAAGGCGGTCGCGAGGATCGGGGCGATCAGATTGCGGAAGGGGCTTGTGAACATAATGCGTATGGTGACGGATTGATCGGGTGGTTCAAGTTGCTTGGAGCGCTTTCAGCAGCTGCGAGGGCAGGTAAACGGGGATCTGCGACCCGCTGAAATCGTTGACGTTTCGGGTGACGATGCAGTCGGCGCCGGCCTGACGCGCCGCTTCGTGCAGGACTGCGTCCGCGAAGTCGGCCATGCCCGAATTTATCGCGGATCGAAGCGCGGTTTCGTTCACTGCGGCCACTGAGAAAATCGTGAGAATGTCCGCAAGCCGTTCGAGGCTTTCTTTGTTTCCGAGCTGTCGGCGCGCGATGTAGTGAATGGTGGTGACGGTGGTTGCGCACAACAGTCCCCGGCATCGTCCTGTCTCCACCGCGGCGATGGCCGCCGCGGAATCGGCCAGATGAGCAGCCCTCCCGAGCAGGACGTCGAGAACGACGTTGGTGTCGATCAACGCGGTCACGAGTGCTTGCGCTCAAGATGGTCGATGTAGGATTCCTTGTCGGCGTCTGCCCCTGCGATGCAGCCGATCAATCTTGAGGTGATCGGGGGCAGTGCAGATGAATCGGAATCCGGTCGGGATGCCGCGAATGCGCGAAAGTAGTCACTGACCAGCCTTGAAACAGAGGTGTTCCGACTTGCTGCCTCCTTCTTGGCCGCCACAACCAGATTGTCGGGCACATGAAGTGTGAGTTTTGCCATGACGTATAAAATCAGGCAGATTGCACGTCATGTCAATAGGGTCGCCAATCAGCGCTTTGCATGAGTCAACAATCGCGACCGCTTCACAGCTGTAGCGTCGGCTGTGTCAGCCGAAAAGCGGAACGATCATGCGACGGTAATCAACTGCTCTCACAGAGAGCACGCTACAACTCGCCTATGGGGGGCTTTGCAATTCATGCGAAGGCATGGGTCGCCAATTACCTTCGTCTGGGCGGCCGGTGAAGCTTGCTCAGATCCCGACGACCTTTCTCCAGGTTTCGGCCATGAGGGCATGCCCGGCCAAAGTGGGGTGGACGCCGTCGCGGGCCCAGTATTCGGGCTTGGTTCCGGCGGCGACGGCCTCGTCGAACATGGTCTGAAATGGGACCCAGAGTGTGCCAGCTTCCTCCGCAACTTCCTTGGCGGCGGCGCGGCGCTTGTCGAACTCAGGAAACCAGTTGTCCTTCACGGCGCCGCAGCGCAGGACGAAGGGCTCGCAGATGACGAAGGCGGTCTTGGGCAGGGCCTGTCGGGTCTGCTTGAGCAGCGCGGCGAAGCCTGTCCGGTAGTCCTCCACCGTTCCGTCGTAGCGGCCGTTGAGCTTGTGCCAGATGTCGTTGACGCCGATGAGGATGCTGAGCACGGCGGGTTTCAGATCGAGGCAGTCAGCCTGCCAGCGTTTCTGAAGATCGGGGACCTTGTTGCCGCTGATGCCGCGATTGTAGATCCTGAGCTGGCTCTTGGCGTGGTCGCGCAGGAGACCGCCGGCGATCAGGACGGGATAACCGTCGCCCAGGGCGGAGGGATTGTTGGCGTTCTCCGCGGTCTTGCGGTTGCGTCGCGCGTCGGTGATGGAATCGCCTTGGAAGAGGATGACGTCATTGCGCTTGAGATGGACGTTCGACGCGGCGGCGCGGGCGCTGCCGGGAAGGGCGTTGAGCGCGGCGGCCACGCCGGCGGCAAGAGCGGAGGATTGCAGCATCGAACGGCGGCTGACAGCAGGGGCGGAGAAGTCGGATTCTATGGACATGCGCAATTGATCTCCCTAATCCATCGCCCGGTCGAGATCGAACTGATCTTTCTTTGAAGCAGCAGGGAGTCGGGGGAGGCTCGAGCGGCCCACGCCCCGGGCTTTGATTTCGGTTTTCCACCGGATGCCTTCCGTGGCGGGGGACCCGAGGAAGAGAGAGTCAGTCCTTTTCTGCTTCGAATTCAGCGCGTCCCTCGCTACGTTTCCGCCCGCTTTTGACATGGCTTTGAAGATATACAACACGCTTTCGCGAACCAAAGAGCAGTTCGTTCCGCTGGATCCAGAGGGGAAAAAGGTCGGGCTCTACGCCTGCGGCCCGACAGTCTACGACTTCGCCCACATCGGCAACTTCCGGACCTTTGTCTTCGTGGACCTGGTCCGTCGCTATCTGGCTTTCAAGGGATTTGAGGTCGAGCACGTGATGAATATCACGGACGTGGAGGACAAGATCATCCGCAACGTCCGCGAAACCGGCATGAGCCGCGCCGAGTTCACCGCGAAGTATGAAGAGGCCTTTCTCAAGGATCTGGAGACCCTGAACTGCGAGAAGCCCACCCGCATTCCCCGCGCCACCGAGCATATCGCCGGCATCATCGCGTTGATCGACAAACTGGTGGAGCGCGGCATCGCCTATTGCGCGGACGACGGATCCGTCTATTTCAGCATCGCGAAATACATCGAGGCCGGACACGCCTACGGGAAGCTGCAGAAGCTGAACATGGAGGAAATGCGCCCCGGCGAGCGCGTCAGCGATGACGAATACGAGAAGGAATCGCTCGCGGACTTTGCCCTGTGGAAGGGGCGTGTGGAGGACGACGGCGAGGTGTTCTGGGACAGCCCCTGGGGCGAAGGGCGGCCCGGGTGGCACATCGAATGCAGCGCCATGAGCATGGACATCCTGGGGCCGAGCTTCGATCTGCACCTCGGCGGCGAGGATTTGAAGTTTCCGCACCACGAGGACGAGATCGCGCAGAGCGAAGGCGCCTGCGTGCAGGAGGAGGGCGCGTCCTTTGTGAAATACTGGATGCACGGCGCGCACCTGTTCGTCAACGGCGAGAAGATGTCCAAGAAGCTCGGCAATTTCTTCACGCTGCGCGATCTGTTGGACAAGGGCTACAGCGCCCGGTCCATCCGCCAGCTCCTGCTGACTGCGCATTACCGCGACACATTCAACTTCACTGAGGACGCGCTCAAGGGCAGCGCTGTCGAAGCCCTGCATCGCCTGGACAACTGCCTGATCCAGTTGCGCGAGATTGCGGGCGAGGCGCAAGGCGAGGCGGATGCGGAAACGCTGAAGCAGTTTGAGGAGGCCTTGGACGACGACCTGAATGTCTCCAAGGCCTGGGGCGTGATCTTCGACTGGGTTCGCGACCTGAACCGCCACGCCGCGGAAGGAACCCTGACTCCCGATCAGGCTGCCGGCGGCCTGGCGACCTGGGCGCGGATCGATTCCGTCTTCGGCGTCGGCGAAAAGGTTGAAACCGGACCGCCGGCGGAGATTGCGGCCCTGGCCGAAGAACGCGCGCAGGCCCGCAAGGACAAGGACTTCGCCAAGTCCGACGAGCTCCGCGACAAGCTCGCTGAAATGGGCTGGCTCATCGAGGACAAGCCCGAAGGATATCGGCTGAAAGCCAAGTAGGTGCGGGCGTAAGTCCTGTAGCCTCGGGCGTAAGCCGGAATTGTGTCGTTTCTCGGCCCAACGGGCCAGCCCTATGCCAGCCCAGGGTAACGCCCTGGGTTAAAGGTCACCGTGTTGCAAGCCCCAATGGGGCGGCCCTATTTCGTTGGGGGCGGGAGCATACGGCCGCGCCCCTGTCGGGGCGCAATCCCTCGTGTTGGCTTTTCCGGAGGTTGAAACCACCGCCTCTCCCCCTGACCGCGAAGCGGTCTCGGAAGGTAGCCCGAGGATTTATCCTCGGGGCAACGGTTCTAAAGGAGATTTCGCCCCGAAGTGGGCGATGCGCGGGCGTCTCAGCGGCGTTGTGAGCAACCTGCGTGGCCGATTGGAGCAAGTCACGGAGAAGGGAAGTGGGACGGTTATTGTGGCAGGCGTGAAGACTCGAGAAGTTCGACGATCTTCTTCGCGTGATTGAATCGCTCCGACTCTTCCGTTTCGCGATCTCGCAGTCGATGCAAGACCGACTTGGCGGTATCGAGAGGTGTGTTCCCTTCATTGTTCTTAGCAGAAACGTTCGCGCCGTGTTGCAGCAGCGCCTCGATCAACCGGATGTTGGGGCTTCGTTGCACGATCAAATGAAGCGGGGTGTCGCCATCATGTGACTTGTGATTCATGTCGGAGCCGTGTGCGTGCAGCAATTGGACAACCTCGGGCCAGACTTCTGGAGTCTCCTTGGGATCGAGGCCAAATATCGGAGTTTCGCCGTCCTCGTTCTCTGCATTCGGATTTGCTCCTCGTGAAAGAAGGAGCTCCAAAATGCCGGTGTCCATGTTGCCGAAGTATCCGAACACCTCATGCAGGGGCGTGAATCCGGATGCGTCGGATCCGTTCGGTTCGGCGTCGACGTCGAGAAGCAGGCGTGCGATCTCAACGTCGCCCGAGTGTTGGTTTCTGCAGGCGAGCCCCAGAGCGGTGGGAAGATCTGAGATGACGTTGTCGGTCCCTTTGAAATGTAGGTTGGGATCCGCGCCTCGATTGAGAAGTAATCGAACCGCCTCGAGGCGATGACTGATCCGTTCCTTGATGGCTGTTTCCAAGATGGACCTATGTCCCGAACACTCCATGTCGAGCGAGGCTCCTTTGTCGATCAGATATTCGATCATTCTGGGAGATCCGCGGCGGACGGCTTTTTCGATCAACGTGATATCGGCGTAGTAATCATCTGACGGCCGCGAGCCGATCTGGTGGCGGTTCTTCGCAAGCAGGCGTATGGCTTCGTCGTCTCGTTGCAGATGGATCAATCCGTGAAGCTGAAAGACCACATTGGTTGAGAAAACAGCCTTCTCAGCTCGCGCGTTTTCGTGTTGTTCAAAGGTGGTCTCTCTCGCTTCCCAAACCTGCTTGCCGGTTTGGTCGTAGTAGTTGCCGTTGAGTCGCACCAGGCCATCGTGGAATGAATGATCTATAAGTTCGTCGCGATGCATGTCGAAGAATGGGCCCGTCTTTGGAAAACGGATCTTCACTACGCCAAAGGCGTCGATGAATCCATGGTAACCAGGGTTGATCTGATTGTTCGGGTTTCCCGTTATGACTGCGCACAAGCCCTCCGAAAAATGTCCGATGCTTTCATACCGGGCGGGGATCACTGTCCTGCCTGCACGATCCAGGAATCCGAACTTGCCGTCGGGAGTCCACCGAACGCCGATCAATCCGGTCGAACTCAGGCTGGGGTTGAAGTAATCGCCAGGAAAGGCGGAGGAACCGTCCTCGCGAATGAACTTCCAGGATTGTCCGTTCTCCGAGGTCGTGGCCAATCCTCCGAAGAAACCACGGAGTCGCTTGTATTTGAATGGGACGATGATCTGCGCGTTGGTGTCGATGACGCCCCAGCCGTCGCGATTTCCGGCGGTTGCGATGCCATTGCGGAAATGGCCGATGCTCAGGTGATCCGTCTTGGTGATGTGAAGATCTGATTGTCGTATGTATCCGGCTTTTCCATTGAGACGGAAAGAAGCGTATCCGACGATGAATGGTCGGAGGTGATCATACGTGATTGGAATGAACTGTTTGCCGCTCCCATCGGCCATGCCTTGCTTGCCATTCTTGTCGAACAGAAGAATGTTTCCGTTTCCGGTGGCCATTCCTTCAGCTCCATCGGGAAGTTGTATTGGTTGTCTTGATCGGTCGATGACTGAAAACCCCGGTCCGGCATCAACCGTTGCGATGTTCCCGTAGAAGCGGCCGGCATAGAAATACTTCGCAGGAATGACGACTTTTCAGGAGCGGTCGAAGTAGCCCCATTTGCCCGCTTCATTGAATCGGTAGAGCGGCGCCGGGGAACCCTCCGCGGCGGACAACGTGTGTTCAACAAGGCCGAGCGATGCGATGGCTGCGGCCCAAACGCAAGGTTGAATCCCCCTTCTCAACATGCCGGAAATGGTATCAGGACAGGATGGGGACTCAAGGTATGAAAAGGCGCTGACACGCCGGGCTTCGCTACGCGTGCAGGCTGAGAAATGGGCATTGTCGCTTGTCGCGCCGCAGCATCCTTGCGAAGGCGGACCGGTTTGCCGAAATCTCAGCCAGAGGGGTGCGATTGTAAGAGGGGGGGAGCGCGGAATTCATTCCGCTTCAACACTGATGAAACAAGAGTCTTCGGCGATTCCCCGGGCTTCGGGTTATCGGAGGTTGAAGCGGAATGAATTCCGCGCTCCGTCTTGATCGTTGCTGCTCATTCTATTTGCTTTCCGATAGAGCG
>Ga0181573_10001470_pt1 | contig 23077 bp, 17 predicted proteins | sample 101ome_25_FD_148643 | JGI IMG/M metagenome (GOLD analysis project Ga0181573, IMG submission 148643) | Coastal salt marsh microbial communities from the Groves Creek Marsh, Skidaway Island, Georgia - 101409BT metaG (spades assembly) | ecosystem: Environmental > Aquatic > Marine > Intertidal zone...
TGGGGAGGGGGGGGTGCGGCGGGGGGGGGGGGTGAGCACGATGGGGAGTAAAAAGCACTCCGCCGAGGACGCGAGCTCGTGGAAGGCCTGGGAGACGCGCGCCTCGGACTGGTGGTCCAACACCACCGAGGAGGCCTACAGGTACTGGGAAGAGAGCGGCCGGAGCAAGACCAAGATCAAGGTTGAGCTCTTCGTCGACGCGGCGGACCCGTACTCGCTCGAGCTCATCCTCGGACCCGTGCAGCACCTCCTCCACATGGACTTGGGCCCGCTGCAGTGGATCGTATCGCCGAACAGCAACGTGGGCGCGGGCGAGAGGACCGACCGCGTCGACTGCGCGTCAATCGCCCCCGGAGACCCGGCGAGGTTGGGTTGCGACGCCAACGCAGTCGTGGCGTGCGTCGGCGATTCGCTCCTGTCGCTGACGTCCGGGACCAGACCGCCGTCTTCGTGGAGCAAGGGCGTGTGGGCGTCGCTCAGCGCGCGGTTCAAGGGCGCGGACGTGACGCCGGTGGAGGAGATGGGCGCGTCGGGTCCCGTGGACATGATGAACGCGTGGGAGTATGAAGATTTTCTCGAACGCGGCCCCAGCCCCGACTTTCTCGAGGATGAGCGAGGGGAGGTCGGGATGGGCGGGATGGATGCGTTCGACCAAAACGACGCCTCGCATCTCGTCGTGTCGCCCGCGTTCGTGCAGGAACTCGCGAGGGATAACTCGTCCGCGCACAACGCGTTCCTGCAGTGCTTCGCGACTGGGGTCCTGGAGGCTGAGAGTAGGACCGGATTCGGTTTCGCCGGCGGAATCGGGTCGCTGGACGCGGCGGCGCTCAGCGAGAGCTGCTGCGAGTCCGCGATGGATTCCATCCCGGCTTTCATGGGAGGAAGGAACGCGACGGCGTGCGAGATGCAGAAGATGTGCGTCGCGTCTGACAGGGGGCACGAGCTGCTGAAGAAAACGTCTAGGCGGCTCAACGGGCTCCACCCAAAACACAAGTGGCTGCCGTGGGTGCTGGTGGAGGGCAAACCCGTCTGCACGCACAGCTGCAACCTGCAGAAGGCCATCCGCCGCGCGGTGTGCGAGCTGCGCGAGGGGACGCTGCCCGACGATTGCCCCAGGTTCCCGTGGACCACCATCTGGTACGACGAGCCCGGCTTGTCGCTCGTCGGCATCATTGGCGTGTGCATCGGGTTCTTCGTGGTGGTGTCGTCCATTTGCGTCCTCGCGCAGCACGCGGGATTCTTCGACGAGAAGAAGAAACCGAAGAGACGGTTAGAGGAGGAGGAGGCGTCGGAGACGGACCCGTTGATCCCTCCGGAGGAAAAGGTGTAGAAGGATGTGGCGTAGCGAACGCTAGCTCTCTTAAAGTCGCGTTCATTCTCAGTCCTTCCCCGACTCGCCCGTCGATCGATGCTCCGCGAACTGTTTGTCGTGTTCCAGCAGCTGCTCGTAGAGCTCCTGCGGCATCGGCATTTTCCACCTGGAGTTGTAAGCGTCCCACTCGGCGGCCCTTCGCCTTCCGACGGCGTCTGCGCCGTCCACCCCGGCGCCCCCTTCGCCCTGTTCCTTCAACGTTGGTTCAGCCTTGTGTCGCACCCCCTGCGCGTCCACCACGCCCATCGCGTCCACCGCGCTCAAATTACCCCCCGGGTCCGCCGCGCACCGGTGCCAGGTCAGATCCAGCCCCCACCCGTGCGTGAGATCGTTCTGTATCATCGTCCACACGCACCGCCAGCTCCTGCGGGAAAACACCGGCACCATTATCTCCACGTACGCGGCGCAAGGGGGCACGTCCCGCGGGTTTCCCTCGGCGTCGGGGCACGACGCGCCGTTCCAGTCGACGCCGCGGCGATGCATCTCGACGCCCTCCACCGCGCTGGTGATCGGCCACGCCCCGCGCCCAGAAACGAGCGCGGGCTGCGAGATGTGGAGCCCGTTGTCTCTCGCGATTCGCAGGTACTCGCGCGCGTCGAACCCGTCCGTGACGACGTCGATGTCCTCGTCCCACAGAAAGACGTAATCGTACGGCTCCACCACGTCCGGGTGGAGGAACCTCTTGGCGAACCACCACTTGCTCTGCTTCTTGGCGGAGACGTGGATCGCGTCTTCGCTCCAAGGCAGGTCGTCCCAGCCGTCTACGGCGCCGTCGTAGTGGAAGAGCACGACGGTGAACTCGTCGAGGTCGAAGGCCCGGACGATGGAGTCCACTCCGGCTTTCTGTTTCATCCCGACGGTGAGGACGAGGAGGTTGCGCTGGGTGTTGTTCGGGTCGTCCGCGGGGTTGCCCCAGAGGCGCCGCGCTCGAAGGTCGGAGGTTCTCGCCCTGATCCGCGCGGGTAACGAGTTCTGGGGCTCTGAGGCGACCGCTTCGCAGTACGGGCGCAGCTCGTCCGCGTCGCACGTCTCCCGCGACGCCAGGCTGGTGGCCGCGGCGGTGCGGGCCTCGAGGTCGTTGACGACTCCCCAGAGTCTCTCCTCGGTGCCTTGCGACTTTTTCAGGCGCCTGCGAAGTTCCGCGAGCTCCGACTGCGCCCGTTGGAGGCGACCCTCCAGCCTCTCCTCCTCCGCGCTCCTCGACGGAGACGGCGCGGGACTCCAGGCGGGGCCCATCGACGACGGGATGCCGTGGATCGCCGCCTCGAACGCCGCGGCGGCGAGCGAGGAGACGGAAGGTCGCGACCGCGCGGGCGCCGGGGCGGGCGCCTCGGAGGGCGCCGACCCGAAAGTCACGCGCCTCGACGTCGCGCCAAGGCTCGTCAGGAGCATGCCCACGACGAAGCCGACCACGATTTCCGTCCGTCGCGACCGGCGTCGACTCGATCCAACCGTGGCGGCATCCACCCCGCGCGCGTTCGACGCCCCGGTCGACGACCTGCGGAGCGGCGCGTACGCGTGCGAGTCCGCGTGCGGTGGGCCGTCGAGAAAGCGAAGCTGTCGCCTCTTCTTGGGGCTCTCCGGCGGCGCCGCGCACCCCGCCGGGTCTTCATCCGCGTGCATGGGCAGCAGCGTCTCCATGGCGTCCGAATCCCGCGTCCGTCGAGACGCGTCGAGCGCGGGAGAGAGAGGCGAGCCGATGGGACCGGGGTGGGGGGCGCCGTCGTTGTCTGGGCCGCGGAAACGAGAGGTCACGAGGGCTTCCACCGGAAGAAGCGACAGTTGACGTAGACCCTAGATTGACCTCAAGGGTTCCCTCCTTGGAACCCTAGCTGCGTTTGGGACCGCCGCGACCTCGCGAGAAGGTGTGAGTGGGACGACCTTCGGCCTCCCCGAGAGTTTTTCTGCCTGTCCTGTCAGGAAGGGTGCTCCAAGCGTTTTTGAACACCAGACGGGGTCGCCTCGGTCTCCCGGCCACACGCCCGTCGCGTATCCTCCCCCGCGCGGGCGAGCCGGCTGGCGAGGAATCGAGCGGCGCGCGATGGCGGACGAGCGCGATTCCGGCGCGGCGTCCGGCTCCGCGACGGACAATCCGGCGCGCCTCCGATGGGCCGTGAACACGGAGCGGTGGAGTCCCTCGGGCGACCACGAGGGCGCCGAGTTCCGGTTCCTCCTCTCGCTCCTGCCGCAGCACGAGCGCGAGGAGTGCCTCAAGTTCGTTCACATGCCGGACAAGAAGCGCGCGCTGGTGAGCAGGCTGCTGCAGCGCGCCGCGTGCGCGCGGGTCACCTCCGCCCCTCACGCGTCCATCGAGATCCGTCGAACGAAGGGGCGCAAGCCGTTCCTCGCGTCGCCCCTGCCGGACCCCGCGCTCGCCCCGAACTTCAACTTCAACGTGTCGCACGAGGGCGACTTCGTGGTGCTCGCATCGGAGCCCGTGGCCGTGTGCGGCGTGGACGTCGCCGCACCCGGCCAGGCGCGCCGGAGACGGAGGGACGGGAGGAAGCCCTCCATCGACGAGATGCTGAAGGTCTTCGCCAACGTTCTCACGCCCAACGAGCGGGCAGCCGTGGAGAACGCGGCCGGGGACGACGAGGCCAAGGAGGACGTGTTCCGGCGGCACTGGAGTCTGAAGGAGGCGCTGGTCAAGGCGATGGGCGTGGGCCTGGCGATGGAACTCAACCGCGCGGATTTTGAGTGCGAGGACGAGGGCGCTTCGGGGGTTAGTTCGGGGGTTCGACGGGCAGGGTCGGCGCCTCCCCGCGGGTGCCTCCCGGGGGGCGTGGAGACGGCGACGCTGCGGCTCGACGGCGAGCCGAAGACTAGGTGGAGGTTCTTCATGCAGCCGCTGGGGGTGCGCGGGTCCGAGAACGGCGGCGGGAGGCACTGGGTGACCGTGTCCAGGGGACCCTTCGAGGACGTGACGGATGCAAACGGAGAGTTCAGCGCGACGTGGCGGCGCGTGGACTTCACGGACGAGGAGTGGGCCGAGGCGGTGGACGCGCCGTCGCCGCCGTTTTCCACGATCACGGTGAGCGACTTGGTGCCGGAACATCTTCGAGGGGATTTCGAAGAGGCCGGAGGGGACGTCTTTTAAAAAGGCGACGTTGGTTTGGTTTGCGCGGTTTGCGCGTCACGCTCGCATCACTCGACGCCTCCTCCGGTTCCCGGGCTCATCCTCGACGGGTCGCGCGGCCGCCGCGACGGCGGATGCCACGACGTCACACTCGAGGGCGAGAACCCTGGATCTCTTGCGCGGCGTCGCCACGGGATCGTGCCTTCTCCTTCTCTCCTTGGGCTTCACCTCCGGCGTCTCCGGGCCGGCGACGCGAATCTCCTCCGAGCGTCTCTTCTCTTTGGAGGGTGAGACGCCGAGGATGACGGTCCGCTCGGGCTTCGTCTTCGGCTGGGTCTCGGCCTCGGTCTCGGTCTCCTTCTCCGGGGTCTCGGGAACGCGCGCGGGCGACTCGCGATCGTCGTTCTCCCCGCAGTCGTCGTCGCCAGCCATGTTGTTCAGGACTAGGTAGTGAGCCACGGATGCAAACCCCTCCTTGATGGCGCGCCTGTACAGCGTGCCGGTCGGGGGCAGGCCCTTTCGCTGCCTGCAGAAGCTGCAGTTGCAAAGATCCCTACACGATGGGCACCTCCACGCGTCGCCCGCGTCGTTCGCCTCGTCCACGTGCTCGCCGTATCTCATCCAGAGGCAGTCGCCGCAGAACTGCCCCCTGAGCTCGCCGCATCCCCCGCAGGAAGTGTGCTTGCAGACCGTCTTCTGCCTGCACTGATGGCACGTGGCGCCCCTCACCGGGTCGTATATCCTGTTGCCCTTCGCGTCGTAACCGTCCACGAAGAGCGTCCAGGTCTTTGTCGATGTGCCGAGCGCCTCCTTGTGGGCGAGGGTGTATCTCTCCTCGTTGTACACCGGCTCCCAGAGATCCCGATTGGTTCCGTTTGCGTCGAGCTCGGCGGAGTAATCCTTGGGGACCTCACCGGAGAGGCGACCGCTTCTGCGCTTGACCGCGGGGCGCTCGATCCGACGATTGTAACCGCCGTTCGCCAACGCCGCGTCAGCTCGGGCGTTGCGAGCAGCTACCCTCTCGGCATTGGCGGCGTCCGCCAGGGCATTGGCGGTGTCAAAGATTCCGAGAGCCATCATCCGGCGCTTGTTCTCTTCGATTCGTGCCGCGCGCTCCGCCTCGTACGCGTTGACGTCATCGCCAGCGGCATCAACGGTGCCTATGACTTTTTTTGAGAAGCGCGGCATCTGTGTGCTCGAGCAAAGACGACAAGTGCCGTCTTCTCTGCGCGCTCGATCGCTGTGCGAGACAGATGTCATTTTTCCCGCCTTCCGAGGCTTTCCCAGGGTTGACGACGCCCCTCGGTTTTCTCGCGACCGCCCCCACAGAGTATACCCGCGCGGGTGGCGCAAAGAGCCGGAGCCGGTTCTTGCTCGGGTGACGGAAATGAGCGTGAACACCGCCCACGGCGCGTTCACCGTCGACGGGGTTCACACCGAGGTGCTGGTCAGCGACTACAGCAACAGGTTGATGTTAGTGGTGACGCAGATCGGAAAGCTCGGCACCATCTACCACGCCGCCGATCCCGGTCCCGGGGGCGTGTTCGAGGGTGACATACCGCCGGAGGTGAGGACCCTGATCGGCCGATACGACGACGAAACCCTGGAGGCAGCGGCGAGGAGGTTGGTACAGATCATGCAGAGCAGGGGTGTGAACAAGTGAGTCAGCCAAACCCACCCTCCCTCCATCCACCCCACCTCCCAACAACCCTACGACACAAAATCTGCCCGAACCCGTCGTCGTCCCCGTCGCTGCTCGACGAGGGTCACCGCGTCTCGATGGCGAATCATCGACGCGCGCCCGACCCATCGCCGTGCGTCCACTACCCATCGCCGGAGCGACCCCGCTGACCCGCCCACGCCCGGCTCCCAATCGCAGACCGGTTCTGGTGAGCCTCGGGACCGTGCCCAACCTCGACTTGGGCACCCTGCGAGGCGTGGTTCGCGCCGCCGGGGACTTTGCCACCGAGGCGCTGGGCCTCGCTGTGCCCCGACGAGCGCCGGCCGAGTGACCAAACAGGGCGTGGGCCGATTAGGAATTAGTCGAATAGCCGTGTAGTGCGCACATCGCGTAGTCGACGCCAGTCGCGCCGAGACTCGCAGCCAAACACCGAAAACACGACAGATCAGCGCCCGCCAACTGGCACGTCGTCCAGTTGGCGGGCGATCGCGTTTCACAAAGGAGGTCGCCATGGCGGCCGCCGCTCTTGCCGGGTCTCCGGTTGTCGCCGCATCCCCCGCGCTTGGTACTCGGCGTCGCTCGATACTCCCCGGTCAATGCGTCTTGCCTCCGAGACGCGCGACGGGCGACTCCGGGGAGACTTCTCCAACGCTATCCGAAGCGGACGCACCGGTGCTCTCGCCGGAGGATTTGGTGAAGAAGCAGTACGAGGAGAAGGAGGCTGAGAACTTCGGTGACAGCATCCTGGGGGGACGATCCGTGGTGGAGGGCACCGAAGAGGAGACCCGCGATCTGGTCCCCTTCGGCGCGAACAATCTGACGGTGCTCCGCGCCACCAAGCTGTACGCGGACGCGATCGAGAACGGCCTGGATGGGGACGACGTGCTGTGCTTCGCGCTCGGGGTCAAGTCCCTGGATGCCCTGGCACCCGCGCAGAGGGCGTACAGCGAGAAGGTTCGCGTGAAGCTCGAGGAGAATGCACAGAGGCTCCGCGGCGCGACGCTGGAGGCGATGCGGCTGTACAAGACAGCGGTCAAGGCGTACGCCAAGGGAATGTACTCGGATTCGATCCAGTGGTGTGACGCCGCGCTGGAGGAGACTGACCCAAACTCCTTGATGGGGGGTAAGATCCAGATACAGAGGGCCTTGGGGCTGGACGCGAACGGGAAGGAGGATGACGCGCTGGAGGTGTACAGAGGGCTACAGAAGCACCCTGAGGGTTTCATCAAGAGGCAGGCGGAGGAACTCAAGTACATCCTGGAGGCGCCCAAGATGGAGATCGCCGAAAACGAAAAGCCAGATGTGCCGCTGCTGAGGGACTCGTACGGCTACAGCGACAAGTGGTCCAGCAGGGGCGCTGGCGGTGGGTACCGCGGGGAGAAGAGGCAAAAGTCCTTGGAGGAGGAGTACGGAGGGGATTTCGTGCCGGACGTGCCGATGCCGCAGAATCCCTTCATAACCGTCGCGGGCCTGACAATAGCAGCGGGCATCGCTTGGTACAGCACCACCCTGGTGAGATAGACTCGACCATCTCAATGTCATGAAGAACGATGAAGAACACTAATTGCGAATCGTCCGTACGCGTTGCGACGTTGTGCGTTCCCTTCTGTCCCCCCGCCTCTCTCAGTCCTTTGCGTCCTCAATGCCGAGCTCGGAGATGGAGAACTGCGCCTCCGACTCGGGGAGCACGGGGGAGCAGGCAATCTTGGCGATGCGGTTCTCGCCCCTGCCCTTGCGCAGCGCGATGCGAGTGGTGGACGCGTGCGCCATGATATTTCCACCGATTGGCTTGAGCGCGTTGGCTCCCGCGAACATGGCGTTTCCATCAGGGTTGGCCACCACCTGGTTGGTCACCACGACGGCGACACCAAACTCGTCAGCTAGCCTGGTCAGGTGGCGGAGGAACTTGCCCAGGTGCATCTGCCTCGCGCTGAGCTCGCCGCGACCCTCGTACTCGGTGCGGAATAGATTGGTGACGGAGTCGACTATGATGACGCCGAAGCGAGCCTCCGCCATCATCCCCGCGGCGGCGACGAGGAGCTCGGACTGGTGCTCCGTGTTGTGAGCCTTGGCGTACGCCACATTGTCCAGCACCGCGTTGGGGTCCATCCCGAAGCGCTCGGCGATGGCAATGAGCCTCTGCGGCCTGAACGTGCCCTCCGTGTCGATATACATGGCCTTACCCTCGGCGCCTCCCTGGTCGAGCGGGAGCTGGCACGTCACCGCGAGCGTGTGGCACAGCTGCGTCTTGCCCGTCCTGAACTCTCCGTAAATCTCCGTAAGAGATCCAGACTCGAAACCCCCACCCAGAAGCTCGTCCAGCTTCGACGCGCCCGTCGTCACCATGATTGTGTCCTGCCGGACAGCCTGAACCATCGACGCCGTGGTAAAGCCCAGGGGAACCACCTTGGTGGCTGCGAGAGGAGACGGGAGAGGGTTGTTAGCTCGGATCCTGCAGAATTTTGAAAGGGGTGCCAAGTTTGAGACTCACCGGCCATCTTGAGCTTTTCAACCTTCATCTCGCTGAGCCCCTTGATGTCCTTGAGGTGCTTCTTCGACGCGTACGCGAGACCCTCGACGGTGTGGATGCCAGCCTCGAGGAGCTTCTTGATGTCGGACGCCGCGACACCGTGTTCCTGCGGTGATTCGGGGGGAGGGAGAGGAAACTTCGTCAGCGGACCAGCACCTTGGGAGGGGTGCCTCGAATGGAGGGCATGCGTCGCGTGCGGCTCGGATCGTGCGACTCGGGGTGCGCGCGTACCTCCAAAGTCTGGAGAGGGAGAGGGCCAGCAGCTGCCATCCCTTCCTCCCACTCCTGCATGTCCCCCTCCACGGGGGCCTCCATTGCGAGGTCAGCCATAGCTTCTGTTGCTTCGACGCGTCACCACGAGGTTGAAAAATAAATGGACGGGCCCGTTGAACAGGCGGGCGTATCCGAGCGTGAATTCGCTAAGACGGGATCGACTCGCGCGCGCTCGTAAAGATGGGCGAGGTACCGCTCGTCCGTCCTCTGGCGGCTCGTGCGTCGAGGCCGCTGTGAGTGGTGACCGCACGAAGCGCGACTGCGGCGACGTCAGAAATTTCAAACGGAACACAGGACTCGGCGGGCAGCGCGATCAGCAGTTTTTTTCACGCAGGTGGCGTTTGCGAGATCCCCCCCGCCACCCTCGAGAGCGCAGCCCGCCTCTCCTCCGTGAAGGACAGCAGATGTCTGTCGCCGCCGCTCGTGTGTCGCTGACTCACAGTCGCTCCCTCTCCGCCGCGCTCTGCCGCCCCTTGACCCGCCGCCCCTTGACCCGCCGCCCGTCGACTGTAACCTCCGCTGCTATGGCCCAGAAATCTGTTTCGTCGTATCTTCCGAGCGACACCTACAACAGCCTGCCCAAGGATGGTGACCTCACCTTCCTGCACACCATGCTCCGGGTGCGTATCGTACCCAAGAATCTCGATGCACGAATCCGCCCCGAACGAGCTCCGATAAAACTCCCCAGGAGGCGCCGTCGGGGTCCCCATCGTGACGTCACTCTCTCTCTGAACAGATCGTTTCGCTCCACCGCATCCGTCTGGCAGGTGAACGACCTCGACGCAACGATGGACTTTTTCAAGGCTCTCGGACTCCAGGAGACTCGCCGTAAGGAGTCGGAGAGCGGTAAGTTCACGTTGGTGTTCATGGCGTCCGCACCCGGCGCTCCCGAGATCGAGCTCACGTACAACTGGGGCGGAGAAGACTTCGCCCCACCCTCTCGCAGCATGGGCCATCTTGCATACGCCACAGACGACATCTACGCGCTTTGCGAGTCTCTGCAGGCGAAGGGTATCGTGATCAACAGGCCGCCCAGGGACGGGAAGATGGCGTTCGTGAAGAGTCCCGACGGCATCAGCGTCGAGCTGCTCCAGAAGGGGGAGCCTCTCGAGGCGAAGGAGCCATGGGCATCGATGGAGAATATCGGCAGCTGGTAGAGGTGTAACTCTAGTGTTAGTTTTGTTGTGGAAACCCAAACCTGATGTCTGGAACACAGAACGAGCCGCGCGATTGTGGGGAGTCATAACGCCGCGCGCGGGTCCGACGCGATTCCGTATCGCCGTGTGGTGTAGATGCGCGCCGCGGCCCGTGCGCGGTCGGCAGTTCAGCGGATCGCTGATCGAACCTCGGCTTGGCTGCACTCACATCCCTTCGTCCTGCATTCACGTCCCTTCTCGTCGAGCCCTTCGGACGACGATGAGAGCCCCTCGACGTCTTCCGCACCGAATCAGACCGAGCGACGACGTCGCAAGGGTTCAACCCCGATCGATCCGTTGACGCCGCCGCCGCCCGCGAGCGAGTTCCCGCCGTACGAGCCCCGCGACTTCTTCCGGTACGAGCTCATCCACCAGTCGAAGAAATCCGCCGCGAGGGTCGGGCGCATCCACACCCCTCACGGCGTCATCGAGACCCCGGGGTACGTCGCGGTGGGCACGAACGGCGCGTTGAAGGCGGTCCCGCACCAGGAGCTCGCGGCCGCCGGCGTGGACCTGATGTTCGCCAACACGTACCACCTGATGCTGCAGCCCGGGCCGGACCTGGTGGCGTCGGCGGGTGGACTGCACGAGTTCATCGGACGCGACGCGCCCATCATCACCGACAGCGGGGGTTTCCAGGTGTTCTCGCTGGCGCACGCGGGCGAAAAAGACGGGGAAGAGATGAAATCGCGCAGGCCGAGCAAACACAAAGACGCGGCCGGGCTTCTTGTAAGGTTGGATGAAGACGGGGTCCTGTTCAAGAGTTACAGGGACGGGTCGCGCGTGGTGCTCACCCCCGAGTCCAGCGTCGAGGCGCAGAAGAGCCTCGGCGCTGATATCATCATCCCGCTCGACGAGCTCCCGCCCTACCACATCGACCGGGCGGTTTTGGAGAGGAGCGTGTATCTCAGCCACAGGTGGGAGGCGCGGAGCCTGAAGGCGCACCTGCGGGACGTCCGCCAGCAGGCCATGTACGCGGTGATCCACGGCGGGGTAGACAGGGACCTGCGGCGGATGAGCGTTGAGTACCTCACGTCACTACCTTTCGACGGATTTGCCATCGGGGGTAGCCTGGGCAAGGATACCGCGGAGCTGGTCGAGCTGCTCGGTCATCTGATGCCACAACTACCGAAGGACAGGCCGAACCATCTGTTGGGCATCGGCGATGTTGGGTCAATACTGGGATCCATTCCGCACGGCGTGGACACATTTGATTCGACATTCCCCACCAGGAATGCTCGTCACGGTCAGCTCATGACACGGACCCGGGGCACTTTCAACATTCAACGTGCGGAAAATGCGTCGTTACATGAGCCCGTATGTCACCAATGCGCATGTTCGCTGTGTAAGAATCACACTGCGTCATATTTGCATCACCTGTTCAGAGCCAACGAGCCAACAGCAGTCACGTTGGCAACTGCTCACAACCTGCACTACATGGGGTGGTTGATGCAGACCCAGCGGGAGAAGATTCTTAACGATGAGCTGTGAAGTAGTCAACGGAGATTGTGCGGCGTCATATGTATAACACTCTAGCTGTACAACGTAGTTATCTATGTTGTTGTCAACGCGTTACGTACGTTCTATACTTTTGTCCCTCTCTTTTGTCGATCATGGCTCAGTCGCGTCTCTTGGCCTTTGGGCGCCTTGGAGGCCGATCCCTCCCCTCGCTAATCCTTTTTTGCGTCATGCGTCTGTTCTCAAACCATGTTTTGATCTGCTTCCACTGGACCGGATGCTTCTCACCATCACCGAGCTCAGCAGTGGCAGAAGCGATCATGTCGACGTCGTCCTCAGAATCTGCCTTTACATGGGCAATCTCCCCGATGCCCTGGCCAAGACCTCCGGAGTTATCGAGCGGGATCCAACGCCCCGTGCGACTGCCGCGGGTGAGATTGGCGTAGAGCTCGACGTCAAGATCGTCGTCCTCGGCGGAGATGATTAAACCCGAGTCATCGTCAGAGTGGACAGGCTCCGCGTGATCCGAGCCAGCTGCCGGCTCCTCCTCTTGGTTGTAAACTTTGGCCGGGAGGAGCCCCACGTCCGCGAGGTTCCCGGACCAGCACCGGAACTCCGGCAAGCTATGAACCATCGCCGCGGTCGGGTCGTTCGCCGTTCGATACTCCGTCGAGAACAGGTCGGCGAGTTGCTGCGGGAAAGCCAGAAGTGTCGACGCGGGCTGCGACGGCCTTTCAGTCGCTGCATCGGCGACCATCTCTGAGCAATCGTCCTCGGGTGCTTTGGCGATCTCCCATTCGTCGTCGGATGCGGACTTTACCTCGGAGACTGCGTTCGCGCCCTCGTCGAGCATGCACGACGGAAACATGGGGCTCTCGCTGTCGAGCATGGCAAAGTCGTCTAACGAGACGCCTGGGAGATGGCGCGGATGTCGCCTCTGCTGGGTCTCCGCGATATCACGTCCGCCCCGCACGGCCGCTTCCTGCTGCGCCCGCATACGGAGTAACGCGTTGAGGGGCGACATTTCAATACCCCCTGGCGCCGTCGCGGTCGAGTTTGCGCCGTGCCCGTTGTTGCGCTGCGGCATCCCCGGCTTGGGGGCATGCATGCTGCCCGTGGTTTGTCGCCTCGGCCTGGTGAGGCGTCCTTGGGGATTGCGGACAGGTGAGGCGGTGAAAGCCCTCGCGATCGCTTCGCACGTGTTGCGCTCCGGGGTCCTGCCTTCGTTTCGATCGTACACGCTCACCAAAAACTCGCGCTCTGCCTGCGTGAAGCGGAAGCCTGCAGAGACAAAAAGTCAGCAGGTCATGAGGAGCCCCTTGGAAAGTTCGTTTTCGCCGGTTTGTTATTTGCGACCCTTCGGCGGGAGAGGGGCCTACCGTGAACGTGCCGAGAGAACTTAACCTTGCGCCTCGGGGGTTGGGACGCTGTCACTCCTCTGGCGTTCGCGGCGGGATCGGTGGGTAGAACCGACGCCGCGGTTTTCGCGACAAAGTCGGAGAGGAAGGCGGAGCGAGGCGGCGACGCGGCGGGTGGCGGCGGCAGTCTCTGGCGAAGTCTCGAGCAGGGGTTGTAAGCCGAGTCGACCGAGGGCTCCCGACCGCCCCCAGCGTGACCCCGCGTGGCGTCGGTCTTCGCCATGTCGCCGGGATCCTCGAAGGATGGTAGCCTCCCGAGCCCTTCACCCTCGAACCCTTGAGGTCTTGCGTCCGCGTCGGTGCGACCGGTTCGCGCCGCCAAACTGCCCTCTTCGCACGCTTCGGGGATGAGGGGCGAATCTGAGATTTGAAAATCGAATCACATCCACGCCGTATTCCCAGCTGCCTAACAGTCGAGGGCGTGTGATGACTGGCTGGACGAGTCTTGAACCCCGACACCTGGCGTTATGCACGCTCGGCTTAATAGAACCTCACGCATCTCCTCACAATCTCCTCGCTAAGCATCCGCAGCGGGACCGACAAACTCCACGCACACGTTCGCGTCGTCGTTCCCGCCGTTCGTCTCGCCCCACCCCTCCAGAACGATCTCCCTGTCCGTCACCTCCACGGTCGTCGGCGTCCTCCCGCCGTCGGCTCCCACGACGATCGCGGCGTACCGTCCAATCGCCGGGTACTGGTTCGTCGCGGTGCTCGTGGGAAACCTCCCGTCGCCCCCCGCGCCAGCCATCCGCAACACCAGCGAGTGGTTCCGCCCGAGCAGCCTCGCCGCCTGTTCCACGTCCCCGGCGTCGAGGCACGCTCGGACGCGGGTGGACGAAACCTGCGGCGTGTTCTCGTACCCCGCCGGGTAGACCCCCTCGTCGCCCGGCTCGTTAGCGGGGAGGAGATCGACGATGGAGACGTCCACGCCGAGCTTCTCGCCCAGGTCTTTGAGGGTATCCGCGGTGCCCGCCGCCTTGAAACCGAACCTGTAGTTGGCGCCCGCGACGACGCCGCCCACCCCGATGTCCTTCAGCGTCGACACGAACTCCTCCGGGCTCATCCGTCGGATGTCCGCGAACGGGATGACGTGTTCCCGCACCGTCTTGCCCTCGCACGCCGCCTTCCACATCTCCAGAACCCTCGCCCTGTCCCCGGGTGCCACCACCGGGAGCTTCTCCTCCCATCCGAGCACCTCCGCCATGCCACCGAAGCTCATGAGGATCGGTTCCCCCATCTTTGACGCCTGCCGCGCCAGCTCGGCGTGACCTCGGTGCATGGCGTCGAACTTACCCAGCGCCACGACGATCTTACCGCCGTCCTCTGTGATGCGGATGGGAGCGAAAAGAGGAGAAAGGTCAGCGGTCGCGAAGGGACGAGGGGCTCGGGAGTGATCCGAGACGGACGGGGGATGGAAAGGCGGCAGCGAGGGTGGTTCGCGACTCACCGGCGGGGGGGATGCGCTTGAACTTTTGTCCCGCGGCGGTGGTGATAACATCCGGGGCCGCCGCCGAGGTAGCACCGGACGTGCTGCACGACGCCCCCATCCCGTCTCCGACGAGAGAGCGACCACCGACGCGAGGACCCACGCGCCTCTGGGGGCGGGGACGGAAGGATGTGGAAGCGACGATGAGCGGCGCAGCCGCTGGAGCTGGCATCCAAACGCTCTTGCAGACCCTGGCGCGGTCGTGCGAGCCCGAGAGGTAGAACGCCGCGACACCCCTGAAGTGCACGAACGCCCCAAGCGCCAAGCCTCCGGTGCCCTCTCACAATGCGTCGCCTCGCGTTGGAGGAGGAGGTTGGCGTCGGAGGAGGCGGTGGGGCTCAAAGATGGGTCGGGCGGTCGGACAGTTGATTATCATATACGGGAGTTTGGGCGGTCTGAAACTCGTCAAAAACTTTGCGGTCGGTTGACGCCAAAAGGTCAGAAAGGTCAGGTCATCCTTTGTGGATAGCACTCGAGCTTTTCGCCGTGACGTGGTTTCTTCTTCCTGCCGGGGTCCGGAGCGCGGGTCATACGACGCGACGCGGGCTTGCGTTACGTCACATCACACGGGGTACTCGTTCTCCGTATCTTAGAGCACAATGAGTGCCATGACCATGGCGTCCGCTGTGGCCGTGAAGGCCCAGCGCGTGGGGGGAGTTCGTCGCATTACCGCGAAGCTCGGTGGCGTTCAGCTGAACTCCAAGAGCGTCCAGATGCGCCGTGCGGGTACGTCTTCCGACCTTATCTCGACCCCAAAGGGAATCGGGACGTGATCTTGCGTGATCCGAAGACGTGATGCCACCGCTCAGACGGCCCGTCACGCGCGTTTCGCGGTCGCCGCGCCCGCTTCGCCGACGCGCTTCGCTTCGTTTTTTCCGTCGCTACGACAGCGATAGGGTTTGTGATTTGCCGTGTAATTGACACCTTCCCGTTCCTCTCATCCATCAGGCGGCAGGAAGAGCATGGGTGTGTTCGCGGCTGGGCTCGACTTTGCCGAGCTCGAGCAGGCGGCGAGTGTTGACGAGGCGGACGAATGGACCCCCCCCGTGGTGCGTGAAACCCCGGCCGGACGTCGCCAGACCCACATTTCTTTTACTCAAAACCACCATAGCCCTGAACCCTCAAGTGATTGGCGCTCCCGCCGCCGCCGCGCGTGGGCCCCGCTGTTCCGTCGCGAGCATCCAGCTGACGTCTTCTTCCCACTCGTATTTTCGTTTACCCACAGCGCGCGACTCGCAAGGATGGCAAGAGCGCCAAGGAGGCGAGGCAGTCCAAGCGCTTCCGCAAGGCGCAGGCTGCGGTGCCCGGCCGCATGAACCCGATTGAGCCTTCGGAGGCTGTCAAGCTCATGCTCGCCAACGCCACCGCCAAGTTCGCCGAGACCGCCGAGTGCCACATCCGCCTCAACATCGACCCCAAGTACAACGACCAGCAGCTCCGCGCCACCGTCGCCCTCCCCAAGGGCACCGGCAAGACTGTTCGCGTCGCCGTGCTCACCTCTGGCGACAACATCGCCGCGGCCAAGGCGGCGGGTGCCGACTTCGCGGGTGCGGACGATCTCGTGGAGGAGATCGCGGGTGGCATGATGGACTTTGACCTTCTCATCGCTTCCCCGGACATGATGCCCAAGGCTGCCAAGCTCGGTCGCGCTCTCGGTCCCAAGGGTCTCATGCCCAACCCCAAGGCTGGCACCGTCACCCCCGACGTCGCCACCGCCGTGGGTGAGTTCAAGGGTGGCAAGGTTGAGTTCCGCGCCGACAAGCAGGGCATCGTTCACGTTCCCTTCGGCAAGACCAACTTCAAGGACACCGACCTCATGGCCAACCTCGAGGCGGTTGTCGACGCCATCAACTCCAACCGCCCCCCTGGTGCCAAGGGCATCTACTGGAAGAGCATGTACATCGCGTCCAGCATGGGCCCCTCCGTCCAGGTGGACTACTCTGTGATGCAGAAGTAAGTCAACCGCGGCGGACATTCTTTCATTAATACTTGGTTGGAGTGAATTTAGCGAGAGCGAGCGCCTCAGAGGCAAAATGAAATGTGAATAACAGCGAAATTAAAAACAAAAACGATGACAAAAGATGCGCGATGTTCATTCAATAAAGGATTACTCATTAAATGGTGATAGTCGGTACAGCTGCTGAGCGAGCGTGCGCGCGCGTCGCAATCCAAGCTGTGGATCGCGAGGTACACAACTCTTAAGAACAAAGGGGCGCTCCAGCGGTTGGGGCCCCTGTTGTTCGGCGACAATGCATGCATAATATTGCTGTTTGCGTAGTGTATAACACCGCTGTCTCTGGACTTTCGGGGAGTGGTGATATGTTACTTGTACAGAGGCGTTGAGCATTCAACGCCGCAGACACCTTCCCGAACCAGAGAGCAAACGGTGTTGATGAATGAGGCCTTTGGGCTGCCACGCTAGAAAAGGCTGTAGTTGCCTTTTGCGGGCTGCTCCATCAGGGTTGCGGGCAGCTTTGACTCATCCCCCGCGCCGAAGGAAGAGCCAATGGTGCCACCGTTCACTGAAAGTCCCGAAGTGAGCTTCGCGGGGATACCGTTGTTGTTGCTGACGTGTTCCGGCAGTATGTCGAGGCTGAGGCTCTGGCGCGGCGAACCCCTGTTCAGCACCCCAGACCTGTCCTCGGACCACAACCCGCCGTAGCCCCCGCCAATCCCGTCCAGGCTCAGCCGGGATCGACCGACGCCGACGTCTCCCATCGAGGTCCTGCGGCTTCCCGGGTCAAACGATGTCCTGCGGCTGGTGAGCGGGCTGCCGCCTTCGCCGTCGAAGCTCCAGAGACCGCCGGTTGAACTGAGGCTACCGCCGTTGGCCAAGCCGTTGCTGCTGCCGTTGCCATTGATGGGATAGCCACCGTTGATGTGCCCGTTGCCGTTGTCCTTGATGGGATGGCCGCCGTTGATGTGCCCGTTGCCGTTCACCCCGTGCCTGAGATCCGCGCCGAGATCCAGGCTTGACCTTCCGTTGATGATTGAATTGAACACTTCCATCTTGGCAGCGCCGTTTGCCAGCGTGCTCATAGCGCCGATGTCGACGCTGGCGCGCCTCGCCGCGTCGAAGCCCCCATTCGTGTGGTCGTTGCCATGGCCATTGAGATGTCCGTTTCCGTTAATGTAGCCGTTCAGCTTAGAATGATCTCCGAGCGATCGGCTGAGCAGCCCTGGGGCGGGGACTCCGTTGTTGCCCTGCTGCTGTTGCTGCTGCTGCTGAAGTTGCTGAAGTTGCTGCTGAATGGCCACCCACTGGCCGGTCGTATCAGCGCCATTCGCCTTGTTCTGCTGCTGCTGGAGCTGTGCGGACTGCATGGCGAGCAAGGAGGCGATGTTACCCGCGCCGCTGGGGGAACCACCCGCCGCGGCGAGCAGTGCCGCCGCCGCCGCCGCCGCCGACGTGTTCCCGCCCAGCGGCGAAGACACCCCGTTCTGGGTGCCGTTCCAGCTGTGAAACCCGTTACCGCTGGCCGCGAGGAGCGCGGCGGCGGTGGTGGGGTCCAGGCTTGAGAGCAGCTGCGCGTCGTAGCTGTTGTGACCGTCGAAGGAGCTGGAGCGCTGGACGTTGACCGGCAGGCTCATGGCTCGCTGCAGCGCGTTGATGCCGTCAACCTGGGGCATGAGCAGTTGCTGGCCACCGAGCGCGGCGAAGGTGGCGGCGCTGACACCGACAGCGGCGGCAGCCTGAGCGGCGGCGAGCTCCGCTGCGGTGCCGTGATAGAATCGGCAACTGTGGAGGACGGGGAACGCTCGAGGGTCAGCCGGGGCCACAGGGTGGGAAAAAAAAGTGCGTGCGGTGGGGTGGTTCGTTGGAAGTCCCGGCGGGTGAGGTAAGGTTTGATCGGGGCTGTGCGGGCTGACCTTGCGCGGAAGCACCTTCCGTTCTGGAAGTCGCGACATATGGGCTGATTCGCCTGCGCTGCGGGTTGCGAGCCGTCCTGGCTGCTGTGCGCGTAGCGGCAGTTATCGCGAAAGCATGCACCCTGTTGGAGGGGGTGAGGCGAGCGGGGGGTTGCGATTTACGTCAGAAACGTGGTCCGGTGTGGGTCGCGGGTGAAAAAGGGATCCTGCAACCCTCCCACGCCTCCTCGACACCCGGTCTGTCAATGCGTCGACGAGCGATCGGGGGCGGCGAATGCGGCTCCCCATGCAGAGCACGATGGACGATCGGGCCGCGATCTCACCTTAAGGAAATCCCTGCAAACCTCCGGCCTGCCCGCTGCGGCTGCCATGGCTGCGGCTGCCACGTTGCTCACGGTCGGCGTGGACGAGGGCGATGGACCCCTCAGAGCCGCGACAACCCCCTCAGAGCCGATGTGAGCCTCGGCAGAGAGCCGCTACAGGGGCTGGAAAGGACGTGAGGAGGAGCGTGCCGATCCAGACGCGATTTCTCTTCGGCCGGTCGGACCGCGGCGTGGACGCGACCGCGCCTGGGCGCCTAATTCCTCTTACCCTGACCCGGGTCTGGGGGAGCTTTTTCACAGAAGTACCAGGGAGAACCCGCTCAAAAGCGCGCCTGAGTGGCTCTTTGATTGGTCATTTGTAGACCCTGAGACCATAGAGACCACGAAATTTTCACGAGCGAGAGGGGGGAAGACAGGCTAGCAGAACAAGTTTTTGCGGCGCTTTCTTGACCGTGACACACACGAAGCACGGTCAGGAATTCCAATTCCGAAATTGCGGTTTTCATTTTTGGACCATTTCTGATAGATCTGACAGCTCACCTTTCTCGATCGCCCTGATTTCAATTCCGCATCGCATGGCCACCCGCAATCGGCCACGTCATCTTGCGCTGAAGGTTCGGGAGATTTTTCCTAACCATGAATAACCCCAAGACGCGCACAGAGTATTCGGTATGGGTAAAACTGGTTACCATCGTATTAAAAGAGAGACTGGTAATAGTCAGTCTCATTCACTGGTGAAACCGGCCCTATTATAGGCGGGTTGTTGTCGCGGCCTAATATGACCGCGACCGCGAGAGCGAAGCTATTACAGCGCGTGGCCTAATAAATGGCCGTGGCCTAATAGTATTAGTGGCCTTCTCGTGGTACATGCGTACGTGCGTGGTGGCGCGGTGCGTCTCGTTCTTAGTGCGTCTCGTTCTCAGGCTTCCTGGTTTGCGACGCCCAAGCTGCGGAGCTTGGCGTTGACGTCGTCAGCCTCACCGTGGAAGATGACATCGCCGGTGTCCTCGCGGCGGCAGACAACCTCGCCGATGGAGGGGTCGAAGCCGCACTTAACGGGGCGAGGAAGGAGGTTGGACTTGGGGCTCATCGGAGTGTTGCGGCGCTGGAGGTTGCCGGAGCTTCCAAAGCTGCCGTTGCGCGTGAGGCTCGAGCTGGAGGAGGTGCGACCAAAGTTGGTGGCGCCGCGGAGCGAGTTGCCGCGGCTCTTGCTCTGTTCGAGCTGCACGACGAGCGCACGCTCGAGGGAGTCGAAGGGATTGACCTCTTCCGGCTGCCTGGCCTCGATCTTGAGCCTGGCGAGCTCGTCCGTCGCGGCGGCGGCGCGCCACCTGGCAAACTCGCTGAGCTGCTCGTGCAGATCGTTGGGCGTGGCGTCGCCCTTCATCTCGGGGTGGGACAGCTCGGGAGTCGCGGATCCGCGATGGGACCCGAGGCGAGCCATCGCCCGCGGGCGCCTCTTTGCCTCCATGGCGGCGCAGGCGGTGTCGCGGTAGTTGATGACGGGCACGTAGTGGCGCGGCGCGTCCAGCTCGCGGAGCCCGGCGCGAAGCGCGGCGCTCGGTCGGCGCGACGCCTCCATCGCGCCGTAGGCGGTATCGATCGCGGCGGCGCCGAGCTTGTTCGCCTCGAACGCGATGTGCATGGGAGTGGGCTGCTTGACCACGACGCCCGAGCGCACCGCGGCGACGGGGCGGCGGGCGCGCTCCATCGCAAAGTACGCAGTCTCCGCGACGGGGATGGAAGCCGTCGTCGTCGGGACGGTTCGCGCGGGCGCGGGGTTGAGGTTGGTGGAGCGGCGCGCGGCGTGGGGGCGGCGCGCGGCTTCCATCGTGTAGTACTCAGTGTCGGACATGCCGATGACGGGAACGTCTGCGGGAGTGTGGGGAGGCGGAGGGTGGTCTGGTCAGCGTCGGGACAAGCACACGAAAAACCGACGCGTTAAAAAAAGCACGCTGGGTGCTGGGCAACCAGCAACAAGCGGGAAATAACGGTATTTTCACAGCTCCGGATGGTGTAATCTGGGGCGGATAAGGTCCGGCGTTCGAGCGCCCGCGGGTTCGACGTGGTGAGAGGCGAAATCCGCGCGATGCGCCGATGACGGCGTGTCGCGAGCGGCGATTTTCGGTCTTCGCGGGCGCGCTCGTCGCCAAACGCCGGTTCGGGGAGGTGAAAAAAGTCTCGCCATTCTCTCACCGTGGTGTTCGGCGTCGCGAGTGACGAGGCCGAGGCGAAGCGCGGCCGCGTGGCGGCGTTCGCGCTCAATTTGGTGAACGAGAAGCTCGGACTCTTTAACTGCGATATGGAGGGGTGATGTCAGCGTCGGATACGAGGTTTCGGACGCGAATGCAGCGAGGCGCCGCGAGAACACCGGGCGCCGGCGGAGGCCGCGGGGAATAACTGCCTGCCACGTAAGATCTCGTGTTGCGTAGGTTGCCGCGCGGAAAGGTGGGGGGTTACGCGCGCGCGGGGGTTCAACTCACCCTTGGGGACGACAATAGAGCCCTTGGGAGCTGCATGGGTGAGACCGAGGCGCCTGGCCGCTTGAGGTCGGCGTTGAAGCTCCAGAAGTTGAGCGGGAAGCAGTTGCGCGGTCATCACGTGAAGGTTGCCGAAAAAGCGTTTGTTTGCGGAGGCCGAAAGTCGGTTGTTCGCGGGATGCGCGAGTGCGTGCGTGTGAGCGGAGGTCTGTGCGGGGTAGCAGGGGGTTGTCTTGACGCGAGATATGCGACAAGACTCCGTGGATACGAACGGTGTGCCCTTGCTTCGTGTGCTTTGAAGTGACGAAACGAGGCGTGACGAAGAACATTCTACAATATTCCGCCGAGTCAGCCGAGCAGATCTTTCCGAGGGGGAAAACGAGTTCACAAAAATCAGACTGCCCACCGTACAGTGCAAGCTCCTTCGAATATTCTACTCCTGGAATCTCAAAAGGATTTTCCGAGGTTGATTTCCCGCCCAGCTGTGGTGTGGGCAACCGCGTGCCGCCATCCTGGGATTGCGGCATTTCGGCCCCGTGGCACGAAAATCTTCGCCCACCATTTCAAGGTCAACGCCGACAGCTGTAACGCGCTGCGAGCGCCGGGGTGATGGCAGCCAGCGCCGGGGATGAGACCGCGCATGGGCGAGAGCTGAGGTTCCCCCGGGATAGCGCCACCCCGGGCGCGAGCGGGAGGATCGCCGCCGAGGTGCTCGCCGCCGAGCGCGCGGCGGTGCTCGCGTCCCTCGGACGACCGCGCTCCTCTTCGACCCCTCGGGCACCTCCGGCGGTCTCCGCCTCCGTGCTGCGAGCCGCGCTCAGGTCGTCGGCGAAAAAGTCCGATTCTGCGACGAGGAATGCGAATGTAGGGTCGGTCGGCGCATCTCTCGCGTCGGTCGTGAGCCCTGGGGGCGGGGCGAACGCGGCGATGATGAGCGCCGAGCTCTGGGCGATTTCTCGCACTCCGCCCACCGCGGCCCGTCGCACCCTCGGATACCGCGAGCTGGGTGCGAACGAGGTGTCGGCACACGACTCGGCACCGTCGACGGAGGCGACGACGGAGGCGCGACGTAGGATCGCGGCGCTGTCGGAAGCCGCGGCAGCGGCGGTGGAGGATGGGTTGAGACGACTGGCGGCGGCGCGAGGAGCGCGGGAGGGCGGCGACGGCGACGACGGGAGGAACGCGAGGACCGAGGGGAACGAGGGTTCCACGGCGCGAGAGCTCACGTCCGTGTTGGACGGCGCGACGTCCGGAGCGGAGAGCTCGAGCGCGCGCGGCGAGGGCGAGGGCGACGAGGCGGCCGGGACGATAAAGGCGGTCGCGAGCGCCTCCGCCTCCTCGCGGGGGGATAGCCCGGAAGTGCCCGGTCCGTCCGCGTGGGAGGCGGACAAGGAGAACAGGTGCGACCCTGAACTCAAGTGGTCCGCCGAGGACGCCGCGAAGGTCCACGCGGCGAGGGCGGCTGCCGAAAGGGCGGAGGCTGCCGAGCGCGCGGTGTTGGAGCAGGAGCGCCTGGCGCGGGAAAAGATGACAATGTCGCTCCGCGAATTGCTCGACGCGCGCGTCAGCCTGGCGGCGGCTACGGCGAGATCGGTGGCCGAGACGGCGGCGTCATCAGCAGTATTTGCCGCCGCGGAGGTGGCCGCGCTGAAGGTTACCCTGAACAGCGCGAGAAGCAAAGGGAACCCGGATGACCCAACGTCCGAGGCTCTCGCGGAATTCATGAAGAAGCCGCTGCCGGAGATGAGGCGCGTGTTTCGCATCGATGGCACTTCGTAGTAGATGGATGTGTTACAAAAGCATCATTTAGGTTCTTCGATGATGCCCTTGGCCGCCAATCGCGCGCGTCGCGACGGTCGACCGACTTTGCGCTTGGGTTTCTCCCCGTCGACAGGTTTTCGTTTCGCAGGGCTT